>OHDN01000161.1_pt1 | contig 51798 bp, 43 predicted proteins | sample 1566971 | NCBI WGS metagenome assembly OHDN01 (sample SAMEA3879538, study PRJEB24766) | human gut metagenome | biome: human-associated habitat; feature: feces | place: USA | collected 1985/1987
GTGTGGCTGCTTACGCCATCCACAAGTTCTTCCAGGAGAACGGCTTCGTCTACGCACACTCCCCGCTGCTGACCGCATCCGACTGCGAGGGCGCCGGTGAGATGTTCCGTGTGACCACCCTCGACCTGGAGAACGTGCCCAAGAACGAGGACGGCACCGTCGATTACACCCAGGACTTCTTCGAGAAGCCGGTCAACCTGACCGTTTCCGGCCAGCTGGAGGCCGAGGCCATGGCCATGGCCTTTGGCAAGGTGTACACCTTCGGCCCCACCTTCCGTGCGGAGAAGAGCTTCACCACCCGTCACGCCGCCGAGTTCTGGATGATCGAGCCGGAGATGGCCTTCTGCGACCTGAACGGCTACATGGACACCGCCGAGGCCATGACCAAGTATGTCATCCGCTATGTGCTGGACAACTGCCCCGACGAGATGGCCTTCTTCAACCAGTTCATCGACAAGGGCCTCATCGAGCGTCTGGAGCTGGTGGCGAACAGCGAATTCGGCCGCATCACCTACACCGACGCCATCGAGGTGCTGAAGAAGAACAACAAGAAGTTCCAGTTCCCCGTCGAGTGGGGCGTGGACATCCAGACCGAGCACGAGCGCTACCTGACCGAGGTTGTCTTCAAGAAGCCCGTCTTCGTCACCGACTACCCGAAGGAGATCAAGAGCTTCTACATGAAGCAGAACCCGGACGGCAAGACCGTGGCCGCAGCCGATATGCTGGTGCCCGGCATCGGCGAGCTGATCGGCGGCAGTCAGCGTGAGGAAGACTACGACAAGCTGGTAGCCCGTATGGACGAGCTGGGGCTGGACAAATCCAGCTACGACTGGTATCTCAACCTGCGCAAGTTCGGCGGCGTGGAGCATGCCGGTTACGGCCTGGGCTTCGAGCGCATGATCATGTACCTCACGGGCATCCAGAACATCCGTGATGTCCTGCCGTTCCCCCGCACCGCGTACGGATTCTAAAAAATGAGGAAACCTCTCCGTCATTGCTTCGCAATGCCACCTCTCCTACCGAGGAGAGGCCTTGGCAGAACGGGAAACTTTCCCTTTTCGCCAGAGGCTCCCCTAGCAGGGGAGCTGGCAAAGCCGTCAGGCTTTGACTGAGAGGCTTTTCTTTGTTTATTTTCAACATCGAGGTAACATTTCGTGGAAAACATTTCGCCCGCCCTGCTCCACTGGTTCCATGCGAACCACCGCATCCTGCCCTTTCGCTCCGCCCCCACCCCCTACCATGTCTGGCTGAGTGAGATCATGCTGCAGCAGACCCGCGTCTCGGCGGCGCTGCCCTACTATGAGCGGTTCCTTGCCGCTCTGCCGGACATCCCCGCCCTTGCTGCCTGCGAGGAGGAAAAGCTCCACAAACTGTGGGAGGGTCTGGGCTACTACAGCCGGGTGCGGAACCTGCAAAAGGCGGCAAAGCTCGTCTGTGCGCAGTACGGCGGCGAACTGCCCGCCGACTACGATGCCCTCCGCGCCCTGCCCGGCATCGGCGACTACACGGCAGGTGCCATCGCCTCCATCAGCTTCGGCCTGCCGGTGCCTGCGGTGGACGGCAATGTGCTGCGGGTGTTTTCCCGCCTGTACAACGACGACCGCCTCATCACCGACCCCAAGGTCAAGCGGGCATTCACGGCCCGTGTCATGGAACACCAGCCCCCCGCTGCCCCCGGCGACTACAATCAGGCCCTGATGGAGCTGGGTGCGCTGGTCTGCGTACCCAACGGTGCTCCGCTCTGCACGCAGTGCCCGCTGGCCCATCTCTGCGCCGCTCATGCCGCCGGGACAGCTCTCACCCTGCCCCGCAAAGCGGCCCCCAAGGCCCGCCGCATCGAGCCGGTGACGCTGGCGCTCGTCCGCAGCCCGGAGGGCGTCCTGCTCCAGCAGCGGCCCGAAAAGGGCCTGCTGGCGGGCCTGTGGCAGCCGGTGCTCTGGGAGAACGAATCGCTCTCCGCCGACGAGGCCCGCGCCCGCCTGGCAGCGCTGGGCGTCGTCGGCACCCCCGATGCCGCCAAAGCCCTCCGCCCGGCCCGGCACATCTTCAGCCACATCGAGTGGCACATGGGCGGCTATCTCTTCACGGCAGAGCGCCAGCCCGCCCCCGTCGGCTGCGTCTGGGCCAGCCCGGAACAGCTGGAAGCCGCGTACACCCTGCCCGGTGCGTTCAAGGCGTACCGCAAACTGCTGGCCGCTGCATTTTAACTTCTTTCGTGCAGGTCGATGAAAATTTACGGATTGGCAGTTGTAATTTTTTTGCATTCCGGGTATAATATTCCTAACGCGATATTTCTACACGATATCCGCAAGGGCGGTTCCATGGCCCACCGCGAAAAGGGCCACCCCGACACAAAGGATGTTCTGGACCCATCGTTCCGACCCAAAAAAGGAGTGTGCTGAACCTATGAAGAAATCTTGTTTGATCGCCGTGATCGCTACGCTGGCCGCCATCGCTGGTGCACTGGCCGCCGTGGCCGTTTATCTCCGCCGCCGCGAGAAGGAGCTCGATGAATACGAGCGCCTGCTGTTTGGCGAAGACAAGGCGGAACCCGCCGACGCACCTGCCGAGGACGCCGCAGAAGAATAACCGATCCGCTGAAGGGCGCACCCGGTGGTCACTTCCTGACCCGCCGCGTGCGCCCTTTTTGCAACCCTCTCAGGCGCTGACACGCCAGCTCCCTCCAAAAAAGGGGGGAACCTTTGGCAGGTCGGACATGTTTTTCAGACCCGCCTGCGGCTCCCATACTGCCGGGCCCTGCACAATGTCAGGAGGATGTTACATATCATGAAGCGATTTTTTCTTTGGATCATCGGCGTCGCGCTGGGCGTCGTCGTACTGCTGGGGGCCGTAATGGCCGTGAGCTATTCCTTTACCGGCGAGGGGGCCCGCCCGGCGGCAGACACGCAGTTCGGCGGGCAGGCGCTGGAAGTGAACGGCTCCTGCTGGCAGGTGCCGCTGGTGGGCGGTGTGCTCGACAGGGTCTTTGCCGAGCCGGACACCCTTACCGTGCAAAAGCTGGGCACACTGTACGATGCCCACCCGGCACTCGCCCTGCCCGACTGGGCCACCTACACCACCCTGACCATCGAGAACGACGTCGGCAGCCTCGTGTTCGCCGGTTCTGCCGGGCAGTATGAAGACTTCCTCTTCCCAGCCAACGGCAGCTACAAGGCCACGATGACAGTCTGGCGGCTCCCGGCCGACCTTTCTGCCACCCAGTTCGACGGCGGTACCAACGGTGCCATTCATAAGAACTGGGGGCAGGAACACCCGGCCCGGCCCACCGGCTGGTATCGGTTCTCCTTCCGGTTCACGCTGCAGGCCAGTGCCAACGTCGAGCTTTCGGCTGAGCGGGTCGAGCAGGGCGGCATCGTAGGCGTTGCCATCACCGGCATGGCCGGGGACACGGCCCCCACCCTGGAGACCGACCTCGGCAGTGTTTCGTGCACCCGCAGCCCCGCCGGCTGGCGGGCCTACATCCCTGCGGCCTACAACGCCTCTGCCGGAGCCCACGAGATCCGCATCACGGTCAACGGGGAGACGATTTCCCGGACGCTGACCGTTCTGCCCAAAGACTTCGGCACTGCGGAAGTCGAGGCTGAACCGGCCCCCACCGAGGCCGCGAACACCGAGTTCCGGAACAACATCTGGCCGCTGTATGAGCTGCCTGTGCGGGAAAAACTCTGGTCCGGCGGGTTTATCTGCCCGGCCGAGAACTATCTCATTCTGCTGGATTTCGGTCAGGTCAAGGTCACGAACGGCCAGCAGGGTTCCCGCTCCAACTCCACCAAGCTCTACACCATCCCCAGCGACCCGGCCCGCGCCCCGGCGGACGGCGTCGTCGTCTTTGCCGGGAACCTTGCCCTCACCGGCAACACCGTCGTCATCGACCACGGCTGTGGCCTGCGCAGCTACCTTTACGGCCTGCAGACCCTCTCCGTCAGCCGGAACGCGACCGTCCAGAAAGGGCAGGCCGTCGGTGCGCTGGGCGAAGAGATGACCATGGACTTCAAGCTGGGCAGCAAGAGCGTGAACCCCTGGCTGCTGTTCCAGACCAGCGGTGGAGCATTCTGGCGCGAAAACGGGTGAAGCAAAAATAGTTGAGGTGTTCACCCTCCGGGTCTTCGGCGAACTTTCCTACGAAAAGATCGGTGCGATCTTCGGCCACACCGCCAACTGGGCCTGCGTGACCTACTGCCGCGCCAAACGAAAGATCCAGCAGATGCTGAAAGAAGCATAAACGAAGAGGAGCCGCGGCCAATGGCCGCGGCTCCTCTTCGCTATGTTTTGCACGCTCAGTCGTTTTCTTCTCGCGTTTCTTCTTTAAGGGCATCCTCGAACAGAATCTTCAGATAATCTCTGCCGCCATAAAGGACACGGTCAATGAAAACTTCTTTTCCGATCACATGGTAAAATACCAGATATTTTCCGCTGACCAGAAAACGCTCCTCACTATTGGCATTTGAAACAGACGAAATTGGTGCACCCATCAACGGATGTTCTTGCAACCGTCGAATTTTCTGCGTGATCTTCTTTACCGTCGAAACCGCTGCCGTTCGATTTTCCAAATCGTTTGCAATATACGCTTTGATCTCCAACAGATCATACTGGGCAGCTTTTGATACTTGAAGTTTATTCATTCGCAATTCCGAGCGATTCTTCTACGGCCTCCATACTCAGCCACCCCTCCGTTTCTCCGGACCGCCTGCCCCTCGCGATCTCATTCATCAGGCGGATGGTCGCCTGCGCTTTCTCGTAGTCGTGCATATCGAGAATGGCATATTTCCCGCGGCCATTTTTGGTCAGAAACACCGGCGAACCCTCTTCCACATCCCGGAGGACCTCCGTATAATTCCGCAGGTCAGAAATCGGTTTGATGTTCGGCATAAAATCAACTCCCTTCACATTCAGTATAGCGGATTCCGCTGTAAAATTCAACAGCAAATTTGCAGCAATCAGCACAGAAAAGAACCGGATGGCGTCCATCCGGTTCTTTTGGGTCAATTTTATCTTACGAAATCGCGTCCACGTCCCACTTCATGCGGACAGCATCCGCGCCGTTGAGCTGGATGCGCAGGGCACCGGCGTTGTCGCGCACCTGCTCCGGGGTGCGGGCACCGCAGAGCACATGCAGGCCGGGAATCATCCGGGCCGTCATCGCGATGACCAGCTGCGCGAGGGTGCAGTCGTATTTTTCGGTCAGGTCGCCCCACTTTTTCAGCAGCTCAATGGCCTGCGCACGGCGGGCGGGCTGGAAGCTGGGGTTGGTGTTCCGGGTGCTGCCCTCCGGGTAGGTGGTCTCCATCGTGACCTTGCCGGTCAGCAGGCCCTGCTCCAGCGGAGAGTAGGCCTGAATGGACACGCCCAGCTCCTTGCAGGTGGGCAGCAGCTGCTTTTCCACGCGGCGGGTCAACAGGCTGTACTTCTCCTGGATGACGTCCAGCTGACCGTACTTGCAATAGCCGCGGATGATGTCCGCCGTCACATTCGACGCACCGATGGCGCGGATCTTGCCCTGCTCCTTGAGCTTCATCATGGCCTCGACGGTCTCTTCCAGCGGGTAGAGGCCGAGATCCGGGCTCTGCCAGTGGGTGTACAGGACATCCAGATGGTCGGTGCCCAGCCGCTTCAGGCTCTCTTCCACGTCCTCGATGATGCTCTGGGCGGACAGGTCGCGGTAGACTGCGGTGCCGTCCACGACTTTGTGGAGCACCGGCGTCTCGTGCCGCCATTCCAGGCCGCACTTGGTGGAGAGGACCACCTTGTCGCGGTCGATGTGCCGGAGCGCCTCGCCCACGACCTGTTCGCTGTGGTACAAGCCGTAGATGGGGGCCGTGTCGATCCAGCGGATGCCCTGCTCGACCGCCGCTTCAATGGCGTTCACCGACAGGGCGTCGTCGTTGTCGCCCCACCAGCTGCCGCCGCCAATGGCCCAGGTGCCCATACCGAGAAAGGGCACCTCGATGCCGCTTTTTCCGATCGTGATATTTTGCATCTTATTTTCCTCCATGCCAGAAGTGTTCCCCATCGGGGGCCTGTTTCATCCCATTTCTGGCATTCTTTGTTGTATTTTTGATTTCTATCCAAAAAGAGCTGCTGTTTGGAGTCCCGCCCCGCACAGCAGCTCTTTGGGATCGTTTTAGATGTTGCCGAACTCGCTCAGTTCCAGCGTCTCGTTGTGGGTCTCTGCCCAGCGGATGGCCCAGTCCGAGGTGAACAGCAGCAGACGATTGCCCTTCATATCCTCCACGGCCTTGGTGTCGCTGGTCAGGTCGAGGTCCCGCAGGTTGTAGGTGTCGGGGTCGTTCTTCACCCAGCGCAGCTGCTCGAAGGGGAGCTGCTGCATCCGGATCTCGACGTTGTATTCGGTGTTCAGGCGGTACTCCAGCACTTCCAGCTGCAGCACGCCAACGACGCCGACCACGACTTCTTCCATGCCGCCGCCCACTTCGCGGAAGATCTGGATGGCACCCTCCTGGGCGATCTGCTCCATCCCCTTCACGAACTGCTTGCGCTTCATGGTGTCCTTCTGCTCGATGCGCGCAAAGTGCTCCGGCGAGAAGGTCGGGATGCCTGCAAATTCCACCTTCTTTTTGCCGGTGCACAGCGTGTCGCCGATGGAGAAGATGCCCGGATCGAACAGGCCGATGATATCGCCTGCATAGGCCTCATCCACGATGGCGCGGTCCTGCGCCATCAGCTGAGTGCCGGTGGCCAGCTTGATGTTCTTGCCCTCCTGCACATGGTAGGCTTCCATGCCGCGCTCGAACTTGCCGGAGCAGATGCGCATGAAGGCGATGCGGTCGCGGTGGGCCTTGTTCATGTTGGCCTGGATCTTGAAGATGAAGGCCGAGAACTCTTCACGGCAGGGGTCCACCGGCTCCCCGGTCAGGCTGTCCACACGGGCCAGCGGGGTGGGGGTCAGGCGGAGGAAGTTCTCCAGGAACGGCTCGACGCCGAAGTTGGTCAGCGCAGAGCCGAAGAAGACGGGGCTGAGCTCGCCGCGCAGCACCTTGTCCAGATCAAATTCCTCGGCGGCACCGTCCAGCAGCTCGATCTCATCGGAGAGCTGCTGGTGCAGATAGGGGGTCAGCAGCTCGTCCAGTGCGGGATCGCCCAGCTCGGCCTCGGTCTCCTCGACCTTCTTGACGCCGTTGGCGCGGCCGTCGCTGGAGAAGGCCAGCACCTTGCGGGTGTTGCGGTCGAACACGCCCTTGAACTCCTTGCCGCAGCCGATGGGCCAGTTCATGGGGTAGGTCTTGATGCCCAGGATCTCTTCGATGTTCTCCATCAGCTCAAAGGGGTCGCGGGCCTCGCGGTCCATCTTGTTGATGAAGGTGAAGATGGGAATGTGGCGCAGGGTGCAGACCTTGAACAGCTTGATGGTCTGGGCCTCAACGCCCTTGGCGGCGTCGATGACCATGACGGCAGAGTCCGCCGCCATCAGGGTGCGGTAGGTATCCTCCGAGAAGTCCTGATGGCCCGGCGTGTCCAGGATGTTGACACACTTGCCCGCATAGTTGAACTGCAGCACCGAGGAGGTCACAGAAATACCGCGCTGCTTCTCGATGTCCATCCAGTCGGAAACGGCGTGCTTGGCGCTCTGCTTGCCCTTGACGGAACCCGCCTGGTTGATGGCTCCACCGTACAGCAGCAGCTTTTCGGTCAGCGTGGTCTTGCCGGCGTCGGGGTGGCTGATGATCGCAAACGTCCGACGGCGCTCGATTTCTTCACGATTTGTCATAGATTTATAAGTCTCCCAATTTCAAGTCAGAGGGGTTTGTTTCGGGTCCTTTCTTCGTCACATGGGTCGTTCTCCATCGACAGGCCTGCCCTCTCAGGCGCTTTGCGCCCGCTCCGCCAAAGGGAGAGGCGGCATCGCATACGCGATGCCGAAGAGGGTCCGGCCGTCTAAAAATCAAACAGCATTTATTTTAGCAGAAATTCCACCTAGATGCAAGACTTTTCTCATTTTTTCAGAAGAAAGCAGGGCAGGGGTGCCGTTTCGGCCCAATTGGCGAAATCGCAGACGAGGACGGTGCAGCGCGTCAGGGGCAGTGTGCGCATCCAGTGCAGGATCTCCGTCTTCTCGTCCGACCCGATGACCCGGCCGCTGTAAAGGATGGCGCTGAGCACCCCGCCGGGCCGCAGCGCGTCGAGGGCTGCTTCCAGCGCAGGGATGCTGCTCTCCGCGTGGGAAAAGACCGTGTGGTCTGCCCCCGGCAGCCAGCCGAAGTTGAACATCACGGCATCCGCCGTGCCGGGCTGGACATCATGCAGCAGGTCTGCGTGGCTGCCGCAGTACAGCTCGGCGGAAAGCCCGTTCGCGGCCAGATTCCGTCGGGTGGAGGCAATGGCTTCGGGCTGGATGTCAAAGCCCAGCACCCGGCCCGTCCCGCCCGCCAGACGGCACAGAAACGCCGTATCTCCGCCGTTGCCGCAGGTGGCATCCACCAGCAGCTGCGGGTTTTGCAGCCGGGCCGCAAGGAAGTCCTGCACGAACTTCACAGCGGTCAGGTCCGGCGTCCGGCGGCGGCAAAGCCGCCCGGCCTCCTCCCGGAAGCCGAACTTTGCCCAGAACGCTTCCTCCCCCGGCACAGCGGGCAGCGGGGCCGTGAAAACGGTGGCTGTCTCCCTGTCATATCCGCCAAAGCGGCGCAATATCTCTTTTAGCAGATAAGACCCATAGCCTTTCCGCCGCCATTCTGGTACAATGGTAAGGCAGGCAACGTCCGCCCCTGCCGCCGTCCGGGTCAGCTGACAGCAGCCCACCTCAGTCTTCTCTTTATACAGTGCAAAGCCGCCGGGTCGTTCTTCCAGTTTCATACGCAGTCTCCTTTTCCCTTAAAATACCAAGCTCCCGCGCCGCTGTCAAGGCCTGCGGCTACGACCTTATTTCACACATTCTTCACCCGCTCAGCGATTCGTTTTCACAATTAGCGGCTACAATAGAGCCAGTTCCAGAGAGGGACGGGCGAAGCGCCCCTCCCGAACCAGTCCCTTCGAGAAAGGAAGTTGTACCATGGAAAATGAAAACAAATGGGAATACGATTATTCCTCTGCAAATAGTTCGTCCGGCGATACCGGATACCCCAACGTCGGCTCCTCCGGCATGAACACCGCCAACACGGCGGACACCTACAGCGACCCTGCCCCGGCCCGCCCGTCGGAAACTTCCACCGGCAATGGCGGCACTACGCCGCCCCCGGCAGGCCCGGAGCCGCAGGCAGCAGCCTCCAAGCCCCCGAAGAAGCGCCGCAAGCATAGCGGCGGCCGCATCGCCCGCAGCGCCGTTGCGCTGGTGCTGGCCGCGGCCATGGGCTTTGCAGGCGGATTCGTGGGCGCACGGGTCGGCAATGCAGGCAACAAGGTCGTCATCCAGCAGGTGGAGCGCACCGACAGCAGCGCGGCCTCCGGCACTACCGTCGCGTCCAGCGGCATGACTACTTCGCAGGTCTCCGAGATGGTCAGCCCCAGCGTCGTGGTCATCACCACCGAACAGGTCGTCTACTCGCAGTGGTCCTGGTACGGCCAGAATCAGGTCGAGTCCGGCGCAGGCAGCGGCGTCATCATCAGCTCGGACGGCTACATCCTCACCTGTGCGCACGTGGTCTCCGGTGCATCGCAGATCACCGTGACCATCGGGGATACCGACTACACCGCCACCGTGGTGGGCGAGGACGACACCAGCGATGTCGCTGTGCTGAAGATCGACGCCACCGGCCTGACCCCCGCCACCGTCGGCGACAGCGACAGCCTGTCGGTCGGCGACAGCGTCCTGGCCGTCGGCAACCCGCTGGGTGAGCTGGGCGGCACCGTCACCAGCGGCATCGTCAGCGCACTGAACCGCAGCGTGACCATTCAGGGCACCAGCTCCACCAACACCATGTCCCTGATCCAGATGGATGCCTCCGTCAGCCCCGGCAACTCCGGCGGCGGTCTGTTCAACATGAACGGTGAGCTCATCGGTCTGGTCAATGCCAAGTCCTCCAGCTCGGACGCGGAGGGTCTGGGCTTCGCCATCCCCATCAACGACGCCATTCAGGTGGCGCAGGACCTGCTGGAGAACGGCTACGTCTCCGGTCGACCGTATATGGGCATCACCTACATCGCCGTGACCGATGCCCAGACGGCGGCACAGCTCAACGTCAACGCCTACGGCGTCTATGTCGTGGACGTCGTGCAGGGCGGCCCGGCCGACAAGGCCGGTCTGAAGGCTGGGGACCGCATCGTCAGCATCGACGGCACCGAGATCGCCCAGAAAGACGACCTTGGCACCCTGATGCAGCAGCACACGGCCGGTGACACCCTTTCCATCACCGTTGCCCGCGACGGCCAGATGCAGACCGTCTCGCTGACGCTGGGCGAAAAGAATGCGTCGAACACCGCCGCACAGCGTTCGGCCAACAACTGAGCCAACCCCCGCCGCAAGGCGTTATCAAGATTTGATTCCTTTCTTCTTCAAAAATCCCCCGACTGGCGGTGACCCGCTGGCCGGGGGATTGCTGTTTATACCAAGCCGAAGATGGTCGCACTGACCGGGGCCAGGACCGCTTCGCCGCTCAGGATGCGGCTGTCTCCCCGCCACAGGCTGGACGAGGTGCCGTCGCTCAGCAGCTTCCAGCGCCCGTCGGGCAGCCGGATGGGCTGTTCCTGCTCGGTGGGGTTGTAGTAGACGCAGAGCGCGCCCCACCACGCCCCATCGCCGGGCAGGGCAGGCAGACACCAGCCCACCAGCGGCTGTTCCAAATCAAAAAATGCAATGGCGTTGGGGCTGGCCCTGTCCACCGCGCCCAGCCGCGGGAAGGCATTCCGCAGGCCGATGAGGCCCCGGTAGTAATCCACCAGCCCATGGAACTGCTCGGCCCGCTTCCAGTCCAGCCGGTTCAGCGCCGGGGAAGAGCGGTAGCTGTTGCCCTGCCCCTTTTTGGTGCGGGCGAACTCTTCGCCTGCCTGCCAGAAGGGCAGGCCCATGCAGGTGAGGTAGATGCCTGCCGCCAGCCGGTTCTGGGCCAGGGCGGCACGGTCCACCGCGCCGAACTCCGGGCGCTCGTAGCGCACCAGAAGCAGCTTGTCCCACAGGGTGAAATTGTCGTGGGCGGATACATAGCTGACGATCTGCCCCGGCGTGTGGGGCGGGAACTTATCGCTGCGGCACCATGCCGCCACGGCCCCGCCGATGTCCCAGAAGCTGCCGGGCCTGCCCTCCACATAGCCCGGCTCCCGCGCATTGAAGCAGCCGCCCTTGATGGCGTCGCGGGTGTCGTCGCAGAAGATGCCGATGCGGTCGTTCAGCATGGCCAGATTGTTCTTGTTCGCCTCGTACCGGTGCAGCGCACTGCTGCCGCCCTGCCACGGCTCGCCGTACATCAGGATGTCCCGCCCGCCGGGCAGCTTGTCCAGCTCGGCCCGCAGCAGGTTCATCGTCTCCACATCGTACAGGCCCATCAGGTCGAACCGGAAGCCGTCGATGTGGTACTCCTGCGCCCAGTAGAGCACCGAATCCAGAAAGTATTGCCGGGCCATGGGCCGCTCACTGGCAAACTCGTTGCCGCAGCCGCTGCCGTTGGAAAGGCTGCCATCCTCGTTCTGGCGGAAATAATAGAGGGGGACCGCCCGGTTCAGCACATTGTCGAAGCGGTACATGTGGTTGTACACCACATCCATCACCACACCGATGCCCGCCGCATGGAGGGCCTGGATCATCTGCTTGCACTCCCGCACCCGGACTTCGCCGCGGGCGGGGTCGGTGGAGTAGCTGCCCTCCGGGACGTTGTAGTTGGTGGGGTCGTAGCCCCAGTTGTACTGCCGGGTCAGCGGGCGGCTCTCGTCCACGCTGCCGAAATCAAAGATGGGCATGAGCTGGACATAGCGCACCCCCAGCCGCCTGAGGTAGTTCAGGCAGGTGGGGTGGACGCCGTCGCCGTTCAGGGTCGTGCCCTGCTGGGTAAAGGCCAGAAATTTGCCCCGCCACGCATTGCGCACCCCGCTGGCCGGGTCCTGCGAGAAATCCCGGACGTTGACCTCCCAGACGCTCCGCTTCGACGCCGGGATGATTGGCCGTTTGTCCTGTTCCCAGCCCGGCGGGTCGGTGCGGGCCAGATCCACGATCATGCTCCGCGCCCCGTTCACGCCCGCCGCGCGGGCATAGGGGTCAGCGGTGGTCACGCTGCCCCACTCGGTGGTCACACTGAAATTATAATACTTCCCGTGCTGGTCGCCGGGCAGGTAAACGCCCCAGACGCCCTGCCCCCACGGGCTCAGCGGCAGACTTCCGATGCAGGCCCCGCCGTCGCCTTTCCGGTAAAGATCGACCCGGACCGACTGCGCCGTGGGTGCCCACAGCCGCAGATGGGTGCCCGATGGGGAATACACCGCGCCCAGCGGCCCATGATAGCCGGTCTGACGGGCAAACTCCTCGCTTTCGAACCATGCTTTCCATTGTGCAGGCGTTTTCATTGACTCTCATCCTTTATCCTAACATTCCCGCCCTCGCCAGAGGCAGGCCTTTTGAAATCAGTGTACCCGGCTTGCGCGGATTTTGCAAGAGTTTCCTTGCAAATGGGACTGCGGTACACTATACTGAAAGAAATGAACCGATCACGGAGGCGATGACATGGCATATACAGATGATTGGGAGACCCTGATGAATGGAGTCTTCGGGCCGGGCGGCAGATTCAAGGCCGCCCCCGGCACCCCCGCCGAACCCCGGCAGCAGCCAAACAGCACCCTGAACGACCTGAACGCGGCGCTCCTGGAACAGCAGAAGAAGCTGGACGCGATGCTCAAGGCCCAGTCGGCCCAGCTGAAGACGCAGGACACCGCCGCCGAGACTGCGCTGGCCGACAGCCGCCGGATGCTGCGGGACATGGAGAACGACGGTCTGCTGGCCAAAGGCACCACCGACGTGAAACCCGAACATCTGGGCAGCTTCGAGGGGCTGGCCGACGAAGTCCGGCAGACCGTGCTGGGGCAGGACGCCTTTGTGGACGCGGTCGTCCGCGCCATGCGCCGCCCCTTTGTGCTGGGCACCGAACCGCCCGCCGCCCGGAACGTCATCCTGCTGTGCGGCGGCACCGGCACCGGGCGGCACTTCGCGCTGGAGGAGACCGCCCGCTGCATGGCTGCGCGGGGCCTGCTGCAAAACGACCAGATCGCCGCGCTCGACCTGGCGCTTTACGCGAACCCCGCCGCCGAAAAGCTCTTTTTGCAGGACCTCTACGCCGCGCTCCACGCCCCCGGCGAGATCGTGGTCTTTGAACACTACGAGAGCTGCTGCCCCAGCTTTCTGAAAACGCTGTCCGACCTGGCCGTCCGGGGCAGCGCCCCGCTCTCCAGCCGGTACATCGTCAACCGGGACGGCATTCTGGTGGACGCCGGAACGGCTCTGGCCCCCGGCGCGGTCAGCCGTCTCGACCCCTGCGGGAAGTACCTCATCTTCTTCTCGAACAAGGGCCGCGCCGCCATAGCGGACAAGTTTGGCGCAAGCATGGTCTCGGCGCTGGGCGACGTCTGTGAGACGACCGCCTACCAGCGGGCAGACCTTGCAGCCCTCGCCGCCCAGCAGCTGAACGCGCTGGCCCAGAAGGTCACGGCCCGGCTGGGCCTGACCCTCGCCGCCGGGGCCGATGTGCGGGACTACGTCGCCGCCCAGTGCACCCCCCAGAAGGGCGCAGCCGGGCTGTCCGGCTGCTGCGACCGCATCTTCCGTGCTCTGAGCGAATACTGCCTGCAAACGGACAAGCCGCTCACCGGCACCGTGACCCTGACCGCCGCACCGGAGGGCCTGCTCTTCCGCCTGCACGATGCCACCCCGGCCCCGCTGTTTGACCTGCTGCCCGCCGCCTACACCGGCGCGCTGGATGAGATCCGGGCCGAGATCTCGGAGCTGGTCGGTCTGGCCCCGGTCAAGGAATACGTGTTCGGTCTGGCCGACAATCTGCAGGTCCAGCAGCGCCGCGCCGCTGCGGGCATGAAGACGGCCAGCCTTTCGATGCACATGATCTTCACCGGCAACCCCGGCACTGGTAAGACCACCATCGCCCGGCTGGTGGCCAAGTACCTCAAGGCCATCGGGGCGCTCAAGGGCGGGCAGCTGGTGGAGGTGGGCCGCGGCGACCTCGTGGGCCGCTACACCGGCCACACCGCACCGCTGACCAACAGCGTCATCGAGAGCGCCCTCGGCGGCGTCCTCTTCATCGACGAGGCTTACAGCCTCTACCGCGGCGAGCAGGACAGCTTCGGCCTCGAAGCCATCGACACCCTCGTCAAAGGGATGGAAGACCACCGCGACGAGCTTGTGGTCATTCTGGCCGGATACACCAGAGAGATGGAGACCTTCCTCACCGCCAACAGCGGTCTGGCCAGCCGCTTCCCCAACAAGATCGAGTTCCCGGACTACACCGCCGACGAGCTGCTGCAGATCACCCACGTCCTTGCAAAAAACAAGGGCTACACCCTCTCGGAGGCCTGCGAAGAGCCGCTGCGGAACTACTACGCCCGCCGTCAGGCCGCCGATGCCCGCACCGCCGGCAACGGCCGTCTGGCCCGCAACACCCTCGAAAAGGCCATCTTCCACCAGAGCCGCCGCCTCGTCGCCGAACCCGCCGCCGCGCTGGATGTGCTCCTGCCGAGCGATCTGGAATTGGACGAATAATTGCAGCACCACGCAAACCGCGGCTGTCCCTCCTGTTTTGTTTATTCTGTCTTTGCTTCTGCCTCCAGCAGCGCGCGCTTCACGCTGATGAGGCTCTGCGGGCTCACGGAGAAGCTGCGCAGGCCGAGTTTCAGGTACTGCACAGTGTTGGCCGGGTTGCCGACGGCCAGACCGCAGATGGTCACGGGGATCTGGCCCGCGTCCGCCGCCTCCACGACCATGGCGATGAGCTTTTTCATCGCGTGGCTGGCCGGGCGGTAGTAGCGCTCGGCGATGGAGAGGTCGCGGTCCACGGCATGGGTGTACTGGATGAGATCGTTCGTCTCAATGACGAAGAACTCACACCCGTGGGCCACAAATTCTTCCGCCGTCAGGCAGGCCGACGGCACACTGAGCATGACGCCGAAGGGCATCTTCTCGTTGAAGCGCTCCCCCCGCTCCCGCAGGTGCTGGCGGCAGTGCTCCACCAGCTTCATGGCTTCGTCCCAGTCTTCCAGATTGGTCACCATCGGGAACATCACCCGCAGCGGGCCGTCTGCCGCCGCACGGAACAGGGCACAGATCTGGGTCTCGAACTGATGGGGGCGGCGCAGGCTGCTGCGGATGCCCCGCAGACCCAGCTTGGAGGACTCCGGCCCCTGATGGGCGTCGGCCATGGTGCGGTCTGCACCAAAATCAAAGGTGCGCACCGTGACCACCCCGCCCTTTGCCGCCGCCAGGCAGGAGTGATAGAACACATACTGCTCCTGCTCGTCCACCGGGCGGCCCGGCAGCATCATGTAACCGCTGCGCAACAGACCTACGCCGGACGCGCCGGACTGCCGCGCTGTTTCGATGTCCTCCTGCCCGAAGCAGTTGGCCAGCAGCTCAAAGGGCTGGCCGTCCTTCGTCCGGCACGGCAAGGCGCAGACGCGGTTCATCTCCTCGTTCTCCCACTGCTTCTCGCAGATGCGGGACATCGCCTGCTGGCGGGTGACGGCATCCGGGTCGAGGATGCACTCGCCGTTGTCGGCATCCAGGATGGCCGTGCGGCCGTCGCAGTCGTTCAGAAAATCGCTGCCCACCTGCACGATGCCGGGGATGTGCATGGCCCGCGCAATGATGGCCGCATGGCTCTGCTTGTTGCCTTCTGCCGTGATGATGCCCAGGATCATTCCGGCGGGCACACTGAACAGGTCGCTCGGCATGAGCACCTCTGCCGCCAGGATGACGGGGTGGTCCAGCGCCAGCCAAACGCGGGGGCGGTTGGTCAGGATGTTCACCACGCGGCGGGCGGCATCGAGGATGTCCACGCTGCGCAGCTGCATATAGGCGTTGTCTTCCATCTGGGCCAACTGGTCGGCATAGCGGCGGCCGGCCCGGTCTACGGCTTCGGCTGCGCCGACGCCTGCCTTGATCTGGAACCGGACTTCGTTCATGAAGCCCTCGTCCTCCAGCATCATGCTCTGGAACAGGAAGATGGCCTGTTCGGTGGGGCCGCTGCGCTCAGCCATCGAGTCCAGCTCGGCCTGTGCCGTCTTGACGGCCCGGTCCAGCAGCCGCTGTTCCCGGTCCGGGTTGAACGGCCCTGTGCCGAAGCTCTCGGTCCTGCGCTCCACACGGCTCACCTGCCCCAGCACCAGGCCGGACGAGGCGGCATATCCCTGATAGACTTTCATTCCTCTGTCACCTCCGTCGGGACAGGCGCGGTCAGTGTGCGGAAGACCAGCGCCTGCAGGAATGTATTGGGCAGCAGCGCTGCCCATGCGGCCTGCGCCGCGTTTCCGCTGCCCTCAAACAGCGGTTCAAATCCCTCGATGCGGGTGCGGTCGCAGGTCTCCAGAAACGCCTTTGCCAGCGTCTCCACGGTGTAATACCGGGTGGGGTCCACGCCCACATCCTCGGCGGCCGCTTCCAGCGGGGCCAGCTCTGCGTCCTGCATGTTGGCCAGCTTGAGCGCCAGGTCTGCCGTCAGCGTCACCGGGTACTTTGCCTTCACCGCCTTCTGCACAGCGTCGAACCGCTGCCGGAATGCGGCCGCGTCCTGTGCGGTCTGCTCATTCTTCGCCACCGCATAGGCACAGCCGCGCAGCCGCCCGAAGGCCCGCAGGGTGTCGTAATAGCCCAGCTCGATGTTCCGTCTGGCCGTGTCCGGGTCAAAGTGGAGGATATCGCCCAGCTCCCAATAGCTGCGCACCATGGTGGTGGGCAGGCCAGTGCGGTTGGGCAGGGTGATGCCCACCCCTTCCAGATCGACACAGACCAGCTCCTCGGCCCCCATTTTCTGGGCCAGCGCCGTGGGCATGTTGTCGCGGTAGCCGCCGTCCAGAAACTGCACCCCGTCAATCTGTTTGGCCCGCAGCGCCGGGAAGCAGGCAGCCGAAGCCAGCAGGTAATCTTTCACCTTGCCTTTCGGGATCTCTTCCAGCGGCAGCTCACGGGGCTTCAGGCCCCGCTTTTCCACCGTGACGAGCCCGAACCGGATGGGCGAGGCGCGCAGCGCGTCCTCGTCCAGCACCCGCTCCACGATCTCTTCCAGCGGGGTGACATCCATGCCGCCCGCGCGCACCACGTCCCGCAGGAACTGGTGCAGCTCGGTCAGGTTCCGGGTCTCCTCCGGCAGCTCCATCACGTCCTGGCTGCGGATGCTGGTCCACATATCCCGTGCGGTCTCGTACAGGTCCAGCGCGAACATCGCGCCGTTCAGGCTGCCCACACTGGTGCCGGTGATGATCTGCGGGTTCCAGCCGAGTTCGGTCAGGGCACGCCAGACGCCCACCTGATAGCTGCCGCGGGCCCCGCCGCCGGCAAGCACCAGCGCCTTTCTGGGGGTATCGTTCTGCGCCATCCAATACGCCTCCTTGTCGTCCGATTCAAACCTGCAAAAAGTATACCATATTTTCTGGAAAATTTCTCCCTGTTTTTGGAACAAAAAGCGTGGTATAATTTAGTAAATTATGACTGTGAGGAGGACTGCATGAACTGCAACCAATGGATCTTTGATATGGACGGCACCCTGACCGACAGCATGACTGCGGTGTGGGAGAACGCCCCGCTGGCGCTGCTGCGCCGCTACGGCCGCACCCCAAGGGCCGACCTGCGCTCCACGCTCCTGAGCATGGGCATGGCGGACGGGGCGCAGTACCTCATCCGGGAGTACGCGCTGCCCCTGCGGCCGGAGGACTATTTCAGCGTGATGCGCTCGGTCATCGCCGAGCTGTACGAGACCGTGGAGCTAAAACCCGGTGTGCGGGAGCTGCTGGCCCGCCTCAAGGCCGAGGGTGCCCGGATGTGCATCTGCTCCAACACCTGGAGCGACCAGTGCAAAACGGTGCTCACCCGCCTGGGTGTGGACGACTGCTTCGAGTTCTACATCGAAGCCCAGGGCCCCCTCCACAAGAGCCGCCCGGACGTCTTTTTCGCCGCCTTACAGCGCCTCGGCGGCACCGACCCGCACCGCTGCGCCGTCTGCGAGGATTCTCTCTACGCGGCCCGCACCGCCCACGATGCAGGTTTTTACGTCATCGGCATCGCCGACGCCGCCAGCGCCGCCGATGAACCCGCCCTCCGCCGCGTCAGCGATCAGTTCCTGACCCGGTGGGCGGAGTTGAAGTTCTGACAAAAAGAGGCCTTGCCCGTTGGACAAGACCTCTTTTCTATCGTTTACCGTTCCAAAAACTTCCGGAAGGCTGCCCTCACGGCGGCTTCGCGGCCGCGGGGGATGGGGACGCGGGCACCGCTGCGCATCCACAGCTCCCCCACGGACAGCTGCGATGCCGCCGCCAGGTTGACCACATAGGAGCGGTGAGGCTGCAAAAAGCGCCGGTCGGCCAGCAGCGGCTTTGCCACTTCGGAGAAGGGCACCCGTAGCGAGAGCGAGGCCACATCCTCGCCGCTGGCAAGGTGGAAGTGCACCACATGGTGGGTGCATTCCAGATACTCGATGTCCGCAAAGGGGAGCGCCCGCAGGCCGGTCGCCGTCGTCACCGGGATGACGGGGCCGTACTCCGGCTCGGTGGCGCGGTCCAGCAGGGCGGTGAGTTGTTCGGGCCGGAAGGGGATCTGCAAATACTGCATCGCATCCACCCGGAACGCCTCGTAGGCGTAGGCGGGCGTGTGGGCCAGAAAGGCCAGCGGTGCCCGCACCCCGCGCTGCCGCAGCTGCGCCGCCGCCTGCAGACCTGCCGCCGGGTTTGCCGCCGTCAGCTCGATGAGGTACAGCTCGAACCGGCTGCCCGCATCCTCTTTCCGGAGCAGGGCCCCCGCGTCCTCCAGCTGTTCCACGATGCAGGCGTCGGCCCGGCGGGCATAATATTCAAGGCAGTGCCGCTGCACCCGCCCTCGCAGCACCGCATCCGGGCTGCAGACCGCAATGTGAAAGATCATTTTTTCAATTCCTTCCTCCTGCCCGGCCTTCCGGGCGCTTGCATTTTGCGCCGCACGGGAGTATAGTTACTATAAAATCAGAAAAGGAGACGCCGCCATGAATCAGCCCCTTGTCAGCATCATCCTGCCGGTGTACAACGCCCAGAACCATCTGGCCCGCTGCGTGGGCAGCATCTGTGCACAGACCTATTCCAACATTGAGATCATCATCCTGAACGACGGTTCCAAGGACCAGAGCCTGCCCGTCTGCGAAGAGTTCCGCGCCAAAGACCCCCGCATCGTGCTGGTGGACAAGGAAAACTCCGGCGTAGCGGACACCCGCAACCTGGGCCTGAAGCTGGCCGGCGGCAAGTATGTGCAGTTCGTGGACAGCGACGACTATCTCGACCCGGACTTCACGGCCGCTCTCGTGGCCGCTGCCGAGGAGTACACTGCCGACCTCGTCATCGCGCCCTACAAGATGGTCATCCCGGCGGGCGCTTCCAAGCCCGAACAGGTGCTCGATAAGATCCAGGACGAGCTGGGCGTCATGAGCGTCGCCCGGCCCCCGGAGATGCGGGAGTACGGCTTTCTGCCCGCAGGCATTTACGACAAGGACACCTTCGCCCTCCGCCTGATGGACAAGCCCGCCTCCTATTTTTACAGCGTGCTCTGGAACAAGCTCTACCGCCGCGACCTCCTGACCCAGAACGACATCCAGTTCGTCAGCGAGATGCACTGGGCCGAGGACCTCGTCTTCAACCTGCGGTATATCCAGTACGCCGAGACCTTCGTTTCCATCGGCAAGGCCGGTTATTACTACGTCCAGAACCCGCAGAGCATCTGCCACACCCAGGTCCACGTATCCACCGTGGTGCAGAACAAGCTGCAGGTGTTCCGCTATTACAAAGACCTCTACACCCGCCTGGGCATGTATGAGGAGGTGCGCCCCCAGCTGTATAAATTCCTGGTGGACATCGCCGAGAGCACCTACCCCTCCGGCCCGTTCAAAAAGGCCATTGATGAGGCAAAAGCCTACTGGAAAGAGCACAAAACGGAACAGGAATCATAATAACAAAAATCGAGAGGCCGATGGCCTCTCGATTTTCGTTATGAGAGGTTACGCTCCGATGGCGGCGCACTTCTTGGCCAGCCAGTCGCGCTCCTCCTCGGTCAGGCGGGGAGCGAGCTTGGTGAAGACCTCGCGGTGGTAGGCGTTCAGCCACTCGATCTCGTCCTTGGTCAGGATGCCGGGCACCACGGGCGAGGTGGCGATGGGCACAAAGGTCAGCGGGCGGAAGGCCAGGAAGGTGCCGTACTGGTTGTCGGCCTTGTGGTAGCACTCCAGCTCGTTCTCGATGCGGATGCCGACGACGCCGCTCTCGTAGACGCCCGGCTCGTCGGTGACGATCATGCCCGGCTGGAACACGGTGGTGTTGCGGCCGTTCAGAGCGTGGGGACCTTCGTGGACATTGCCCACGAAGCTGACGCTGTGGCCGGTGCCGCAGCGGTAATTGATGAGGTGCTGCCACAGCGGCTCACGGGCGATGGTATCCAGCATGTGGCCGTCGCAGTAGTTCAGCCAGACGGCCTTGGCAATGTCGATGTGGCACTGCAGCGTCCAGGTGTAGAACCGCTTTTCGTCCTCGGTCAGCTCGCCCAGCGGGTAGGTGCGGGTGATGTCGGTGGTGCCGTCCATGTAGGTCGCGCCGCTGTCCACCAGCAAAAAGCCCTTCTTTTCGAGCTTGGCGTGGTCTTCCTCGGTGGCATGGTAGTGCATCATGGCCGCGTTGCCGCCGTAGGCTGCAATGGTGCCGAAGCTCTCCACGATGAACTTGTCCTGTGCCGAGCGGTACTTGTGGAGGATCTCGTCCACGGTCAGCTCCGTCAGCTCTTCGCCTGCGGCCAGACGCTCTTCCAGCTCCTTCTGGAACCGCACCATGGCCACGGCATCGCGCAGATGGGTCTCACGGTTGTGGTTCAGCTCGGTCTCGTTCTTGACGCCCTTCATCGGCAGCAGGGGGTCGGCCTCGTCCTTGACGGTCAGGACCGGGTTGTTGCACAGGGTCTCATAGACCGCATAGTTGACGGAAGCCGGGTCGGCCAGAACGGTCTGGGCCTCGGTCTCTGCGGCCAGGAAGGTGAGGATGTCGTCATATTCGGCGATCTCGACGCCGTTCTCCTTCAGCTCGGCAGCGGCCTCCGCGCCCAGACGACGGGTGTTGATGAAGAGGACGGCACGGTCCCCGGTCACATAGCAGTAGGCCATGGCGTAGGGAGTGCACTGGATGTCCATCGCGCGGAGGTTCAGCAGCCAGGCCAGGTTGTCCAGCTTGCCCACCAGCTGGGCCGTGCAGCCCAGCTCCTTGAGCTTGGCCCGCAGCTGCTCCAGCTTCTCGGCGGGGGCAAAGCCCGCATACTCCTTGCTCAGGAGCCAGGCCGGGGTCTCCGGCAGGGCAGGGCGGCCCTCGGTCCACAGCTCATCTTCCAGATTCAGGGTCTTGATGGTGCCGTGCTTGGCGTCCAGCGCTTTCTGTACGCTGCGCACCAGCTGGCAGGAAGCGGTCAGGCCGCACAGGCCCAGCACACCGCCTTCCGGCAGGGCATCGGCGCAGTACTGCTCCACGGTGGGCACACCCGGCTCGCCCATTCGTTCCAGCTCGATCTCGGTGCCCGCGATCTCCTTTTCGGCCTGCACAAAATAGCGGCCGTCGGCCCACAGGGCGCTCTTGTCTCTGGTCACGACGAAGTTCGAGTTCTCGCCGTGGAAGCCGGAGAAATAGGTCAGGGAGGTGTAGTGGTCGGGCAGATACTCGCTGGAGTGCGGGTCGCCCACCGGGATGAGGTAGAGGTCCACGCCATTGGCGTCCATGGCGGCGCGCAGCGCAGCCAGACGCTCAGGAACGGTATTCATGCTCATGATAAAAGCCTTCTTTCTTACACTTGCACTTGCCGGAAAAACGTCCGGCGGCGGTTCTTGCTGGCTCCTATTGTATCATTCCGGCGCACGGATTGCAATTGCCCCGGCCGGTTTCTCCAACGGGGCCGGCGCTTATTCGTCCTCCGTCTTGGATCTCAGATCCAGCTCCGGCATCAGCTCCTCGCTGATGATGGTGAGCATCTGTTCCATTTTGTCCACGTCCTCGGCGGGGAAGCGCTCCCGCACACGCTCGACCACGGTGTGCAGGTAGGAATAGCTGATGTTGTAATACTCGAAATACTTCTGGGTGGGGCGCAGGTGGTACTCGCGCCGGTCCTTGGCGGACTGGATCTTTTCCACGTATCCCTTGCGCATCAGGCTGCCGATCTTATACGCCGCGTTGGGGGTGGAGATCTTCATCATCCGCGAGAACTCCGCAATGGTGGGCTCGCCCATGGCCATGATGCCCTCCATGCAGAAGGACTCCACCGTGGTCAGGGTCGCCTCGCGGGTGGCAAAGCGCTGAAACACGTTCTGATAGAAGTGCAGCTTGAATTTTGTGTAAACGTCGTTGAATGCTTTTTCCAGCATGGTGCGGCTCCTTCCGATCGCTCAATTTCCTTTAGTATACCATGTTTTTTCCCAGAAGCAACGGGGTTTTTCCGTTTTGAAACAAAGGGCCCCCCAGCCCATGCAGGCCGGGAGGTCCTTTGCGTTAAGGGGGGACGCTCACTGCGTCGGGGATGTTCAGGTCGTGCCGAGGAGCTTTTTGAGCCGGAGCCATGCACCGAAGACGTCCATCTTGGTGACGTAATGGTCCGGGTCAAAGAAGGACGCATCCTTCTTGTCAGCCGCGTCCATCAGGCCGTTCTGGACCGCCCAGTGGGTGGCCTTTTGCAGCTCGATCTCTTCGGCGGGGACATCGCCGTAAAGGGTGGGCAGAGCCACCTCCGGCTTGCCTGCGGTCTCCCACAGGAGCAGCGCCAGCGCACGGCGGTCGGTCGGCACCGGCACACCCTGGGGCAGCGCACTGGTCAGGTAGAGGTCTACGCCCAGGTTCACGCCCTGCCACACCACGATGCCTGCGGCTGCGCCGCCCAGCGCGACGGTCGCCGCCGTTGCCAGCGGAGAAGGCGCTGCGTCCTCGATGATCTCCGCCGAGCGGTACTGCGCCCGGATGGTCACATCTTCGGCGGGCATCCGGAAGGGCATGGCCTCGGCCCGGTAATCGACATTGATATCGCCGCTGAGCTTGCTCGACGAAATGCTCCACATGTCAAACGTCATGCCGTCCGGAATGTCGCTCTGGTCCAGCACCACGGTCAGGGGGTCGTTCTCCTTGGCGGAAACGGACGTCTTGCCGTCGATCGTGCCGCCGATGACGGTCACGGTGTAGGTGGTGGGTTCCGGCTCTGGTTCCGGTTGAGGCTCCGGATTGGGTTCCGGTTCTGGTTTGGGTTCCGGTTCCGGTGTCGGCTCCGGTTCCGGCTTGGGTTCCGGTTCCGGCGTCTGGGTGATGGGTTTGCCGTTCAGCGTACCGCTGCCGGTGATGTTCCCGCTGATCGTGCCGTTGTCGGTCACAGCACCGTTGAAGGTGCCGCCGTTGATGATACTGTTGTTCTCGACCTTGCCGTTGAACGCACCGTCATTGATGGTGCCGTTGTTCTTGACTTCATCGTAGAACGCACCGTTTTCGATGGTGCCATTATTCTCGACTTCGTCGTGGAAGGTACCGTCCTTGATGGTGCCCGATGCCCTATTGTCGACCGGGCCATTGAAGGTGCCGTTCTCGATGGTGCTGTTGTTCTTGACAGCATCGTTGAACGTGCCGTTCTCGATGGCACTGTTATTCTCGACCTTGTCGTTGAACGCACCGTCATTGATGATGCCGTTGTTCTCGACTGCCTTATGGAACGCACCGTTTTCGATCATGCCGTTGTTCTCGACTGCGCCGTTGAAGGTGCCGTCCTTGATGGTGCCCGGTGCCCTATTCTCGACCTCGCCGTTGAAGGTGCCGCCCAGGATGTAGCTGTTGTTGAACACTTTGCCGTTGAACTCGCCACCCGTGATGGCCGTCGGCTTGCCCACAAAGACGTTGCACTCCACCGCCGAACCATCTCCGATGGTGCTGAAATCGTACAGCCCGCCGGTCTGACTGCTGCCCGTCAGAAGCAGCGTGTCGCCATCGTTCGAATCATCGAGGGTGTCCTGCCAGCCGTTGTCCTCCGCGATGGCGTTGATGGCGAACTGCCCGCCGGTCAGTCTGCTGCTCGTCAGAAACAGCACATTGCCATAGGTCGGGTCATCGGGGATGTACTCCCAGCCGTCGCCCTTGCAGGGGTCTTTGCCGCCGTTGGAAGCCTCCGGCCAGCCGTTCTTCATCACGAGGTCGCCGTAGTTGATCTCCTCGTTCAGCACCACGTCCTTGTCCGGCATGGTAAAGGTCACGGTCGTCTTGTCGTTTTCATCGGGGTAGCTGCTGTTGCAGTTGCCCGTGCTGATGGGCTGGCCGTTCAGGCTGAAAATTTCGGTGCTGGCAGTGATGGTCACTTCCGGGCTCGTGGTCAATTTAGTCACGACGACGTAGGGGTCCCATGCCGCAGACACACCGTTGACTTCCGTGATCTTGGCACCGGAGGCCACGGTGATAAAGTGGAGACCTGTTACCCCGTCCAAACTTGTTTTGCCGTTGAACACGCCGCCAGTCACGTTGCCGGAGTTCTTGGACAGGCCCGCCGCGAAAATGCCGCCGGTAATGTTGCCCTCGTTTTCGTTTTCCACTATTCCATAGAAGGTGCCGTTTTCGATCATGCCATTGTTCTCGACTGCGCCGTGGAACGTGCCGTCCTTGATGGTGCCCGGTGCCCTATTCTCGACCGGGCCGTTGAAGGTGCCGCCCAGAATGCCGCTGTTGTTGAACACTTTGCCGTTGAACTCGCCACCCGTGATGGCCGTTGGCTTGCCCACAAAGACGTTGCACTTCACCGCCGAACGATCTCCGATGGTGCTGAAATCGTACAGCCCGCCGGTCTGATTGCTGCCCGTCAGAAGCAGCATGTCGCCATTGGTCGGGTCATTTTTAATGTACTCCCAGCCGTCGCCCTTGCAGGGGATGGTGCCGCCGTTGGAATCCTTCGGATAACCGCCCTTCATGACGAGGTCGGTGCTGGTGATCGCTTTGTTCAGCACCACGTCCTTGTCGTCCGGCATGGTAAAGGTCACGGTCGTCTTGTCGCTGCCGTAGCTGCTGTTGCAGTTGCTCGCAACGATGGACTTGCCGTTCAGGCTGAAGATCTCGGTGTCGGCGGTGATGGTCACTTCCTGGCTCTTGGTCCATTGGGTCACAACAACGTAGGGTTCCCACTCCGCAGGCACACCGTTGACTTCCGTGATCTTGGCATTGGGGTAGGCCGCATCCAAAGTAATGGAGTAGGCATCTGTTGCCGGTTTTTGAGTCGTCTTGCTGTTGAACACGCCGCCAATGATTCTTCCGTTGCCGGTGCTTGTCACACTGCTCTTGAAGGTTCCGCCGGAGATCATTCCGTTGTAGTTTGACACTTTTTCATGGAAGGTTCCACCAGAGATTTCTCCTAGGTCGTTGTTTATCACTTCTCCCTCAAAGGTGCCGCCGGTAATTTCCACACGCAATTGAGTCTCAACCGCGCACGCCACAGGCTCTGCCCCCGCTCCCTTACTGGTGTTTTGGGGATAGGTGGAACTGAAATCAAACGTTCCATCCGTCAGAGTCAGTTTGCCTTTCGGGTTCGACGTGTCTATTTTACTGTACGTCCATCCTTTGCCCTCGCAGTCGGCAGTGCCGTTGTTGGAGTTGACCGGGTAGCCGTTCTCCATGACGAGTTCGCCGGAGCTGAGCACCACGTCCTTGTCTGGCATGGTAAAGGTCACGGTTTTCTTGTCGCTACCGTAGCTGCTGTTGCAGTTGTCCGCGCCGATGGACTTGCCGTTCAGGCTGTAGATGTCAGTGTCGGCAGTGATGGTCACGGTGGTGCCTGCATAGGAGTAGAGGTCCCATGCCGTGCCGGTCGTTCCATCCGCGTTCCGCGGGTCTACGCCGTTCACCTTGAGCAGACTGCCATTCGTTACGGTGACGTGGCGGGTATCGGTCAGCTCCCTATTGCCGTTGAACGCGCCGCCAGTCACGGTGCCGTAGTTATCAGACAGGCCCGCCGCGAAGGTGCCGCCAGAGATCTTTCCGTCGCTGTTGTACACTGTTTCATTGAAGATGCCTTTGGTGATCGTTGCGGCGATGATTTTCACTGCCCCATTGAAGGTGCCGCCGGTGATCGTCGTACGCGACTGAACCTTGCACTTCACAGGCTCTGTGGTACTGAGATCAAACGTTCCAGCACTCAGATACAGTGTGTCACTGTAATCACTGTACTCCCAATCGTTGCCACTGCAAAAGTCTTTTCCGCCGTTGGAGCCGACCGGGTAGCCGTCCGAGCCGATGACGAGTTCGCCGGTGCTGAGCACCACGTTCTCGTCCGGCATGGTAAAGGTCACGGTCTTCTTGTCGTTTTTATTGGGGTAGCTGCTGTTGTAGTCCGTGCCGATGCGCTTGCCGTTCAGGCTGAAGATTTCGGTATCGGCGGTGATGGTCACAACCTTCGTCTTGGCCGGGGTCGATTCAGTCACGACGACGTAGGGGTCCCACTCCGCAGGCACACCGTTGACTTCCGTGATCTTGGCTTTGGAGGAGGCTGCATCCCAAGTGATGTTGTGGCCACCTGTTACGCTGTCCAAACCTGTGTTGCCGTTGAACACGCCACCGGATATCTCCCACTTATTTTCCACACTGCCCGCGAAGGTTCCACCAGAGATTTCTCCTCCGGCGTTGTTTGTCACTTTTTTATTGAAGGTTCCACCTTTAATCTCTCCTCGGTTCTTGTTTATCACATCGCCCTTGAAGGTTCCGTCATAGATATATCCGGCGTTGTTTGTCACTGTTTCATTGAATGTACCGTTCTCGATTACTGCGTTGGTGTTGTTTTCCACATTGCGATTGAAGGTTCCGCCTTGGATCATTCCTGTGTCGAGATAGCCATCGAACCATTCACGTAAGTTTGTCACTGTTCCATAAAAGATGCCGTCGGTAATGTACCAGTGATTTTTCACACTCCCCTCAAAGGTGCCGCCGGTAATCTTCGCACCCGATTCAATCGCACATTTCACAGCCGAATCGGCCGGTGTTTTATTGGTAGTGTCTTGGGGATTGGCCAAACTGAAATCAAATTCCCTATTTTTACCCTTCAGAATCAGTGTCTGGGTGCTGCTATCGTAACTCCAGCCGTTGCCCGTGGTGCCGTTCGAACAGTCCGGGTAGCCGCCCTTCATGACGAGGTCTTGGGTGGAGCCTTCTGCAAAGGCCTCCAGGGGGAGCACGGAGAGCACCATGCTCAGTGCGAGGATCAGGCTGAGAATGCGTTTTTTCATCGGGGTCGTCCTCCTTTTCCGCCAAAGGCCGTACGGTCGTTCATTTCTGGGTCCAGCATACCACAAAAACAGCCGGAAGAGAAGCAAAACCGCGTGAAAGGCCCTGAAACCTGCGTGAATGACGATTTTTGCCCCCTTGACAGGGCCAAAAACGCCGTTGCGTCAGTCTGCTTTGGCCGTTCGCAGCCGGATGACGTTCAGCACCACCAGCTCCAGCACGATGGCCACGGCCAGCAGCACCAGCGAGGTGAGCAGGCTGGCGCTGCTGCCCAGGAACATCTGGCTCAGGCCGGTGACGACATAGCACACCGCCGAGATGGCCGCCGCCGTGATGGCATAGGGCAGCTGGGTGGACACATGGTTCACATGGCTGCAATGGGCACCGGCGGACGCCATGATGGAGGTGTCCGAGATGGGGGAGCAGTGGTCGCCGCACACCGCGCCGGACAGGCAGGCCGCAATGGAGATGACCAGCATCTCCCCCTGCGGGAACGCATGGCAGACGATGGGGATGAGGATGGAGAAGGTGCCCCAGGACGTGCCGGTGGCAAAGGCCAGGAACACCGCCACCAGAAAGATGATGGTCGGCAGCAGATATTGCAGCGCAGCCGCCGAGCCGTTGAGCAGGTTGGCCACGTAATACTTGGCACCCAGCAGGTTGGTCATGCCGGAAAGGGTCCACGCCAGCGTCAGGATGAGCATGGGGCTGACCATGGCCTTGAAGCCCTCCGGGATGCAGGCCGCGAAGTCCTGAAAGGTCATCACGCCGCGCACCCGGTAGAACACGAAGGTGAACAGCAGCGCGATGCTGCTGCCCAGCACCAGGCCCGCCGAGGCGTTGCAGTCGGAGAAGGCGGAGATGAAGTCCACGCCGTCAAAGAAGCCGCCGGTGTAGATGAGGCCGAAGATGCAGGCCGCAATGAGCACCAGCACCGGCAAGATCAGGTCGATGACATGGCCGCAGGCTGCGGTGCCGTCGTCCACATCGTCGCCGTAGGGGCGGTCTTCGGTGGTGAAGAGGTCGCCCTTCAGTGCGTTGTCCTCGTTGAGCTTCATGGGGCCGTAGTCGGTGCCCGTGAAGATGAGGAAGAGGATCATGATGATGGTCAGCAGGGCGTAGTAGTTATACGGAATGGTGCGCAGGAACATGGTAAAGCCGTTGATGCCCGAACCCTCCGGCACCGAGGAGGTGACGGCCGCCGCCCAGCTGGACACCGGCGCGATGATGCAGACCGGGGCCGCCGTGGCGTCGATGAGGTAGGCCAGCTTTGCGCGGGAGACCTTCTGCCGGTCGGTCACAGGCCGCATGACGGAGCCTACGGTCAGGCAGTTGAAGTAGTCGTCCACAAAGATGAGCACACCCAGAACAAGGGTCATGAACTGCGCCCCCGCGCGGGTGTGGATGTGGGTGGACGCCCAGCGGCCAAAGGCCGCGCTGCCGCCCGCCTTGTTCATCAGGGCCACCAGGATGCCCAGCATGACCAGAAAGACCAGAATGCCCACATTGCTGGAGTCGGACAGCTTGGCGACCATGCCGCCGTCTTCGTTGAAGAACAGGGTGTTCAGGGCCAGTTCCAGGTTGCCGTTGGCAAAGAGCAGCGCACCCGTCGCGATGCCCACCAGCAGCGAGGTGTAGACCTCCTTGGTGTTCAGTGCCAGCACGATGGCCACCACCGGCGGCAGCAGGGAGAGCGCCGTGCTGTACACGGCGCAGGTGTAGGTAGACGGGTCGGCGATGGTGCCGGGTGTTGCTGCCGTGCACCACAGCAGCAGAGCGAACACCAGCAAGGCACCCGCCCACGAAAGATTGACTTTTTTCATAAGATCTGATTTCTCCTCTGATTTTTTGCCTCAGCGCGGGGCAGACTATCCCCAACCAGACAGGGAAGGGGGTGTTTGCCGCGCCGGATTATAAAGCGCTGTACTTTGAACTGTTCCGCGCCAGCGAACAGGCCGCCCGCCTCCTCCACGAGGCCCAGCAGCGGGCCGAAGAACAGGTGATGGCGGAGGATGAACCGCCGCTGCGGTTGGAAGAACCGCTCCGTCCCCACTCAAGGGAGGGCAAGGCCTCTCCTACAAGGAGAGGTGTCACCGAAGGTGACTGAGAGGGTTCACCCCTTCTTGCTCTCCGCCTTCGCCGCGAACTTCGCGTCATTGACGACGAAGCGCTCATGCACGCCGCCGCCCACGGGGCCTTTTTCGTCGTGCAGCGAGACCTTGAACACCAGCTTCCGGCCTTCCACGGCGGTCAGCTCGCTCTCACAGGTCACGGTCATGCCCACGGGGGTGGGGGCGGTGTGCTCCAGCTCCAGCTTCGTGCCCACCGAGCCGCAGCCCTCGTCCAGCTCGGACGCGACGCTCATCCAGCAGGTCTTTTCGGCCAGTGCCACCAGTGCGGGCGTTGCGAACACGTCCAGTGTGCCGCTGCCCATGGTCTTTGCGGTGTTTTCGTTCGTCACGAGCTGGCTCTGCTCGCCGTGGATGCCAATAGTCAACATAAAAAAACTTCCTTTCCAGAATCGCCTTGCGGCAGTAAATTTCCGATCTCCTGATAGGATACCACATTTTCCGCGTCGATGCACCTGTTTTTGGTGGATTTCTGCATTTTCCTCTTTCCTGTCAGCCCAAAACGCGTTATGATAGGGCAAAATGGGGGAGGGTACGCCTATGAACGACTTCTGGAAATCCTACGATATCACCGCGCTGGAGTACGGAGTGAATTATCAGTGTTACCCACTGTATGGAAGAATCCATCTCACCGAACTGGCGCTTTCACTGATCTTCATCCTGAGTGCTGCGCTCTGGTACAGGCACAGTGGGCCAAAACAGCGGCGGCGCATCCTGGTGGGGGTCACGGTGCTTCTGCTTCTTGACGAAGCGGCCCTTCTGCTCGGCATGGCCCTGACTGGCCAGTGGAATTGGAGCTATCTCCCGCTCCACCTATGCAGCATCCATGTTTTCGTCTGCCTGTACAACACCCTGTTCGACCAGAACTGGTGCAAAGAGGAACTTTACGCCCTCTGCATCCCCGGCGCGGCGCTGGCCCTGCTCTGCCCAAGCTGGTTGGATGTGCCTTCATGGTGGACGCTCATCAACTTGCACTCGGTCTCCATCCACGCCCTGCTGGTGCTTTACCCGGTCCTTCTCGTTGTGGGCGGCTACCGCCCCAGCCCCCGCCGGGTGCCGCAGGTACTGGCTTTCCTGTTCGGCACCGCCTTGCCCATCTATTTTCTCAACAAGTCTCTGTACACGAACTTCTATTTCCTGAACAACCCAACCGCCAATGTCATCACCTGTGCCTTCACGAGATTTCTGGGTGAACCGTATTATATACTCGGCTTCCTGCCCGCCATCGCTGCGGCACTGGCGGTGATGTATCTGCCATGGGCAGCAAAAAACTTCACCGAAAATCGACGAAAACATTGACACTTTTTCCGCGCTCAAAACGCACCCTCTTTGCAGATTGAAATCGCAGTTTTCTTGCGTATTGGGGCAATTTTTTACAATTTTGAGGTTCTGCTCAAAATCTTTGCAAAAAGCCTTGACAGGGCCTCTTCTGCGTGATACTATGAACACATGAGCAAACGTTCACATGAACGTGCCGTGAAAGGAGAAGCCGCCATGAACGAACCCAAAGACGCTCTGCCCGCCGCGCAGCCGGGGCCTCTCGTGATGCCGGACGACGAAGTGCTGTATGAGCTGGCCGACCTGTTCCGGGTGTTCGGCGACTCCTCCCGCATCAAGATCCTGTATGCGCTCCACGACAGCGAGCTGTGTGTGCAGGACCTTGCGAATGCGGTGCAGCTGAGCCAGTCTGCGGTGAGCCACCAGCTCCGGGTGCTGAAGGACTCGAAGCTCGTGCGGTTCCGCCGGGACGGAAAGACCGTTTACTACGCACTGGACGATGACCATGTGCGCAGCATCCTCTCCATGGGGATGGACCATATCGAAGAATAATCGAAAGGCAGGTACTTATTATGAAGAAGAGCTACAAGATCGAAGTCGATTGCGCAAACTGCGCCCAGAAGATGGAAGACGCCGCCAACACCGTGGCCGGTGTGGCAAATGCGACCGTCAGCTTCATGACCCAGAAGATGAAGGTGGAGTTCGCAGAGGGCGCAGACCCCCACGACACCATGGTGAACGTTCTGGCCGCCTGCAAAAAGGTCGAGGACGACTGCGAGATCTTTGATATCTGAGCAACGCATCCGATGAGAACGGCTCCTCCTGCGGGGGAGCCGTTTCCTTCCCCGGCGATTTCCTGTTGAAAGAAAAACCAGTTTTCAACACTTTCCACCGGGTTTTCAACATCTTTTGCGAAAAAGTTTGAAAACAAACGCGAAAAAGTCAGATTTCTTCGGGAAAACCTCGTGGAAAACATGGGGGAAAACGTGGAAAAGTTTCCTTTCCGGGGAAAACCTGTTGAAACCGCCCCCAGCCATCCGTCAAAAGGAGAGTTTCGTATGACCAAAAAGCAGAAAAAGGTGCTGTATCAGATCATCGCAGCGGTCATTCTGATCGTGATCCTGAAGCTCCTGCCCGCGTTCCCCACCCCGGTGGAGCTGGTGCTCTACCTCATTCCGTACCTCGTGGTGGGCTGGGATGTCCTGCGCAAGGCGCTCAAGGGCATCAAGAACCGCCAGCCGTTCGACGAGTGCTTCCTGATGGCCGTTGCCACCGTGGGCGCGTTCGCGCTGGGCGACTATGTCGAGGGCTGCGCCGTCATCCTCTTTTACCAGATCGGCGAGCTGTTCCAGAGCGTGGCCGTCGGCAAGAGCCGCCAGAGCATCTCCAGCCTGATGGACATCCGCCCCGACTACGCCAACATCGAGGATGCCGACGGCAAGCTGGAACAGGTGGACCCCGATGATGTCGAGGTCGGCACCGTGATCGTGGTCCAGCCCGGCGAACGTGTGCCCATCGACGGCGTGATCGTGGAGGGCACTTCGGCCCTGAACACCGCAGCCCTGACCGGCGAGAGCCTGCCCCGCGATGTGCAGACCGGCGATGAGGTCATCAGCGGCTGTGTGAATATGACCGGCCTGCTCAAGGTGCGCACCACCAAGGAATTTGGCGAGTCCACGGTCTCCAAGATCCTCGACCTCGTGGAAAATTCCAGCATGAAGAAGGCCCGCACCGAGAACTTCATCACCCGTTTTGCCCGCGTGTACACCCCCGCCGTCTGCTACAGCGCACTGGCTCTGGCGTTCATCCCGCCGGTGGTCCTGCTGCTGATGGGCCAGCCCGCCCGCTTCGGCGACTGGGTCTACCGCGCCCTGACCTTCCTCGTCATCTCCTGCCCCTGCGCTCTGGTCATCTCCATCCCGCTGAGCTTCTTCGGCGGCATCGGCGGTGCCAGCGCCTGCGGCATCCTCGTCAAAGGCTCCACCTATCTGGAAGAGCTGGCCCGCACCGGGATCGTGGTCTTTGATAAGACCGGCACCCTGACCCAGGGCACCTTCAAGGTCGTGGGCGTTCACCCTGAACACGGTGTCACCGAAGACGCCCTCGTGGAGGCCGCCGCCCTGGCCGAAAGCTGGTCCAAACACCCCATCTCCCTGAGCATCAAGGCCGCTTACGGCAGGGACATCGACGCCAGCCGCGTCACCGATGTCCAGGAGCTGGGCGGCCACGGCGTGACAGCAAAAGTGGACGGCAAAACCGTTGCCGCCGGCAATGCCCGTCTGATGGCAAAACTGGGCCTCACCGCTCCCGAAGTGACCGAGCCGGGCACCCTCGTGCATGTGGCCATCGAGGGGCAGTACGCCGGTTATCTGCTCATCGCGGACGTGGTCAAGCCCCACAGCGCGCAGGCCATCCGGAGCCTGAAGTCCGCAGGCGTCCGCAAGACCGTGATGCTGACCGGCGACGCCGAGCCTGTAGCCAGAGCGGTCGCCAATCAGCTGGGTCTGGACGAATACCATGCCGGTCTGCTGCCCGGCGACAAGGTGGACCAGATCGAAACGCTCCTCGCCGCCAAAGGCCCGAAAGAGAACCTCGCCTTCGTGGGCGACGGCATCAACGACGCGCCCGTCCTGTCCCGCGCTGACCTCGGCATCGCCATGGGTGCGCTGGGCTCGGACGCCGCCATTGAGGCTGCGGACATCGTCCTGATGGACGACGACCCGGCCAAGATCGCACTGGCCATGCGCATCGCCCGCCGCACCCTCCGCATCGTCTACGAGAACATCGTCTTCGCGCTGGCCATCAAGTTCGCCTGCCTGATGCTCGGCGCTCTGGGTCTGGCAAGCATGTGGACCGCCATCTTCGCCGACGTCGGCGTCATGGTGCTGGCCGTCCTCAACGCCACCCGCGCCCTCTACACCAAAGACCTTGCCCGAAAGAACGCGCAGTGACCCACAACACACGAACACCCCCGCCGGGAATTTTTCGGCGGGGGCGTTTTTGTGCGCAAAATCTTTTTCCCGAAACAACTTGCAATGCCGGGAGATTCTGTTATACTACTAATCCAGGAGGTTAGTGGAAATGTATACAGTCAAACCAGATCTTCATTCTTCCGGCGAGGTGTGGCGGGCGCTCCGGGCAGCTGCGCCCCAGACGGTGCCGGTGTTTGCCGGTTATCTCGTGCTGGGCATGGGGTACGGCATCTATGTGCAATCTCTGGGCCTGCCGGTCTGGATGCCCATGCTGATGGGCACCGTCGTCTACGGCGGCTCGCTGGAATTTGTGTTGGCAAGCCTGCTGCTGGGGACGTTCGCGCCGCTGTCGGCCTCTCTGATGGCCCTGATGATCCAGGCGCGGCACCTGTTCTACGGCCTTGCCATGCTGGAGCGTTACAAGGGCTATGGCCTGCGCAGCGTTTACATGATCTACGCCATGAGCGACGAGACCTTTTCCATCACCTGCTCGGCTGAGCCGCCGGAAGGGGTGGACCGGGGCTGGTTCATGTTCTTCATCACCCTGCTGGATCAGCTCTACTGGGTGGCCAGCGCCGGGCTGGGCGCGGTGGTCGGCTCGGTCCTGCCCTTCAGCACAAAGGGCGTGGATTTCGTGATGACGGCCATGTTCGTGGTCATCTTCCTGAACCAGTGGGAAAAAGAAAAGCAGCACGTCAGCGCCCTCATCGGGCTTCTGGTGCCCCTGGTCTGCCTGGTGCTTTTTGGGGCAGGCAGCTTCCTGCTGCCCGCCATGGCCTGCATCCTGGTGCTGCTGGTGGCCCTGCGCAGGCCCATAGAGGCTGTTGAAGCAAAGCACGGCGAAACGGAGGTGCCGAAATGACCGCACTGCAAATGGGCATCACAATCGCGGTGTGCACCGCTGCCACCATGCTCACCCGCTTTCTGCCGTTTCTGATCTTCTCCTCCAAGGATCAGCAGCCACCGGAGGTGGTGCGGTATCTGGGCCGCGTTCTGCCCGCCGCCATCTTCGGGATGCTCATCCTCTACTGCCTCAAGAGCGTGACGCCCTTTGCGGGCAGCCGCGGCGTCCCGGAGGCCCTCGCCATCGCCGTGACCATCGCCCTCCACAAATGGAAGCATCAGACCCTTGTTTCCATCGCCGGCGGCACGGTCTGCTATGTGCTGCTGGTGCAGCTGGTGTTCGTATAACAACAGAGCCCTCTCCATCTCGCATTCGCTCGCCCTTCGGGAGAAATGGCATTGCGAAGCAATGACGGAGAGGGTTCTTGTTTTCAATGATAAAACGTATCAAAATTGACCTGCCGATAGAACCGCTGCTGGAGCTGGTCGAAGCTCTCGCAGTTCTGGGCCAGCAGCCACATCACCTTCGTGACGACGGCTTCGATGGTCATGTCGTGGGCTTCCAGGAAGCGGAACCGGTTCCGGACCCGCTTGCCGACCTCGTAAATGCCCACATCGCTGCCCTCGTAGGTGACCTGTGTGGTTAAGATCAGGATCTTGCGGGTCTTGTCGTAATCGCCCAGATTCTCTGCAAAGGCGTCCATGAGCCGCTGCGGGATGCCGCCCACGCCGAAGCTTTCCACAATGACGCAGTCGTATTGTTGAAAAATGGCCGGGATGAGCTCCGGGCCAAGGCCGGGCGTCAGCTTGAGCAGAAAGACCTTCGGGTTCAGCGCCCGGCCAAACTCCACTGGGCCGGTGGGCCAGGGCGAGGGGATATACCGCACCAGCCGGTCGCCCTGCACCAGCGCCAGCGCCGGGAAATTGACCGACGCAAAGGCATCGTAGCTGATGGTCTTGTTCTTCTTGGCGCGGGTGCCCGCGATGACATGCCCGCCGAACACCACCATCACGCCCCGGCTGCCGGGGTCCAGCGCGCAGATGACGCTGTCGCGCAGGTTTTTCTTCGCATCGGTGATCTCGTTGGAGATGGGCTGCTGCGCACCGGTGAGGATGATCGGCTTGTCCGCATTCTGGATGAGGTAGGACAGCGCCGCCGCCGAATAGGCCAGCGTATCGGTGCCGTGGCAGATGATGAAGCCATCGTAGAGCGCATAATTCTCCTGCACGGCCCGCGCCATCAGCAGCCAGTGTTCGGGGCCGAGGTCTGTGCTGTCGATGCTGCACAGCGCCAGCGTCTCCGGGCAGCACAGCTCGTTCAGTTCCGGCAGATGGGCCAGCAGCTCCTCGCTGGTCAGAACGGGCCGCAGCCCCTGTGCGGTGCGCACACTGGCGATGGTGCCGCCGGTGGTGATAAAAAGCAAACGCTGCTTGGACATGTTCGGTGCCTCCCTGGGTCAAATTCAGTCGATTCAGTATAACACACTCGGCCCCGGATGAAAAGTGTGCAGTTTTGAGACCTGGTCACAGATTTTTGCGGGAAAAGGTGTATACTAGAAGAAAAACTTCAGGAGGCTTCCCATGCCCAACATCGTCATCATCGGTTCCGGCCCGGCCGGCGTGTCGGCCGCTCTGTATACGGCCCGCGCAGGGGTCGAAACGACCGTTCTCACCAAAGGGCCCGGCGCACTGGACCGCGCCGCACACATCCAGAACTACTACGGCTTTGCCGAACCCATCTCCGGTGCCGAACTGGAACGCCGGGGCATCGAAGGGGCCAGAGCGCTGGGGGTGCAGTTCGTTACCACCGAGGCCGTGGGCCTGACTTACACCGACAAGCTCACCGTCGAGACGCTGGCGGGCGAGTTCCCCGCCGATGCCGTCATCCTGGCCACCGGCGCTTCCCGCGCCGCACCGAAGATCCCCGGTCTGGCAGAGCTGGAAGGCCATGGTGTGAGCTGCTGCGCCACCTGCGACGCCTTTTTCTACCGGGGAAAGGATGTGGCCGTGCTGGGCAGCGGCGAATATGCCCTGCATGAGGTGCAGGCCCTTCTGCCGTTGGTAAAGAGCGTCACCCTCCTGACCAACGGGGCCCCGCTGACGGCACAGTTCCCGCCGGAAGTGAGGGTCTGCCCCGAAACAGTGGACGCCATCCTCGGCGAACAGACCGTCACCGGTGTGCAGCTGAACGGCGGCCGACGGGTGCCCCTGTCCGGCGTGTTCGTGGCGCTGGGCGTGGCGGGCAGCACGGCGCTGGCCCGCAAGCTGGGGGCCGAAGTCGAGGGGAACCGCATCGTCGTGGATGAGAAGATGCAGACCACCCTGCCCGGCCTCTATGCCGCCGGGGACTGCACCGGCGGGCTGCTGCAGGTCGCCAAGGCCGTTTATGAGGGAGCACTTGCAGGCACCGAAGCTGCCAAAGCGGTGCGGAAAGGATAACACCATGTCCGATGTGCAAAATACTCCGGTCAACCGGAACTGTCTAGCCTGCGCTTTCCCATTCTGGGACCAGCTCACGCCGGAGGAACAGGCGCAGCTCTGCCGCTTCACCCGACCGGTACGCTACCGGAAAGGGGAGCGGGTCCACAGTCCGGTCGAGAACTGCGTGGGCATCCTGCTGCTGCGGTCGGGCCAGCTGCGGGCCTATCTGCTCTCGGAGGATGGACGGGACATCACGCTCTACCGGCTGTTTCCCGGCGAAGTCTGCATCTTGTCGGCATCCTGCGTGATGGATTCCGTCAACTTTGACCTGTACATCGACGCCGAGGAGGACACCGAGGCCTACTGCATCGGCGCAGGCGTGTTCCGCCAGCTGATGCAGCAGAACGTCCATGTCCGCTGCTACGCCTACCAGATGACCGCCGAGCGCTTTTCCGACACCATGTGGACCATGCAGCAGATCCTGTTCATGAGCGCCGACCGGCGGCTGGCCATCTTCCTCACCGACGAGCTGGCCAAGACCGGCGGCGCGGATGTCCGCATGACCCACGACCAGATCGCCCGCTACATGGGCTCGGCCCGCGAGGTCGTCAGCCGCCTGCTGAAATACTTTGCCGGGGAGGGCCTTGTCCGCCTTTACCGCGGCGGCGTCACCGTACTGGACAAAGAACGGCTGAAGCAGATCGCCAACGGCACATAAAACGCATCAAAAAAGGACGTCTCATCCTTCGACGAGACGTCCTTTTTTATCGTTCACGATCTCAGCTCTTGCAGCCGGATTCCTCTTCCACGCCGGTGAAATCGCTGGCCTCAGCGATCTTGGTGACGTCGAACTTGCCCGTCTCATCCTTGGGGGCGACAGCGGGGCCGGCCTCCACCGGGTTCACGGGTGCTTCCTCGGCCACAGGCTTTTCCTCGGCCGTCTCCGGCTGTGCAGCGGGAGCCTCCGGCTCTTCGGATGCCTTTTCCTCGGATGCCTTCTCGAAGGCCGGGGGCCATGCGTCGCCCGGCTCAGCGGTCTTGGCCTCGCCTTCGGCGTAGGCTTCGGCTGCCTTGGCGGCCTCTGCGGGGTCCTTTTCAGCCTCTTCGGGGAACTCCACCTCTTCGACGTGGAGCGGGCCCTTGTCGTTCAGAACTTTGTCCAGCACCACAATGGCGGCACCGGTGGCGGCGACGGCAGCAGCCGCGCCCAGAACGCGAAACAACGTTTTCATGGTGAGATCCTCCTTGATGTGATTTCAGTGTGTGGGTCAAGAGAATGTGACGACATCGTTCAGCGGCTTTTCGGCGGGTTCGACCGAGATGGCGGTCAGCACCGGGCCTTTGCCGCGGTAGATGTTGTGGAACTTGTAATTGACCTTTGCGGTCACAGTGACCCAGGCGCGCTGCTCCAGAGCCTTGTAGCCATCGTAGGAGCAGGGGAAGCCGACGAACTGGATGTCCTGCACACAGCAGGTCATGGCAAAGCGGCCGGGCACGAAGCTGTTCTTGCCCGCGCGGTTGGTCTGGCAGACCTGCGCCAGGAACTTTACGGTCTTGCCCGCGTACTTCTGGGGCTCGTCCTGGCAATCCATATACCAGATGCCGAAATCGTCGTCGCCGATCTCCACCACCGGCTTGTTCAGGTCGAAGGGGAGGGGGTCGGGGATATCATCGTAGGCCACGCTGCCGTCAGCGAACTCATAGGCGATGTCGCACTTGCGGGATGCCTGACGCACCAGCTTGTGCAGCTCCTGACGGGCGGCATCGTTGTTGACGGCCTCCGCGCGGTTGAAGACGATCAGCTCACTGCGGGCGATCTTGTCCAGCAGCAGAGCGCGCATGGAGTTATCGCGGGCATAGGTGAGGGCCGTGGTGCCGTCGGCCGTGGCGATGCACTGGTAGACGATCCAGTTTTCGGGCAGATTGTTGGCCAGGTCCTGCAGCAGCCACATGCCGTTGTACTCGATGACCACGCGGCCTGCATCTGCTTCCTTGGCCAGTTTGGCCAGGTTCTGGGGGTTCAGTTCTGCCTTGTCCTCCAGATTGTAGAGGGTCACGCCGGGGAAGGCGAATTTCTTCTGATTGTATTCCTCTTCGCCCTCTTCGCAGACCAGCAGCAGGGTCTTGTCGCCGGAGTCGAAGTTGGGGTCTTCAAAGGTCTCCTGGATGAATTTGGTCTTTCCGCTTTCGAGGAAGCCCACAAACAGGTAGACCGGAATCTCATTTGCCATAAACGGTTTTCCTCCTCTGTGTTGTCCGGGCTCAGCAGCCGAACAGGCCGGCAATGGCCTTCTCGTCCAGCTTGGAACCGATGACGACCAGCTTGCCGCCGACGTCTGCGCCGCGGGAACGGACTTCCCACTCGCCGGGCACATAGTCAAACTCCAGCCAGCCGTCTGCGCCGCCGTCCACGATGCCCTTGGAGCGCAGGATCATGCCGTACTTGCCGGTATCCAGCTCGGTCAGCGCATGCTCGATGTCAGCCTTTGCGATCTTCTTGGCGGTCTCGACGCCCCAGCTGGTGAAGACCTCATCGGCATCGTGGCCATCGTGATGATGGTGGTGATGATGACCGCAGCAGCAGTGGCCGTCCTCATCGTGATGATGTTCGTGCTCCTCCTCATCATCATGGTCGTGATGGTGATGGCAGCAATGATCGTGATCGTGGTCATCATCCTCGTCATCATGGTGATGATGGCAGCAGTGGTCATGGTCGTGATCATCGTCATCGTGGTCGTGATGATGATGCTCGTGTTCGTCCTCATCGTCATCGTCGTGATGGTGATGGCCGCAGCTGCATACGCCGTTCTCATCGTAATGATGATGGTGATGCTCGTGCTCTTCTTCCTCGTCCTCGTGGACATGCTCCTCATTGGCCTTGGCTGCCATAGCGATCAGCTCTGCCTTGAAGTCGTCCTTCGTGGACATCGCGTTCAAAATCTGCTCACCGGTCAGGGCATCCCACGCGGTGGTGACGATGGTGGCGGTGGGGTTCTTCTCGCGCAGCATAGCCACCGCTGCAGCGATCTTCTCTTCGCTGGCGGTCTGGGTGCGGCTCAGGATGATGCAGCTTGCATGGCTGATCTGGTCATCGTAGAACTCGCCGAAGTTCTTCATATACATCTTGACCTTGTTCACGTCAGCCACGGTGACAAAGCTGTTCAGCTGCACGTCCAGGTGCTCGGCCACGCCCTCGACGGCGCGGGTCACATCGGACAGCTTGCCCACGCCCGACGGCTCGATGACGATGCGGTCGGGGTGATACTGCTCCACCACCTGCTGCAAGGCGGCGCGGAAATCGCCCACCAGCGAGCAGCAGATGCAGCCGGCGTTCAGCTCGTTGATCTGGATGCCGGACTCCTTTAAAAAGCCGCCGTCGATGCCGATCTCGCCGAACTCGTTCTCGATCAGAACGACCTTCTGGCCCGCAAAGGACTCCTTGATGAGCTTTTTGATGAGGGTGGTCTTACCGGCACCAAGGAAGCCGGAGAAAATATCGATCTTGGTCATAATGCTGTTGCCTCTTTCTTTTTCCAAAGTCCGCAAATCGGAACCTTCAAGCAATCCGAGCCGCCGAGTGCTGGCTCAAAAATCTTTACACTCCTATTATAACAAGCCTGTCAATGGGAAACCGCCCTTTTTCATGAGAAAATTGTAACATTTTTTGAAGTTTGCCCGCGTTTTGCGGAAAAGGGCGGTTGCGCGGGGAAGTGATGCAACTTCGATTCGGAGGGGTTTATTTTTTGTGGGAGCTGTCGTAGATCACACGGATGTCATCCGGCAGCTCATCGGGGATCAGGGCTACACCCTCTCGGAGGCCTGCGAGGAACCGCTGCGGAACTACTACGCCCGCCGTCAGGCCGACGACGCCCGCACCGCCGGCAACGGCCGTCTGGCCCGCAACACGCTCGAAAAAGCCATCTTCCATCAGAGCCGCCGCCTCGTCGCCGAGCCCGTTGCTGCGCTGGATGTGCTCCTGCCGAGCGATCTGGAACTGGAAGAGTAAAATTTCTTATCCTTTTGTCGTTGGATTTTACAAGGACTGCTGGAAATTTCTGTTTGTTTTTCCAAATTGCGTCCCTCCCTTCTGGCGTGATATAATCAAGTCAAAGGAGGGATTTCCATGAAAAAGATTCTCAAGCGCATTCTGCTGGCACTTCTGGTTCTGGTGCTCCTTGCAGTCTGCGGGTTTGCGGCATTTTATTTTTCCCGCATCCGCACCATTCAGAGCCTGAAAAAAGTGACCGACTACGAAGACTACAACCTCTACCGGATGGATGTCCAGTATTCGTACGACCTTGACCGTCTTATCTCCTATGGTATTTCCAGCAATCAGGATATGCTGGACGCCATCCTGAAGGAATCCATCCCGCTTCTGCCCATCCACATGACGGCCCCGAATTACGGATGCAGCGCCTTCAGCATTGCGGACAGTGATCAGGAGATCTTGATGGGCCGGAACTATGATTTCAAGATCGACACCTCGTCGCTTCTGGTCCACTGCACCCCTAAAAACGGCTATGAATCTGTGGCCTTTGCGGCCCTGAGCAACATTTCGGCCAACCAGCCGGATGCCAGCCTTTCCAAGAAGATCGCCGTGCTGACCGCTCCGTTCATCTGTCTGGACGGCATGAACGAAAAAGGCGTTTCCATTGCGGTACTGACGCTGGACAGCGAACCGACCGTCCAGCAGACCGGCAAGCAAACCATCTTCACGACGCTGGCCATTCGTCTGGTGCTGGACCGTGCCGCCACCACGCAGGAGGCCGTGGACCTGCTGAACAGCTATGACATGTTCGCCACCAGCGGCCGGGACTATCATTTCTACATCACGGATGCGTCCGGCGATGGCCGTGTCGTGGAATACGATTGCGACGACCCCGCCCGTCCTCTTGTGGCGACCCCCATCCGCGCCATCACCAATTTCTACGGCCTGTACGCAGACCGCGTTCTGCCCAACCAGAAAAACGGCATCTACGGCCACGGGCGGGAGCGCTATGACAGCATCGAAGCCGTTCTGAACGGGACGGACACCTACACCGTAGACACCGCATGGGACGCCCTGAAAGCTTCGGCGCAGAACCCCAACCCCAACGATGTGACCAGCAACACCCAGTGGTCGCTCATCTACAACGACACCCAGCGCACCGCCCAGTTCGTCCTGCGGCGGGATTGGAACACCATCGTTTTCTATGACCTCAACCTCAATGCAGTGACACTGAACTAGTTGCAGCAAAAAACGGACCGTTTTCACGGTCCGTTTTTCTTGTTTTATTGATGTTCTTCTGCCAGCCGCTCCGCCAGCGCCCGCATCCCGGTGCGGACGTCTTCGGGCGCAAGGACTTCCACCTTGCCGCCAAAGCCCGCCACCCAGCCGTAGAACGGTTCGCTGACACAGATGGGCACATCAAAGTGGAAGCGCCCGTCCTCCTCCGGCAGGAAGGTCGACGAAGCGCCGAACCGCTCTCGCATGGCGTTTTCGAGGTCGGCCGTGCAGCGCAGGGTCACGCGCCGTTCGGGGCCGCCGTACATGCTGAAGTGCTTGCGCAGGTAGGCGGGCAGATCGAAATTGGCAAACTGCTCCCGGCCGCGGCGGGGCAGCTCCAGCACCCGGACGCCGGACATCCGGTCCACCCGGTAGTGGCGGATGCCCACCGGCTCCTTTTCGTCCTGATAGGCGATGAGGTAATAGCAGCCGTTCTCCCACGCCATCTGCCATGGGCTGATGATCCGCTTTTCGGGCCGGCCCACTTTTTTGTAGTGGAACTCTACCATCCGGCCGGTGTTGATGGCCTCGTGCAGTGCGTCGATGCTGTACAGCAGGCTCCTGCTGTCGGTCTTGGGGCGGCCGTCCACGTAGACCTGACGCTGCAGCTGGCTGCCCTCGTAATTGGAGCAGAGCTTTTCCAGCTTCCGGATCAGGCGGCGGCTCGTGGCGCTGGACACCACCCGGCTGGCCTGCACGGCGTCTACCAGCAGCTTCAGCTCGGCCAGGTCAAAGGTGCGGCTGGCCAGAAAATAGCCGCCGCCCCGGCCCCGCCGGAGCTGGATGTCGTACCCCAGTGCGTTCAGCGCGTCGATGTCGCTGTACACGCTCTTGCGCTCGCAGAGGATGCCCTGCTGTTCCAGCAACCCCACCAGCTGGGGCACGTTCAGCAGGTGGTTTTCGTCGGTCTGTGTCTCAAAGATGCGCAAAAGCGCCAACAGCTTGGATTTCTGGCCTTCCTGCTTGGGCATAGGTTCACCTCATTCGGGGAGCTTCTTGTCGAACGCCGCACGGCGCCGGGTGGAAAGGCGGAACATCTCTTCGAGCTTTTCGCGGTCGCCCGCCACCAGCGCGTTGCGCAGTGCGCCGAGCGCGGCGTCGAACTGGTCGATCTCCGAGATGAGGTTGTCCCTGTTCCAGAGGAACAGTTCCGCCCACATTTTGTCGTTGATGCGCGCGATGCGGGTCAGATCCCGGAAGGAGTCGCCCGTGTACTCGCACAGCGAGGTGTTGTCGTTGGCGCACATCAGGCTGACGGCGATGGCATGGCACAGCTGGCTGACATAGCCGACCATCCGGTCATGCTCCTGCACGGTCAGGGTGCAGATGTGTTTGAAGCCCAGCACCTCGGCCAGCTCTCGGACCCAGGCGATGGCCTCCGGGGTATTCTTCCCGGTCGGGGTGATGATGAAGTTCGCCGGGGCAAAATTCACCTCGGCGGCGTGTTCCACGCTGGAGGTCTCGCGGCCTGCCATCGGGTGGCTGGCGATGAACTCGACCCCCGCCGGGCAGAGGGCCTGCACCGGCTCCACCAGGCCGGTCTTGACGCCGGACACATCCGTGAAGATGCAGCCGGGCTTGAGGAGCGGGCCGTACGTCCGGAACCACTCGATGAGGGCCGTGGGGTAGAGGCCGAAGATGATGTGGTCGGCCTCCCGGACAAGGTCTTCAAAATCGTGGGTTTTGCCCCGCTCGATGTAGCCATGGTCGAGCGCGAACTGCAAGTGGCCCTCGCTGCGGTTGATGCCGTCCACATGGAACCCGGCTTTGGAGAGTTCCAGCGCATATTTGCCGCCCAGCAGGCCGAGGCCCACCACGAGATAACGTTTCGTTTTATCCAACATCTTCTACCTCCGCGCCCAATGGCTTGATGGCTGTAAAGAAATTCGGCCAGCTCTTCGTGACGGCCTCGGCGCCGTCGATGGGCAGCCGCAGCCCCGCCGCCAGTGCCAGCACCGACAGGCTCATGACGACCCGGTGGTCGTTGTGGCCGGAGAGGACGCCGTCCGGCGCATGGAGCGCCCCGGCACAGCCCTCGATGGTGATGGTGCCGCCCGCGCTGGACAGCACCCCGCCGCATTTGCGCAGCTCTGTTTCCATGGCTTCGATGCGGTCGCTCTCCTTGATGCGGAGGCGCTCCGCGTTCCGGATGACCGTCTGCCCCTCGCAGAACAGGCCCAGCACCATCAGCACCGGGCCGAGGTCGGGGCAGTCGGCCAGGTCGATGTCCGTGCCGTGGAGCGGCGCTTTCCGGAAGACGATGCCCTGTTCGGTGCGGGAAAAGTCGGCCCCGCACCGGTGCAGGATGTCCAGAATGGCCGCGTCGCCCTGCAAGGTCGGTTGGGCCAGGCCGGTCAGCGTGACGCCGCCGGTGACAGCCCCCAGCACCGCCGGGAAGGCTGCCTGGCTGTAATCGCCCTCGACGGTGTAGTCACAGGGGCGGTATGCCTGCCCGCCGGGGATCTCCAGCGTCGTTTCGTCCACCCACCGGCTCGTGACGCCGAACGCCGCCTGAACGGACCGGGTCATGTCGATGTAGCTGCGGCTCTCCACCGGCGGGAGCAGGTGAAGGGTGCTGGTGCCGCCCAGCAGCGGCAGGGCGAACAGCAGCCCGCTGATGAACTGGCTGGACACATTGCCCGCCAGCGTATAGTCCCCGCTGGAGAGCGCCCCTTCCACGGTCAGGCCGGAAGGGCTCTGCACAAAGCGGAGGCCCTGCTCCCGGTACAGCGCTTCATACACCGACTGGGGCCGCTCCATCAGCCGCCCGCGGCCTACAAAGGTCACTTCCTGGCCGGTGAGGCTGGCCAGCGGGATGAGGAAGCGCAGGGTGCTGCCGCTCTCGCAGCAGTCCACCGGGGCTTCCACGGGCAGAAAATGGCCCAGTCCCTCCACCACTGCATCGTTCCCGCCGGTGGTGACGCGGGCGCAGAGCTGGCCCGCCGCCGCGAGGGTGGCGGCGATATCCTTGCTGAACTCCAGATTCCGGATGTGCGAGGTGCCCTTTGCTAGCGCCGCACAGAGCACGGCCCGGTGCGCCATGCTCTTGCTGGGCGGGGCCATAATGACTCCGTCAATGTTTCTGTCTGGTTGGATCGTGATCTGCATTTGCAGCCCTCCTTCTGCCCGTTCTGCCAAACGCTCTCCCTGCGGGAGAGCTGGGGCCTGAGAGGGTCACATCTCCCGCCCGATGGCCCATGCGACCTGGCGGCACTTGGCCATGGCCTGAGCAAAGCTATCCGGGGTCAGGCACTGGGCACCGTCGCTCCATGCGTGGCGGGGGTCGTAGTGGACCTCCACTTCCAGACCGTCGGCACCGGCGGCCACCGCAGCGATCATCATCGGCTCCACGAGGTTGGCCTTGCCGGTGGCGTGGCTGGGGTCCACGATGACGGGCAGATGGGTCTTTTCGTGGATGATGGGCACGGCGGAAAGGTCCAGCGTGTTGCGGGTATACTTTTCAAACGTGCGGATGCCGCGCTCGCAGAGGATGACCTGCTCGTTGCCGCCAGCCATGATGTACTCGGCGCTCATGATCCACTCCTCGATGGTGTTGCACAGACCGCGCTTGAGCAGGACCGGCTTGTGCATCTTGCCTACAGCCTTGAGCAGCTGGAAGTTCTGCATGTTGCGGGCACCGATCTGCACGACATCGACATACTCTTCAAATTCCGGGATGCGGTCTTCGCTCATCAGCTCGGAAACGATGGGCAGGCCGGTGGCTTCGCGGGCCTTGACCATGTCGAGGATGCCCTCGGTCTCCAGACCCTGGAAGGAGTAGGGAGAGGTGCGGGGCTTGTAGGCACCGCCGCGGAAGAGGGCAGCACCGCCGGCCTTGACGCTCTGGGCGATGCGCAGGGCCTGCTCCTCGCTCTCGATGCTGCACGGACCGGCCATGACGGCGATCTTCTCCCGGCCGCCGATCCGGACGCCGCCGCAGTCGATGACCGAGTCGGCGGGGTGGAACAGGCGGTTGGCGCGCTTATACGGGGCCGACACACGGGTCACGTTGTCGATCCAGGGGTTGGCGAGCACATCGCGCTCGTCGATCTTGGTGGTGTCGCCCACCAGACCGAAGACGTTGTAGTCCTTGCCTGTGATCAGGGTGACATCGAGGCCCTGCTTTTCAAAGCGGTCCACGATCTTTTCCAGTTCTTCCTTCGGGGTGCCTTTTTTCGTCGAGATGATCATCTTCTTGCATTCCTTTCCCTTTTATCAACGTGTCAACCTCTCAGCCATTGCTGAGAGGTTTTTTTCTTTATTGCACCATGTGCGATTGTGCGCCGCCGTCCAGCCGGAGCAGCTGCACCAGATAACTGCATGCGTGGAGATAGCCGCCGATGCCCTCGCCCGCAAAGCGGCCCTGACAGCCGAACGAGACGACGTCCGTGTTCCGGAACGGCTCCCGGCCGCTGGGTTCGCTCATGAGCACCTCTACGGCGGGCACACCGCAGAGCTGCAGCGCTTCCAGAATGGCCACGCTGTAATAGGCATAGCCGCCCGGATTGAGGATGATGCCGTCGGCGCGGCCTGCGGCCGACTGGATCTCATCAATGATGTCGCCCTCGTGGTTGGACTGGAAGAAATCCGGCTCGATGCCCATCTGCTGGCAGCAGACGTCCAGATAATCCAGCAGGCCGTTGTAGTCCACTTCGCCCTCTACACCGGGCTCGGTGAAGCGGGTAATGTTGACGTTTGGCCCGTTAATGAACAAAAATCGCATCCAATGCCTCCAGTGCCGCCGCAACGGCGTCTGCAACGGTCGTTTCGTTCGGGATGACCGCATCGGCTGCGGCCAGATAGAGCGGGCGGCGCTGGGCTTCCATGGCTTTCAGCGCCTCGGCGCTGGTGGAAAGCGGACGCCCGCCGCCCACAGTCAGAGCGTCCAGCGGGCGGTCGATGAAGAGCACCACGCCGTTCTGCCGCAGGGCCCGCAGGTTTTCGGGCCGCTTGACGACTCCGCCCCCGCAGGAAAGCACCTGACGGCCCTCTCTGGCAAAGCGGGCGGTCTGCTCGGCCTCCCGTGCCCGGAAGCCGTCCTCGCCCTCTGCGGCGAAGAGGTCCGGGATGCTGCGGCCCGCGGCCCGGACGATCTCTTCATCCAGGTCCACGAACCGCTTGCCCAGCCGGTCGGCCAGCGCACGGCCGATGGTCGTTTTGCCGCAGGAGGGCATTCCGATGAGCGCCACGTTCAGCTGCTCTTTCCGGAGCTGGGCGGTGATGGCGCGGATCTCGGCCGGGGCATCGTCGAATTTGCGTTCCAGGAAGTATTCCGCCGCATACACGGCCTGAGCCACCAGCATTTCGAGGCCGCCCACGGCCACCGGCACGCCTGCCTCCTCGGCGCGCAGGATCAGTTCCGTTTTGTCCGGATTGTAGACCACATCGAGGACGGCTTCCAGCCCCGGCATCGCGGCCACATCCAGATTGCAGACCCCCACGTTCGGGTACATGCCCGCCGGGGTGGTGTTGATGACAATGTCGGCCCCGCTGTGGACGGCTTCCGCATAGGAAAGCTCGCCCTTTTCGGGGTCCGGATGCCGGCTGACGGTCAGCACTCTGGCTGCGCCCTTCTCTTTTGCCACGGCGCGCGTGGTGTTGTGGGTGCCGCCGGTGCCCAGAATGAGAACAGTCCGGCCCGCGAATTCCACGCCGTGGGCATCGGCCAGGTAGGCAAAGCCGAGATAGTCGGTGTTGTAGCCGTAGAGCAGGCCGTTCCGGTTCACGACCGTGTTCACGGCCCCGATGGCTTTGGCGCGCGGGTCGATGTAAGAGCAGTATTCCATGACCAGCCGCTTATACGGGATGGTCACATTGATCGCCCGGAAGGCCCGCCGGGTCAGGAAGGCCCGCGCCTCCTCCTCGGTGGGCAGCGGGCACAGGTCGTACCGGTAGCCGCAGAGCATCTCGTGGATGATCTTCGAGTACGAGTGCCCCAGTTTGGAGCCGATGAGTCCGTATTCCATTTACAGCTCCTCCTTGCGGTAAGCGGTGGGCTGTTCCATCCAGGCCATGCCGTACTTCGCGGTCAGCAGGTCGCCGACGGCCAGCGCCGCCGCGCAGGTCTGCACGATGGCCGCACGGGGCACGATGCAGGGGTCGTGACGGCCCTGGATGGAAAGCTCCGCGTTCTGTTTTGCGATGTAATCCACGGTATCCTGTGGTTTGTAGATGCTGGGCGTGGGCTTGACCACGGTGCGGAAGACGACCGGCATCCCGTTGGAGATGCCGCCGTTCAGGCCCGCGTTGTGGTTGGTGGCCGTCACGATGCGGCCCCCCTGCATCCGGAAGGCATCGTTCGCTTCGCTGCCCTTCAGGTCGGCGAAGCCGAAACCGGTGCCGAACTCGATGCCTTTGACAGCCGGGACCGAGAAGGCCATGTGGGCCAGCTCGCTTTCCACGCTGTCAAAATAGGGTTCGCCGATGCCTGCGGGCAGGCCGAGGATGGCGGTCTCCAGCGTACCGCCCACACTGTCGCCTGCGCTGCCTGCGGCGCGGATGGCCGCTTTCATCGGCTCTTCGGCCTCCTCGTTCAGCAGGGCGAAGCCATCGCCCCGGCTCAGCAGCGCTTCGGCCTGCGCCCCCAGTGCCGCCGGGTCATCCAGCGCAAAGGGGGTGTCCGCAACGCCCGCGCACCGCCCGATGTGGGTCACGATGTTGATGCCGGCCCGGTCGAGGGCACCCAGCACCACCGCACCGCCCGCCACCAGCGCCGCCGTGATGCGGCCGGAAAAGTGTCCGCCGCCCCGCGCATCCTGAAAGCCGTGGTATTTGGCATAAGCTGTGTAATCCGCATGGCCGGGGCGGAGCAGGTCGGCGGTCTTGGCATAGTCGCCGCTGCGGGTGTTCTGGTTCTCGATCATCAGGGCGATGGCGGTGCCGGTCGTCCGGCCGTTCACAACGCCGGAGAGGAACTGCACCCGGTCCGCCTCCACGCGGGGGGTGGACAGGCCGTCGCCCCGCGCCCGGCGCTTGTCCATGCAGGCGGCAAGGAACGCCTCATCCACCGGCACCCCCGCCGCCATGCCGTCCAGCACGGCACCAATGGCGCGGCCATGGCTCTCGCCGAAGATGGTCAGGGAGAGGGCAGATCCGAACGTGTTCTTCATGGTCATTCCTCCATGCCCAGCAGGGGGCGCAGGCCCTCCACCGGGATGGTCTCAGCGCGCCAGCAGCCCAGACCCGGCACCTTGATGATGGTGATCTGACCGCCCTGCGCCTTTTTGTCGTGCAGCATCTCGGCCAGCACCTTTTCTTTGTTGTAGGTGGTGCGCAGGGGCAGGCCCAGGCGGCGGTAGACCGCCCGCACCCGCTTTTGCAGCGCCTTGGATTCGATCATGGGCAGCATCCCCAGCGCCACGCACTCGCCGTGGAACAGGCCCACGGTGCGGCGGCCCTTGATGCCCTTGACGGCCTCGATGCCGTGGCCGATGGTGTGGCCGAAGTTGAGGGCCTTGCGCATCCCGCGCTCGGTCTCATCCTGCTCGACGATGTTTTTCTTGAACCGCAGGCTGCGGTAGATGATCTCGTTGATCTGGCCGTCGATGTCGCCCTTTTCAAAGATGCCGAACAGTTCCGGGTCGGCCAGCAGGCTGGCCTTGACCGCCTCGGCCAGGCCGTTGATGTAGTGGCGGCAGGGGAGGGTGGCCAGCGTATCCGGGTCCACAATGACCAGTTTGGGCTGCCAGAAGGCACCCACGATGTTCTTGGTGTCGCCCAGATCCACCGCCGTCTTGCCGCCGATGGAGGAATCGATCATCGAGAGCGTGGTGGTGGGGCAGTTGATGAAATCGATGCCCCGCATATAGATGGAGGCAGCAAATCCGGCCAGGTCGCCCACGACGCCGCCGCCCACCGCCACGACCAGGTCGCCGCGGCCCATGTTGAAATCGAGCATCTGCTGTAAAACGCTCTCCAGGATCTTGAAGCTCTTGCTGGCCTCGCCCTGGGGCACCGTGATGATCCGGGCCTCGCGGCACTGGTCGGCCACCCGCTGGGCATACTGGGCCGGGACGCCGCTGTCGGTGACGACGGCTACCCTGCGGTCCAGCCGGGCGAACTGGTACAGGTTCTCCAGTGCGCCATTCTTCAGGATGATGTCATAACTGCGCTCGCCCAGATTCATGGTGAGCTTGGTTCCGATAAAATCGCTCATTTGTTGTACACTCCTAACAGCCGTACCGTGCGGCAGACATGGTTCAGTGCGCGCAGCAGCGCGGCGGTCTCTTCGGCGGTGGGGTCGCCCACCAGCTCAACGTAAAAATAGTAATCGAAGGGGACATGGGGCAGCGGGCGGCTCTTGATGGACTCCATATCGTAGCCGCTGGCACCGATGATCTGGATGACCTCGGCCAGCTTGCCGGGCTTGTTGTCCACCGTGAACAGCAGCGAGAAGCGGTTGCCCGCCGTGGGCTTTTCGCGGCTGAGGACGATGAACCGGGTAGTGTTGTCGCCATCGGTGTTGATGCTGGGCACCAGAACTTCCAGCCCGTACAGCGCCGCCGTTTCCACGCTGGCGATGGCCGCCTGCGTCCGGTCGCCGCTCTCGGCCACGAACTTGGCTGCCATGGCCGTGTTGGGCATGGCCGTTGCCGGCAGGCGGAACTGCTTTAAGAAGGTCTCGCTCTGGGCAATGGCCTGCTGGTGGCTGTACACATGCTTCAGCTCGCTCAGCGGGGTGCCAGGCAGAACCAGCAGGTTCTGCGAGATGGGCAGGTCGTACACATCCACGACCCACAGGGCGGGGTGGTTGTAGCACAGGTCCAGCACGGCGGACACATCGCCCGCGTGGCTGTTCTCAAAGGGGACCACGCCATGGGCTGCATCGCCGCGTTCCACCGCGTCGAAGACCTCGTCCCAGGTGGGGTAGCTGACCGCCTCCGCATGGGGGAAGAGCGCCTTGAGCGCGATGTGCGCAAAGGCTCCCTCCACGCCCTGATAGGCGGCGCGGTTCCGGCCCAGCACCTCGGCCTCGTACTGCTTGGCCACATCCATCATGTGTTGTACGTGGTCGCGGTAATAGGGGCGCAGGGCAGGGTCCTGAATGCGCGCTTCGGCCTTGTCCAGCACCACGGCTTCCCGCGCGGCATCGAAGATCGGCAGGCCGTGGGCCTTTTTGTATTCGGCGACCGCCAGCACAGCCGCCATCCGCCGCTCGAACAGCGCGGCCAGCGCAGCGTCCACCGTGTCGATTTCCCGGCGGGCTTTGTCCAGTGCGTCCATGGGTTCCACATCCTTTGTTTTCATGATACCGGAGATGATACGGAATGAGTATACCATAACCCGGACACAGAAACAACAAACCCCGCCCCGGTTCTGTGCGGAGTTTTTTTCAGATTTTGCTTTGGAAAAACGAAAGAGTCTCATCTGCCATCGGGCGGATGAGACTCTTCTGTCGGGTCATTTTCGCAGGTCTTCCCGGCTCCGCGCCTTCCCGTAATACCGGCCATAGGGGTTGTCGAGGTCGGCGGCGCGGGGCGGGGCGTGTTTTGGCTCCGGGGGCGGCGGGGCGGGC
>OHDN01000166.1_pt1 | contig 49454 bp, 34 predicted proteins | sample 1566971 | NCBI WGS metagenome assembly OHDN01 (sample SAMEA3879538, study PRJEB24766) | human gut metagenome | biome: human-associated habitat; feature: feces | place: USA | collected 1985/1987
AAAAAGTGTTGATTTTTTAAAAAACAAAATTGAGGGGAATGAATAAAAAAAGGAGATTTAATAAGCAGAATAATTTGAATAGTAATTTTCGTTGATTTTATCTTTCGAAATCTTCGTCTTTGTATCTTACCCGTACTTTTACCGGAGAACGGTTGTTTTTGATATACGGGGCAAGACGATCCATATTCGGACCAACGTCAATGCAGCCGGCGGAGCCAAGCTCGTTGCCACCGTGAATATACATACTGTGCCGTCCACGGGTGTCGGTGCCATCATCAGCTTCTAACGGAACACGGTAATTTCCCCATGCCGGGAGTTTTTCATCTCTCATCCATTTATATGTACCTTTTTTGAATAAATAGGCTGGTATATCTTTGATCGGAATATTATCGTCTGATATTGCTTTTAAAACACGATCATTCCAAGGGATTCTTTCCTGCAAGTTTTGGGGATCTACATAATAGATGCCTTCCGGAGTCGGTCCCAGATTAGAAACAGATGTACTGGCTCGATTCTGATAGCCTGGTTGTCCCGACATTGCCGGCCATGAATTTTGTACAATATTGTTTCGTTTTACATAAAGATCTTGTCCGTCAAATTCCAATTCGGGATCGGGCATTTGTGTCTGGCGAAATTTGGGATATAACGGTTCCATATCTTCGTCATATCCGTTAAGATAATATTCAAGAATTTCGCGTGTTGTCATATTTTTACGCGGCAGCGGCGGAGCCTGGCGTCTTTTAGCCCGGCCAGCGGGATAAGGAGTGCCGAATCCTTCGTCATCGTCATCATATATACTCATTTTATTTTCCTTATTATAAAGTTGAATCAAAAAGCACCGGAATAATCCGATGCCGGTTAAGTGTTTTCGTTTTCCGGCAGAGATTGTCATTACGGTCGGATACGAAAAATCCGTCTGCTGCCTTCAACAACAGACGGATACAAAAAAACATCGGCATTTGCGGTGTTAATCATCATTTTTTGTTTAACCGCAACTTATGTGCGGGGTGAAAAAGTGCCTATGAGGCACAAAAAAAGGCGGGAATAACCGCCTTTATTATAAATACGAATAAAATTCCGCATTATGGAAATAATACATATCACAAACAGACGAAAAAATCAACAGAATCTCGCAAAGGTTGTGGATAACTTTGCAAAGGGGCAATGGTTAAAGGCCGGAAAAAGTACTTTGTTACTGTTTGCAGATTTGATTGCGGTAAAGTTTTTGATATTTTCCAGCCGTTTTCCAAGTGGATGAAGTTGATACTTTTTCATTATAATTGTGGTACCAAAATGCAAGAGCTTTGTTTGTTTCCGATGGAATTTGATAACACACGACCGCGATCAATACCGGTTGCGGACGATTCGCATAATATCGGCATCGGCCCAGGGAGTAAATTCGATCAGGGAAGTTTGCGGTGCTATCCAGGCGAATCCTTCTTCAATGGCCAGCAAAAGGTACGGAACGGCGGCGGCGAGCAAAATTGATGCCAGCAGAATGACCAGCTTTTTGCCGATGTCGACCTGTTCGATAAAAAAGCCGCGTCCGAAGCGGAGAAACAGCGGAACCGTCAGCAAAAGAAGCAAAATTATTTCGGTTATCACCACGTATATGCCGTAACAAGGCGCTTCCGGCAGCGAAAAGTCACAATAGCATCCTTTGGTCAGGACGATTGTCAGGGTGTGGCCGATTTCACTGAAAAAAATCCACCAGCCAACAACGAAAAACAAGTTTAACAGATAATTGAATATTTGTCCGGCGTTAAAAGATCGAGTCTGCGGACAGGAAGGCGTGTAATATTTGGTCATAGTCGTTCTCGCATATCAAAACAGATTTTGTTATAGACCTGATTTTTGGAATATGCAAGATTTGTCCGTCGTTTTTCTCTGCAGAAGAAAGTTTAAAAACTGTCGTTTTTGTGCGGGTTTCCCTTGTAATTTTAACAAATTGCTTTATTTTCAAATAAATTGCAAGGAGAATCAGGATGAAGAAATTGAATGCCGACCGGTTAAGAGTGGCGGTGTTTGACTGGGATGGAACATTGGTTGAAAGCCGCACCCCGCGTTTGTGGGCAGTTAATCGGATTATGGATCAATACGGTTTGCCCGATTGGGAAAGCACCCGTGACCGCCAGAATAAATATTATTCGTTCATGGATAATTTTCCGTTGGTGTTCGGCGACAAGGCTCAAGAGGCTTATCAAAAATATTTTGAACTCTACCGGCAAAATTTTGCCGATATGATAAAGGTGTTTCCGGGGGTTCGCGAAACGCTGGCGATGTTGAAAAACAAAGAAGTTAAAATCGCGATCATGACCAACAAGGACCGCCGGCTGTTGGAGTTGGAACTGGCCTGGCTGTTTGAGCCCGGCTGTTTTGACAAAGTCGTTTGCGGACACGAAGCTGCACGAGATAAGCCGTATGCCGATCATGCCGCATATACGCTTGAAGGTCTGATCGGCAAAGCCGATATTACGCCGCAAACGGTATGGATTATCGGCGACAGCGTGTTAGACAATATTTGCGCGGCGGCGGTGAATGCCTTGCCGGTTCGGATTATCGGCAACGGTTCCGAAATTGAAAAAATTGACGATCCGAGTGTTGTCTATTTTGAAGACTTCAGCGACTTTTACCAGCATTTGGCCGACTGACTTTTCTAACGGAGACTGCTGAAAATGAAACAACAAAACGATAGCGAAAAACCGCGCCACCTGTACCTGATTGTTGCAGGGATTGCCTTAGCGGCGTTGGCGGCTCTCAATTATTTTTATTTTCGTGAAAAAATATCTTCAAACGCTGAGATGATTACTCGCTATACCAGGAAAGCCGATCCGATGGAAAAATACCGCAATCCGGCCGTAGCCGGGCTGTTTTATGCCGCCGCACCGCAAATGCTTGAACAGGAAGTCGAGCATTATTTGCAGTCGGGTTATCACCGCCATGACAAAATGCCGAAAATTCTGGTTGTGCCGCATGCCGGTTATCAATATTCGGCGCCGGCGGCTGCCGAAGCTTATAAACCACTGCGCGATTATGCCGGGCAGATCAAAAGGGTGATCCTTGTCGGGCCTTCGCACCGGGTAGCTGTCAACGGTGCCGCTTTGTCCTCGGCCGATTATTTCATGACGCCGCTCGGACGTGTCGCAGTTGACCGCGATGCGGTCAAACAACTGGCTTCGGCACCGCTTTTCGTTATTGATGATTCGGCGCATAAAGATGAACATTCGTTAGAAGTTCAGTTGCCGTTTTTACAAAAAATACTGTCCGATTTTAAGATTGTGCCGATTGTCTACGGCGAAGTCAATCCGCAGGAACTGGCTGAGGTTTTGGAACCGTATTTGCAGCGCAAAGATACGCTGCTGGTGGTTTCGGCCGATTTGTCGCATTACCTTTCTTATGAGCAGGCACAGATTATTGACCGTCAAACCGCCGAACAGATTGCCGCCGGAACGCCGCCAATTGACGAACACCGTTCCTGCGGCGCTGCCGGCATTAATACCGCGCTGATTCTTTCTCAGACCATGTATTTGCAACCGCGGATTCTGGCGCTGATCAATTCCGGTGACACTTCGGGAGAACGTACCCGGGTTGTCGGTTACGGTGCCTGGTCGTTTTCGGCAGCTTCGGCGTTGGAGCGGGAAACGGCGGCCTTAAAGGATTTTGCTGCGATCAACGGTAAAAGCCTGCTGCAAATTGCCCGGACTTCGTTGGAAGAGGCGGTGCTGCATCGTCGTTTGTATACGCCTTCGCGCCAAGATTATGATGACATGTTGTTTGACAAGGGCGCCTCTTTTGTGACTTTGGAAGAAAAAGGCGAATTACGCGGTTGTATCGGTTCGTTGTTACCGCGCCGGGCCGTGGCTGCCGACGTTGCCGAAAATGCTTATAATGCCGCCTTAAGCGATAGTCGTTTTAAGGCGGTTGCGGCTGACGAACTGGAAAAAATTAATATTTCGGTTTCGCTTTTAACCGGATACGAACCGATCCGCTACAATGATGAAGCAGACTTGCTGAATCTTCTGCAACCGAACATTGACGGCGTCGTGATCCGCGACGGCGACCGTCAGGGGCTGTTTTTGCCCTCGGTATGGAAAACGCTGCCCGAGCGGGCGGAATTTTTAAATAATTTAAAGTTAAAAGCCGGGATGAGTCCCAGCTACTGGTCCAACTCAATAAAGGTTTATCGCTTCAGAACCGTGGAGGTAAAAGAAAATGCAAATTAACGGATATCAAATTAATTACAGCGAAGAAGAATTAAGACGTAAAATGACGGAAGAAACTTTGGAAATCAAACTGATTTCGCCGCAGTTTGAAGGATATCTCAATCTGAGTGAGGGGAACCAAAAAGCTTTGCGGCATCTGATTGCCGCTGCCCGGATGATCAATGATGTAACGCTGGAACAGGACCATCCGTTAAATCTGGTCCAGAAAAAGGCTCTCGAAGAAGCGGTAGCGGCCGGAAACACTCATGCGACACTGGCGTTGGAACTGTTTAACAGCCTGAACGGCGTTGCCGGGTACAACGGCGTTGACAAAGAACCGGTGGAAATATTTGACGGAATTCACCTGTTGCCGGGACACAATTTTTATCCGTCAGATTTGGGACCGGAAGAGTTTCAGCAGATTTTGCTGCAAATGCTGAAAGCCGGCAAGACAGCGGAAGTCCGTCGCATTTTGAGTGCGCGTACGATGGTGCGGCGTAACGGTGATGAACTCCGGGCCATTGATTATACGGATTATTTTGCCGAACAGTTCTCGCAAATAGCCAACGAACTCGAAGTGGCGGCTCACTACAGTGATGACGAAGCGCTGAAAGATTATCTGGGCTGGCAGGCACAGGCCCTGTTGCAAAACAATCCGGACATGGATATGCTGGCCGACAAACACTGGGCGGTTTTGCAGAAGACACCGCTCGAATTCACTCTCAGCCGCGAAAACTATGATGACGAGATCACACCCTCCGTTTATGACAATGCCGAATTAAAACAGCTTTTGGAAGCGAACGGAATTGAAGCGGTTTCCAAAGATATGTTGGGTGCGCGGGCCGGGGTTGTCAATCAGGCCGGTACCGAACTGATTTTACAATTCAAGAAGCATATTCCGGAACTGGCAGTCAAAATGCCTTATGCCGACAGTTATCACCAAAGCATTTTGGACGGCAAGGAACTGAAACAAACCATGGTTGACGCCGATCTGGCCGATTTGGAAGGCGATTATGCCCAGTGTCGCGGTGGCATTACGACGGCCCAGAACCTGCCCAACAATGACAAGCAGGCGGTTAAAACCGGCGGCGGTCGGCGAAATGTGTATCACCGTCAGGTGCGAATGAGTGTAGACAAGGAAAAAGAGCGCAAACTGCTTGAACGCCTGGTTGATCCGGCGTTGCATCGTTTTTTTGACAGCGAGGCCGATCATTTGTTTGTGATCGGACACGAAAACGGGCATTCGCTTGGTCCGGACAGTTCGTATCAGAACGCGTTGGGTGCCTATAAGCATATTATTGAAGAACACAAGGCCGACACCATCTCTCTTGCTTTTATGCCCGAATATGTCAAGGCGGGTGTCATTGACGGTGAAACGCTGAATAAGGTTTATGTCAGCTATATCTGCGGGCGGATGTTTTTAATTGCCCGTCCGCATAATATGCTGCCGCACCGGGTGGCGGAACTGATTCAGTTTAATTATCTGCGTGAAAACGGCGTGATCTCTGAAACTTCGGAAGGAAAAATTACCGTTGAACTGGAACGGATCGGCGAAGTCCTGAACCGTTTGCTGGAAGAAACGATTCGCGTACAGCTGTCAAAATCGCCGCAAACCGCCGCCGCTTTTGTTGAAAAATATACCGAGTGGTCGCCGCTTTCGCAAAAAATCGCCGCGGTGCGGCAGGAACTCGGGGTTAAGCCATACAAAAGGATCGTGCGTTATTTTTAGAAACTGTAAAACTGTTAAAAATCACTTGCACAATCGGGAGCTTTGCCGCATTATAAACGGCATCGGACAATAAAAGGATGGGACTATGTTTAAAAAGCTTATCGACGGTGAACTAAGTTTGAAGGACACGTTCTGGAAATTTGGCGTGCTGGGGATGATTGCCGTTCATCTGATCGTCAAAATATTCGGCACCATGCTTTATCATAAACTGCGCGGGCTGACAATCCTCGGATATTATGCTACTCGCAAATACGGACTGGAGACTTCGACGGTCATTTTAACTATTTTATATTTCAGCTCGCTGTGTTTTATGCTGTTTTATTGCGGATCAATCCTGATCGGCACCTGGCGGAGTTCGGCGGAGTATAACCGTAGTTTGTGGTTACGCCATCTGGCCCGGATATTTATGACATTGATGATTGTCGTCGTGTTGAAAATAGACTTAAACCTGTAAAGGAACAAAAATGAAAAAAGTGATAATGCTGATCTGTCTGTTGGGGCTATGGGGCTGTGTGGCAGGAGATTTTCCGGAAAAACGCAATCGTCTGCATGAAATGAACAGCGACAAGGAAATTTGCGAAAAAAATCCCGACCGCTGTATCAGCGGGGTCGCTTGGTAAACGCCGGATAAGGAAAATATAATGGAACCGCAGTTTATTCATCTCCGGGTGCATTCCGCCTATTCTTTGTTGGAAGGGGCGATGAAAATTCCGGCGTTGATGAGTAAAGCAGCGGCGATGGGCTTTCCGGCAATGGCAGTTGTCGATACCGCCAATATGTTCGGTGCCAAGGCTTTTTCCGACTATGCACCGAAAAACGGCATTAAGCCGATTTTGGGAACGCAGTTGTATATCCGCAACAGCGATGCCGATGATGTGCTAAAGTCCAAAGGTCGGACCGTGGAACCGGACAAGATCGTTCTACTGGTTAAAAATGCCGACGGCTATGCCAATATCGCCAAATTGATGAAGATTGCCTATCTGGGTGAGAAAAACTTTGCCGAAAAGCCGCAAATCCGCCTTTCCGACCTCGAAAGCCACGGCGAAGGACTGATCGCTTTGACAGCGGGAACTGACGGTACGGTCGGAAGATTGCTGTTGGAAAACCGTGTGGCCGAAGCCGAGGCCTTTTTGCTTGATTTGAAAAAAATCTTCGGCGACCGTCTATATATGGAAATTTCGCGGATCGGTTTGGAAAAAGAAGCCAAAACCGAAAATGATTTTATTGATCTTGCTTACAAACATGATATTCCGCTGGTTGCGACCAACGAGGCTTTTTTCTTTGACACGGACATGTATGAAGCGCATGATGCGTTGGTCTGCATTGCCAAAGGCGAGTATGTGGCCAACGAAAACCGTGAAAAATACTCGCCTAATCAGCGTCTGAAAACGGCTGCCGAAATGGTGGCTTTGTTTGCCGATCTGCCCGAGGCAGTGGCCAACACCGTCAATATTGCCAAGCGCTGTAATTATGTTTTGCAGTATATTGATCCGTTGCTGCCGGTTTTTGAATGTCCGGAAGGCAAAACTCAGAACGAGTATCTGCGCGAAGAAGCCGGCAAAGGTCTGGCCCATAAACTGGAAACTCAGGTCTATTTCGAAGGAATGACCGAAGAGCAGAAAAAGGAAATTGACGAACGCTATTACAGCCGTTTGGAATATGAACTGAGCGTGATCGAAAAAATGGGGTTTGCCGGTTACTTCCTGATCGTGTCGGACTTTATCCGTTGGTCGAAGACGCACGGTGTTCCTGTAGGGCCGGGGCGCGGTTCCGGTGCCGGTTCCATGGTGGCCTGGTCGATTCAGGTGACCGAACTTGATCCGCTGAAACTGGATTTGCTGTTTGAACGTTTTCTCAATCCGGAACGTATCAATATGCCTGACTTTGACGTCGACTTCTGTCAGGAAAACCGTTATAAGACGATCGAATATGTTCAGAACAAATACGGCTTTGACCATGTGGCACAGATCATTACTTACGGAAAACTGCAATCCAAAGCAGTAATTCGCGATGTCGCCCGGGTATTGCAAATGCCTTATTCTCAGGCCGACCGCATCAGTAAGATGATTCCGCCGCCGGTGCAGGGCGTGCAGCCCAGTTTGAAAGATTCGTTGGAGCAGGTTCCCGAGTTGGAAGAAATGCGTCAAAACGACCCGCAGGTCAATAAATTGTTTGACATTGCCATGAAGCTGGAAGGACTGTATCGTCATACCGGTGTACACGCGGCCGGTGTGGTTATCGGCGATCGTCCGCTGGATTTGCTGGTTCCGCTGTATAAAGATCCTAAAGCCGATATGCCGGTAACCCAGTATGATATGAAATATATCGAGTCGACCGGCTTGATCAAGTTCGACTTCCTGGGGCTGAAAACACTGACCACCATTAAAAAAGCGGTTGATCTGGTTAAAACCGTCCATGGCGTTGATCTGGACATGAGCGTGGTACCGCTGGATGACAAAGAAACCTATGCTCTTTTGCAACGGGGAGATACTGCCGGCATTTTCCAATTTGAATCGGCGGGGATGAAGGATGTTCATAAGCAAATCAAGCCCGACCGTTTTGAAGATTTGATCGCGATTGTTTCATTGTACCGTCCCGGACCGATGGATAATATTCCGAGTTATATCAAACGTAAACACGGTGACGAAGAAATTACATACCTGCATCCCAAACTGGAACCGATCTTAAAAAGCACTTACGGAATCATGATCTATCAGGAACAGGTCATGAAAATTGCTCAGGAGTTGGCCGGTTATACGCTTGGCGGCGCTGATAAATTGCGTAAGGCAATGGGTAAAAAAATTAAGGAAGAAATGGTCAAACACCGTAGCATTTTTGTTGACGGTGCGGTGGAACGGGGTATTGAACGCGATACCGCAACCAGCATTTTTGATCAGATGGAAAAATTTGCTTCTTACGGCTTTAACAAGTCGCATGCGGCGGCTTATTCGCTGATTTCTTATCAGACCGCATACCTCAAGGCTCATTATCCGGTCGAATTCATGAGCGCAACCATGAGTTTGGATATTACCAATACCGATAAACTGCAGTTTTTCAAAGACGAGTGCCGTCGGATGGGGATTACGGTTCTGCCGCCGGATGTTAACAAGTCGGGCTATGATTTTATGGTGGAAGACGGTAAAATCCGTTATGCGCTGACCGCGGTTAAAGGCGTGGGCGAAGCCAACATGAAAGCGTTGGTGGCCGAACGCGAAGCGCGCGGGCCGTTTAAGGACATTTCCGACTTTGTTCACCGGATCGATATTCGCCAGACCAACCGCAAACAGTTGGAACAGTTGATCAAGTCGGGCGCTTTTGACTGTCTGGATAAAAACCGCGGTCGTCTGTTTGCCAACATTGACAACATCATCCAGCACATCAGTTCTTCCTGCGAACTGAAAACCAGCAGTCAGACGTCGCTGTTCGGGACCGAAGAAATGCAGGCGAAAATAAAACTGAAAGACGAACCGGATTGGGTCGAACTCGAAAAACTGAAGTTGGAAGCGGAAGCAGTCGGTTTTTATCTTTCGGCTCACCCGCTTGACAGCTATCGTGACGGCATGGAAAAACTGGGCGTTAAAAACTGCAGTGAGGTTTTTCGCAACATCCAGCTCGGGGATGTGATCCGTGCCAAATTAGCCGGCTGTGTCAACAGTTTTAAGAAGAAAATCTCCCAAAAAGGCAACCGTTTTGCTTTCTTGGAGCTTTCTGACGCTTCCGGCGCTTTTGAAGGGATCTTGTTTTCAGAAACCCTGCAGCGCAGCGAAGAAATCATCAATTCGGGGCTGCCGCTTTTGGCCAGCGTTACAATTGAAAAACAAACCGAAGACAGCAACCCGCGGGTGATGATCAGCAATTTGGAAACCTTGGACAAAGCCATAGCCGATGTTGCCAGTGCCATTGTTATCAGCATTAACAACCCGGCAGCCATTCGTCCGGTACACGAAGTTTTGAACCGGGATAAAAAAGGGGCTAATAAAATATATATTAAACCCGATAACGACGAATGGGATATTACCATTGAACTGCCCGGGGGGTATGCTTTTACCAGCGGCAATATCATCTCACAGCTTAAATCGATTCCTGGTGTTTCAGCAGTAAAGGAAATGTAACATGATAAAAAAATTTGGAAATGAAGTCCTGGCAAAATTAAAAAGCATCGGCAACGCTGAGTTTCTTGACGACCGTTCCGCCAACCCGGTCAGTGCGCCGTTTTGGGAACTGAGCTTTTTGCCGATCGGAATTTTATTGTTCCGCTTCAAACGCTTTTTATACCTGAGCTTTGTTTATGCCCTGATGATCAGCGTTCTGGCTTTTGCAACCCGGACCACTCACAACTGCAGCGCTGAGGCGGTTATGGATTCGTTTTTTGGTTGTTCGTCGTCATTTTCGGTTTATATTACCTTTTTTATGCTGCGTTTGCTGATCGTATCGGTCTTTTTGCGGGTATGGTACAAAAGCGCGGTTTGCGGCGCACCGCTTGACAAAGGGGAAATGTTTGTAATTACAATGCGCGACTGGAAAATATTCGGCAGCATTTTGATTGCGATCGCCATGCTTTGTTTGCCGGTCTTGTCTTATTATATTTTGGCCGACCGGGTTCCCGACCCCGATTGGCGCATCGAAAGCCTGTTCTTTGCGGTAGCATCGGCCGGTTTTTGGCTGCCGTTGGTTGCCTTGCGCTTTTCTTCGATTTTTGCTTTTGTTTTGGACGGCCGGCAACGTCCGCCCCTCAAACTTTTCTGGAACCGTACTGCCGGAAATACCTTAAAGATTCTGGTCGCTTTGTCGTTGATGATGATTTTAAACGCGATTTTGTTTCTTAATTATGATATCTTTGCGGCGTTTATGATCAGACATAATTTGGCGGTGGGAATGATTGTCGGCGACGTGTTGTATAATATGCTGTTTTTGCTGATGGCGGCGTCGTTTGCCAGTGACAGCATTGTTCAACGGGAAGCATTGTTTTGTTGGTATGCGGAAGAAGACGACTAATCGTTTTGAGCCGAAAATCCCCGGTTTTTAACCGGGGATTTTTTTTATAACAACTGCTTTAGCATCGGCATCACATCAAGCCGGTAGTCATCGGCAATTTGCGGAGATTTGGGATAGCATTCCCCGGCGTCGAGAGCATAAATGTTGGCCTGTTGAATTTTGAACTCGCGTCCCAAAATGATTGCCTGAGCATTGTTGGCGAGATATTGTCCGAATTGAACGGCGTCTCTGATATTGTTTTTGATCAGGCCGTTGCGCTTGGCAAACAGGTTACTGTAGATGAAAATGGCCCAAATCATGCCGAGAATGAACAAGGTGGAAACGGCATGAATATGCAAGCTCATCATCAATGCCGACAAAACGATCATCATAACGGCAAAAATTTTGGCGGTGATATTGACCCAGCGGCGTTTAAATTTGGAACGCAGAATCCAAATGTAAAAGGCGGCGGTCAGGGTTGCCGAAAGTAAAAAGCCTAAAGTCGCGCCGGTATTGATGTTAAGCCAGGCCATTGCCGCTTCGGACAGCAACAACATGGCGCCACTGAACAAAATATAGCCGGCGTTGAGCTTCAAGGACAATAATCTGATTCTTTTCATGGTGTCTTTTTCAATCAGTTTGTAAGCGCGTTTAAGCTTAAGGGCGTTGCTGCGGTTAAAGCTGACCGAAAATTCTTTAGGGCCGATCAGCTGCCGAAATGCCTTTTTCTCGTCAGTGTTCAGACGGCTTAAATTGTCGGTTTTCTTGATGATAACCAGCGATTCGTGATCGCTTTTAAGATCAATGATGTTGCGGCGGAATAAGTCCAGCAGAAACGAACCGAACGATACTTTGTCAAAACAGCCGCGAGCAAGCATGCGCAACATTGCCGGTGTTTTCTGCAAGTCTGCCTTGGCGGGATCGGTATCCGAATTGATCGAACGCCATGAGATCAGATAAGCGGCCAGAATAGCCAGCAGTCCCGCCAGCGAAAAGATAATGTCGCCATAATCCTCAATAAACCATTCAAATTTTTTGTTGAAGTCAGGTTCGATAAATCCGGCTTTGGGAATAGAAATCAGAATATGCATGCCTTCGCCGGCAAACAGAGGCGTGGTGGCCGTAAAGCCGAGCGCGTTGGTGCCGCGGTTTTGCGTGATGGTCGAATATCGGTCGGTGAGGTGGTTGGGCGGATAGCCGACAAACATGGCGACGTTCAGTGGATTGACGTTAACCGGCAGCCGGACCGTTGCCACCGCCTGAGTAACCACCAGATTCCAGAAACTTCCCGTGACGTCCCAGTAAAATTCGTTACGATCCTGATAATACCATAATTTACGGTCCAGCATATAGTCAAATTCGTAAGTATAAATGCCCGGCTGCAGTTCAAACTGATTTTTAGGCGTAATCAGATAACGGTCCCCGGCGTCTTTTAACTGATACGGAACTTCGGTATTGTTGATACGGACGCTGTTCAAATAGGGGATGGTTGCGTTGCGGACATTGTCGCGGGAAACCGAATATTTGGGCAGCGCTTTTGAAAGGCCGTATTTCAATTTTTGGCCGTTGGCGATCAGATTGACGGTTTCGATAATCCGAACCATGCCGTTGGGCAAAATGTCAATTTTGCTGGTCAGATAGGGGATGTGTTCTTTAGCCGGCGCCAAAACGTTCTGTCCGCTCGGCAGGGTGACGCTGACGACGTCAAATTCGGGCTTTTGCCATTGGGCTCTTTCCCGGCTGCCGATCGGTTTTAGGGGGATCAGAGCAGGGGTATTGATCAAATCACGCGGTTTTTCCTGTTCGTTGAGATTAAGCCGCTCCAGCGCGCTTTCGTAAATTTGTTCAAAAGTCGATTTTTTTTGTTTTTGCTTCGACACATAATCGGCGTTGTCCTGAGTGTTCATCGTGGAGGCGTTTTGAATAACCGACATCGGCATTTTGGCAACGGTCCGGCTGCGTTCGCGAATAAAATCGCGAAACTCCTCATACGAAGCCGGAATTTCCCGCGAAGTCGCCGCCGATTTGTTCTGCCGGGCCTTGTCGGCATTGTATTGCTGCAGTTCGATTTCGTTCTGCATCTCGCGAATAGCGGCATTGGTATTGACGGTTGCCGAAAAGGAAGCAATGAAACAAATTGCAAAAAAAAGTTTTTTCATAAAAAAAAGCCCTTGTTAACAAATAAAATATATTTGCTAGTATAATATGCAGTTATTAAAAAAAGATTAGAAAGGAATAAACTTATGACTAGTTCTAAAATTGCCGCTGTTGTTCTTGGTGCCGGAAAGGGAACCCGGATGAAATCCGATTTGCCCAAGGTGTTGATGCCGATTTGCGGCAAACCAATGATCCGCAATATTCTTGACACCCTGGACAGCATGAATGCCGACCGGATTGTGGTGGTGACTGCTCCTGACGGCGATTTGGTGCGTAAGGAAGTGGCGCCGCATCAAAGCGTCATCCAGCAGCAGCAGCTTGGTACCGGCGATGCGGTAATGGCCGCGGCCGAAGTGTTGGAAGGTTTTGACGGTGACGTTTTGACGATTTTCGGCGATCATCCGATTATTACCAAAGAAACCTTTTTGAAAGCGGTTGCCAAACGGCGCGAAGGCTATGCAGTGGTTGTTCTCGGCTTTCGTCCCGAAGATTGTGCCCGCTACGGACGTCTGGTGGTAAAGGACGGCGAATTGCAGAAAATTGTCGAATTTAAGGACGCCGGTGACGAAGAAAAGGCAATTACGCTGTGCAATTCCGGCGTAATGTGTTTTGACGGCAACAAAATGTTTGATCTTTTGCGACAGATCGGCAATGAAAATGCTGCCGGCGAGTATTATCTTACAGATGCGATTGCGATTGCCCGTTCAAAAGGCTGGAAGTGCGGTGTGGTCGAATGTCCGGCCGAAGAAGTTGCCGGTGCCAACACGCGTGAAGAACTGGCGTTGCTGGAAGAATATTTAACCAAAAGACAAGGAAAATAAAATTTATGAATTTTATCAGGTATCATTGGTTCGGTTTGCTGGTCTCCGTTGTTGTGGTGCTGTTTTTGTGCCAGTTTTGGCTGGTTTTGATTGCCCCGCATCAAGATGAGCAAAAACGCGGTTTTGTCCCTTGTACCGAAAAAATGTCGGAAGAGCTTCACCGTTGCCGCAGTCGTAATTTATGTGTTCTCGGTACGGTTGTCGACAATACGTTTTGCAATACCGGCGTGATTGCCAAGGGCTTCAGGCTGTGGGCAACCGGCAGGCAGGATTCTCCGTGGGCAAATTATTTGTTTGAACCCGAGCTGGATCTGCCGTCGGCGGAAGACGATGTCGATGCGGAAGAAAGTTTGGACGAGTATTATCGCAATGTACCGGATATTAATGCCGAAATGGATGAATTGCAAAAATTGAACCAACAATTGGAGAATGATGATAATGAGTGAAGAGAAACTGCCGGGCTGGGATTTGAGCGATTTGTATAAAGGAATTGACGATCCTCACATTGATGCCGATTTGGAAAAATACCGCAAATTTTGCCGTTCCTTTGCCAGGAAGTATAAAGGAAAATTGTCCGGATTGGACGGTGCCGAGTTGGCCCGTGTCCTCAGGAGTTATGAAAAAAATTCGCTGATCGGCAGCCGGGTCGGCGGTTTTGCCTATTTGAACATGGTCACTCAAATGAAAAATGCCGAGGCAATGGCTTTTTATCAGAATGTCAGCGAAAAACTGACCGATTACAGCAAACCGCTGATTTTCCTGAGTCTGGAAATTAACCAGCTTCCGGCCGCCAAAATCGCGGTTTGGCTTAAAAATTCGCAAGCCGCTTTCTATAAACCGTGGCTGGAACGGGTGCGCCGTTTTAAAAAATACGAACTCTCCGAACCTGTTGAAGAAGTCCTTCTCGAAAAGTCAATGACCTCATCATCGGCGTGGGTACGTTTGTATGAGGAGACGTCTTCGCGCCTGCAATATGAAGTGGACGGCAAGACTTATAACGATGCCGAAATATCCAAGTTGTTGCTGCATAAAGATGCTGCCGTCCGTCATAAGGCCGGCGCCGAAATTAACCGTGTGGCGGAAGCAAATGCCGATCTGTTCACCTTTATCTACAATATGGTAATTAAGGATAAGGCGATTGAAGATGAAAAACGCGGTTTTAAGCTGCCGATGTCTTCGCGTAATATGTCGGAGAACGTTTCTGACCAGATGGTGGAAACGCTGGCAGAAACCGTGCGTGCCAACTATAAAAACATTGCTCACCGCTTTTATAAGCTGAAGGCCAAGTGGCTGGGAGCTGACAAAATCTCATACTGGGACCGCAATGCGCCGCTGCCGTTTGCCGATGATACCGAATACGGTTGGGGCGAAACGGTATCGACGGTTTTGGATGCCTATGAGAAATTTTCTCCGGAACTTCATGAAATTGCCAAAGAATTTTTTGACAATGCCTGGATTGACGTTCCGCCGCGCGACGGTAAACGCAGCGGCGCCTTTTGTGCGCCGGTCAGTTCCGATTCGCACCCTTATCTGCTGCTGAATTTTGCCGGTAAGCGTAATGACGTTTTGACGCTGGCGCATGAACTGGGACACGGTTGCCACCATCAGACCCGCATCAAAAACGGCGAGTTGAACGAATATTCGCGGATGACAACCGAAGAAGTGGCTTCGGTGTTCGGTGAAATGATAACCTTCCAGTCGATGGTGGCCGAGCTTCCCGACGGTCCGGAAAAACTGGCGTTGATTGCTTCAAAAGTCAGTGATATGATTAATACGGCCATCCGCCAGATTGCGTTTCATTTCTTTGAAAGCCGTGCGCATCAGGAACGTAAAAACGGCGAATTGAGCAAAGAACGCCTGTGTGACATCTGGCAGGAAGAAATGGCTGCCAGCCTCGGCGAAGCGGTAGAAGTCGGTGCCGACAGCCGGTATATCTGGTCGCAGGTCGGACATTTCTTTTTCCTGCCGTTTTATGTATATGCCTATTCATTTGCCGATTGTCTGGTTAATTCTCTGTATGAAGTCAGTCAGGAAGGCAAAGTAAAAGATTTTCCGGCCAAATATATGAAAATGCTGTCCCAAACCGCCGTTACCGATTATAAACAGCTGCTGAAGCCGTTCGGGCTGGATCCGACCGATTCCGATTTTTGGAACAAGGGTTTGAGCCTGATTTCGGGGTATATTGACGAGTTGGAACGCCTGGATAAGAAATTGAAACTCTGATAAAAGATATTTTTGAAAAAAATGACAAAAAAGATAATTCTGATATTATATAGAAACTTAATAGGGAATATATCATGAACAAGGAAGAATTTGCCGAACATTTGTCAAAAAATGATGGGCTTGACCGGGACGGAGAAATTCGTACGGCCGCTGATGAAGACGGAAACGTATTCGTTTTTTCCGAAAACAAGTACGGTTGTCCGGTGATCGACATTCTGGTCGAAGGGCAAGGCAAGGAAACGGCATATTTCAAAACCGGAAGCGGTCAAATCGCCGTTTATGAAGAAACAGGGCGTATGCTTGAGGAAACAGATCCCCGGGAAGCGGCGCTTTCCGGACGCTGGTATCCGGAAACCGTGCGTGTTATGAAAGACGTTCCGGATGTTATGACTGTGCAGATCATGAAAGATAATGAACAAGTCGGAAGTTATTATGTTGGTACAGACGAAACCAAGTCGAAAAGGGAGAAATTGGGGCAGCTTATCTGGAAAGGTGATATCGGAAGTTACCTTGATAGCAAAGTAAATGTTGAGTTGTTTAATAAAGCAATAGACGCTTACAACGATCCCGAAGGTTTTGCTCGCAATGTCGAACGTATCAAACAAGAAAGGGAAACCTCCCGGCAGAAAGAAGTGCAGGAGATGACGGTTATGAAAGATTTTATACATTCCGTCCGTGGCGGTATGGAATAAGCCTCGGCGTGTGAAACGCCGGTTTTCCGTCCGGCAAAAAAACTCCCGCAAGAAAGAGCGGGAGTTTTTTGTGATTGGAAAGTCTGCGGCCGAACCGTTTGTTGCCTGAAAACGATTCGTTATCTGAAGAACAATTCTTTGGTAATCCGTTTTGACGTGGACAGATAATGTTCCGAAGCGCTCGGAGCGCCGAGATACGAAAGGGAAAAACTGGTGATCAGAAAACTGAACGGGTTTTTCAGGGCATCATCGTGAGAACGCCCTTTGAATTTGACAAAGCGCAGACGCATTACCGCCCGCCACAGATTGATATCAGGTGTCGGGGTGTCAGGCAGATAGTCGATGGTGCGGAACTGGGTTTGCCACAAGCCCATACCGAGGGGGCGGATCCAGTCGATTTCAACGTCACGCATCATGCTTTTGCGGCGAAACTGCAACATATTGAATTTGGCGTCGTAGCGGGTAAATTCATCAAAAATGAACGGTGAAGAATACCAGTAAACATATGATCCGGGCCCCCAACGGCGAATCAGTTCGTCATAATCGTTAGTGATCAAATAACGCATCATGATATAGTTGGTGATATGTTCTTCATTGATCAGGTTGCCGACCGGATAATTGACTTCCATTGGCTGGACGCGTTCGATCTGGCTGAAATAGTGATCGATGTAAAAAAGCTGCGGCGAGCTTGAACGTTGCGGCAGCATAATATAAAGCGTGCTGGCAAGCATCATGTTAAAGCAAATTGACATCGAAGCGACAATGACCAAAAAGCGCGATGTCCACAGATAACGTCGTTCCGGCATTGCATTGACGTGTACCTGTTCGGGAAAACGGCCGAGTTTATCGGGGCTTTCTTTTTCTCTGTATTTAAAAATAGTGTTAAAAATGCTGAACATCGGAGTTTTATCAACCTTAAATTAAATTTCTTCCTCTATTTTATACATCAAAGCTGCCAAAAATCAAATAAATACTACCAAATCCGAAAAAAATGCTACCAACTTAGAAAATATTAGTGTAAACATATAACTGGATCTTTCTGTACGTAAAGGGTTTTAACTAATGAAAAAGCTATTGATATCTTTGTTTATTCCGGTGATGTTCGCAGCGTCCTGCGGGCAGAATAATACCGTCAATTCTCCCAATCCGGCTGATTACAGCAAGGAATCGGTTCTTTACAACGACTGGGACCGTGCCGTCCGGATTGACGTCGATATGCAGAATATGTATGTCAGTACGCCGACTAAAATAGAAAAGCCGATCGATTTGTATATGGCCATGTCTCTGGCCCTGAAATATAACTATACCCGCCGTCTGATTTCTTATGAAGACAGCATCATCCGTGCCGGAAAATCGCCGGTTAACCGTTTGCCGGAAATTGTCAGCCATGCCGGGTATATCAATGAGACCAATTCGGGGATGAGCCCGGATCTGAAAGTGGCATGGAATATGCTGGATATTTCAATGGTTTATTGCCTCAGCCGTGACAACGATTACAAAGCCAGCGTTGCGTTTGAAGAAAGCCGCAAGGTTATTCACAACATTTTGCAGGAAACGCGTACCCTTTACTGGAAAACGCTGACGGCTCAGCGCCTGTTGCCGGTAATTGACGATATGACCGAATATATGACTCTGGAAGTGGACGATATGAATGCCAAGGCCAAAGCTTTGGAAAAGAAGGGCGAAAACCCCGAAGTCGGTCAGCTGGTTAAAAAAAGACAATATATGGAAGCGATTAAAAGCCTTTCCGCTCTCAAACGTGACATGGAAACCGCACAAACCCGGCTGGCAAGCCTGATGGGACTGCATCCGTCAACCGAATTCAAACTGGTTGGTTCGGAATACGGAAACTTCGATCTGCCAAAAATCCGCAATTCGTTGGCTGATCTGGAATGGCTGGCCCTCAGCAACCGGCCCGAACTGCGTGAACATGACTTGGCCGTCAATGCTGAACGTATGAAGCTGGTAATTAAAGATTTTAAGGATCCGGGACTGAAAAAATATAAAAATGATCCGGACTTTTATAACCGTCTGTGGTCGAAAAAAGCACGCGAGTTGGGGATGAGCGTGTTTGAAGACCCGGCCAACCCCAATGCTCTGGATATGGAACATTTGCGCCGCCAGCGGATGAGTGCCCTGATTCTCAGCCAGGTTTATATTGCCTGGGCGCAGTATATGTCGGCGGTTGAAGATTATCAGATTAACATGGAAATTGCCTCCACTTCCGAAAATATTGCCGAAGACTTTACAATTGCCAACAGCAGCAAAACCGAGAAGAGTCAGCTGGAAGCCGCGCGGGCAATTGAAGATGAAGTTAAGGCCTTCAAATCCTATGCCGATTTGCAGGAATCTTTGGGGAATCTTTATGCTACCATCGGTTTGGATGCGATTCCTTATTATATGCTGAACGAAAAGCCGTCCAAAATTGCAGTTTATCTGCGCAACACTTTGGAAAAATGGGCAAAGGGTGATTTTATGCCCGACAATCGGCCCTATCTGCTGAACATCCCGGCCAAACGCCCGCCAGTTAATCTCAGTTCCGGTGATTTGTTGCCGGATGTCAAAGCCGAAACCGGCAGCAAAATTACGATTAAGATTCCCGATTCTGCAATGTCCAGAATGGACTTTGACGGAAAAGTCATCAGCCGTGCCGGTATGATTGACGATAAACCGTTGCCAAAATGGCTGATTTATAATGAAGAAACGCGTACTTTTTACGGTACCGCGATGCCGGGCAGTGAAGGAACTTATAATCTGAAAGTCTATTTCAGTGATGAAAAAGGCAGTGTCGCTTATATGACTTTCAAAATTATCGTGAAGGAAGTCTATGTTCCGTCGCTCACGCTCAAAGGACAAACGCCCGGCACTACGGCAACGGTTTTGAAGCGTTGTGTCGGTTCCAACTGCAAAGATGAATATATTGTTGAAGAAGCGGTTGGCGAAGACGTTCGTACTTCTGCCCAGTAAGCAGACTGCTAAAAAACTGAAAAACCTCCGTTTTGCGGAGGTTTTTTTGTGCCTTTTATAAAAACATTTTGAAAACGAAATAAAGAACAATGAACGGCCGCATCTGCATAGGCAGTCCTCAGGCATAGCTTGTTGTTTTAGTGGGGCAGCAAAGACCGAAGTTCAAAGAAACAGAAGGCGCTTTGAGAAAACGATCCTTTTTTTGTGATAACTAAAGATACAATTTCATTTAGTTTATTAAAAAAATAAATTGTGGATTTCTAATGAGTTATGATTGTTTTCTAAATAAGAATAATATAAAATAAAAGTATCACAAAAAAAGGATCGTTTTTTTGATACAGGCAAAGAGTACAGCAATTGCCCATAAATTTCAAGATAATTCTAAAATTATCAATAAGTTATGCCAAAATTCAAACGAAAAAAAAGTGTATCAAAAAAACGATCGTTTAAATTTAAAAGGAAAGGAATGGGCTTTGACTGAAAAAAGATATCTCTTGTTATCTTGTGCAGCGTTTTTTTTCGGGATGACGGAAATGGCGGTTGCTGCAGATATAGAAAATCAAACTTATACAAATCAATCGAGTAGCGAATATGGTTATGGTGGCGCATTGACTCTGCGGCCGCTTGAAAATTCTGTAATAAAAGATTCTCTTTTTAGTGGAAACAACGCATCAGGCATCGGCGGGGCTGTTTTAAACCGAGGATATATCAGCGCAATCAGCAGCAGCACGTTTCAAGGAAATACTGCGCAGCAAGGCGGTGGCGGGGCGGTTTATAGTCAGACGCTTCCCGGCAGCGAAGATACAGATTCTGGTGTGATTACTAAAATCAGTGGTACTTACTTTTTGAAAAATTCGGCAGGGGGCTTTGGTGGTGGCGTTTTCCATCTCTCTCCCAAAGATATGTTGGTCGAAAATAGTGTTTTTGACGGAAATCATGGCGAAAAAGGCGGTGGCGCTTTTAATAGCGGACAGTACAATGGAGAAGGTGCAACCATCACAATGGTTGATTCTCAATTTAGAAACAATACATCCGGACGCATTACTGATGGTACTTTTGGCGGTGGCGCCATAAGACTCGATTCGGGATCGGTTATTTTCAAAGGCAACAACGTTTTTGAAAATAATAAGGACCCTGAAAGAAACAATGACATCAATGTTCAGAGCGGTTCGGTGATTGTGGCCGAGTCGGCAGTGGTTACGCTGGACGGCGGTATTATCGGTAACGGTAACACTGTTATTCAAAAAGGCGGACAAATTAAAGTGGAAAACAGTGCCAATGCCACCACTTTCGGCAACCAGACCGAAAATAACGGTACAATAAGCGTCAACAAAGGAAAAGCAGCCGATGTTTTAGCCGAATTTACCAACAACGGACAGGTTGCTAATCAGGGAGATTTAGCCGTTCAGGAGACCGGAACACTGATTCTGAACCGGGGTATCGACGGAAACGGCCTGACAACCGTCAACGAAGGCGGACGACTTGTGACCAACGCTGCCGGTGTAGAGATGCAAAATGCGTTGATTAACAACGGTACCGTTAGTATTGATAAAGACAAAAGCCTGATTCTGAAACAGGACAGCATCAATAACAGCACTATTGACAATAACGGGCTTCTGTCCATCAACAAGTCTTTGCTTCTTCGTAGTTCAATCCAGGGAGCAGGGACGGTGTCGGTTAATAACGGTGCCATACTTGATATTGCCGAAAAAGACGTGCAGATTGCCAACAATATTGACAATCGCGGTATTTTACGTGTCAATGAGAATTTCCAGCTGACAGCCGAACGGGAAATTGCCAACCATAAGGTTATTGTTAACCACGGTGTCGTTCAGAACAACGGTGCCCTTTTGTTAAACGGCGGTTCATCGGTCGAAATGGGGACCAACGCGGTGTTCAATACCAAAGAACTCCGGGCTTCGGGGCTGCCGCAGTTGAAACTGAACGTTGAGACCGACATCGCTGCCAATACGATTCGTCACGGTATTATCAATGTGGACGGTGACGTTACGGGTAACACGGACGTTGTTTTGAAATTTACGGATGATAACCTATTGACAAATCCCGAAACCGTCAAAAGCCTTTTCGTCAATGCGCCGCAAGACAATGCCGAGACTTCGGCCGTATTTAATGTGGTGCGGGTCGAAAAAAGTCCGTATATGTGGGTGGCCCAGTCCGAGGCCGGCGAGGGCGGTCAGGGTACAGCCTGGTATTTGACAGTTAATACGCTGGTGCCGGAAACGCCAGATTCCTTGGTCGTAGCACCGGAAGTCGTCGCGGCGGCCGGAATGCACGAAGCAGCGCTTGAGCAGACACGCAGTGTGCTTCGCAATTTGAACGGCAAGCTGGCTTCCGGACGAGAATATTGTCCGAATTGCGGCATATATTCGCAAGAATGGGACGGCCGTCCGTTGCATAATTTGTGGATCAGTGTTCAGGGCGAAACGGCCGGTATTGACAAGCCGGTCGACATGGATGCCGATATTTGGGGCGTGGAAGCCGGTTTTGATCTTCAAAGCGATGTTAACAACACCTTTGGCATTTTTGCCTCTTATCGCAACGGTGAGTACGATCTTTCGGGGCGGGGCGCCAAATTGCATACGCTTTCCGGCAGCAAAATTGATATCGATTCTTATCTGGCCGGTCTTTATTACCGTTATGACAAAAACATGAACTGGTTGTTTGCTGGCATATACGGCGGGATGCAGCGGGCCGATGTTAAAACGGACGACGGAATTACCAAGTTTGACAGCGACGGCGTGGAATTTGGTGCCGGGGTAGAGGCCGGACATACTTTTGCTCTGAGCAATGATCTGACCTTAAGTCCGGGGTTGGGGATTTATTATACTCAGATTGATTTTGATTCCGCTGCTGATAACGTTGGTAAAAGATATGACTGGAGTGACGTCAAACATCTGGAAGCCGAGTTTGGCATTAAGCTGGAAAAACAAATCGATACGGCGAAGATTTATGTGAAACCGAGCGTTATCCATACTTTAACTGATGATGACGAAGTGAAAATCAGCGGTTACGGCAAAGCCGACACTTATCACGATCAGACTTTGGGTCGGATAGAGTTGGGTGGCCGTTACGGTTTCAATGACGCAGTGTCGGGTTATGGCTGGACCAACTATACTTTCGGTTCAGGATATGACAACGTAACTTTTGGTGCCGGTATGAGTTATGCTTGGTAGGGCTCTGGTTCTGGTAGAAAAAAGGACTGAAACTCAAAAATCTCCGGTTTGACCGAAGATTATATGACAACGGGGAGAGCTAAAGCTTTCCCCGTTGTTGCAATACTGGAAAACAAATATTTTTTATCAGTCGACCGGTTGGATATGCCAGATTTTGTCAGCATATTCCATTACCGCGCGATCACTAGAGAACCGGCCGATTCGGGCAATGTTGTCAATTGCCATCTTGGCCCATTTGTTGCGATCAAGATAATCATGCTCGGCCCGATGCAGCGCTTGGTTAAATTCGGCCAGATCTGCCAACACCATATAATAGTCGCGTGACAACAGTTCTTCATAGATCATCTTAAACAGCAGAACATACTCTTTTTGGCAGAACATATTCGAATTGAGCGAATTCATGATGCGTTTGATATAATCGGAACGATCATAAATCTCTTGCGGTTTATACGAATTGTGGTTGTGCATTTCGGCAATTTGCTCTTCGCGCAGGCCGAACAGATAGAAATTGTCTTCACCGACCGCCTCGCGGATTTCGATGTTGGCACCGTCATAAGTGCCGACGGTGAGCGCACCGTTAAGCGCAAACTTCATATTGCCGGTGCCCGATGCCTCAAAACCGGCGGTCGAGTTTTGGATGCTGACGTCGGCAGCCGGAATCAGCAGTTCGGCCAGCGATACCTTGTAGTCTGGAATAAAGACGACTTTGATTTTGTCATTAACTCGGGGATCGTGGTTGACAACGTCTGCCACGTTGTTGATCAATTTGATGATCAGTTTGGCAAAGTTGTAAGAAGGCGCTGCCTTGCCGGCGAAAATATAAGTCTTCGGGTAGGGCGGAATCGCATTGTCTTTGATAATTGCCAAATAATCGCCGATAACCTGCAAAATTGTCATCAGTTGACGTTTGTACTCGTGAATCCGTTTGGCCTGAACAATGAAAATACTGTCGGGATTGACTGCCACGCCGGTGGTCTTGAAAATTTTCTTGGCCAGCCTTTCTTTGTTTTCGTGTTTAATTCTAAGAAAATCATCCACAAACTGCGGGTCATCATCAAAATCTTCCAACTGTTGCAGAAAATCGAGGTTGGTGATCCAGTCGTCGCCGATCTTGGAAGAGATCAGAGTAGCCAGCAGCGTGTTGGCATGGTACAGCCAGCGCCGCGGAGTGATGCCGTTGGTGACGTTGATGAATTTTTCCGGCCACAGTTCGTAGAATTCGGGAACCAGACGGGTTTTCAGCAGTTCGGAGTGAATTTTTGCAACGCCGTTAACTTTAAACGAACCGACGATGGACAGATTGGCCATGCGGATGACCTGGTTGCCGCCGTCACCGGAAACAATCGAAACTTTGCCCAGTTTGTCGGGGCGGTCGGCGAATTTGGTGCGTGCAAATTCAATAAAACGGCGGTTGATTTCGAAAATGATTTGCAAGTGTCGCGGCAGCATCCGGCCCAGCATCCATGCCGGCCACACTTCCAACGCTTCCGGCAGCAGCGTATGGTTGGTATAGGCGAAAATTTTGGTAGTGATTTCCCAGGCGGCGTTCCAAGACTGTCCGTAAACGTCGATCAATTGATGCATCATTTCGGGAATGGCCAGTGCCGGATGGGTGTCGTTGAGCTGAATACAAATGTACTCCGGCATCCGGTGGAAGTCGTTGCTTTTTTCCATAAAGCGACGGATAATGTCCTGAATGGCACAGGAAACGAAGAAATATTGTTGTTTCAGGCGCAGTTCCTTACCCGATTCGATCGCATCCGAAGGATATAAAACTTTGGAAATGGTTTCGTTTTCTATTTTGTCTTTAAGGGCATCTATATATCCGCCTTTGTTAAAGACGTTGATGTCAAGCTGTTCATCGCCTTCGGCCGAGAACAAACGCAGGTAGTTGACCGATTTGCCGTTGTAGCCGACAATCGGAAAGTCAAACGGAATGCCGTAAATATGGCTGGAGTTTTTCCAAATGAACAGCGGTTCGCCGTTGGGGGCATATTGAGTTTCGACCTCGCCGTACATCGGAATGGAAATGCGGCGGTCGGGGCGAGCAAACTGCCACGGCGAGTCTTCGCCGTCCCAGCTGTCGGCCATTTCGACCTGGTAACCGTTTTCGAATTTTTGTTTAAACAGGCCGTATTCATAGTTGATGCCGTAACCGAAACCGGGAATGGCAAGCGAGGCCATCGAATCAAGATAACAGGCTGCCAGTCGTCCCAAGCCGCCGTTGCCGAGAGCGGGGTCGTATTCGGTGTCAAATATTTCTTCCAAAGATTCCCAAGGCCAGCCGTCGATTTTGATATTTTTCAAAATGTCAAACAAACCGAGATTGTGGAGATTGTTTTCCAACGAACGTCCGATGAGATATTCGATGGAAAGATAATAAACCCGTTTGGAGTTGGCTTTGTTATAACGGGCTATGGTTTGATACATCCGGTCCATGGCAAATTCGCGCACTGCGAGGGCGATCACTTTCATTGCCTCTTCCTTGCTGATTTCGCAGGTGCGTTTGCCGATAAAGTATTTTATGTAATGTTCAATCGAAAGTTTTAATCTGGCTTTGTCGATTTCATTTAAAATAACCGAGTTTTTCTTTACCATTTTCTCTCCTGTTTTTTATCAATTTGGTCTATTGTAACCATACGCGGCAATTGTTTGAGATATCGTTAACAAAGCGGATATAATCATTAATAAATTGTAATTGCAGTAGGCGCCCTTTGTTTTTTGAGGGAACAATATTTTATTGCAATCGGCAAAAAATATAATATAATCACCGGAAGCTAAAGTTAAAAGAGGTATCATAATGAAAAAATATTTTGCATCAGTTTTGATGAGCAGTGTCTTGTTGTGTTCGCCGGTTCGGGCGGAAACGATTTTTGAGGCTTTGGGTGAAGCCTATAACAGCAATCCGGATTTGCAGGCACAGCGTGCTTACCTGCGTTCGGTTGACGAAAATGTAGCGATTGCCAAATCGGGCTATCGGCCTTCGATTGATTTAACCGGCGGTTATAACGATACCCGCAATAACAATGACAGTAACAATAACGATGACGGAAGCCGTACATCTTCGATCGGCGCTCGTATCAGCCAGCCGCTGTTTAACGGTTTGTCCACCTATAATTCGGTTCGTGCCGCCGACAGCACGGTTCGCGCTGAGCAATACAATTTGTCAAATTATGAGCAGTCGGTGTTTTTAAGTGCATCGGAAGCTTATTTGAATGTGGTTCGCGACGCAGCAATTGTCGATTTACAAAAGAGCAACGAAAAACTGCTTAAAAAGCAGCTTGATGAGACGATCGAACGCTTTAACGTCGGCGAACTGACCCGTACCGACGTCGCTCAGGCCCGTTCCAGCCTGTCACAGGCAACCGCCAGCCGCATCAGCGCCGAAGGCAACTTGCAGGTTTCACGCGCCGTTTACAAACAGATTATCGGCCGGCAGCCGGAGAACTTGAAGGAACCTGACAACATTCATGAGTTTTTGCCCGCAACTTTTGAGCAGGCATTGGATTATACCATGGTTAATAATTATGATGTTTTGGCTGCCAAACAGGCTTTGGCTGCCCGGGAATATACGGTTAAAGCCAACTATGGCTCTTTGCTGCCGCAGATTGCTGCCACCGGAGAAGTTGCTCAGGTTAAAAACGATCCCAAACACAGCGGGCTGAACGACAGTACGGTTGACAGTGTCGAGTTTGGTGTTAATCTGACGGTACCTTTGTATGATGCCGGCGAAAACCGTGCTATCATCCGTCAGAGCAAATATGCCAAATGGCAGGCGCATGAACAGGTGTTGAGTGCGGAACGTCTGGCCGTTTCCAGCATTACCAGTTATTGGGAGTCAATGGTTGCCAACGATGCGATGATTAAGGCTTTGCAAGATCAGGTCAAGGCCAACGAAATTGCCCTCGACGGTGTTAAAAAAGAAGAAGCGCTGGGTAACCGGACGGTTTTGGATGTTTTAAATGCTTATCAGTCATTGCTTGATTCTAAAGTAGACGTTGTCAAAGCACGCCGTGAGTATTATCTTTCGGCTATGCAGGTTATGCAGGCGATGGGTAAGCTGACCGCCGAAAACCTCAAGCTTAATGTAGAATTGTATCATCCGAAGCAGCATTATAAAGAAACCCGCGATAAGTGGTTTTCGCTGTCAGCGGATTAATAAAAGTAAGACAGGGTGAAAAATATGGCAGCAGAACAGGAACCAAAAGAACTTTCAATGGCGGAAATTCTGGCTTCGATCCGCAAAATTTTGGAAGAAAACGGCGCTGAAGAATCTCGGCGGCATCAAGATGATGACGACGAAGTTTTAGAGCTGACTTCTTCGATGATTGTCGCGGAGACAAGCAAAGCGGTGTCGACCAAGAAAGAAGAAAATTTTGCAGCCAAAACCGAGATTATACCGGATTTTGAAAGTGAATTGCGCCCGGTTCGTCAGCCGTCGCCGATCTTCAAACCGGAACCTCATCCCGAAGCACCGCGGCCGCCCAAACCGGTGCCGCAGCCGGAACATCGGCCCGAGCCGCCACATCCTCATCCCGAAGCACCGCGGCCGCCCAAACCGGCGCCGCAGCCGGAACATCGGCCCGAGCCGCCACATCCTCATCCCGAAGCGCCACGGCCGCCCAAACCGGCGCCGCAGCCGGTCTCACGGGATGTTTCGGAAGAGATTATCCGCAGTTTTACCCGTATGTTTGAACAAAACGATTTTCGCCGGAAGACCGAGCAGCCGGTTTTTGATGCCGACGCGCTGTTGCGACAGATTGCCCGGCAGGCGGTAGCGGCGCGTCTGGATAACCTGATGTTGCAAAATATGGTCAAAGAAACGATTGTTCCCGTTCTGGAAGAATGGCTTTCGCATTATCTTCCCAAACTGGTTGCCGAAGAAATCGAACGAGTGATGGTAAAGGCCGGCAGACGCTGACAAATTGCAGCGCCGGCCTCCCTTGATATGCCCCGGGCTTTTGCCTTGCGGGCTGTTTGTGCTTTTATTTGTTGAACAAAATTACTGAAAACTGGAAAAAATATGCTAGACAAAACTTACGACCCGAAAAATTTTGAAGAAAAAATTTATGCCGAGTGGGAAGCTGCCGGTGACTTTAAACCCAACATGAGCAAAAATAAAGAAGCTTTTGCCGTTGTTATTCCGCCGCCGAACGTTACCGGTGTGTTGCACATGGGGCATGCGTTGGATGACACCTTGCAGGACATCCTGATCCGCTATAACCGGATGCAGGGCAAAAATGTGTTATGGCAGCCGGGGATGGACCATGCCGGAATTGCCACTCAGATGGTGGTTGAACGAAATCTGGCTGCCGAAGGCATTACCCGTCATGACTTAGGGCGCGAAAAGTTTATTGAAACCGTATGGCAGTGGAAAGAAAAATCGGGCGGCACCATTTGCAAACAGTTGCGTCGGCTCGGTGCTTCCTGTGACTGGTCGCGTTCGCGCTTTACCATGGATGAAGGGCTGTCGCGTGCCGTACGCAAAATCTTTGTCCGTCTGTACAAGGACGGTCTGATTTATAAGGCCAAGAAGCTGGTTAACTGGGACTCCAAATTTATGACTGCCGTGTCCGATCTGGAAGTGATTCAGAAGGAAACGGCCGGCAAAATGTATTATTACAAATATCCGATCAAGGACGAAGAAGGACAATTTATTCATATTGCCACCACCCGTCCCGAAACCATGTTCGGCGATACCGCGGTTGCCGTTTCCAAAGACAATGAAAAGCTGAAACATCTGATCGGCAAGGAATGCATTGTTCCGATTATCAACCGGGCAATTCCGATTGTGGCCGATGATCATGCCGACCCCGAAAAAGGAACCGGTGCGGTTAAAATTACCCCGGCACATGATTTTAACGACTTTGAAGTCGGCAAACGCCACAATCTGCCGTTAATCAATATTCTCAATCCCGACGCAACCCTGAACGAGAATACGCCGTTTGCCGGTATGGACACTCAAACGGCCCGGAAGGTAACGATTGCCAAGTTGGAAGAATTGGGACTGATGGAAAAAATTGAAGACCATCCGATGGTTATTCCGTATGGTGACCGTTCCAACGTTGTGATCGAACCGTTGTTGACCGATCAGTGGTTTGTCGATGCGCCGACTTTGGCTAAAGAAGCTATCCGTGCGGTCGAAGACGGCGAAATGCAGTTTGTACCCAAGTCCTATGAAAAGACCTATTTTGAATGGATGCGCAATATTCAGCCGTGGTGTATTTCCCGTCAATTGTGGTGGGGGCACCAGATGCCGATTTGGTATGGTCCCGACGGTGAAATCTTTTGCGAAGAAAATGTCGAAGAAGCTCAGACCGCTGCCGACAAACATTATGGCAAGCCGGTTGAACTGACCCGCGAGACCGATGTGTTGGATACCTGGTTTTCGTCCGGCTTGTGGGCGTTCTCAACCATGGGCTGGCCGGACAAAAGTGAATATTTGGATACATTTTATCCGACTTCGGTATTGGTAACCGGTTTTGACATTATTTTCTTCTGGGTTGCCCGGATGATGATGATGAGCATGTATGTTATGAAAAAAGTGCCGTTCAAAAAAGCTTATATCCATGGTTTGGTCCGTGACGAGCAGGGACGTAAAATGTCAAAGTCCAAAGGTAACACAGTTGATCCGATGGAAATTATTGAAAAGTACGGCGCCGATGCGTTGCGCTTCTTTATGGCTGCAATGGAAACCCAGGGCCGTGATATCAATGTTTCGGAAGCCCGTATCCAAGGTTATCGCAATTTTGCCACCAAATTGTGGAACTCCGCCCGTTTTGGCGAGATGAACCAATGCGAATTGCCGCAAAGCTTTGATGAAAATAAAGTCGAACATCCGGTTAATCGCTGGATTGTTGCCAAAGTTAAGCAGGCGACGGCCGAGTTGACCGAAAATTTGAACAACTTCCGCTTTTCCGATGCCGCTAATACCGTTTATCAGTTTGTTTGGGGCGCGTTCTGCGACTGGTATATTGAGATGATTAAACCGATTTTGTACGGCGATAATGAAGCCGAAAAAGCAGAAACCCGCGCGGCATTCGCCTGGGTATTCAATCGGATTTTGGTGATTTTACATCCGTTTATGCCGTTTATCACCAGTGAGTTGTGGAATAATACCGGCACCCGCGGCGAGCGCTTAATCAATGCTTCGTGGCCGCAAAACGAAGGTTACAGTGTTTCGGCAATCAGTGATATCGATTGGGCGATCGAATTGATCAGTTCTATCCGCTCGCTGCGTGCGGAAATGAACTTACCTGCCGGCACCCGGCTGACGGTATGGCTGCAAGGTGCTAATGTCGAATCTCTGACGCATTTACAGCAGTTTAAAACCATCATCTGTTCGTTGGCACGGTTGGAAGATATTGCCGGTTATAACGGCGAGGTAACACCGGATATGGTTCAAAGCGTATTCCGCGAAGCTTCTATGCTGATTCCTCTGAAAGGCATTGTGGATTTTGCGGCTGAGCGTGAGCGCCTGCAAAAGGAACTGGCTGCGCTAGAACAAAATCTGGCCGGGTATGAACGTAAGCTTGCCAACCCCAGCTTTGTCGAACGGGCACCGAAAGCTGTGGTTGACGAAGAAAGACGACGCCGGGCCGAAGCTTTGGACAATAAGGCCAAAGTTGAAAAAGCCCTGCAGCGCATCAAAGCAAGTGAGGGTGTTCAGTCTTAGATACCGTAATTTGGAAAGCGCATATTGTAAAAACCCGGTCAAATTTCGTAGCCGGGTTTTTCTGAATAAATGGAATTTCTGCAAGCTGAGAGCTAAAACAAGTTTTATTAACGCCCAAACAGCATTTAATCTGGTGTTTGTTTAATGTAAGCGGTGCACTATTTAAGGCATAAGAAAACCCCGGATAACAAGTCCGGGGTTTATGCCGTACGTTTTAACGTGTTGTTTGTGGGCGCCGGCTTACCGGTGGATGGTTGTTAGAATTGTTATTGTCATGAGAGTTATGCGGTGCATTCGAATTTGGAGCAGCGGTTTGGTGTCCGGTGGTTCCCCGATTCAAAGTTTGACGCAATTCATCCTGAATCTGACGGAAGTTGTGTTTCGGTGTACCGATCCGGATGACAACGATCGGCGGCAAGCCAATATCGGCCAGCTCAGTCTTGACGTTTTCGATTTCGGTCGTAGCTTCTGTTAAATAAGGGGCAACCGCATCACGAGCGGCATTGCCTTTATAAAAGTCGTCTTTGACCAATTTACGATATTCGTCTTCAATTTTGCGTTTGGCGCGTTTTTCTTGTGTTTCCTGCATAATATGAAACAGTCGGATAGCCGCTTCCGGCGGCATTTCACGCATCGGGATATCTTCGTGTCCGTTGAGATAGGATTTGAACTTCTCTTTTTCTTCCGGTGTCAGGGAAGAGCATTTATCGGAAACCAGATAGCCGATGGTTGCATCTTTTTGATCAACTCCGTCGCTATAAGCGGCATATAATTTGGCAACCGCTTTAGCGGCGCCGATCGCTGCTGCCGCACCGTCCGGATTGCCCGAACCGTTTTCTTTAATGATTTTTTCATATGCACCGCGTAAGCCGAAATCTTCCCACCAATCACGGAAAGGTGACATATTGTAAGCGCCAACGGCATGGCGGACGCAACGACATTCGGCATCGTTTTTATTTTTTGGATCATCCCATTGAATGCCTTTTTGCTGCAATTGATAAGCCAGTTGCAAGGCGAGATCACGGCGGTATTTGATAACTTTGGGGTTGTTTTTGCCGTTCTTGCCCTCGGCGGCGTCAATCATCTTGTCGAACTTGGTTTGTGACAATTTAAGATCGACCGGGACAATCAACGCACGGCCGCAACCAAGGCGGATAGCTGTTTCGTTAGCGTCCCCCATTGTGCCGAATTTTACCCGTTTGATGCCGGCATCTTTATAAGCATCCATAATACGGTCGGCGTAATTGTCGTTAAGCATCTTGCCGCTTGGCAGCGAGAACGAAACTTCCAAACGTCCGTTTTCGTCCATACGGACATACAGTTTGCATTCGTGACGGGTTTTGACATCTTTGGTTTTGCTGTCAATAACGCCGTCCTGTTGCATATTTTCGGGATTTTCTTTTTCAAAAGCGGTGAACACGGTGTAACCGCCTCTATGAGTAACAAAATAGCTCAATCCGCGGCGTTTGTTTTTATCCATCCATTTCGTCAGAGACTGAATTGCGTTTTCGTAGGCATCGTCCGGTGCTTTGTTGGCATTACCGCCGCGTACCGGAATTGTGCCGGTTACCGGAATATCAGGAGCGTTGTCATGAATGTCGTTGCTGTTGTCGTCCGGTGTCTGAGGTTCGTCGTTAGCGGCCTGATCGACGGCCAGCGGAGCGGCAGCAACGCTGTAACCGGTGTCTTCGCCTTGGCGTCCGATTTCCTGTTTAATTTCAGCTTGGGTGGCGGCAAACATTTCGCCGGTGGCTTGATCGGCGTTTTCCAACTTAAGTGAGTCCATATCGATAAAGGATACCAGACCGCGGCGGTCGAGATATGCCAGCATTTCTTTCAGCCGGTCAGGGGTCATGCCGGACGGATCAAAATAAAGCTTGCCGTCATGAATTTGGAATGAAATATCGGTCGGTTTCATAATATCAACCGCCAGAAACAGGTTGCCGTTCTGATCTTCACAAATCCGGGCGTTGGCACGTTCGGTTTCTTTAGCCTTATCTCCTTCGCCGTCGGAGACGGTTTCGGCGTTGGTGGCGTTTTTCAAGGCATATAAGGTTGTATAAAACTCAGGATTTTTCTGATAAACATCCAACTCGTCGCAAGCGCTTTTATAGGCGACTTCTTCTTTGCGTTTGCGCAGATAAGCTTCGCGTGCGGCCCGGTCATCGCCGAGATCTTCGGGAATTTCAATGGCCTTGCGGATATGACTTTCGAGGACATTACGAACCTCTTCGGCGGTATGTGTACGGTTTTGGACAAATTTATGCAAGTCCAGTTCCATAAAGGGCTTGCCTGCAGTGTTGTTTGTTGCTTTTGTTACCATGAAATCCTCCACATAAGCTGAAATATTAAAAGTATCATAACATGACTATACAAAAAAGCAAGTGTTTTTTGACAAAAAAGAGGACGATCCGTTAAAAAATTGTCAGCGGTAACGGCGCAGAATTCCACTTAAAATTCCCTGTACCCTGACGCGCGAAGGTGCAAGCTTACGGATTTCGTAGTCCTGATTGCAAGGCTTGAGCCAGACTTCGTCTTTTTTCTTCTGCCATACTTTGAGCGTGGCTTCCGATTCGTCCACCAAAGCCACCACGATTTGTCCATTTTCGGCAGTTTGCGCTTTGCGGATGATGGCCGTGTCGCCGTCCATAATACCAGCCTCAATCATTGATTCCCCTTCTACCGTCAGAGCGTAGAAACTGCCGCGGCTGACCATTTCCAGCGGCACCATGATGCTTTCGTTTTCGTCGGCAATAGCGGCAATCGGCGTGCCGGCCGCAATTTTGCCGTATAACGGAACCGGCACCGCCGCGGTGAGCAGAGCTTGCCGGATCTTTTTTTCTTCTTCGATGATTTCTCGCGGTTTAAAACGCGGTGTCCGCAAAACTTCCAACGCCCGTGCTTTGTGAGGAAGCTTTTTTACGAAATCGCGTTCAATCAACTCTTCAATCAGGGCATGAATTCCCGATTTCGATTTGATGCCGACGGCTTGCTTCATTTCTTCGAAAGAAGGGCAACAGCCGTTTTCTTTGATAAAATTGTCGATAAACATCAGCAGTTTGTATTGTTTGGGTGTCAGCATAGGCGTCTTTCCTCAGGTTGTCGTCTCTTGCATGTTCTACTTTAGTTCTTTACTCCCGTCAAGCAATTATTAGGTTGAAAATTTTACGGCTATTGTTTATAGTGTCGGAAAACATAGTAAAAAAACATCATACAGGAATTTTACAAATGGCAACAGAAACAAATATTCACAGAGAATCACGACTGGCAAAACTCAATAATTTGACCGAGAAGGGTTACAATCCGTATCCTTATTGTTTCAAACCCGATGTCTTTGCTGCCGATTTACAAGGAAAGTACAAAGATTTGGCTGCCGGTGAAAATACCGAGGACCGGGTGACGGTTGCCGGACGCGCCATGGCGGTCCGCAACAGCGGTATGTTCATTGATCTGAAAGACGTCAGCGGAAAAATCCAGGTTTTCTGTCATAAAAGCCATCTTGATGAAGCCGGATTGGAGCTGCTGAAAAATCTGGATGTCGGCGATTTGGTCGGTGTCTCGGGTTTTGTGCGTCGGACCCCGCGCGGCGAATTGTCGGTTGCAGCCGAAAAGTTTGATATTATCGGCAAAGCACTGCAACCGCTGCCGGAGAAGTTTCATGGCCTCACCGATATTGAAGCCCGTTATCGCCAGCGTTACGTTGATTTTATCATGAACGATGACAGCCGCGAAATTTTTGAAAAACGTTGCCGCATCACCTCGGCGATCCGCCGTTATTTTGAAGAACACGGTTTTCTTGAAGTTGAAACACCGATGCTGCATCCGATCATGGGCGGTGCCAACGCCAAACCGTTTGTCACTCATCATAATGCTCTTGATCGTGACCTGTATTTACGGATTGCACCGGAACTTTATCTCAAACGGCTGGTTGTCGGCGGTTTTGACCGGGTATTCGAAATCGGCCGCAACTTCCGCAACGAAGGGGTAGATAAAAAGCATAATCCCGAGTTCACCGCGCTGGAAGCTTATCAGGCTTATGCCGATTACAATGATATGGCTCAACTGATTCCCGATTTGATCCGCTATGTTTGCGAACAGGTTCTCGGCAAGCCGTCGTTTACTTTTAACGGAGTGGAGATTGACGTTTCGAAACCGTTTCCCCGTAAATCGATCGTCGATCTGGTTAAAGAATATGCCGGGATTGATCTGATGGCGGCGCAAACGGTGGAAGAAGCCCGCGAAATGGCAAAATCGATCGGAATTGACGCTTCCGAGTGTTCTAACTGGGGCAAAGTTGTGCAGTTGGTGTTTGACGAAAGAGTGGAAGCCAATCTGATTCAGCCGGTGTTGGTGATGGATATGCCGCGGGATGTTTCACCGCTGGCCAAAACTCATCGTTCTAATCCGCGATTGGTCGAGCATTTTGATGCCTATGCCTGCGGTATGGAGTTGGGTTGCGCTTATTCGGAATTGTCCAACCCGCTGGAACAGCGTGCGCGGTTCGATGCCCAGTGTGCGGAACGCGAAGCCGGAGACGACGAAGCTCAGATGTTGGATGAAGATTTTGTTAATGCTCTGGAAAATGCCTTACCGCCTACCGGCGGCATGGGAATGGGAATTGACCGTTTGGCGATTCTTCTCACCGGTGCGGAAACCATCCGTGATGTGATTGCCTTCCCGACTTTGCGCAACAAATAAATATGAAGAGACTGCCTAAAAAGAAATCTTCAAAATCAAAGCCGTTTGCGTTTTGGCGCAAACGGTTGCTGCTTGCGGTTAATTTGGTGCTTTTGCTGTTTTTTCTGGCAGGGCTGGCCGGTTTGCTGATACAGGAAATGCGGAACGGTCTTCACATTCGCGTCGTAACAGAAACGGAAGACAACATTTCAGCTGAAAAAACGGCACCGACGCCGGAAGAAGACGCCGGTTATATCCGGCAGGCGCTGGAACTTGACGAATTTGGCGAAGACAATATTTTTCAGTTGGAAAAAACGGTCGAAGCCGTCGAAACCGATGTGCCGGCGCCGATGGCCGAAAACTGGGAGCAGGCAGTTGCCCATATTGATGCTATAGAGTTATCTGCGGAAGAAGCTTATGGCCTTTATGAAGAGAAATTGCCCGAAAACATTATTGACTCTCCGGCAAGCCCAAATATCCATCCGAAAGTCAACGACATCAAAATCGTGGTCGGGCGCAAACCGCCGTATTTTGGTTCCAAACCGGTGATTGCGATTGTAATTGACGATATGGGAATCAGCCATCGCCGCACTGCCAAGATCAGCAGCCTGCATTATCCTTTGACTTCGTCTTTTTTGACTTACGGAACGGCATTGCAGCCGCAGATTCAAACCGCCAAAGATGCAGGGCACGAAATTATGGCCCATTTGCCGATGGAACCGCTGTCGGGCATCAACGTCTCCCCCGACGTATTGACGGTTAAGATGGACACTAAACAGGTGACGGCCGGTTTGCAGGCAATGTTGAATAAATTCTCGAATATCCGTGGTGTCAACAATCATATGGGCAGCCGGTTTACCGAAGATGAGATGCGGATGGATGCGGTGATGCGGGAATTAAAACGACGCGATTTATTTTTCCTCGATTCTAAAACGACGGCCAAATCGGCGGCGGAAAACGCGGCTGCCCGAAACGGTGTCAGCTATGTTTCGCGTAATATTTTTCTCGATAACGAAGACAAGTTCGACTACATCATGCGCCAGTTGCATCAGACTGAGAAAATTGCCCGCAAAAACGGTTATGCGGTTGCGATCGGGCACCCCAAAGAACAAACCTACCGGGCGCTCAAAGTGTGGCTGCCGACGTTGCAAAGCCGCAACTTGCGGTTGGTGCCGTTAAGCGAAATCGTTAAAGTACTGAATTAAGCGCCGTTGGGGCTTTTTATACAACATACGCTTCCGGAAAATGTTATTTCGATCAGGCAATGGAGCGGCTTGTCTGTTGCGAAGAAATACTAACATATTGACAGTTAAAATAAACATCGTTAATTTGAAGGCGGATTTTACGTGAGATTGATGTTAAATAAGAGGAGATGAAGTTTTGTGGCGAAAATGCAAAACAATCTCAAAGGAGCTGAAATGAAATTTGATATAATTATTCCGGTGGGGAGTTTTTGCGCCGGAGCGCAAGCATTAAGAAGCGTCAAGAAAAGAAGCCGTTCGCTGCCGTTAGACTGGGTAGGGCCGGTCTCGCTGCCGTTGGCAGTCGATTTTCTGGAAACGGGTTTTAAATCTTTTTTTGAAAAGGAAGACCTGAAAAAATATGAAAAAGATACGAAGAAAAATATAGGCTATATCAATATCCGTACCAATGTTTTATTTATGCACGACTTTAAAGACATTTCACGTTTTGATGAGGAATATGTGCTGATACGCGAAAAGTACGATCGCCGCATTAAGCGCTTGTATCAGACCATCAACGATTCCAAAGATATTTTGTATTTGCACGTTTTTCAGGCCAAAGATCAGCAGATATTGCTGACCGACGAAGAAATCGTCGGTACTTTTGAGCGGTTGCAGAAAATGAATCCGGGAAAGAATCACCGTTTGCTGTTCATTAATCTGGCAGAAACGGAAGAAGACAAAGGCGGTTTCGATCACCGGAAAATCCGTGAGGATATCGACTATTATAATTGCTACAGAGACAAAACCGCTCAGTTTGAGGACGGTGTGCCCAGCTACATATATTTCCAGAAAAATGTGGAGACGGTTTTGAAGCTGTACAAAGTTCGTAAAAGTGTCCGGGATGCTCTCAAAAAATTTGGGTTCAAATTACTGGATGCTCTAAGCAGCGTGGTGCCGAGCCGGTCTGTCCGGGAAAAACTCAGGATGATGTACAAAGAGTATAAATGATTTTTTCTGCCGGTTGGTGACAGTGTCGGCGGCAGGTGTTGGATGTAAATATGCAAAAATTCGATTTGGTTGTTCCTGCAGGATCTTTCTGTGTTACCGGTTACCATTTGCGAAAAGCCGGTTTGCACGGTGAAACTTTGCCGTTTGACTGGCTGGAAAATGTGACGTTGGAACTGTTTGTCGGCTTTCTGGAAAACGGATTTGAAGACTTTCTGCTGCAAGACCGGCTGGTGCCTGACTTTAAAGGAAAAAGCGGAAAAGGTCATTATCGTTTCCGAATGCCGAACGGAATAACTTTTGTTCACGATTTTGCTCACGATCAGCCGGCAACGGATTTTGCGGCGGTGCGGCGGAAATATGAACGCCGGATTAAACGGCTGTCCGACAGGATGAAAACGGCCCGCAGCATCCTGTTTGTGCATTGCAGCCGCTTTGAAGCCGATTCTGGCGAACTTAACCGTCTATACGGTCGTTTGAAATCCTGCTGTCCCGACAAGAGCATAAAGTTGTTGTATGTGCATCTGGTTAACGGCAAAAAAGGATTTAACTATATTGTTCAATCGCCGGAGATAGATGTCGTTGACATGGAATTTGGCACCAACAGCGATCCCAAACAATTTTGGATCGGCAAAGTTTCTGTTTTTAATCGGATGTTGTCGACCTACCGTCTTACGTTTGCGGCCCGTTTTCGTTTGTGGCTGAATAAGCAAAAACGAAGGTTTGGTAAAAGTTACGACCGAATGTGACCGTATCATGCCGGGCTGCTGACTTGAACAAAAGCGGCGGGCGGGAATAAGATAAAAATTTGGTATATGATCAGAAATTGAATTTTGAGGAGGGCGAGCAATTGCTCTCCTTTGTTTTGCCTGCAGCGATACACTGCGGCATGAACGGTGTCAGGAAAAAAGAAAAAGCCTTGAAATAAATCAAGGCTTTTCAGAGTGGTAGGGGTGGCCGGACTCGAACCGGCACTCCTTGTGGGAACAAGATTTTGAGTCTAGCGCGTCTACCAGTTCCGCCACACCCCCGTGAAATCGAACAAATAAATAACCGATTATTTTAAAACCGTCAATAGTTTTTTTACTAAAGTTTGTTATTTTTGCAAATAACGACGATTTTAGCGGAGGACTGGTTTTGCAAAAAACGGAAGAAAAAGCGGTTGCTTATTATGAGAGCAGAAATTTTGCGGCAGCGCTGCGCTCTTTTTTGAAGTTGGAGGCCGAGGCACCCAAACGTGAGGATATTCTGATTTATATTGCCAATTGTTATGACGGGCTGGGTCAAAAAGACGAAGCGGTCAAATATTATCGCAAGGCTTTGCGCGTCAATAAAAAGTCGGATATTGCAGCGGCCAATCTGGCAATCATTTTCTATGAAATGCATAACTATGCCGAAGCCAAAACTTATGCGGCCAAGGCCCTGAAGATCAATTCTGCCAACATGGCGGCGCTTTCGGTGCTGGGAAACCTGAAATATCGCAAAAAAGACTATGATGCCGCATTAAGATATTATCATCAGGCCATGGATGTGCAACGCGATTTTTATACGGCGGTTTTGAATGCCGCTTCGGTTTATTATGAACGCCGGGATTTTAATACCGCGTATTTTTATGCCAAACGAACGGTACAGTCTTATCCGGATTCAGAAGAAGCGCAATCATTGTTGGCTAACATATGTGTGGAGTTGGGGCGTTTTGACGAAGCTATTCTGGTTTTGGCAGCGCTGTACCAGAAAAACCCAAAAGACTTTTGGCTTTGTAATCTTTTGTCGCAGGCTTTCCAACAAAAAAAAGAATACGAACGGGCGCTCGAAATGGGATGGCGTGCAGTAACGCTTTCGAAAGGAGAAAACGAACAGCAGATAAATTTCGGTTATTTGCTGTACGAAGTGGCCGTCGAAAGTCCGGGAACCGATGTGTTGTCCTATGCACGCAAATGGATGGAAAAATATCCCGATCACCCGGTGGCGCGGCATATGGGAAATGCGATGATCAATGCCGGTCAGGTCAGTCAGATTAACAGCAGTTATATTCGCGATATTTTTGACGTGTTTGCCGACGATTTCGAAGAAGTTCTGGAAGGTTTGGATTATGCAGTTCCAAGCTTAATGGAACAATCGCTGGATGCTTTGTCCAAAAACGTCAAGCTGAAAAAAATGCGGATTCTCGATGCCGGATGCGGTACCGGGCTGTGCGGTGCGTATCTCAAAAAATATGCCGCTTTTCGCGGATTGGACGGGGTGGATATATCGGAAAAAATGCTTGAAGTTGCCAAACGCAAAAAAATATATACCCGTTTGTTTAATCAGGATCTGAATAAGTTTTTGTCTGCCCGCGAGAACAGCTACGATTTGATTAATGCCGCCGATGTTTTTACTTATTTCGGCGAACTGGGCAGCCTGTTCGTTTTGTTGTTTGATGCTCTGAAACCCGGCGGGCGCGTCTTGTTCAGTGTCAGTGAAAACTCTTATAATCAGGACGATTATTTCCTGCATCTCTCGGGCCGTTTTCTGCATAGCCGTAAATACGTGGAAGCGGGACTGAAAAAGCGCGGTTTTATCATTGAGAAACTCAATCGTGTCCGTTTGCGCAACGAAGGTGAAACCGAAGTGTGGGGATGGATCGTGATGGCCCGCAAACCCTGATTTCAGATTTTAGTAATTGCCGGATTCGGATAAAATAAAACCTCTCTTCTGAAGAGAGGTTTTAAACTTCTAAAGTGTCCTGAAACAAACTTACTTTTTCACGGTTTTTTTCGGGGCTGCTTTTTTCGCGGAAGCAGATTTGCAGGAAGCTGATTTTCCGGCAGAAGACTTTGAACAGCAGGGTGCCGCAGCATTTAACTGTTCAATCGCCATCGACCAGAATTTTTCATCCTGCCCTTGAGGACAGCCGGCATTTTGCCAGATGTAATAGGCTGCTTCTCTGATAGCATTTTCATTATAATTTACCATAACTTACTCCAAATAAAAAGTTCGGTTAAACATTATTCAATATACATACAAAATTTTATCCGTCAATAATTAATCTGCATAAAATCAATAATTAATCAGTGATCAGATATCTTAACCAAATAAAAATGTATTTGTGATGTTATTTACTTGCAATTCTATAGATAAGAAATTATAGATAAATTTAAAGAGCCGTGCTTTTTTAAGTTCAAAATTTAGAGGTTATTATATGGAAAATTTATTATCGGACGTAGAAATGAATGCCGTGATCGAAGGCAATCATGATAATGTTTTTGCCGTGCTCGGCATTCACCGTGACAAAGGAAGCAAAAATGTGTTTATCCGTGCCTGGCAACCTCATGCCAGGTCGATTGAAGTGCTGGACCGGCAAGGAAATTCCTGCGGAATGATGGATTGTCTTGATCAACGCGGTTTCTTTCAAATCAATCTTGGCGTCGGAGAAAATTTTTCATATCGTTTCAAAATCGAAAATGATCGTGGCGAAGTTTATGAAGCGGAAGACACCTATCGTTTTCAGCCGACGTTGGGTGATATTGATATCTATTTGCTGGGCGAAGGGAACCATCTTGAGATGTATAAAAAACTCGGCGCTCACGTTTGTGAACAGGACGGTGTAAAGGGCGTCAGCTTTGCCGTCTGGGCGCCGAACGCCAAACGGGTTTCGGTGGTCGGGAACTTTAATAACTGGGACGGTCGCACCTGCGTGATGCGCAAATATCCGACCTGCGGGGTATGGGATATTTTTATTCCCGGTCTCGGCGAAGGCGAAGTTTATAAATACGAAATCAAAACTCAGGAAAATTATATTTTAGTCAAATCGGATCCGGTCGGCTTTTATGCCGAAAAAAGACCGCAAAACGCTTCAATCGTTTACGACCTGAACCATTATCGCTGGAATGACGAAGAATGGATGAGTCATCCTGACCGCCACAGTCGTCTTAACGGTCCGATGTCGATCTATGAAGTGCATGCCGGTTCGTGGCGCCGGAAAGGAGATGGCGGATCAGAATATCTCAGTTATCGCGAAATGGCCGATACGCTGGTTCCTTATGTCACCAACATGGGCTTTACGCATGTTGAATTTTTGCCGTTGGCCGAACATCCGCTGGATGCATCGTGGGGCTATCAGGTGGTCGGTATGTTTGCGCCGACCAGCCGTTTTGGCACCCCCGACGACCTGCGTTATCTCATTGACAAATTTCACCAATCGGGAATTGCGGTGATCATGGACTGGGTTCCGGCTCATTTTCCGAAGGACGGTCACGGGTTGTGTGAGTTTGACGGCACTCATCTCTATGAGCACGCTGATCCGCGCAAAGGTGAACACAAAGACTGGGGGACCAAAATTTATAATTACGGCCGTACCGAAGTTTTTAACTATTTATGTACCAACGCTCTTTACTGGCTGAGGGAATATCATATTGACGGTCTGCGGGTAGACGCGGTGGCTTCGATGCTTTATCTCGATTATTCCCGCAATCCCGGCGAGTGGATCCCCAACATTTACGGCGGTAACGAGAATTTGGAAGCAATTGCTTTTCTGCGGCGGATGAACGAACTGGTTTACGGTTTGGACCGCGGTGCCTGCACCTGTGCCGAAGAGTCGACCGCATGGCCGATGGTCTCACGCCCGACTTCGATGGGCGGTCTCGGGTTCGGTTATAAGTGGAATATGGGCTGGATGAACGATACTCTGCGCTATATCGGCAAAGATCCGATCTATCGTCAATATCATCACGGCCTGCTTACGTTCGGTTTGCTCTATGCGTTTAACGAAAACTTTATTCTGCCGATTTCTCATGATGAGGTCGTTCACGGTAAGGGGTCAATGTTGTGCAAAATGCCGGGTGACGAGTGGCAGAAATTTGCCAACCTGCGCGCCTATTACGGCTTTATGTATACTCATCCCGGCAAAAAACTGCTGTTTATGGGGTGTGAGTTTGGTCAGGACTGGGAATGGAACTGTGACGAAAGCCTGCGTTGGCATTTGCTGCAGTATCCGATGTATCAGGGAATACAAAATTGTGTTCGTGACCTCAATCTGATGTACAAGGGCAATGCGCCGCTGTATGAAGCCGATTTTGATTATCGCGGTTTTGAATGGTTGGAACATGCCAACGCCGCCGACAGCGTTATTTCTTATATCCGCAAGGGCGAAACCGTAGGCGATTATCTGATTGTGATATGCAATTTTACGCCGGTGGTTCGTCCCGATTATCGAATCGGGGTTCCCGAAGATTGCGGCTATCAGGAAATTTTTAACAGTGATGACAAAAACTATTGGGGCAGCGGAGTTAAAAATGACGGCGTCCGAAGTGCTGAACGGCAGGAGTGGAACGGCAAGCCGTACTCGATACAAGTCACACTGCCGGCACTTTCGACGGTTGTTATCAAACCGGTGCGGTAATATATTAAACGCCGGGAGAAACAAAAATGAGCAATTTGAAAACGCAACCGGGAACTTCATATCCGCTGGGATCGGTTTTTGACGGAAAAGGGGTAAACTTTGCTCTCTTTTCCGCTCATGCTTCAAAAGTGGAATTGTGTTTGTTCAATAAAAGCGGAACCGAAGAGACTGACCGTATTGCCATTGAAAGCAATGATAACAATATTTGGCATGTGTATGTTGCCGGACTGAAACCGGGACAGATTTATGGTTACCGGGTATACGGACCCTACAAACCGGAAGAAGGACATCGTTTTAATCCTAACAAACTGCTGTTTGATCCTTATGGAAAAAAACTGAGCGGCAAGTTGATTTGGCATAAGGCGATTTTCGGCTATAATCCCGACAGTCCGGACAAGGATTTGTCTTTTAATGAGTTAGACAGTGCCCCGTATGTGCCAAAATCGGTCGTGGTTGACGACCTTTACGATTGGGAAGGGGATCAGCGACCCGGCTATGCCTTTAACGAAACAATTATTTACGAGGCACATGTGCGCGGTTTTACCAAGTTGCATCCCAAAATTCCCGACCGTCGCCGCGGTACCTTTGCCGGCATGGGGTCGGAAGCGGTCGCCGGTTATCTTAAAGGGCTGGGCGTAACCGCGGTGGAATTGTTGCCTGTCCATGCCTATTTCGGCAACCGCCATCAAAAGGGCTTTCCCCGCAACAATTACTGGGGCTATGAGAGCAGCAGTTTTTTTGCACCTGAACAGTCTTATTTGTCTTGCGACGATATCGACGAATTTAAAAATATGGTCAAACTTTATCACCGGCACGGGTTGGAAGTGATACTTGACGTAGTTTACAATCATACCGGCGAGGGCAATCAGCTGGGGCCGACTCTTTGTTATCGCGGTATTGACAATGCCTCTTACTATACGCTCAATTCCGAAAACAAGCGGTATTACTATGACAGTACCGGTTGCGGGGCTTCGATCAATGCCGAAAACCCTTATGTGGTGCGTTTGATATTGGATTCGTTGCGTTACTGGACCGAAGTGATGCATGTTGACGGTTTTCGTTTTGATTTGACGACGGCGTTGTGCCGCAAGAAAACAAACTTTACCACCGAATGCGGTTTTTTGTATGCCGTGCGCCAGGATCCGGTTTTAAAAGACGTGAAATTAATTGCCGAGCCTTGGGATGTTGGTGCCGGCGGTTACCAGTTAGGGGCGTTTCCGCCCGGTTGGGGAGAATGGAACGACCGCTATCGTGATGTGGTGCGTCGTTTTTGGAAGGGCGATCAATATCAGACTGCCGAATTGGCGAGCCGCATTTCGGGTTCCAGTGATATTTTCAATTATCATAACCGCGATATCTGGAGCAGCGTCAATTTTGTAACCGCCCACGATGGTTTCAGTTTAAACGATTTGGTCAGTTATAATCTCAAGCACAACTCCGCTAACGGCGAAGACAATCGCGACGGCACCAACGCCAACTGGAGTTGGAACTCAGGTCAGGAAGGTGAGACCGATAATCAAACCGTGATTGAAAATCGTCGTGTGCGGATGAGGGCGATGATGGCGACGCTGCTGCTTTCGTTCGGCACCCCGATGATTTTTGCCGGTGACGAGTTTCTGCATCCGCAGTTGGGCAATAACAATCCGTATTGTCAGGATAATGTTTTGACCTGGCTTGCGTGGGAAGCGATTGATCAGCAGGGACGCGAGTTCACTCGCTTTGTCCGAAGCCTTATCCGTTTGCGCCGCAAGTTGAAAATTTTTGATAAAAAGCATTTCTTCAGTGGCAAACACGGTCCGGACGGAATTAAGGATCTGACCTGGTATAACGAGACCGGCAGGGAATTTGTCGATGCGGACTGGTATGACGGCAGCCGCAAATCTCTGTCTTATTGTATCCATCGCCGCGACCGTTTTATTTTGGGCATATTTAATGCCAACGACATCCGTCAGGCTTGGAAACTGCCGATGCTCGGCAAAGGCCTCAGTTGGAATTTGCTGCTGGACACTTCCGACAAGTTTACCGCTCACAAAAACGTTCGTTCGGGAGCAGTGGTGGAAATTCCGGCATGGAGCGTATTATTGTTTGAAATCAAAAAATAGGGGGAGAAGATTATGGATGAAAAACTGCAACAGTTGGCGGACCGTCTCGGCATTGCGACGGCTTATACCGATGTCGGATTAAAAACCGGCAGTCATCAGGTTGACGAAGACACGGTGCGATTTTTTGCCGGAGTGTTGGGCTTTAAGGCCGGTAATGCCGGTGAAGTGACACGTTCGTTGCGGGCGTTGGATAACCGCCGTTGGCAAAATGTTCTGGAGCCGGTGTATGTGGTTTTGCAGAATCGCAAGGTTTTTGATGCGGTGGTTTCGGAAGCGGAAGCCGAGGGTGATTTTACCCTGACGCTGACCAGTCGCCAGACCGGCGTTAAAAGCGATGTTTCCTTTGTTGTCCTCACTCTTCCCGAAAGTCGCGTTGTTGCTGGTAAAAAGTATCAAAAGTTGGAAATTGAGATCACTTCCGACGTTGAAATCGGTTACTATGATGCCGAGTTAACCACGACCGGGGGCACTTACGGCACCTTGCTTGCGGTTGCGCCCGAAAAATGTTACCGGTTGTCCGGCCTTGACGAAAAGAAACTATGGGGTTTCAGCGTTCAGTTGTATTCTTTGCGCAGCCACCGCAATTGGGGAATCGGCGATTTTACCGATCTTTACGATTTTGTCAGTATGTGCGGCCGTTGCGGCGCCGATATTATCGGATTGAATCCCGTTAACGTCCTCGGGCATTGTTTTCCCGAAGAGGCCAGCCCGTATTCATCGGTCAGCCGCCTGTTTCTAAATCCGATTTATATTGACGTCGAAAAAGTGCCGGAGTTTCGTTCTGAGGACCGTTACGCGGTTGAAGCGGAAATTGCCGAACTCAATGCCTCGGAGACAATCGAATATGGGCGGGTCTATCCTCTCAAGATTAAAGTTCTGAAAGTTTTATACCAACGTATGCTGCAAAATCCGGAAAGAATGCGCGAATTTGAAAAATTTTGCCGTTGCAAGGGCGAAAGTTTGGAAAATCTGGTTACTTTTCAAGCCTTGTACGAAGATAAATGGCAAACCCATTGGGGCGGCTGGCGCGCTTGGGAAAAAGAATTCCGCAAACCGGTAACAGCTGCAGTAAAAAAATACCGCAAAGAGCAGGCCGAACGCCTCGACTTTTTCAAATTTTTGCAATTTGAGGCCGAGCGTCAATTATGTGCGGTTTCGGCCCATGTTAAGGATGCGGGGTTGAAGATCGGCATTTACCGCGACCTGCCAGTCGGTGTCGGCCGTGACAGTGCCGAATTGTGGAGTGATGACGGATTGTATTTGCGCGAGAGCGGTGCCGGAGCGCCGCCGGATATCTTCTTCCCTACCGGACAAAAATGGAATCTTGGTGCTTTTAATCCGTTTGAGTTAAAGGCCCGTGCTTATCAGCCGTTTATCAAAATTATCCGCGCGGCGGCCGAAGGTGCGGGAGCGTTGCGTTTGGACCATGTGATGAGTCTGATGCGCCTGTTTGTGATACCCGAAGCCGCCGGGGCCGCCGGTACCTATATTATGTACAATTTCGAAGATATGCTGAACATTGTTGCGATCGAAAGTCACCTGAACCGTTGCATGATCGTCGGCGAAAGTATCGGTAATATTCCGGAAGGCTTTCTTGACAAGATTGCGGCTCGCGGCATTATGTCGATGAGCGTTTTATGGAGTGAGCGCTGGGACGCTGGTTGGGGTGATTTCAAGTCCCCATATCAGTACCCCGAAAATGTTGTGACTTCGGTCGGAACTCATGATATGGCGCCGCTTAAGATGTGGTGGTTTGGTTATGATATTGCCCTCTCGCGTCAGTTGGGAATTATCGGCAACGATCAGGAAATGGCTGATAATTATCATAAACGCGAAGCCGATCGTTGGAAATTGTTGAAAGCTTTGGATGAAAATCAGGTTTGGCCAGAAGACAACCGCCGTCACAGCGACTATCTGTTCGGTGAGGGGTATCCGGAAGGACTGGAAGAAGCGGTTCATCGTTTTATGGCCCGCAGTTGTTCGAAAATCTTTTTGGTTCAGCCTGAAGACGTTTTCCAGGTTGACAAATTGCAAAATCTGCCGGGAACCGACCGTGACAAGCATCCCAACTGGCGCCGCAAACTGCCGGTAAATCTCGAGGATATGGAGAATTCATTGTCCTATTATCGTAATATTGCCGCAATTAAAAAAGAAAGATAACTGTTAAAAAACAAAATGATCTCTTATAAAAAATTCCCCGATTTTCGGGGGATTTTTTTGTATTTCTTAAAAAATGTATCAAAAAAAGGATCATTTTTTTGATACAGGCAAATTGTACAACAAAGAAGAATGAAGATCAAGAAGATTGTGAAAATATCAATAGCTTAGGAGAAAGGATCAAAAGAAGCAAAATGTATCAAAAAAATGATCGTTTAACGATTATAATTTAAAATTGAGGAATAAGATGAGAAACACAAGACTATCGGCGGCGGTTCTGCTGCTGTCCGCCACTTTTCTGACTGACCCGGCTGTAGGACAGGTCTATACGCCGACTCTGGGTAACAACAGCGCTTTTACAATCAATCAGATTTCTGAAACTGATTATGACAAAGCCAATCCGGAAATGTTTGTCGGTTATCGGTTGGACAGTGAGGGAAAACCGGTAAAAGATTTTTATCGTATCAATTTGCGCCGTGACAAAATCTATACGGTCGAATACAAAGACAAAGTAAATACACGAGAAGAGACCGGGGCTGAATTTGCATTCAACGGCGGCGCTTTTTCATATGATGATATCAAAAGAGGCGTAAGCATTGTTGAAACTCTTTTCCGCAATAATGTAACAAATATACAATTGACCGGTACGGAAACGAAAAACAATACGGTTACGATCAGAGGCGGCGCATTCTATAACGAAGGATCAATAGAGAATTTGCAGGCCGATTTTATCGGTAATACGGCTCATGCTAAAATTGTTATTCCGAAACAAAGTGACGGAGCTGCCGAAGTCTATGGAGGAGCTGTTTACAATAGCGGATATATTAAAAATATAGAAGGTGACTTTATCAATAATAATGTCAGCGCCAGTCTTACCTTTTTAGGCGGCGGCAGTGGTCATACGCCGTCGGAAGGAGGTGCCGTTTATAATGAAGGCTGGATAGACAACATTAAAGGTGATTTTATAAATAATCAGGCCGGTTGGAACGGTGGTGCAATTACGGTTGAACAAGAAAGCCAAATTGAGAGAATTGAAGGCAATTTTATCAATAACAAGACTTCCGGCATGAACAGTTATGGTGGCGCTATTGCCGTTAAAGGAGAAGTTAACGAAATCCATGGCAACTTCGTTAACAACATGACGACCGTCGACGGCGGTGCAATCGGAATTATGAATAACGGCAGCAACAATGGTGAAGTCGGAAAAATTAGCGGGAATTTTGTCAGCAATGGGGTAAAAGGTGACATGGCTTATTTGCGGGGAGGAGCAGTTTCCATTCGCCATGGGGGCACATCTCCGGTTATTGATGCCGATTTTATCAATAATTATGCCGTTAATACCCGGGTGCTTTCAGGTTATGATCTTCAGGCACGTGTTGTTGCGACCGGCGGTGCGATAGATACATATGCTGATACAACCTTTGTTGCGGATAATGTTCATCACATTTTCAGCGGTAATTATACACTTGACAAATATGGTAAAGAATACAATGCATTGTTTGTCAATTCACGTTCGGCACCAACCATAAGTTTTCATGCCGTGCAAAACGGACAATGGATTATTAATGACAGTATTAAAGGGGGAGATAACCGCGTCAGTACCATTCAATACCCCTATCAATATAATCTGTCATTTAGCGGAGACGGCAGCGGAACGGTATGGATTAATAATGATATTATTAACGCCGGCAATATCAAAGTTGAGGACACGACCCTTCGCTTTGGCGCATATCAGCATGATGACCGGACGGCCACAAACTGGGACGGTCATGGCCGGATTGTCAACGGCGTTGACGGGCGTGATCCGGTAACTTCGCTGTCACTGCTGAAATCAAATTTGGATTTGTTTAATCACTATCAGGATACGATAGAGCTGAAAGATTATCTTGCAGCGAGCAGCTTTTTGCATATTGACGTTGATGTCGAGAACTTGACGGCTGATACGCTAAAGGTTAACGGCGATGTGTCAGGAGCGACCAAACTGATTCTTTATCCGACCTCCAATAAGGATATCCGCGGCCGGTCAATTGTATTTGCAACGTCACAGGGTGATGCAACCGGTGACAAGTTCTCATTTGTTGTCTCGCGTGTTTATACCAGTCCATATATGTTTGATGTTGTTTATCATCAGCTTGGAGAAGGGGAGAATCAATGGTCGTTGGTGATGAACAACGAGATTAATCCGGATGCGGATGCAAAACCTGATGTCCCGGATGTACCAACTCCTCCGACTCCAAATATCCCGACCACTGACAACCGCAAAGTAGCGCCGGAAGTGATTGCCTATCAGGCACTGCCGGTGGCAGCACTGGAAC
>OHDN01000168.1_pt1 | contig 49142 bp, 36 predicted proteins | sample 1566971 | NCBI WGS metagenome assembly OHDN01 (sample SAMEA3879538, study PRJEB24766) | human gut metagenome | biome: human-associated habitat; feature: feces | place: USA | collected 1985/1987
GCATCTCACGCATACCGGGGCCGCCCTTGGGGCCTTCGTAGCGGATGACCACCACATCGCCGGGCACGATCTGGCCTGCGTAGATGGCCGCAATGGCGGTCTCCTCGCTGTTGAAGACGCGGGCCGGGCCGGAGTGCTCCTGCATCTCCGGGGCGACGGCGCTGCGCTTGACCACGCAGCCGTCCGGTGCGATGTTGCCCCACAGGATCTGCAGACCGCCAGTGGGGGAGTAGGGGTTCTCGATGGGGCGGATGGCCTTATCGTTCAGGATGCGGGCACCCTGGATGTTCTCGCCCAGCGTTTTGCCGGTGACGGTGGGAACATCCAGATCCAGCAGGCCCTTCTTGGCCAGCTCGGCCTGCACAGCGGGGATGCCGCCTGCGGCGTAGAGGTCGGGCATGTGGGTCGGGCCGGCGGGGGCCAGATGGCAGAGGTTCGGGGTCTTGGCGCTGATCTCGTTGAAGAGCTTCAGGTCGATGGGGACCCCGGCTTCGTAGGCGATGGCCAGCAGGTGCAGAACGGTGTTGGTGGAGCAGCCCAGCGCCATATCACAGGTGAGCGCGTTGCGGATGGAGCGCTCGTTGATGATCTGGCGGGCGGTGATGCCCTTATTGACCATCTCCATGATGGCCATACCGGCGTGCTTGGCCAATTGCAGACGCTTGGAGTAGACCGCCGGGATGGTGCCGTTGCCGGGCAGGGCGATGCCGATGGCCTCGCACAGGCAGTTCATGCTGTTGGCGGTGTACATGCCGGAGCAGCTTCCGCAGCTGGGGCAGCAGTTGCAGGTGCAGTCTTCCAGTTGCGCGTCGGTGATCATACCGGCCTTGTAAGCGCCCACGGCCTCGAACATCTTGGAGAGGCTGACCTCTTCGCCGCCGTAGGTACCGGCCAGCATCGGGCCGCCGGAGCAGACCACGGCGGGCACATCCATGCGGACGGCAGCCATGACCATGCCGGGCACGATCTTGTCGCAGTTGGGCACGAGGACCAGGCCGTCCAGCTGGTGGGCCATGAGCATGGTCTCGACGCTGTCGCAGATGAGCTCGCGGGAGGCGAGGGAATACTTCATGCCCACATGGCCCATGGCGATGCCGTCGCAGACGCCGATGGCCGGGATGAGGATGGGCGTACCGCCTGCCATCTCGACACCGGCCTTGACCGCATCGGCGATCTTATCCAGATTCATGTGGCCGGGCACGATCTCGCTGTAGGCGCTGACCACGCCGATGAGGGGGCGCTCCAGCTCTTCGGGGGTGTAGCCCAGGGCGTAAAACAGGCTGCGGTTCGGGGCACGCTCCGAGCCTTTGGTTACGTTGTCACTTCTCATGTTATCCTCTCTCTTTTCTGAAACCCTCTCAGTCAACGCCTGACGGCGTTGCCAGCTCCCCCGAAGGGGGAGCCATTGGCACGCCGGGCAAGCCAAGGGTGTTTATCACAAAATGCCGGGCCCCGCTCTCCTTATCAGCAACAGTAGACTTGATGCTGCTGGGTGAGAGAACAGCGCCCGGCGCTTTATAGGAAAATGAAATTCAAATCGTTCAGCAGGAACTTTGCCGATACGCCAGCGGCTCGCCCTTCGGGAGAGCTGGCGCGAAGCGCCTGAGAGGGTTTACTTCTTCAGCCAGCTCATCATGCTGCGCAGCTCTGCGCCGACCTTTTCGATGGGCAGCTCGGCTTCCATGCGGCGCTTTGCCAGGAAGTGGACCTTGCGGCCGCCGTTGGGGCTCATCTCGGTCAGGAACTCGGAAGCGAAGGTGCCGTCCTGGATCTCGGTCAGGACCTTCTTCATCTCCTTGCGGGTCTCCGCGGTGATCAGGCGCTTGCCGGTGCGGTAGTCGCCATACTCTGCGGTGTTGGAGATGGAGTAACGCATCTTGGAGAAGCCGCCCTCGTTGATCAGGTCAACGATCAGCTTCATCTCGTGGCAGGTCTCGAAGTAAGCCATCTCCGGCTCGTAGCCAGCCTCGACCAGCGTATCGAAACCGGCGTGGATCAGCTCGGAGACACCGCCGCACAGAACGGCCTGCTCACCGAACAGGTCGGTCTCGGTCTCCTCCTTGAAGGTGGTCTGCAGGATGCCTGCACGGCCAGCACCGATGCCGGAAGCGTAAGCCAGAGCGATGTCCTTGGCCTTGCCGGTGTAGTCCTGCTCCACACAGATCAGAGAGGGGCAGCCTTCGCCCTCGGTGTACAGGCGGCGGACGATGTGGCCGGGGCCCTTGGGTGCGATCATGATGACGTCCACATTCTTGGGTGCGGTGATGGTCTTGAAGTGGATGTTGAAGCCGTGTGCAAAGGCCAGAGCCTTGCCCTCGGTCATGTAGGGTGCGACCTGCTTGTTGTAGATGTCGGCGCACAGCTCATCGGGCACCAGCATCATGACGACGTCGCCAGCCTTGGCAGCCTCTTCGACTTCCATGACCTTGAAGTTGTCGTGGGTGGCAGCGAACTCGGAAGCCTTCTCCCAGTGTGCAGAGCCTTTGCGCAGGCCGACGACGACGTTGACGCCGCTCTCGGCCAGGTTCTCGGAATGGGCGTGGCCCTGGCTGCCGAAGCCGATGACAGCGACGGTCTTGCCGTCCAGCACACCGAGGTTGCAGTCGGAATCGTAATATTTCTTGATGGCCATGGTAGTTGTTCTCCTTTTGCTTTTTCTGTTTGGATTTTATATTCGGTTGATTTGAAAACTGGGTGAAACCCTCTCAGTCTCGCGTTGCTCGCCAGCTCTCCCAAAGGGAGAGCTTTTGTGCGAACGATTCCGTCCCTGCAAAAACCTCGCCCTTCGGGAGAGGTGGCAGCGCGTAAGCGCTGACGGAGAGGGTCAAAAACGTGTTAATGGCACGTCGTTCCCGGCAGGGGCAGCTGCGCGTCGCGCACTTCCTGCGGGGGTTTCTGCATGTGCTGGTGCATCCCGCCGCGTTCCAGCGCGGTGACGCCGGTGCGGCACAGTTCGAGGATGGTGTAATCCGCGAACATCTTCAGGAAGGCGTCGATCTTTTCGGGCTTGCCGATCAGTTCAAAGACCATGCTGTCCGGGGACAGGTCGATGATCTTGGCCTTGTAGATGCTGCCCACCTCCCGCAGCTCCGCGCGGTTGTGGACATCGGCGGCGACCTTGAGCAGCAGCAGCTCCCGCTCCAGCGCGTTCTCGTGGTTGAGCACGAAGACCTGGCGGGTGACTTCCAGCCGCTCGGTCTGGAGGATGAGCTGGTTCAGCTCCTTTTCGGTGCCGGATACCGCGACCGTGATGCGGCTGACGGTGGGGTCGTTGGTGGCGGAAACGGTCAGGCTGTCGATGTTGAAGCCACGGCGGCAGAAAAGGCTGGACACACGGGCCAGAACGCCGCTCTGGTTGTCCACCAGCAGACTGATGACTCTGCGTTTGGATTCCATGGTGCGTTCCTCCTTACTTCATGATGATATCGTTGATGTCGCCGCCGCCGGGGATCATGGGCAGGACCTTTTCGTCCTTGTCGATGATGCACTCGATCCAGGTGGGGCCTTTGCGCTTCATCGCTTCGGCAAAGGCGGACTGGAACTCGGCGAGATTTTGGCAGCGGTATCCCTTCAGGCCGAAGCCCTCGGCCAGCTTGACGAAGTCGGTGTGGCGGTGGGGGTCGGTCTGGGAGTAGCGCTTGCCGTAGAACGCGCTCTGCCACTGGCGGACCATGCCCAGCACCTGATTATTGAAGATGACCGTGATGATGGGCAACTCGTAGCTGACCGCCGTGCAGGCCTCGTTGAGGTTCATGTGGAAGGAGCCGTCGCCCGTGAACATGACCACCCGCTGGTCGCGGCCCAGCGCCATCTGTGCGCCGATGGCTGCACCGTAGCCGAAGCCCATGGTGCCCAGACCGCCGCTGGTGATGAAGCCGCGGCTCTTGGTGTGGCGGATGTACTGTGCCGCCCACATCTGATGCTGGCCTACGTCGGTGACGTAGACGGCCTCCGGGCCGCACTGGCTGCACACCTCGCCGATGACCTGATGGGGCATCAGGCGGGACGCGTCGGACACGGGATGATAATCCTGCGCCTGCCACTCGCGGATCATGGCCATCCACTCCGGGTGCTTTGCCTCCTGGATGAGGGGGAGCATCCCGCCCAGCACGTAGGCGGCATCGCCGGAGATGGCCAGATCCACATCCACGTTCTTGCCCAGCTCGCTGGGGTCGATGTCGATCTGGATGATGGTGGCATTTTTCGCAAAGGTCTTGGGGTTCAGGGCCACACGGTCCGAGAAGCGGGTGCCCAGCGCGATGAGGACATCGCAGTCGGCCACGGCCCGGTTGGAGGTGTAGCAGCCGTGCATTCCCACCATGCCGATGTTCATCGGGTCGCCGTAGGGCACGACGCCTGCCGCCATCAGGGTGTAGGTGGCGGGGATCTCCGCTTTGTGGATGAGGTCCCGCAGGGGCTGGCAGGAGGCTGCGCTCCGCACACCGCCGCCAAAGTAGACCAGAGGCCGCTTGGCCGCGTTGATGAGGTCGGCGGCCCACTTGACCTGTTCTTCGTTGTATGTGGTCACGGTGCGGATCTTTTCCGGCTGCTTGGGGGTGAACTCGCAGACCGCAGCGGTCACATCCTTGGGAATGTCCACGAGGACGGGGCCTTTGCGGCCGCTCTGCGCAATGCGGAACGCGGCCCGCATGGTGTCGGCCAGGTCTTCGACCCTGCGCACCGTGAAATTGTGCTTGGTGATGGGCATCGTGATGCCCTCGATGTAGGCTTCCTGAAAGCTGTCCGTGCCAAGGCTCGCCGTGGCGACGTTGCCGGTGAAGGCGACCATGGGCACCGAGTCCATGTAGGCCGTGGCAATGCCAGTGACGAGGTTGGTGGCACCCGGCCCGCTGGTGGCCAGCACCACGCCGGTACGGCCGGTGGCGCGGGCATAACCGTCTGCCGCATGGGAGGCGCCCTGCTCGTGGGCGGTCAGCACATGGGTGATGCGGTCGGCGTTCTTGTACAGCTCATCGTAAAGGTTCAGCACTGCGCCGCCGGGGTAACCGAAGATGGTATCCACCCCCTGCTCGCAGAGCACCTCAACAAAAATCTGCGAACCATTCAACTGCATGTCTTGTCTCTCCTGTTTCCTGTCTCTTTTCCAACTCTACACTTTCAAAATTCCCTCAGATACGTCAAATTTCGTATCCTGCATCCTCAGTGGAACGTTGGGTCAATTATACTATAAATCGGTCAGATGTCAAACAATGTTTTGTAAAGTGAATCACTCGAAAGATGAAGATAATTAAACACAGGGTTGCACTGAGTCTGCAACAGCGGTATAATTTTGGTACATTCGTTAAATGTAAGAGGGAAAAGGCTATGAAACTTCGTGAATGGAACGCCCGGCTGCACGGGCTTGTGATCTTCCGCGCCCTGCTGGAAGACCCGGTGGTGGCCAAATTATTGGACCTGACCGACCGGATGGAAGCGGGCACCCGCAGCATGGGCCCGGTGTGCGACGCCGTGGCGGCCTTTGAGGCGGCTTTGTTCGAGCAGACCACCAATCTGGGCGAGTATCTTGCCAATGCGGTGCTGGAGACCGAGACGGTCTGTGTGCGGCAGGCTGCGGCGGGCGGCATCGCGCCGGTGATGCAAAAGGCACTGGACAGTGAACTGAGCTTTTTGCAGGAGCTTTGCCGACTGACGCTGGATGAGCTGTTCCAGACGGCTTATTCCGAACAGGCCCAGCGGCCGGAACTGGCCTTCCTGCCCCGGTGGGAGACGAAGGACATCGACCTGGCAGCGGCTTATGCCCAGCGGATGCAGGAGGCCGGGAAAAAGGGCTACGGCATGTTTGCCAAACACCATGTCTTCACGGTGGAGAACGGGCGTCTGGTGCCGGTCAAGTACCCGGACCCCCAGCGCCTGTCCGAACTGCCCGGTTACGAGGGTGAGCGGGAAAAGGTCATCGCCAACACCAAAGCCCTGCTGGCCGGGATGCCGGCCAACAACGTCCTGCTGTACGGTGACGCGGGCACCGGCAAGTCGAGCGCAGTCAAGGCCATCGCCAACGAGTTCGCGCCCGACGGCCTGCGTCTGGTGGAAGTTAAGAAGAACCAGCTCTATCAGATTCCCGACCTGATGGACAAGTTGGCGGCGAACCCGCTCAAGTTCATCTTCTTCATCGATGACCTGAGCTTTACTGCCAACGACGACAACTTCGCAGCCCTCAAGGCCATCCTTGAAGGCAGTGTGGGCGGCCGGGCCAGAAACATTGCAGTCTATGCGACCTCCAACCGCCGCCACCTCATCAAGGAGACCATGACCGACCGCACTGGTGATGATATCCACGAGGCCGACACCCGGCAGGAGCTGATGAGCCTGTCGGCCCGCTTCGGCCTCACCGTGACCTTCCAGCGGCCCGAAAAGGCCCGCTTTGAGGCCATCCTCACCGAGCTGGCCAGACAGCACGACATCCGGATGCCGATGGACCAGCTTCTCGTCAAGGCCGAGGCGTTCGCCATCCGCGCCGGTGGCCGCAGCCCCCGCGTGGCCAAGCAGTTCATCGAGCAGTGCGAGAGCGGCGTACAGAAGTAAGGCGCGGCATCTTGACAGTTGAACGAAACTGCGTATAATAGAAGATACGAAGGATATTGTGTTCATGGCTCATCATGAAGGCAAACAAGAAGCCCCCCGGTATTGCGAGTACCGAGGGGCTTCTTGTTGCTAGAGGTCAGTGCTTGCCGTCCATAAAGAACTGTTCGTCAAGCCACTTGCAGATATAGTAAGAAACGATACCTGCTGCAACGGACAGTACGAAGGATATTAGCGTATCCAAAGCTCATCACCTCCTTCCCAGTGGAGGAGCGGGGGAGACGGCAACACTAGAATAGCATAAAATTCGACAGGATACAAGCAAGAAAGGCAGTGCCCATGCGGGCACTGCCTTTCTTGCTATAAAATCAAACGCGCTCGGCGACGAGCTGGAAACCGGCCTTGGTCAGCTCCGTGCGGATCTGCTCGATCTGCGCATGGTCGCGGGTCTCCAATGCCAGTTTGAGGAAGCAGCTGGAGATGGGCATGTTGGGGTCGGAGCCATCGTGCAGGACGGAGACGACGTTGCTGCCGCAGCGGGAGACGATCTCGGCCACCTTCTTGAGCTGGCCGGGCTTGTCCTCCAGCGCGATGGTCAGGTTGGCTTTGCGGCCGCTCATGACCAGACCGCGGGTAATGACGCGGTTGAGGATGTTCACGTCGATGTTGCCGCCGGAGATGACGCAGACGACCTTTTTACCCTCGATGGGCAGCTTGTGGAAGAGGGCGGCCGCCACGGGCACTGCACCGGCTCCCTCAGCGACGAGCTTCTGGTTCTCCATCAGGGAGAGGATGGCGGCTGCGGTCTCATCCTCGGTCACGGTCACGATGTCGTCCACATACTCCTCGCAGAGCTGGTAAGTCAGCTCACCGGGGGTCTTGACCTGGATGCCGTCCGCGAAGGTAGAGGCAGCGGAGAGGGTCTGGTATTTGTGCTCGTGGAGGGAGCGGTACATGCTGGGGGCACCCTCGGCCTGAACGCCGTAGACCTTGACGTCCGGCTTGAGGCTCTTGATGGCAAAGGCCACGCCGGAGATGAGGCCGCCGCCGCCCACAGGCACGATGACCGCATCCACATCGGGCAGCTGGTCTAAAATTTCCAGACCGATGGTGCCCTGACCCGCGATGACCTGTTCGTCGTCGTAGGGGTGGATGAAGGTCATGCCGGTCTCGGCCTGCAGCTCGACGGCCTTGTCGTGGGCGTCGTCGTAGGTGCCGGGCACGAGGCAGACTTCCGCGCCCAGGCTCTTGGTGTTCTCCACCTTCATGATGGGCGCACCGTCCGGCATACAGACGATGCTTTTGATGCCCCGGCGGGTCGCGGCCAGCGCCACGCCCTGGGCGTGGTTGCCTGCCGAGCAGGCGATGACGCCCTTTTCGCTCTCCTCTTTGGAGAGCTGGCTGATCTTATAATAGGCACCGCGCACCTTGAAGCTGCCGGTGGCCTGCAGGTTCTCGGTCTTCAGGTAGAGCTGGCAGTCCTTGGAGAGCTTGGGGGCCTCGATGAGGTCGGTCTTGCGGGCAACATCCTTGAGCACGAAAGCGGCATGGTAAACTTTATCCAGAGTCAACATCGTTCGTTCCTATCCTTTGTTCCATAAATGTGATGCAATAAAGTATAGGATACCAAAAGTCTTTTGTCAAATGAAAGGATTTCACGATTTGACCGGCTGGGGTGACGAAGCGCCAGGAACCGCAAAAAAGCGACGCCGTGCGGCGTCGCTTTTTGCAGAGGTTCAGATCTCGGCCAGAATGGCGTCGCCCATGCCGGAGCAGCCGACACAGGTGCAGCCGTCGCTCATGTTATCGGCGGTGCGGATGCCCTTGTCCAGCACCTTGCTCACCGCGTTCTCGATGGCGTCTGCTTCCTCGGCCAGACCGAAGGAGTAGCGCAGCATCATGGCGGCGGAGAGGATACAGGCGGTGGGGTTGACGATGTCCTTGCCGGCAATATCGGGGGCGGAGCCGTGGATGGGCTCATACAGGCCACGGGTGCCGTCGCCCAACGAGGAGGAAGGGATCATGCCGATGGAGCCGGTGATCATCGAAGCCTCGTCGGAAAGGATGTCGCCGAACATGTTCTCGGTGACGATGACATCGAACTGCGCGGGGTTCTTGACGATCTGCATGGCGCAGTTGTCCACGAACATCTCACTGTACGCGACGTCCGGATATTCGGCCTGCAGCCGGTGCATGACCGAGCGCCAGAGGCGGCTGGTGTCCAGCACGTTTGCCTTGTCCACGCAGCAGAGCTTCTTGCGGCGCTTTCGGGCCGTCTCGAAGCCGATGCGGCCGATGCGCTCGATCTCGTGCTCTGCGTAGGGCATGGAGTCGATGGCCTGCTTCTCGCCGTTTTCAAGGGTGTGGGTCTCATGCGCGCCGAAGTACACGCCGCCGATGAGCTCCCGCACGATGAGAAAGTCGATGCCCTGGGCCACGATCTCCGGCTTCAGGGGGCTGGCCGGGGCCAGCTGGGGCCAGATCTTGGCCGGGCGGTTGTTGGCGTACAGCCCCATCCCGGCGCGCAGGCGGAGCAGGCCCTTTTCGGGGCGCTGCTCACCGGGCAGGCCCTCCCACTTGGGGCCGCCCACGGCACCCAGAAGGACACTGTCCGCAGCCAGGCACTTGTCCAGCTCGTGCTGGGGGAGCGGGTCGCCGTATTTGTCGATGGCCTCGCCGCCCATGGCAGCATCGGTGTAGTGGAAGGTGTGGCCATACTTCTCGGCCACTTGATCGAGGACGCGGAGCGTCTGCTTCACGATCTCCGGGCTGGAGCAGTCGCCCCAGATGACAGCAATGTTTTTTTCCATTGGGTTCTCCTTCTATTGTCAGGCTTGCCTTTGTACAACCTCTCCGTCACCTTCGGTGACACCTCTCCTGGTAGGAGAGGCCTTGGCATTGCACAAACTTCATCGTTTTGCCAAAGGCTCCCCCTTCGGGGGAGCTGGCACGAAGTGCCTGAGAGTGTCACTTCGTCAGCGACTTCATCAGGCCGCCGTCGGCGATGATCTTCTGGATAAAGGGCGGGAAGGGTTCGGCCTGGAAGGTCTGGCCGGTGGTCTTGTCGGTGATGACGCCGGTGTCGAAGTCCACATGGACCTCGTCGCCTGCGGCGATGGCGTCGGCGGCTTCGGGGCACTCCATGATGGGCAGGCCGATGTTGATGCTGTTGCGGTAGAAGATGCGGGCAAAGCTCTTGGCGATGACCACCGAGATGCCGGCGGTCTTGATGGCCAGCGGGGCGTGCTCACGGGAGGAGCCGCAGCCGAAGTTCCAGCCGCCGACCATGATGTCGCCCGCGTGGACGTTGTGCACGAAGTCCTTGTCGATGTCCTCCATGCAGTGGGCGGCCAGCTCTTTGGCATCAGGGGTGTTCAGGTAGCGGGCCGGGATGATGACGTCGGTGTCCACATTGTCCGGGTATTTGAAAACGGAGCCGTTTGCGTTGTTCATGGTGTTTCTCCTCTCTTAGACCGTGCGGGGGTCGGTGATATAGCCGGTGAGGGCGCTGGCAGCGGCGGTGGCCGGGGATGCCAGATAGACCTCGCTCTTCACATGGCCCATGCGGCCCACGAAGTTGCGGTTGGTGGTGGAGACGCAGCGTTCGCCCTCGGCCAGAATGCCCATGTAGCCGCCCAGGCAGGGGCCGCAGGTGGGGGTGGAAACGATGCAGCCCGCATCAATGAAGGCAGTGGTCCAGCCGCGCAGGATGCACTCCTTGTAAACGGCCATGGTGGCGGGGATGATGATGCCGCGCACCCCCTTGGCGATGTGTCGGCCCTTGAGGATGTTGTAGGCGGCTTCCATGTCTTCCAGACGGCCGTTGGTGCAGCTGCCGATGACGACCTGATCAATTTTGATCGTTTTGCCCTCGGCGGCGGGGTGGGTGTTCTCCGGCAGATGGGGGTAGCTGACGGTGGGTTCGAGCTGGGAAAGGTCGATCTCGATGGTCTGCTCGTACACGGCATCCGGGTCGGCCTCGTAGAAGACCGGCTCGCGCTGGCTGCGGCCCTTGAGGTAGGCTCTGGTGGTCTCGTCCACGGGGAAGATGCCGTTCTTGGCACCGGCCTCAATGGCCATGTTGCAGACGCACAGGCGGTCGTCCATGGTCAGGGAAGCCACGCCGGGGCCGGTGAACTCCATGGACTTGTACAGCGCACCGTCCACGCCGATCTGACCGATGATGTGGAGGATGAGGTCTTTGCCGGAGACGCGGGGGCCGAACTTGCCTTTGAGCACGAACTGGATGGCGGCAGGCACCTTGAACCATGCCATGCCGGTGGCCATGCCCGCGGCCATGTCGGTGGAGCCGACGCCGGTGGAGAAGGCACCCAGCGCACCGTAGGTGCAGGTGTGGCTGTCGGCACCGATGACGCAGTCACCGGCGGTCACGATGCCTTTTTCGGGCAGGAGGGCGTGTTCAATGCCCATCTGACCGACATCGTAGAAATTGAGGATGTCGTATTTGTTGGCGAACTCACGGCACTGCTTGGACTGGGTGGCGCTCTTGATATCCTTGTTGGGGACGAAGTGGTCCAGCACGATGGCGATGTGCTCTTTGTCGAACACGCCGTCAAAGCCCGCCTTCTCGAACTCGTTGATGGCAACGGGGGTGGTGATGTCGTTGCCCAGCACGAGATCCAGCTTTGCGTTGATGAGCTGGCCTGCCTTGACCTCGGCCAGACCGGCATGTGCGGCTAAAATCTTCTGCGTCAGGGTCATTCCCATGGTGGTACTCTCCTTTTATGTGATATCTGCTGTTTGCCCTCTCCGTCTGCGAAGCAGACGGAGAGGGCAAGGCCTTTTACTTACTATTGATCGCACTCACCAGCGCTTTGATGCCGGCGACGATGATGTCGGTGTCGGTGCCGGCACCCCAGGTCATGCTGCCATCGCCCCAGGCCAGGCCGACATAGGAGGCGGCGCGGGAGGTGGAGCCTTCGTCCAGGCTGTGTTCGGAGTAGGCTTCGAGGTGGAAGTCCATCCCGGTCGCACTCTGGATGGCGTTGGCCACGGCGTCCAGACGGCCGTTGCCCACCGAGGTGACGACCTTGCGCTGGCCGTTCAGCTCCAGCGTGACGGTCGCGGTGATGCCGTCCACCTGAGCGAAGTGTGCCTCGATGACCGAGAGCGGCTTGTTTTTATTGAGGAAGCTCTCCTCGAAGATGCGGAGCACTTCGGAAGCGCTCAGCTCCTTGTGGCTGTGGTCGGAGACGTTCTTGACCTTGTAGCCCAGGTCTTCGCGCATCTTGGGGGGCAGGTTGTAGCCGTAGTTCTGCTCCAGCACAAAGCCGATGCCGCCCTTGCCGCTCTGGCTGTTGATGCGGATGACGTCGGCGTCGTAGGTGCGGCCGATGTCGTGCGGGTCGATGGGGATGTAGGGGCAGGTCCAGCGGTGTTCGCCGTGCTCCTTGCGGTAAGCCATGCCCTTGGCGATGGCGTCTTGATGGCTGCCGGAGAAGGCCGCAAAGACCAGCTGGCCCGCATAGGGGGTGCGCTCGTAGATGTGCATCCGGGTCACACGCTCATAGGTGGCGCAGATGTCCGGCATGTTGGAGAAATCGAGTTTGGGGTCCACGCCGTGGCTGTACATGTTCATGGCCAGGGTGACGGCATCGACGTTGCCGGTGCGCTCGCCGTTGCCGAACAGGCAGCACTCCACGCGCTGTGCACCGGCCAGCACGGCCAGCTCGGCGCAGGCCACGCCGGTGCCGCGGTCGTTGTGGGGGTGGGTGGAGATGATGACGCTGTCGCGGTGCTTGAGGTGCTTGTCACAGTACTCGATCTGGTTTGCGTAGACGTGCGGCATGCTCATCTCAACGGTGACGGGCAGGTTGATGATCATCGGGCGGTCGGGCGTCGGCTCCATGATGTCCAGCACGGCGTTGCAGACCTCGACGGCATAATCGACCTCGGTGCCGGTGAAGCTCTCCGGGCTGTACTCGAACAGGAAGTTGCCCTCGTACTCCTGACTGAGCTGCTTGACCAGCCGGGCACCGTCGGTGGCGATCTTCTTGATCTCTTCCTTGCTCTTATGGAACACCTGCTCACGCTGGGCCACGGAGGTGGAGTTGTAGAAGTGGATGACTGCGCGGGGCGCACCCTTGACGGCCTCGAAGGTGCGGCGGATGATGTGGTCGCGGCACTGAGTCAGCACCTGCACGGTGACATCGTCGGGGATCATATCCTTCTCGATGAGGGTGCGCAGGAACTCGTACTCGGTCTCGCTGGCGGCAGGGAAGCCGACCTCGATCTCCTTGAAGCCGATCCGGACCAGCATCTGGAAGAACTCCAGCTTCTCTTCCAGGCTCATGGGCACGATCAGTGCCTGATTGCCGTCGCGCAGGTCCACGCTGCACCATGCAGGTGCCTGTTCAATGTGATCTTTTTTGACCCAGCTGTCGTAACCGGCCGGTACGGGGTAATACCCCGGTGCGTACTTGGTAGCGTCCATCATATTCGTTGTCCTCCTGGCTTTTTCTTTCCTGCACTTGTTAAAAATCGTTCTAGCTCGTCGTTGTACAACCTCTCCGTCTCGCTGGCGAAACCGGAGACGTTGCAGGGACTGCCAAGGCCTCTCCTACAAGGAGAGGTGGCAATGCGAAGCATTGACGGAGAGGTTGTACAAAGGAGCGTCTGCTCAAACGAAAAAAGGCTCCCGTCTCTCAAAGGATGAAATCCTCTGAGAGACGAGAGCCTGTAAGTTCTGTTACAGGGCACCCGTGGTACCACTCTCTTTGCTGGCAAGACCAGCCACTCACACGATCGGCTTTTGGCGGCGAATCGCTGCCCCGGTAACGGTGGGCATCCGTCAGGGCCTACTGTGGTTTCAGCCCTGCCGCTCAGGGGCCAGGAACCGAAGCTTCCCGCACCGCCTTGCACCACCCGGCGGCTCTCTGCAAGCAGAAAACACTTCGTTTTTTCCCCGTCAACGCATTTGCGCTTGTTTCAAAGTGAGCTTATTTTACCAGACCGGTCTGCCTCTGTCAAGCAGTTTGGCTCAGATGCAGAATGAAGAAAATTCAACTTTCGACGGAAAATTCCGGGCAGGTTTCATTCTTCGATGCACCGGAACCGGTCAGCGGCCAGCGGAAGTCTGTGCGTCGCCGGTCTCGTCGATCATCATGACGTTGCCCTGAATGGGATTTTCCACCGGGGAGGCGTAGCCGCCGTAGTTCGAGTCACGGCCGACGAGCAGGTCGCGGCGGCAGCGCAGGCCGACATGGAGGACGGCAGAGCTGCCGAGGTGGCGCAGGGTGACCTTGGTGGTGTCGCGCTGGCCCTCGCACAGCAGGGACAGGTTCAGGGTGGAGGAGGCCTTGTTGGTCGTCAGAACCACGGTGCGCACCCCGTTGTCCATCAGCTTGCGCATCTCACCGACGGTGGCGCGGAAGGTGGCGACATCCTCCGGGACGGAGAGGGTCAGAACCTGATCCTTCACCGAGGCGGTATAGAGCACCTGCTTGCCCAGCAGGCCCTTGACGGTGTATCTGGCCGAATAGGCCGGGTTGGAGGCAATCGCCGACTCCGAAGTCTGCGCATCGCCGGTCTCGGCGATCATCATGACGTTGCCCTGAATGGGGTCTTCCACCGGGGAGGCGTAGCCGCCGTAGTTCGGGTCACGCTCGGCAGTAGTCTGTGCATCGCTGCTGTGCAGGGCGATGTCGCCCTGGGTCATGGTGCTCTCGTCCTGCGGGGGCAGATAGCCTGCTACAACAGCTTCGTCTGCGGTCGTTTCGGCGGAAGGCTCAGCGGCAAACGCACCGAGGCTCATGGACGCCATGGCGGACAGGATGAGGGCGGCGGCGATGGCCTGACGGCCAAATTTCGTATTCAAAATCTTCATGGATCATATCCTCCTGATTCAGGGGCTCGTTCGGCCCGTTCTGCCTTGTATACGAACCGGAGAAACGGATTATTGCAGCATCGCTGGAAAAAATATTATTCCCGCTCCAGGATCTCCATGAATTCATCGCCGGTGATGGTCTCTTTCTGGTAGAGGTACTTGGCCAGCTCGTCCAGCTTCTGGCGGTTGTCGGTCAGGATCTGGATGGCCTTCTGGTGCTGGGCCCTGACCAGCTCCACGACCTTCTGGTCGATCTCGCGCTGGGTCTGGGCCGAGCAGGCCAGCGAGGTGTCGCCGCCCAGATACTGGTTGTTGACGGTCTCCAGCGCCACCATGTCGAACTCGTCGCTCATGCCGTAGCGGGTGAGCATGGCGCGGGCCAGCTTGGTGGCCTGCTCGATGTCGTTGGAAGCACCGGTGGTGATGGAACCGAACGCGACCTCCTCGGCAGCGCGGCCGCCGGTCAGGGTGGCGATCTTGTTTTCCAGCTCGGTCTTATCCATCAGGTAGTGGTTGCCCTCTTCCACCTGCATGGTAAAGCCCAGTGCGCCGGAGGTGCGGGGGATGATGGTGATCTTCTGCACCGGCGCGGAGTGGGTCTGCTTGGCGGCGACCAGCGCGTGGCCGATCTCGTGGTAGGCCACGATGCACTTTTCCTTGTCGGTGAGGATGGAATTCTTCTTCTGGTAGCCTGCAATGACCACTTCGATGCTCTCTTCGAGGTCGGCCTGGGTCACGCTCTTGCGGCCCGCACGGACGGCCCGCAGCGCAGCCTCGTTGACGATGTTGGCCAGCTCGGCACCGGACGCACCGGAGGCCATCCGGGCCACGACGCTGAAATCAACGCCGGGAGCCAGCGCGATCTTTTTGGCGTGGACTTTCAAAATCTCTTCGCGGCCCTTCAGGTCGGGCAGCTCGACGGGAACGCGGCGGTCAAAGCGGCCGGGGCGGGTCAGAGCCGGGTCCAGAGACTCCGGGCGGTTGGTGGCTGCCAGAATGATGACGCCGTTGTTGCCCTCAAAGCCGTCCATCTCGGTGAGCAGCTGGTTCAGGGTCTGTTCGCGCTCATCGTTGCCGCCGTACTGGCCGCTGTTGCGCTTCTGGCCAATGGCGTCGATCTCATCAATGAAGACGATGCAGGGGGCTTTCTCCTTGGCCTGTTTGAACAGGTCGCGCACCTTGGAAGCGCCCATGCCCACGAACATTTCCACGAATTCGGAGCCGGACATGGAGAAGAAGGGCACGTTGGATTCACCGGCCACCGCCTTGGCCAGCATGGTCTTGCCGGTGCCCGGAGGGCCGACGAGCAGGATGCCCTTGGGCATCTGGGCGCCGATGTCCTTGTATTTGCTGGGGTCGTGCAGGTAGTTGACGACCTCCTGCAGGTTCTCCTTGGCTTCGTCCTCACCGGCCACATCCGCAAAGTGGATGCCCTCGGTGGACTGGACGTAGACCTTGGCATTGGATTTGCCCATGCCGCCGAACATCATCGAGTTGGGGCCGCCCATCTTTTCCATGAGCTTTTTGTTCATAAAGTTGCCCAGCGCGGTGAAGAGGACGATGGGCAGCACGAACCAGAGCAAGAAGCTGAGGATGGGCGAGGTCTGCTCCACGATCTCGCTGGAAAACGCAGCCCCGGCGTCATACAGGCGCTCGGTGAGGCTGGGGTCGTTCATCAGGCCAGTCCGGTAGACCTGGGTCTCGTCTTTGTCGGTAAAGATGATCTGGTTGCTCTCAATGTCCACACGGCCGATGTTCTTTTCTTCGGTCATGCTCATAAAGGTGCCGTAATCCACCTCTTTGACCTGGCGCTCGCTCATCCACGGCACCAGAACGAGGTTGAGGAGCAGAAGCACCAGCAGCACGATGGTGTAATAGATGGCCAGCGGCTTTTTCGGCGTTTTGACTTCTTTCATGATGATCCTCCTTTTTTCAGGGTCTCTGCTGTTATGATACCACAACCGAAGCTCAGTTCCAGCGTTTCCAGCGCCTTTTTGCAAAAACTTCGCGGTTTGTTCACAAAAGGTGCAGAACAAAAGGGCCTCCGCCCCACGGGGAGCAGAAACCCTTTCGTTCACACACACATTTTAGGAGAAAAGGAGAGTTGATTCGGAGAATGGGGGAGTTCTATCGCACGAGCGGGCAAACAGGGGAGGGTTACTCGCCGCGGACGGCTGCAAAACCGGCTTCGAGGTCGGCGAGGATGTCGTCGATGTGCTCGGTGCCGATGGACAGGCGGATGGTGTTCTGGTAGATCTGCTGCTCGGCCAGTTCGGCGTCGTTCAGCTGGCTGTGGGTGGTGGAAGCCGGGTGGATGACCAGGCTCTTCACGTCGGCCACGTTGGCCAGCAGGGAGAAGATCTTCAGGTTGTCGATGAACTTGAAGGCCTCCTCGCGGCCGCCCTTGATATTAAAGGTAAAGATGGAGGCGCCGCCGTTGGGGAAATACTTCTGATACAGCGCGTGGTCGGGGTGGTCGGGCAGGGAAGGATGGTTGACCTTCTCGACCTGGGGATGGTTGGCCAGGAACGCGACGACCTTCTTGGTGTTCTCGACGTGACGCTCGATGCGCAGGCTCAAAGTCTCGGTGCCCTGCAGCAGCAGGAATGCGTTGAACGGAGAGATGGTGGCACCGGTATCGCGCAGCAGGATGGCGCGGATGTAGGTGACGAAGGCGGCGGGGCCGGCGGCATCGGCAAAGGAGACGCCGTGGTAGCTGGGGTTGGGGGCGGCGATGTTGGGATAACGGCCGCTGGCTTTCCAGTCGAAGTTGCCGCTGTCCACGATGATGCCGCCCAGCGTGGTGCCGTGGCCGCCGATGAACTTGGTGGCGGAGTGGACCACGATGTCTGCGCCGTGCTCGATGGGGCGGATCAGATACGGGGTGCCAAAGGTGTTATCAATGACCAGCGGCAGGCCATGCTTGTGGGCGATGGCTGCGATGGCGTCGATGTCGGGGATGTCGCTGTTGGGGTTGCCCAGGGTCTCCAGATAGACGGCCTTGGTGTTGGGCTGGATGGCGTTCTCCACCTCGGCCAGGTTGTGGGCGTTCACGAAGGTGGTGGTGATGCCGAACTGGGTCAGGGTGTGCTCCAGCAGGTTGTAGCTGCCGCCGTAGATGGTCTTCTGGGCCACGATGTGGTCACCGGCCTGTGCCAGAGCCTCGATGGTGTAGCTGATGGCGGCAGCACCGGAAGCAGTGGCCAGCGCAGCCACGCCGCCTTCCAGCGCGGCGATACGCTTCTCGAAGACGTCCTGGGTGGAGTTGGTCAGGCGGCCATAGATGTTGCCTGCGTCAGCCAGACCGAAGCGGTCGGCGGCGTGCTGGCTGTTGCGGAAGACGTAGGACGTGGTCTGGTAGATGGGCACGGCGCGGGAATCGGTGGCGGGATCGGCCTGCTCCTGGCCAACGTGCAGCTGAAGGGTCTCGAATTTATAGTTAGACATGTTGATTTCCTCTATCTTTGTACAAATAGTATTATTTTTATCTACAAAAAATCCCGGTCGCTGCGGTCTCAAGACAGCGCACCGGGCAAGAAGATCCTGACGTATTTCGGGGCTTTACTGGCACGGACACATTCGTCCGGCGGAGGGCAAAGCACAGCAGTTCGTCCAGAATTCTGCCCGGTCTGTGTACATTCGCCCACAACGGAAGTTTGCATGAAGCAGGTTTTTCCAAATCAGCGACATCGCGGTGCCCTCCTTTCTCTGAATTTCCCACCAAGTTGGTGGATTGGATGGTTGCATTATATCCCCATTTACCTAGATTGTCAATAGGTTTATTGAAGAAACTTCAAAATTTTTTGCAGCGGCGCAGAGCGGCATTTTTGGTTGACCGTCTGCCCTTCGTGTTGTATACTGAATCTATTCTTTTGTCTTATGAAGGAGGGGAGCCGGGATGTCCATCGGGCCAAGTCGTCCGCTCGTGCTGGAAAAGCCGGACGCCATTGATCTGCAGCAGGCCGCGCGGTATTTTGGCCAGCGGGGCCCGGCGGATGAAGCGACGGCTTCTTTATTAGAACGATGTGCCGTGCCCATTCTGGCGGCAGCCACACCCCGCGCCGTCTGGCTGGAAGGGGATGTGCAGAGCCTTGCCGAGGCCGGGCTTCTGCTGGGGGAGGACGTCTTCCGCCACCTGACCGGCTGCAGCCATGCCGTTTTGTTGGCCGTGACCCTCGGCCCCGGTGTGGATGCGCAGATCCGCCGGGCCGGGGTGGGGGACATCGCGGCCGGGGTGGCGTCGGATGCGCTGGGCTCGGCATTGGCCGAGCAGATGGCGGATGCCGCCGAGGCGGAGCTGCGCCAGTGGGCCGCAGGGCAGGGCAGGTATCTGACGGGCCGCTATTCGCCCGGCTACGGTGACTGGCCCATCACGGTGCAGCCGCTGGTGGCCGCAGCACTGGACACCGCCCGCCGGGCGGGCCTCTGCGTGACGGACAGCAACCTGATGACGCCCCGCAAGAGCGTCACGGCGCTGCTGGGCGTCAGCGACCATCCGGTCCGGGGGCATCTGGCAGGGTGCGGCCACTGTGTGCTGCGCACCCGCTGCGAATATCGAAAGAGGGGAATCACCTGTGCAAGTGAATGAACTGTTTACCCAACCGAATACCATCCTGTTGGACGGCGGCATGGGCACCATGCTGCAGGCGGCCGGCCTGAAGCTGGGTGCCCGCCCGGAGGAGCTGAACCTGACTGACCCGGCCCTCATTGAGGGCATCCATGCGCAGTATGCCGCCGCAGGCAGCTGCATCATCAATGCGAACACCTTCGGCGCGTCGGCCCACAAGCTGGCGGGCAGCGCATACACGCTGGAAGAGGTCATCGCGGCGGGCATTGCGAACTGCAAGCGGGCCTGTGCGCCCTACGGCGCGCTGGCGGCGCTGGACGTCGGCCCGCTGGGCGAACTGCTGGAGCCCAACGGCACACGGACCTTTGAAGATGCCGTGGCTGAGTTTGGCCGCATCGTCCGGGCGGGCGCTGCCGCCGGGGCTGACCTCATCTTCTTTGAGACCTTCACCGACCTGTATGAACTGAAGGCTGCTCTGCTGGCCGCCAAAGAGAACAGCACCCTGCCCATCCTCGCCAGCATGAGCTTTGAGGCGGGCGGGCGCACCTTCACCGGCTGCACGGTCGAGAGCTTTGCGGCCACCGCACGCGGTCTGGGAGCGGATGCCATCGGCATCAACTGTTCGCTTGGCCCCAGGGAGATCTTCCCGATGGCAAAGCGGCTGGCCGAGGCCGTGCCCGGCAGCTTCCCGATCTTCGTCAAGCCCAACGCGGGCCTGCCCCGCGCCGACGGCTCCGGCTACGACATCACCCCGCAGCTCTACGCCATGCAGATGAAGCCCTACCGGGAACTGCACCTCTTTGCGGCAGGCGGCTGCTGCGGCACGACGCCGGAGTTCATCCGGCTGCTGAACGGTGTGTTTGCAGACTGCCAGCCCGGCCGGCCCGACCACCCCATGCAGTCGGTCATCTGCTCCCCGGTCAGCTGTGTCAACGTGGACGGCATCACCGTGGTGGGCGAGCGGATCAACCCCACCGGCAAAAAGCGGTTCCAGCAGGCCCTGCGCGAACGGGATATGAACTACATCCTCGAACAGGCGGTCAGCCAGGCCGAGGCCGGAGCGCAGATCCTGGACGTCAATGTGGGTGCGCCCGGCGTGGACGAGCCTGCGCTGATGGAACAGGTGGTCAAAGCCCTGCAGAGCGTGGTCAGCCTGCCGCTGCAGCTGGATTCCTCCCACGCCGATGCACTGGAACGCGGTCTGCGGGTCTACAACGGCAAGCCCATCGTCAACTCGGTGAACGGCGAGCCGGAAGTGCTGGAAAAGGTGCTGCCCCTCTGCAAAAAGTACGGTGCCGCCGTCGTCGGTCTGGCCATTGACAAAAAGGGCATCCAGCCCGGAGCGGAAGACCGTGTGGCCATCGCCCGCCGCATCAAGGAAGCGGCGCTGGCAGCGGGCATCCCGCAGGAGGATCTTTACATCGACTGCCTGACCCTGACGGCCAGCGCCCAGCAGAAGGATGTCCTCGCCACGGTGGAGGCCCTGCACACCTGCAAGACGGAACTCGGCGTCCGGACCATCCTGGGCGTGTCGAACATCAGCTTCGGCCTGCCCTGCCGCACCTACCTGAACACGACCTTCCTCACGATGGCTATGTATGCGGGGCTGGACCTCGCCATCATGAACCCGTCCAGCGAGGAGATGATGGCAGCGGTCTACGCCTACAACGTCCTGACCAACCGAGACCCCCAGAGCACCCGGTACATCGAGCGGTATGCGAACCGGGTGCCTGCCTCCACGGCGCTGGCGCAGGCAAACCAGAACGCCGCTGTGGCGCAGGGGGCGCAGCCCGGCGGCGCAGCAGAAGTCTCCGGCCCCTATGCACCCCTCATCAAGGCGGTGGAAAAGGGCCTGAAGGGCGAAGCCGCCGCCCAGACCCGCGCCCTGCTGGAGACGAAGGAAGCGCTGGAACTGGTGGACGAAGCCCTCATCCCGGCGCTGGACATCGTGGGCAACAAGTACGAGAAGGGCACTCTTTATCTGCCGCAGCTGCTGCAGGCGGCCAGCGCCGCCCAGAGCGCCTTTGAGGAGATCAAGACGGCCATTGCCAAAAAGGGCGGCACCAGTGAGAGCAAGGGCCGCATCGTCATCGCCACGGTCAAGGGGGACGTCCACGACATCGGCAAGAACATCGTGAAGGTCATCCTCGAAAACTACGGCTTCGAGGTCATCGACCTGGGCCGCGACGTGCCGGTGGAGACGGTCGTGAACACCGTCCGGGAGAAGGACGTGCATTTGGTCGGCCTGTCCGCCCTGATGACGACCACCCTCAAGAGCATGGAAGAGACCATTGCGGCGCTCCATGCGGCCAACCTGGACTGCAAGATCATGGTCGGCGGTGCCGTCCTGACGCCGGAATACGCCGAAAAGATCGGCGCCGACTGGTACGCGAAGGACGCCAAGCGCAGCGCCGACATCGCCAAGGAATTTTTCGGGGTCTAAAAAAGGGGCTGCTGCACAAGGCGAAAAGCCAGTGCAGCAGCCCCTTTTTATAGTGTCAATAGCGCTCGAACCTGAATTTATTCCAGATACTGTGGCAGATTCCACGTTCCTCGCAGCACACGGTGGATCTCCACAGCTTTTGTTTCATCGTTGACGCGGTAGAACACCAGATACTGGTCAACGACCATTCTGCGGTACGTCGGGTCAAGGTGGTAGAGCTCGCACATTTTCGGAGTATCGCCTAATTTTGTGATCTTTTCTCGCAGCTCTTTCAGTACGCGACTGGCCGTTTTCGGGTAAAAGCCGGACAGATACCGGGCAATCTCGTTCAAGTCCTGCACAGCAAGGGGAAGATATCTGATCTTATACGTCATACTGTTTGCCCAGCGTCTCCCATACGCTTTCGTGGTCTGCCCACTGCGTGTCGGGGTCAGCCGCCTGCTGTTTTGCCTTGGCAAGCGCCTCGGCAACATACCGCTGGTGCATAAACTCCTCGTACTTGGCGTAGTCCTCGATATTGATGAGAACCGACTCGCCACGACCATGATTCGTGATGATCACATGGTTGTGGTCTTTAAGCATATCCGAAATTTCAGCGTAATGATTGCGCAGGTCGCGGGATGGGCGAACAAATGTCTGCATCATAGTGGACACCTCCTGTCAGGAATATTGTATCACGGAATGACTACAGACGCAAGGCGGATGTCTCTTGTTGGGGCGTGCCTGCCCCAAACCCTGCTAGGAACGAGTACGGCAAACTGGAAGTTGTTATTGTAAATCATTTTTTGATATTTCAATCGATGGATAGTGCTCTAAACTTGTTAAGTCAACATCTAATGGAGTAACGTATTCCATATAAAATTTTTCGGGATTTTTATCTTGCAATTTTTTAAGTTTATTTTTAATTTTTTCCTCCTCTGTAGAAACAAAAACCACTGATACTACTCCTACCTTTTCACTTGGATTCATTCTGCTATCTTCAATATTTCCACATAAAATCATTCTAACTGTATTCATAATAATCCTCCTCCACATATAACTCCCGATTTGTTGAACTAAGCCGAGTATACCACACCCGCCAAGGAAAGAACACCCCTATATGTCAGAGCTTGCCCTTTTTCCTGCGTACTCTCGTCGCAGAACCTCCTGTAAACAAAAACGTACCCGAATCCTTTTTCGTAAAGAATCGGGTTCGTACGACCTTGGTAGACATTCCTACGGGTCTGGGAACCGCGGGCTAAGCAACAGCAACGGGTTGCGTTTGCTGATTTTTCCACAGCCCCTTGGCGGGGCTTTGAAAAATCAGAACGCGGCCCCAACAACTCCTCCCTGTTTCTGCCGCAGGCAGCAGTCGTCGTCGTTGCACTGGGCTGATTGCTTACGGCACTTCGTGCCGCCGCCCTGTTCGAGTCCTGTACCGTCCTGCTCTGACATGAGACAGCGGCAGACGCAACAAAAAAGCCCCTAACTTTCGTTAGAGGCTTTCGTTTGGTGGACGGTACAGGACTCGAACCTGTGACCTCCTGCACGTCAAGCAGATGCTCTACCAGCTGAGCTAACCGTCCAGATGTCGTATCGACTCGATTATGATACCACATCTTTGGCCGGATTGCAAGCCTTTTTTGCAAATTTCTGCAAAAATCATTGCAGAGCCTTCCGGATGATGTTGTAGAGCACGGGTTTCATGGCGTCGATGTGGTCGGGTTTGCCTTCAAGGATGGACGAGTAGCACACCGACATGCACATGCTGCCCAGCGCCGTGATGCGCTGGTAGACTTCGCGCTCGGTCAGGCCGGCCATTTCGGGGCTGGACATGATGGCGTGGAGCAGTTTGCGCATCAGCGGCTCGGCCTCGCCGGAGGCTTCGATCTTGTCCAGCCCCGGCCAGACGAAGCTGCGCTCCAGAAAACGGAGCATCAGGGTGTCGTTCCGAAGGGCCTCGATGATGTGGTCGATGACGAAGATCATCTTGTCGGGAAAATCCATCGGCGCGCTGGCGCGCTCACAGGCCGTCACAGCGTCGTCCAGCAGCTGGTAGCTCACGCGGGCCAGAAGCGCCTGGGTCACAGCACCTTTGTCGGCAAAATAGAGATAGAAGGTGCCTTTGCCCACCTTGGCGCGGGAGGTGATATCCTCCACGCTGGTCTTGGATGCGCCCCGTTCCAGGAACAGCTCGTATGCTGCATCCAGAAGCGCCCGGCGCTTTTCCTGCTTTTTGCCTTCCACGGTATTCATGCTTTGGGTCGATTCCTCTTTTCTGCGATGTTCTGTCGTGTAAACATTATTTTAGCAATGCTTTCCTCCCGGCGCAAGCCCCAAATAGCCGATCGGTGTTAGACAATTTTCAGTGGATGATAAAAAAACTGACGTTTGGTCAGTTTTTGTCTTGACACTTTCCGCCAGCCGGTTATAATAGTGCTTGCTCAGAAGTGACTGCGAGTCATTTTTGAGCGCCAATTCTGTTCCAACATTTCAATGGAGGGTTTTCATGAAAAAGATCGCACAGGGCATTGTGCGTCTGCGCAAACTGATCTTAACAGTAGCCATCCTGCTGTTGATCCCTTCCGCGATAGGCGCCGTTGCCACCCGCATCAACTACGACGTCCTCACCTATCTGCCGCAGGAGCTTGACTCCATGATCGGCGAACGGGCATTGGAGGACGACTTCCATCTGGCCTCCACCGGTATGATCACGGTCGAGGGCCTGCCCACGAACGAGCTCATCGCCATGAAGAAGGACATCGACGCCGTGCCCGGTGTCACCCAGACCTTCTGGCTGAGCGATGTGATCGACCCCAGCATCCCTACCGAGATGCTCCCGGCGGACATCCAGCAGTTCATGTTCGGCAAAAATGATTCCACCATGCTCATCGTCCGGTTCGACGGCCCCAGCGCCAGTGACGAGACGATGAACGCGGTCCAGCAGATCAAGAAGGTGCTCCGGAAGGATACCTTCTTTGGCGGCATGAGCGTCATCCTGCAGGACACCAAGGCCCTGATCAATGAGGAGATGCCGCTGTATATCCTGTGCGCTGTGGGCGCCAGTATGCTGGTGCTGTTCCTCTCGCTGGAGAGCACCATCACCCCGGTGCTGTTCATGCTGGGCCTGCTGTTCCCCATCGTGTACAACTTTGGCACGAACATCTTCCTCGGCCAGATCAGCTACATCACCCAGGCGCTGTCCACCGTGCTGCAGCTGGGCGTTACGATGGACTTCTCCATCTTCCTGCTGCACCGCTATCAGGAGGAAAAAGAGCTTCGCTCCTCCAATGAGGAAGCCATGGTCAGCGCCATCTGCAAGACCATGACCTCTATCTCCGCTTCGTCGCTGACCACCATCGCAGGCTTCCTGGCCCTGTGTGCCATGCGCCTGACGCTGGGCCGCGACATCGGCATCGTCATGGCAAAAGGCGTGGCGCTGGGCGTTATCTGCACCGTCGTCATCCTGCCGGCGCTGATCCTGACCTTTGACAAGTGGGTCGAGAAATACAAGCACCGCACCATCATCCCGCAGCTGACCAGAACCAGCTACTTTGTTTCCAAACACGCAGCCCCCATTGTGGCGGTCTTCCTCGTGCTGCTGGTGCCCTTTGTGGCGGCGCAGCAGAAGACCGAAGTCTACTACACCCTGTTCGATTCGCTGCCCCAGGATCTGACCGGCATCGTCGGCACCAACAAGCTGGGCGAGGATTTCGGCATGACCACCTCGCACTTCATTCTGGTGCATGACGACCTGACCGCCACCCAGGTCTCCGACCTGTGCGACGAACTCAAGGACGTGGACGGCATCACTCAGGTCATCAGCCTGGATTCCGTCACCGGCCCCGGCTTTGATACCGGCCTGCTGCCCGACAGTGTGACCGAGATCCTGCAGTCCGGCGGGTACAAGCTCATCCTCGCCAACAGCTCCTATAAGACCGGTACCGACGCCATCAACAACCAGCTGGACGAGATGAACACCGCCATCAAGGCGGTGGACCCCGAAGGCGTCATCACCGGCGAGGGTGCCATGACCAAAGACCTGATCGAGGTCGCGGATGTGGACTTCAAGAACGTCAACGTCTGGTCCATCCTGGCCGTTGCCGTCATCATCCTGATCTCCTTCCGCAGCCTGTCCATCCCGGTGCTGCTGGTGGCCAGCATTGAAGCCGCCATCTCCATCAACATGGGCATCCCGTACTTCACCGGCACCCAGCTGCCGTTCATCGCCAGCATCGTCATCGGCACCATCCAGCTGGGCGCGACCGTGGACTACTCCATCCTGATGACCACCCGTTACCACGAGGAGCGCAGCTACGGCCGCACCCCGAAGGAAGCAGCCCAGCAGTCGCTGGAACATTGCAGCCAGTCCATCCTGACCAGCGGCCTGACCTTCTTCGCCGCCACCGTCGGCGTGGCGGCTATCAGTAAGATGGAGCTGCTGAAGAGCATCTGCCTGCTCATCTCCCGCGGCGCACTCATCAGCATGGCCGTCATCCTGATCGTCCTGCCCGCTGCCCTGATGCTGCTGGACTGGATCATCCGCCACACCACCCTGCACTGGCTGGTCCCCGAACCCGCCTCGAAATCTGAAAAGGAGTAATCACCATGAAGAAATCGCTTCGTTTCGCCAGTGCGGCGCTGGCGCTGACTCTCGCCGCCAGCATGACGATGCCTGCCTTTGCCGCAGGCAAGTCCGATTTTGCCAAGTCTGAGAACGTCTACGCCGTCATGAACGCCGATGGCTCCATCAAGAGCACCAGCGTCAGCGAACATCTGTACAACGCCAACGGCCTGTCCGGTGTGACCGATGTCTCTTCCCTGACCGACATCCAGAACACCGAGAGCGATGCCGCCTTTACCCAGGACGGCGAAAAGCTGGTCTGGAACACCGACGACACCGACGTCTATTATAAAGGGACCACCGACCGTGACCTGCCCATCTCGGCCAAAGTTACCTATACGCTGGACGGCGTGACCGACAGCCTGGAGAACCTGATGGGCAAGAGCGGCCACCTGACCATTCAAATCGACCTGACCAACAACGAGACCGGCACCGTGAATGTCAACGGCACCGACCGCACCATCGTCACCCCGCTCATCACGGCGGTGGGCGTCATCTTTGGGGAGGACGCCTCCAATGTGACCGCTGAGCACGGCGTGATCGAGTCTGCCGCCAAGAGCAACGTGGCCGCGTTCGTCACCCTGCCCGGCGTGAAGGATTCGCTGTCCGGCCTGCTGCCGGAGGACCTCTCTACGGTGGAAGATTATTTGCAGGACAGCGTGACTGTGGAAGCCGATGTGGAAGATCTGGCAGCTCCGCAGATCATGCTGGCCGCAGCCACCAGCCCCGATGCGCTGGGCACGGACAATGTCTTTGACCTTGACAGCATCAACGAGCTGACCGACGGCATCCAGCAGCTGAACGATGCCATGAGCCAGCTCATGGACGGTGCGTCTCAGCTGGAAGACGGCGTCTCGCAGCTGGCCGGCGGTACGCTGGCTCTGCTGGATGGTGCATCCCAGCTGAAGACCGGTGTTGCCGCGCTGGACAACGGCCTCGGCCAGCTGACCAACGGCCTCGACACCCTGACCTCCAACAATGCCGCCCTGAATGCCGGTGCCCAGCAGGTGGCCGACGGCGTTCTGGCTTCCGCAAACAAGACCCTGATGGAGGGCGGCCTCATCGACACCCCCATGACCTGGGACAACTATGAAGCCGTCATCGACGAAGTCCTGACCATGAACGACAAGACGCTGGCCGCTGCCCGCAAGAAGATGGTCCGCACCATCTGGGAGCAGGCCCCCAGCTTCAAGGACAGCCAGCTCGACCTGGCCCTCTACCTCTCCGCGACCAAGACCAATCATGACCTGGAAGCAGCCCTCCGCCTGATGCAGAGTTACGATCCCTCCATGATCTGCGGTCTGGTGCAGCTGCTGACCAATGCCGACGCCCAGCAGATCGCCCACGAGGAGCTCAAGCTGCAGGCCGAGAACAGCGACGATATCGCCAGCGTCCGCGCCCTGAAGACCAGCCTGAGCCAGATCCAGTACTTCGTTTCCAGCGTCAACCAGTACACCAGCGGTGTCGCCACTGCGGCCGACGGTGCCCACTCCGCCAAGGACGGCAGCGCCCAGCTGGCCTCCGGCAGCAAGACCCTTTACGATGGCGTGAACACCCTGAACAACGGCGTCAGCCAGCTGACCGACGGTGCCACCCAGCTGAGCGATGGCCTGGTCCAGTTCAACGAGGAGGGCATCTCCAAGCTGACCGGCTCGCTGGACACCGACCAGATCCACGCCCTGAAGACGGTCTTGGACGAGATGACCAGCCGCCTGGAGAACTACACCAGCTTCGCCGGTGCACCGGAAGGCGCTTCTTCCAACGTGAAGTTCATCTACAAGACCGGTGAGACCGTGGCCGCCGCCGAGAATACGGCTGTGGCCGAGACCACCACCCAGGAGGGCAGCTTCTTCACCCGCCTGTGGGAGCGCATCGTGAATCTGTTCAAGTTCTGAACACTTTGAAGTAGAAGTAAAACAGGAACGCCCCCTGGTATCGCTGCGATACCAGGGGGCGTTTTGCTGCCATTTGGCAGGATAGAACGTTCTCAGAACCAGTTGATGTCCACGATGACCAGCTCCGGCGGATTGTTGATGCGGGGGACCGGCGTACCCTTGCCGTCGCCCAGACCGCGGCTGATGATGAGGGAGGTGTCGCCGATCTGGTGCAGACCCTCGGTCAGCGTTGGCAGAACGCCCTGATCCGGCGTGTAAAGCCCGCCGATGCCGGGGATGCGGATCATCCCGCCGTGGGTGTGGCCGCAGAGCGCCAGATCGACCGGCACGTCAGAGAAGAAACCATCCTCCAGAAAATACTCCGGGTAGTGGACCAGCAGCAGCTTGAAGGCATCCAGCTGCTCAAAACTCTCGAAATATGCACTAGCGTACCGCTCGTAGGAAGCGGGTGCTTCGGCCACGCCGCCGATGGCGATGGTGTTGCCGTTGACCTCCAGCGTCTCAGTCTCGTCTGCCAGGAAGTGGACGCCGATGGCCTCCAGATCTGTCCCGATGGGGGAGTTGTGAAAAACGATCTTGGGCCATTCGTGGTTGCCGGGCGCGTAGTACACCGGCGCGATCTTGACCAGCTCAGCGCACAGGTCGGTGACGACCGAATAGTCGTCCACCAGCTTGTCGTTCATGTCGCCGGTGATGGCGATGATGTCCGGCTTGAGCGCGGTGATCCGCTCGATCAGCTCCGCATTGTGGTCGCCGAACTCATGCAGATGCAGATCGGACAGCTGAACGACCCGGACGTTCGAGGTCAGCTTGTCGGACTGGACCTGATAGTAGCTCTCGACGAAGCTCTGATGCTTTGCAATAAGGGTGAAGATGCCCCACAGGGCCGCCAGCAGCACCGCCAGCCCCAACACGAACTGAAAGATGCCCAGAACGATTTTTTTCAATAGGCCGAAGCGGGCCTTGCGGGGTTCCGATTGAGAAGCCAAAGATTATCCCTCCTGTCTGATTTTAGAGCGCAGTGCCTCACGCAGCAGCGTGCGGATGGAATAGGCATTGTTGGCCTTGCTCTCCGAAATGCCGATGGTATATGCGTAGGTCGCCTCGGTGCTCTCGGCGTTGTAGGCCGCGATGAGGCGGTGGAAGTAATCGGCAAAGCTCTCGGCGTCCTCCATCCGGCACTGGTCAAAGAAGCCGATGAACTGCTGGCCGCCGTTGTAATAGACGGTGCCGCAGGTGGCCGAGGCTTCCTTCAGGAAGCCGGCAAACTGGCCCAGCATCGCGTTGCCGCGTTCGCGGCCGTAGGCGGTGTTGATCTGGCTCAGGTTGGCCAGCTCCACCACCACACAAACGGTATCGTCCGGCAGGACGCGGCTGCTGTTGTTCCGGATGAACAGATCGCAGGCGGTGCGGTTGGGCATATCCAGCGACTGCTCGGTGAAGAACAGGTATTCCACAAAGTCCTGGATACGGCCCAGCAGGATGGCACCGCAGACGCCCAGGATGAAGAAGACCGCAACGCCCAGCAGGATGTACAGCTTGACGTTGATCTTCTCGCTGACCGTGGTGCTGGCCAGAACGCCCAGATTGACCGCGCCGCAGTATTCATTGTACTCCTTCATGGTGATGGAGAGGCTCTCATACAGGGAGTTCAGCTGACTCTGCAGGGCGTCGATCTCCTGTTCCACGGACTGCTGGGAGAAGGCCTGGTTCTCGCTGGAAACGTCCGTGGAGTCGGCCGCATCCTGGAACACGTCGATGATATACTGGCAGTAGGCAGCGTCGATGACGTTGTTGGACTTGCGGTTCAGGATCGTCACGTAGTCGCTGATGAGGGTGTCGTAGACGGTGGTGCGGTCTACTTTGGTGTCATACTCGTAGACCTCGTTCAGCACGAAGCCGCCGGCGTCATCCTCGGTGCCGGTCCGGGCTCCTTTCTGGTAGTAGAGGGAGCCGTCCTTGTTCTTATTGCCGTAGCTCTGGATGACTTCCAGTACGGCGGCGACCTTCTCGGTGTCCACATCGCCGTCCATGATGTAGGTGTTGTAGCGCTCCTGGTATTTTTTGAGCAGGACTTCCCGGTTCTGCGTCAGCTTGCCGCCCAAAATCTCGGAGAAGAGATAGGGGATCTCAACGTCGCCGACGTAGTTGTACTCATCGAGCAGGTCCGAGAGAGACATCCCGGTGTGGGAAGAGATGAACTCCGGGTGCGATTTCTGGCAGTTGATGAGGTTGGAAGAGATCTCGGAAACGGTGTTTTTCAGGATCTCCGCCTGTTCGAGGTAGTCGTAGCCATGGCCGTCCAGCGCAGAGGCATTGTTGGGGATGGTGTAATAGTCCACGTATTTTTCGCCGAAGCTGGCAAAGTAGCAGCTCAGGATCTCATCCAGCATGGTGCGGGCGTACTCGGTGTCGTAATTGCTGCTGAGCGAGAGCGTGACGAGGTATTCGGTGGATTGGTATTCCTCCACATCCTCACCTTTTTCAATTTTGGCCGCCTGGGTCTTGGCCACATCGTCGGGCACGATGGGGGTGACCGTGCCGCCGGAGCGGATGGTATCCACGTTGACGGTCAGGTCCAGATTTTCAATGGCCTGCTTGACGACGGAAGAAGAGAAGATCTCCGAAACATCCAGTTCGCCGCCGCTGGGGGTCTTGCCGTCCTCGGCCTGGGAGTAGTTGTATTTGATGATGGACTGCGCCGTATAGGCCTGGTTGCTGGTGGCATAGCGCATGAAGAACACACCCGCACAGAACGACATCAGCGCGATGAGCGGCCACCATTTTTTCAGATATCGGATGATGTTAAAGCTTTTCATTTCGTTTTGTCCTTATCGCGGATGACTTTGCTCTTGGCGAGGACCCAGGCGCAGAGTGCACAGAACGTGACACCGCCGGTCAGGATCATCCACTTGATGCTCAGCTCGTCGGCCAGAGAACGTTGCTCGAAACTGATGGTCAGGTAGTTTTTGGTCTTGTAGCGGATGTATTCCTTGTTGAGGATCCGGGAGGTCTCGATGAGGTTCTCCAGCTTCTGCTTCATATCCTGAATCATGCTCTCGGCGGTTGCGACGCTGGAAGGCGTATTGGCTGTCTGGGCATTCATCTGGCGGATGGCGTATTCGTTTTTCTGGATGATGGCCATCGTATCGTTGGCGGAGTCGTTGGCGCTCTCGGCTGCCGAGGCCTGGTAGTCGATGGCGACCTTGGTGCGGGACATATAGAAGTTGTTCTGGGTGTCCAGCGTGGGGATCAGAACAACGGCAGTCAGGGCCGAGTCATAGATCTCGATGGTGTGCAGGCGGTTCTGGTATTCGGCCATGAGTTTCTGGTAGCTGATGTTCTTCAGAAAGTTTTGGTATTCCAGCTTGCTGATGTAGCGTTCCCGGTTTTTGGAGAGGCCGCTCTGCAAAACATAGGAATCGTATTTTTCAAGGTCGATGCTGGTGAAATTGTCCACCTTCTGGCGCAGAGAGGTGAAGGTCTCGCCGGTGAGTTCGGAGCGGAAGGTGCCGTTCTCCTTGGCGTTGGTGTTCAGGAAGCGGTGGAGCTTCTGGCACTCCTTTTCAAAGAAGGAGCCGATCTCCATGTACTCCTGCTTGTCGCACTCGGACCAATCGGGGGAGATGCCCATCTCGACGTAGGTATAGTCCTCGTAGAAGACCTCTTTGTAGGACTCGACGATCAGGCCGAGCATATCTCTGGCCGAGATGCGGGGGCCGATCTCGTCGTTCTTTTCGTAGGTGATGGTGTAGGTGGTGGCGATCTTATAGTTCGTGATGTCGGAAGGCAGCTGCATTCCGTTGACATTGGAAGCCCAGGCCGTGATGTTTTCCGCCATATCCTGCGCGGTGACCTGGCCTTCGAGGCCGGCCTTCGCGATGGCGCGGTCCAGCACGTCTTCCGATTTGATGAGCGAGATGTTGAATCGGGTGTTGTTGGGGTAAAGCCCCCTGGTGGCTTCCTCGTAGTTCAGGGCGATCATCATCTTTGCGGTGCGGGCCTTATGCCGGTACATCGCAAAGCTGGTGGAGCACATCACCAGAAGGATGAGGGCCAGGTAGAGGAGGCGGTGCTTCCACAGCCCCTGGAAGAGAAGCTCGACCAGCGCCCAGAACTTACTTTTTTGCGGGCGGTTCGGTTGGTTTGTTTTGGGAGATGGCATGGTTGTAGATCACCTCGTTTCGATCCAGCAGCTTCATGGCGTGGCCGATGGGCAGCAGCATGAAGATCGTGTTCATATAGCAGTAAAAGGCGGTGTTGTCGGTCGCGTAGGTCACAAACGCATAAATGGTGCAGTACAACAGCAGGAAAGCGGTCTCGGTGCCGTACTGCTTCTGGCACCAAACGACCTTGCCCTGCCAGCTGAGCCAGATCCAGAAGGAAAAGCCCCAGAAGCCAAGCTCAATGTACATGGTCACAAGGTCGTTGTGCATCCCGCCGAAGTCGTGGGTGCCAAAGACGCCGATGCCCGCTGCGTTCATGATGCTGATATACCGCGTGACCCAGCCGATGCCGTAGCCGCGGAACGTAGGGCTGAAGGAATACAGGTCGGTGAAGGCTTCGTACAGGCCTTTGCGGCCCATGGTGTCGATGTCCAGGGCGTCCACCGTCCAGCTGAACAGGCCCGACCAGATGAAGAAGACGTAGAACAGGCAGATGGCGATGGCGAAGATGGAGATGGAATGGAGCACAAAGTTCTGCCCCTTGGGCTTGAGCCGGGTGATGAACAGGTGCATCACCAGTACGCCGAGCATACCGATGAGGGCGATGCGCTTGAGACCCAGATAGAAGAAGCCCGCTGCCAGTGTGAGATGGACGACCCGCCGCCAACCTTTTTCAAAGAGGGCGTAATAGAGGACCATCAGCCCGAACCCGAAGGTCAGGTCGTGGACTTCCAGCGCCTTGATGGGCGCATTGGTGTCCACGCCGCCGGATTTGGCAAAGGCGATGAAGCCGGTGATGAACTCGCTCAGGCCGTAGGGCCGGAGGCTGTCGAACACCAGAATGCAGACATTGGCGATGCACATGCCGTAGAAGGTGTAGTCGATGGCTTTGCCGCCGAACAGATACACCGCTGCGCACATCGAGGTAAGCGAGATCATGTGGTAGAGGATGGTGGAACACCCGCGGGACATGTAGTTCAGCTGCTGGAAATCCAGCGACCAGACAAGCATGGACCACGCCGCCATCATCACAAAGGGAATGAGAAAGATGATGTAATATTCCCCGATGAGGGGCAATCGGTTGAAGTCTCCGGTGATGAGCAGAAAACAGGCGGCCAGGCCGACCACGGCGGCCTGTACCAGGTACTTCATGAACCAGGGCAGGCCCATGCCGCGGTACCAGAACCCGATGCCCATCATGGCAATGTAGAGCAGCGGCAGCCAGAACGGCCGCTGCGCCGGTTTCCGCTTCAGGAATTGTGTTCCTCCATGCTGCGCAAGATACTCCCAGTTTCCGCTGCCATATCCCCCAAAGAGTAGTTTTATAAGATTTGGCATCTGCCCTCCTGTGCGAGCCTGCGGGAAAATCGCGGCTCTTCGCGTTCGTTCAGTTCAAAAGCTCCACGATGGCCTGATAGTTGCGGGCACAGTTCTGGTCATCTACCTGGTCGAATAGCGCGTCCACACGCTTTGCGTAGAAGGGGGATATCGTGCCGTTCTGAGCCAGAGCGCGGTCCAGCTCCCGGAAGAGCGCTGCCTGCTCGGTGACCACAGGCCCGAAGCCGTCGTCCCGGTAGCTGAAGTAGCCGACGTCGTGGTGCACGCCCCAATACTGTGCCTCATCGAACTGGTAATAGAGGAGTGGCTTTTTCATATAGGCAAAATCGAACTGTACGCTGGAAAAATCGCTGACCATGACGGCGGATTCCATCAGAAGAGTCTGCACATCGGCCTCACCCAGCGCCGCGATCTTCACCCGCGGGTTGGCGGTGTGGAAGCTGCTCAGAAAACGCTGCACCTCGAAATGAGGGTAGAAGACGGCCTCATAGCCGTGCTTCTCCAGCAGCGCCTCCAGCTCCGGGCTGGAGATGACGTCCTGCCAGTGCCGGAAGTAGTCGCTCTGCTCGAACTCGGCCTGAGTCTTCCGCTCGATGGCGTAGGTGCGCCAGGTGGGCATCAGCAGCAGCTGGCGCTTGGTCTCGTGGGGGCGCAGCAGGGCGTCAAACCGGCACAGACCCAGCCGTTTGACAATACCAGCTGGATAATGATAGGCGGATTCTACAAAATCCCGTTCTTTTTGCAGGGAGCAGACGAAAAGGTCGGTGCGGATGTTGGGGTAGTGATACCATTTCATGTCGTCGATGATGACCCCATGCTGCAAAAAGGCGCGGGGGCCATGGACCACATGGAGCTTGTCGAGCATGTAGTAGCTGTCGATCTCCGGGGTGTAGCCCAGCACATGGGTACTGATCTTCATCTCCGATGCGGCGCAGAGCAGATAGTGCTTCCAGCTGCGGTAGGGCACGACCCGGCCCAGCGCCTGCACCCGCTCATAGTCCGGCAGGGTGGGGTCTGCTACGAACCAGCTGTTCAATTCAGGATGCTCCCGGTTCAGGTAGGCAAAGATGTGGTAGCCATTGTCCCGCGCTTCGCGGCCCCGCTCGGAGACGAGCCAGACATGCCGGTAATCCTTGTTCCAGCACTTCAGAACGGCGGCACAGCAGGTGGCAGTTTCATATTTCAGGAGTTCCCGCAGCAGATGGAAGGCGCGCCAGGTCTTTCGCAGCAGATCGTTCATAGACGTCGTTCCTTTACATTCAGTTGATAATATAGAGAAAATTCCGATTCATCAGGCTTTCTTCACCACATCGCCATACAGGGCCAGCAGCTGGTCGCAGTAGCGCTCCAGCGTCATCATACGGTCTTTCTTCTGGATGCAGTGGGCCGACATCTCGGCCAGCAGGGGCTTGTCTGCATAGAGCGCCCGAATCTTTTCCGCGTAGGCGGCCGGGGTGAAGGTGTCGTTCAGGATGCCGGTGCGGCCCTCTTCCACCAGTTCCGGGATTCCGCCGATCCGGTTGCAGAGCACCGGGGTGCCGAGGGACTGGGATTCCAGCAGAGCCAGCGGGCAGTTTTCGTACCAGATGGACAGGTGCAGGGTGAACAGCGCCCCGGCTACGAGGTCTTCGAGCGCTTTGCCGGTCTGGAAGCCGACGTACTTCACGTTGGGCAGGGTGCAGTTTTTGCACAGATCCTCCATGGGGCCGCTGCCCGCGATGACGAAGGGAATGTCCGGCAGCAGCTTGCAGGCTTCGAGGATGCGGTCGATGCCCTTTTCCTCCGAGAGGCGGCCGAAGTAGAGGACGTAATCTCCCTTTTCGGCAGGGGCAGCCGCGGCGACCCGGCTCAGAAAGTTGTGCAGCATCACCGTCTTGCCCCGGAAGCGGGGGACGGTGAGGAGCTTCTTCTCCAGAAATGCACTGGGGCAGATGAAGCGGTCGATCTTGTCATAGACGTGATTGCACTCGTAAAGGGTGCCCTCCACGGCACCAATGAGGCTCTTGGGCAGCGAACCGTGGATGCAGCGCTTTTTCACGCAGGGCCACTTGCTTTTTTTGCCCATGCAGGCTTCGCAGAGCTTTTTGGAGTTGAACTCCATCATCATGTGGTTGGGGCAGAGCATCTGCACATCGTGCACCGTCTGCACCATGGGCACCCCGCATTCCGCCCCGGCGCAGATGACCGAAGGCGTCAGCTGGAAATTGATGTTGTTGAAATGGATGAGGTCGGGCTGGAACTGCCCGATGACCTGCTTCAGCTTCCGTTTTGCCTCAGACGAGTAGAGGATGCGGAAGGGGTAGAGCAGCTTTTCCGCCCCGGCGTTGTGGAAGTCCATATTGGTGGTGGCGAGGTGCAGGGCATTGCCGACGGTGTTCTTTTCGTCGTACATGCCAAAATATTCGACCTCGTGGCCCCGGCGGGTCAGTTCCTCGCCGATCTTGAGGAAGTAAGTCTCTGCACCGCCGCGGGGGTAGAGAAATTTATTGACAAATAAGATCTTCACAGGGTCCAGCCTTTCGTTGCGAAAAGTAGAATCGGAGGATTCCTATATAATAGGTATAAATAAACAACTTAATAATAGCATCATCCCTCTTTTCCTGCAATATGTATTCACAAAATCATCGCAATTTGGCGAGGCAAACGGCCCAAAACCGCAAAAAACCGTGAGCGGCGGAATGGCATCTTCCGCGCCCACGGTTCGTCAGGGGGGGATATTCGGTCAAAGATCGTAAAGTGCGTTCAAAAATTTATTGCAGTGTGCTCGGTGCGTCGCTCAGGTTGTGCACGATGCCGTACCAGCGGCAGTTCGTCTGCTTGCTCAGGTCCACATCGCTGAACTTGGTCACGCCCGAACCGTTGATGTCCGCATTGAAGACCTTGTACATCGTCTTGCCTGCCGGGCTGGCCGGGAAGACGTAGGCCGTCAGGCCGGTGGGCCAGGTATTGGAAGCAACGTACCATTTGAGATTCGTGATGTAAACGACATACTGGCCGGAGCCGAACTGGAACCCCTTCTGGTAGGTGTCGATGTAGCAGTCCGAAAAGCGGGTGCCGTTGCCCCGGATGTATGCGAAGACGGTGTTCTCCAACAGGGCCTTTTTGGTGTCGTTGTCGCTGTAGTTGAAATCGAAGCACCAGGCGTGAATGTTGTGGAAGATGCTGCTGCCGTTGCACGAGAGCGCCGTCTTCACGTTCAGGATGACGGTGTCGCTGTACATCGAATCGCCGGTGTCATAAATACCCACGGCGTTCGGGTAGTCCAGCGAAGACTCGATCATGCAGTTGCGCACCATCAGCTCATAGGAGAGGTTCGCTTCCGTCTGGCCATCGCCGGTGGTCATAGAAGAGTCGTTGAACTTGCCGCAGATGCCGTACCGCTGGAAGTTCTGGATGGAGATATGGTCGATCAGGGTGCATTTCTGCCGTGCCACGGCGATGCAGTCGTCTGCCTTGAAGTTCGCGTTGACCTTGCCGTTGCCCCGGATGAACATGTCCTGCTGGGGCGTTTCGGGCGGGTACATCTTGCCGCGGATCTCGATGAACCGGTTCACCTTGGTGCTGGCCGTGCATTTCAGCTCGGCGTTGTCCAGTTCCAGATAGCACTGGTCGAATACCAGCTTGCCGGAAAACGCATACACGCCCTTCGGGAAATACAGCGTCTCGGCCGGGTGCGCGGCGATGAGCGCGTTGAACGCGGCCAGGTTGTCGGTGGTGCCGTCGGCCTTGAAGCCGTAGTCCAGCACGTTCAGCATCCCGCTGCCGCTGCCGCCTGTGCTCAGCGTGGTGCCATTCAGGTCGTATACCATATCAGTTTGCCTCCATCAGGGTCGTGATCTGTGCGTCGGTCAGCGCCGTGTCGAATACCTGGAAGTCGTACACCGTGCCATGGAAGAAACGTGCCTTGCCGTCCGTAATTTCGCCTGAGGCGGTGGTCCAGGAAGCGCCAAGGATCAGCGAACGATCCACGGTCTTGTTCGCGGCATAGTTCGGGATGTTCTTCCATTCGGTCATGGAACCGTACGACAGGAACCGGAACTGCGTTCCCTTGATCTGGAGCAGAAACTTCAGTTTCTTCCCGGATTCGATCTTGACAAAGTGACTGCCGTAGGTGAACATGTTCATGCCCACGGTTCCGTTGGTCCATGTTGAAACGATGATGCCTCTCTGATCGTTGGTGATATCGCTGAAGCAATCAAGCAAAGTCGTCACCGTATTACCTACACTGTCAGCCACCGTAAAGGTGGTGTACACTGTCAGATTCATGCCGGTGTCGATGGTTGCGAACGGCTTGATCCCGGTGTCGATACATTCTTTGTTGGCCGGCACAAAGGTCTTCTGAGCCGCCAGTTTATAGCGCGGCGTCGGCAGGCCGCTGATGGGGGTGTCCGGCTGGCTGGGGGGATCTGGCTGGCTGGGCGTGGGCGGGACATCGGGCAGGCTGCTGCCGCTCCAGAGTGCAGCCAGTGCGCTGTAGTGGGGCAGCATCTCGCCGTTATCATAGACGGCGTGGCGGAACAGCGCAAGGATGAGCCCGCGCTCCTCGTCGGACAGGCCGGATGCGGTGTTGCGAAGCTCTCGCTTGACCTGCTGCAAAAACTGCTGCCAGGCAGGGGTGCCCGGTTCAGGCAGGGTTGGGTCCGTGGTGCCGGAGTTGCTCAGCACCCTGTAGGGGACGCTGGCGCTGGTCACGGTGCGGGTGCCGTCGGAGCCTTCAAAGGTGACGGTCCCGCTGCCGCCCTGCGCGGTGACGAGGGCGGGCACTTCGACGGCTCCGTCGGCCACAAGGGTGGTCAGCGGCTCGGCCGGACCGGGCAGATGCCAGAACGCCACAACGGTGGTGCCGTCCCACTCGCCGGAGCAGACGACCCGCAGCCGATAGACGCCGGTGTTGTGCGCGTAGCCAAGCAGAAGCCCGCCGGAATAGCCCGAAAGGACTGCGCGACCGTTGGAGCAGAGCGTAATTTGTTGTTCGATCATAGAAAACCTCCCATCTGTAAAAAAGATCGAGTGCAAGCAGGAACAGGAAAAAACAGAACGCTGCCCTGTGCAGGGAAAACGGCGCTAGGGGGAACGATCCATTCACTTCGCCTCCTTTTGGTTGTGAAATGGCTGCGTTTGTGTGTGAAATCAGTATAAATCAACAACAGCAAGTTGTCAAGACGGAATTTGAAGATTTTGCAGCGTGGGTTCAGATGCGTTGCAATCGCGCGGCCGGTGCGTTATAATACAACCACACAGACACGACCAGGAAGCCCAAGGGATGCAGTGTAAGAAAGGAACGTGGATATGAACTATATCATGGCGCTGGATGCCGGGACGACCTCGAACCGCTGCATCCTGTTCAACAAGGCGGGCGAGATGTGCAGCGTGGCGCAGAAAGAGTTCACCCAGTATTTCCCGAAGCCGGGCTGGGTGGAGCATGACGCAAACGAGATCTGGACCACGCAGCTGGGCGTGGCGCTCTCGGCCATGAACCAGATCGGGGCCAGCGCGTCGGACATCGCGGCCATCGGCATCACGAACCAGCGCGAGACCACCATCGTCTGGGACCGTGAGACCGGGGAGCCGGTCTATCATGCCATCGTCTGGCAGTGCCGCCGCACCAGCGCCTACTGCGACGAGCTCAAGGCGCGGGGCCTGACCGAGACCTTCCGGGCAAAGACAGGTCTGGTCATTGACGCATACTTCTCCGCCACCAAACTGAAGTGGATCCTGGACAACGTGCCCGGCGCGCGGGAAAAGGCCGAGGCCGGGCGGCTGCTGTTCGGCACGGTGGAGACCTGGCTCATCTGGAAGCTGACCTGCGGTCGGGTCCATGTGACCGACTACACCAACGCCAGCCGCACGATGCTGTTCAACATCCACACGCTGGAGTGGGATGAGGATATCCTGCGGGAACTGAACATCCCGCGCTGTATGCTGCCCACGCCCATGCCGTCCAGCTGCTTCTACGCGGAGGCCGACCCGATGCACTTTGGTTCGGGCATCAAAATTGCAGGCGCAGCGGGCGACCAGCAGGCCGCGCTCTTCGGGCAGACCTGCTTTTCGGCGGGTGAGGCGAAGAACACCTTCGGCACCGGCGGCTTTCTGCTGATGAACACCGGCAAAACGCCGGTCGTCTCGAAAAACGGCCTTGTCACGACCATTGCGTGCAGCAGCGGAAAAAGCGTGAATTATGCGCTGGAAGGTTCCATCTTCGTGGCCGGTGCGGCCATCCAGTGGCTGCGGGACGAGCTGCGGCTGCTGGAAGAAGCCCGCGACTCCGAGTATATGGCCCGGAAGGTGAAGGACACCAACGGCTGTTATGTGGTGCCCGCCTTCACCGGCCTCGGTGCGCCCCATTGGGATCAGTACGCCCGCGGCACCATCGTTGGCCTGACCCGTGGCTGCAACAAAAATCACATCATCCGCGCCACGCTGGACAGCCTGTGCTATCAGGTGAACGATGTCCTCCACGCCATGGAGGCCGACTCCGGCATCGCCATGAAGGCCCTGAAGGTGGATGGCGGTGCCTGCGCCAACAACTACCTGATGCAGACCATGGCCGACATCAGCAGCCTGCCGGTGGAGCGCCCCTGCTGCGTGGAAACGACCGCCCTCGGCGCGGCCTACCTTGCGGGCCTTGCCGTGGGCTACTGGCAGTCCACCGACGAGGTGGTCCGGAACTGGTCGGTGGACCGCACCTTCCTGCCGGATATCTCGGCCGAGGAGCGCACCAGACGCATCAAGGGCTGGAATAAGGCCGTGCGGTGTGCGTATCATTGGGCACTGGATGAAGAGTAAGACAGGACAACACGGCGGCTGAGAGGAAGCACTTCGCAATGAAATACGAAAAAAGCTGCGGTGCGGTGATCTATACCGTACAGAATGGAACGAGGTTCTACCTTGTGGAGCAGATGCAGAAAGGCCATGTGTCCCTTTGCAAAGGCCATGTTGAGAAGGACGAGACAGAACTTCAAACTGCAGAGCGGGAGATTCGGGAAGAAACAGGTCTTGATGTGGAGTTTGTGGAAGGATTTCGAAAAGTCATCGCGTATTCTCCCAGCACTGACTGCGTGAAAACCGTGGTGCTCTTTCTGGCATATGCAGAGCATACGGATGCGAGAGCGCAGGAAGAAGAGGTCAGAGCAATTCAATGGCTGCCATTTGAAAACGCCGTGGAAGCATTGACCTTTGATTCGACCCGTGAAATACTGCGGCAGGCAGATGCGTTTTTGGATGGGTGAGAACGATAGTCTTTGTGTCACCACTGGTGACACAAGTCAGCTGGACGAATCATCTGCTGATTATGTCTGGTTCCAAATCCGCAGAAGAACGGCATTTTTATCTTTCTCTTTGTGTAAAAGAACATTATTCAAAACGCGAATTGGAACGTCAAATGGACAGTGCGTACTATGAGCGATCCATGCTGTCCTGCCTTGTTCCCATTGAGTTAAAAATCGGAAAATTTAAGCCGGAACATATTGGTCAAATCAATTTTTATCTGGAAGCTCTTGACCGTACCGTGAAAAAACCAAATGAAAATCCCAGTGTAGGTGTTGTTCTCTGTGCAAGTAAAGACGATGCTGTGGTAGAGTACGCATTGAGCCGCAGTATGTCTCCAACGTTGGTTTCTGATTATAAACTTTGTCTGCCGGATAAAGAAGCTTTGCAGGCAAAGCTTCGTGAAGTGACAGATATTGCGTTAGAACAGGCTGATAAGTAAACGGTTTACCTGACACTGGGTGAAACGAGAAGTGTGATTGAATTTACGGAGGAGCGAATGGGCGATTTTACGGTAGAAGAGATGCTTGCGATGCAGCAGGCCCTACAGGAAAAATACAAAGACAAGTGGGAACCAATCGGCCCGGAAGCGGGCAAACATAAACTATTATGGATGCTCGGTGAAGTCGGAGAGGTCATCGACATCATCAAGAAAAACGGGGACAAAACTGCTGTTGAGGATGCAGCGATACGGCAGCATCTTGTGGAAGAAATGGCGGATGTGCTCATGTATTACAACGATGTCCTGCTGTGTTATGGAATCAGCGAGCGGGAACTGAAAGAAGCGTATACCGCCAAGTTTGAAAAGAATATGACGCGCTGGTAAGAAAGCGCAAAAAGAACCCCCGGCTGGAGATGTTGGAGTCTCTGACCGGGGGTTTTAACGATTAGAACTTTATCCCATGACCACTGTGACTTCCACGGTCTCGCCGGGGGCGGCGATGGGGAGCACATTGCCGGGGATGGGAGCACCGTTGACGGTGACGCGCTTCACGCCCTTCTGCACGGCGTCGGGGTTCTCGACCCGGATGTGGTACACGGCCCCGCGGTAGCGGCGGGTGACGGTGAAGCCGGGCAGTGTGTGTGGGATGCAGGGGTCGATCTTCAGGCCGTCCAGCGTGGGCTGCACACCGAGGATGTACTGGCTGACGTTGAAGAAGGTCCAGGCAGCGGTGCCGGTCAGCCAGCTGTTCTTTGCCTCGCCGAAGGTCGGGGCGTCGATGCCGGCGACCATCTGGCTGTAGACATACGGCTCGGTGCGGTGGATCTCGGAGATGTCCTCGATGTAGGCGGGGCAGATCTTCTTGTAGACCTCAAAGGCACGGTCGCCGTGGCCGAGCACGGTCTCGGCGCAGCTGATCCACGGATTGTTGTGGCAGAAGATGCCGGCGTTCTCCTTGTATCCCGGAGGGTAGCTGGAGATCTCGCCGAGGTTGAGGCGGTAGGTGGTGTAGGCGGGCTGGAGCAGAATGACGCCGTACCGGGTGTCGAGCCGCTCTTCCACGCTCCTCAGCGCCTGCTCGGCCTGACCGGTCGTTTTGCCGATGCCCGCCATGACGCACATGCCCTGCGGCTCAATGAAGATCTGGCCCTCGTCGCATTCCTTGCTGCCGATGGGCTGGCCGAAGGCATCGTAGGCGCGGCGGAACCAGGCACCGTCCCAGCCGGCGGTCAGAGCGGCCTGCTCGACTTCCGCGATGGCGGCGCGGGCCTCGGCGGCCTCCTCCGGGAGGCTGCGGTGGTCGCACAGGTCGGCGTACTCGCTGCCGTACTTGACGAACATGCCCGCGATGAAAACGCTTTCGGCCACCGGGCCTTCGCTGGGGCCGGTGATCTGGAAGCTCTCGCCGGGGTGCTCAGAGAAGCAGTTCAGGTTCAGGCAGTCGTTCCAGTCGGCGCGGCCGATGAGGGGCAGGCCGTGGGGGCCGAGGTGGGTGCGGGTGAAGCGGAAGCTGCGGCGCAGATGCTCCATGAGGGGCTGTGCCTTGCTCACATCGTTGTCAAAGGCGACGGACTCGTCCAGAATGGACCAGTCGCCGGTCTCGCGGAGATAGGCGGCGGTGCCTGCGATGAGCCAGAGCGGGTCATCGTTGAAGCCGGTGCCCACGTCGCGGTTGCCTTTTTTGGTCAGGGGCTGATACTGGTGGTAGGCGCTGCCATCCTCGAACTGGGTGGCGGCGATGTCCAGAATGCGGCCGCGGGCGCGCTCCGGGATCATGTGGACGAAGCCCAGCAGGTCCTGGCAGCTGTCGCGGAAGCCCATCCCGCGGCCGATGCCGCTTTCGTAGTAGCTGGCTGAGCGGCTCATGTTGAAGGTGACCATGCACTGGTACTGGTGCCACAGGTTGACCATCCGGTCCAGCTTCTCGTCGCCGGAGTGCAATTGCAGGGTGGAGAGCAGCTTGTCCCAGTGGTCGGCCAGCGCTCTGCGGGCTTCGTCCACCTGAGTGTCGGTGGCGTAGCGGGCCATCATGGCCTCGGCGCGGGTCTTGTTGATGACGCCGGGGGCAGTGAACTTTTCGTCCACGGGATTCTCGATGTAGCCCAAACCGAAGAGGATGGTCCGGGTCTCCCCGGCTTCCAGAGTCAGGTGGAAGTGGTGGGCACCGACCGGGGCCCAGCCGTGGGCAATGCTGTTGGAGCAGCGGCCCGCCTTGACGGCTTCCGGCTCGTCGGGGCCGCCGTATACGCCGCAGAAGGCGTCGCGGGCGGTGTCGAAGCTGGTGACCGGGGTGTTGGCCCAGAACACCGCGTAGTGGTCGCGGCGCTCGCGGTACTCGGTCTTATGGTAGATGGCGCTGCCCACGACCTCCACTTCGCCGGTGGAGAAGTTGCGCTGGAAGTTGGAGCTGTCGTCCATGGCGTCCCACAGGCAGAACTCCACGTAGCTGAACACATCCAGTGTGCGGGGGGCATCGGTCTTGTTTTCCAGCGTCAGGCGGTCGATCTCGCAGGCGTCGCCGCGCGGGACGAACAGCTCCTGCTGAGCGCGGATGCCGTTCTTCTCACCGGTCAGGATGGTGTAGCCCAGACCGTGGCGGCAGCTGTAAGCGTCCAGCTCGGTCTTGGTGGGCTGCCAGCCGGGGTTCCAGATCGTGCCGCCGTCGTTGATGTAGATGCGGTGGCCGTCCATATCCAGCGGAGAGTTGTTGTAGCGGTAACGGGTGATGCGGCGCAGCCGCGCATCCCGGTAAAAGCTGTAGCCGCCGCCGGTGTTGGACACCAGACTGAAGAAGTCCTCGCTGCCCAGATAGTTGATCCAGGGCAGGGGCGTGCGGGGCGTGTCGATCACGTATTCCCGATGCACATCATCAAAATGTCCGAATTTCATACGATCAGTTCCTCCTTTGCAAAAACAGGAAACGCGCTGCAACCATCGGAAAAGCGAAAACGATTAAGAACACGCTGCAAGAAAAGAGAGAACGATTACGTTGCTTTAAGGATAACCGATTCCACAGCGAAATTCAAGTGGTTTTATGAAATATACAACGCACCGGACAGGAAGCGGATTTCGGCGGAATTGTAAGGATTTTGTAATGATTTTGAAGAGGGAACGAACTTTTTTATGTGAAGAAGGCGGGGCGAGGGAAGCGCTGCGTCTTCTGGAACCGGCCCACAGGCTCCAAACTGGGAAAGAAAATCCCCATTCTAAAGTAATAATAAGATCCTGCCAGAATGTCCCCGCTGATACGAAAGCAGGAAGCGAAAAAATATTCGAAAATGAGCGAAAGAGAGCGAAAATGGGGCAAACTGCATAATTTGATTCGCCGAAAATCGAACAAACCGCCAAAATCATGGCAATCGACACAAAAGATTTTCGTTTGCGCTTGATTTTTGGTGCGAAATGCGCTATATTGAAGCTGCGAAAACGATTTAGGATTCGTTCAGAACCAATCGGTTCCTGAGAGGAGGACGACGAAATGTCATCCCTGAAAGATCTGGCGCAGGAATGCGGGGTCTCGGTGGCCACGGTGAGCAAGGCGCTCAACGGCCAGTCGGATATCTCCGAAGCCACCCGCACCCGTGTTCGGGAGGCGGCTCGCCGGATGGGCTATGTTCCCAATATGGCAGCCCGCTCCATGAAGACCAATCGTACGTACAACATCGGCGTCCTGTTCGTGGACGAACGGCAGAGCGGCCTGGCACACGAATACTTCTCCGCTGTGCTGGACAGCTTCAAAGTCCGGGTCGAGCAGCTGGGCTACGATATCACCTTTATCAACCGGAACCTCGGCGGCAAGACGATGACCTATCTGGAGCACTGCCACTACCGCGGGGTGGACGGAGCCGTGATCGCCTGTGTGGACTTCACAGACCCGCAGGTGATCGAGCTGGTGAACAGCGATGTGCCGGTCGTCACGATCGACCACGTGTTCAACAACCGGATGGCAGTCCTTTCGGATAACGTGGCTGGCCTTTCGGCGCTGGTCCGCACGGCCTACAGCCGGGGCCACCGCCGCATCGCCTTCATCCATGGCGAACGGACCGCCGTTACCGAGAACCGTCTGGCGGGCTTCTACAAGAGCTGCGATGAGCTGGGGCTGGAAGTTCCGGATGTGTATGTGCGGGAGGGCATCTACCACGACGCCGACCGCTGTGCACGGGAAACGAAAGCACTGCTGGAACTTCCGCAGCGGCCCACCTGCATCCTCTTCCCCGATGACTTCTCCGCCATGGGCGGCTACAATGCCATCGCGGAGGCGGGGCTGAGCATCCCGGAGGACATCTCCGTGATGGGCTACGACGGCATCTACCTCTCCCGCGTCATGAAGCCACAGCTGGCGACCTACCAGCAGAACACCATGATGCTGGGGCGCACCGCCGCAGACAAGCTGGTGCAGATGATCGAGCACCCGCGTGTGACACTGGCCGAGCAGCTGCTCGTGACCGGCAAACTGCTGGAAGGCGACTCCGTCGGCCGACCGGCCCAAACGTAGTTCCTCGGCTCCGGGCGGACCGGAGCTTTGATAAAACAAATCGGATTTCGTTTGCATGAGAACCATTGAAGGAGGTTTTCTACTATGAGAAAGATTTCGCGTCGTAATTTCCTGGTCGCTTCTGGTGCAGTCGCCATCACCGCAGCGCTTTCTGCATGCGGCGGCAGTTCTTCCACTGCCAGCTCGACCGCAGCCTCCTCTGCAGCCGCTTCTTCTGCCGCAGCCGAGCCTGCCGCACAGGGCAAGGTCCTGAACATCTGGTGCTGGAACGACGAATTCCAGAGCCGCTTCAACGATTATTACCCCGAAGTCTCCGCCATCGCATCGGATAAGTCCACCACCACCCTGAAGGATGGCACGACCGTGAAGTGGACCATCAATGCCAACGAGAACAACAACTATCAGAACAAGCTGGACGAGGCCCTGCTGAGCCAGGACTCCGCAGCCGATGATGATAAGATCGATATCTTCCTGATCGAGGCCGACTACGCGCTGAAGTATGTCGATTCCGATTACGTTCTGGATGTCAAGAAGGACATCGGCCTGACCGACGCCGACCTGGCCGGTCAGTATCAGTACACCAAGGACATCGTCACCGTCGATGGCAGCCAGCGCGGCACCACCTGGCAGGCAACGCCGGGCCTGTTCGCATACCGCCGCAGCATCGCAAAGGATGTTCTGGGCACCGATGATCCCACCGAAGTCCAGAGCTACCTGTCCGATTGGGACAAGTTCAACGATGTCGCCGCACAGGCATCCGCCAAGGGCTACAAGATGCTGTCCGGCTTCGATGACGCATACCGCACCTTCTCCAACAACGTGGCAGCGCCCTGGGTCACCGGCACCACCGTCACCGTTGATGAGAACATCATGAAGTGGGTCGATCAGACCAAGGAGTACACCGACAAGGGCTACAACAACAAGTCCAGCCTGTGGGACAGCCAGTGGGCGTCCGACCAGGGCCCCAACGGCAAGGTCTTCGGCTTCTTCTACTCCACCTGGGGCATTAACTTCACCCTGCTGGGCAACTCTCTGGAGACGCCTACTTCTGAGGGCGGCAAGGAAGAGGTCGGCAACGGCATCTACGGTGACTACGCAGTCTGCGAAGGCCCTCAGCCGTATTACTGGGGCGGCACCTGGATCTGCGGCGCAGCCGGCAGCGACAACCTCGACACCATCAAGGATGTCATGCAGAAGCTGACCTGCGATGAAGCCATCATGAAACAGATCACCCTGGATACCCAGGACTACACCAACAACGAAAAGGCCATGGAAGAAATCGCCAGCAGCGATTACAAGTCCGACTTCCTGGGCGGCCAGAACCACATCGCGCTGTTCGCAGAGGCAGCCAAGAAGATCGACATGTCCAACGCCGGCCCGTATGACCAGGGCCTGAACGAGAGCTTCCAGACCGCCTTCAAGGATTACTTCACCGGCAACGTGGATGAAGATACCGCAAAAGCAAACTTCGAGACCGCCATCAAGGAGAAGTATCCGGAGCTGACCGACGTTGTCTGGCCCGCATAAGGCAGACGCACTCGCACACAACTGAGATCAGGGGGGCGGGCCGGGCGCAGTGCCCCGCCCGCTCCCTTTTTTCCTGGAACACCCGTCAGGAGGCAGTCACATGGGAGAGAAAACAAAAAAGAAAGGGTCGATCAGCTACGCGAAATGGGGCTACATCTTCATCGCACCGTTCTTTCTCATTTTCGCGGTATTCCAGCTGATCCCCCTGGCATCCACCATCTATTACAGCTTCTTTGAATATTACCGCAGCGGTCTGAAGATCATCGGGCCCAACTTCGTGGGCTTGAAAAACTATGTGACCCTGTTTGCAACAGACCTGCCCAAATATTTCAGCAACACTCTGCTGCTCTGGATCATCGGCTTCATCCCGCAGATCGCCATCTCCCTGCTGCTGGCGGCCTGGTTCACCGACCTGCGCCTCAAGCTGAAGGGCCAGACCTTCTTCAAGACGGTCATCTACATGCCCAACCTGATCATGGCATCGGCGTTCGCCATGCTGTTCTTTGCCCTCTTCTCGGACAACGGCCCCGTCAATGCGGCGCTGATGGGCATGGGCATCCTCAAACAGCCGTTCAGCTTCTTGAACACGGTCTGGGGCAACCGCGGTCTGATCGGCCTGATGAACTTCCTGATGTGGTTCGGCAACACCACCATCATGCTGATGGCCGCCATCATGGGCGTGGACCCCACCCTGTATGAGGCCGCCGAGCTGGATGGCTGCACCCCGAACCAGATGTTCTGGAAGATCACCATCCCGCTCATCCGCCCCATCCTCGTTTACGTCATGATCACCTCGATGATCGGCGGCTTGCAGATGTTTGATGTGCCGCAGATCCTGACCAACGGCAAGGGCGGCCCGGACCGCACCTCCACCACCATGATCATGTACCTGAACAACCACCTGTTCAGCAAGAACTACGGCATGGCAGGCGCGGTGTCTGTGGTGCTGTTCCTCGTCTGCGCAGTGCTCTGCGTCGTCGTTTACGTGAGCCTGACCAGGGAAGACGATGGCCGCAGCAAGGCAGAGCGCAAGGCTCTGAAAGGAGGTAAGAAGTAATGGCTCACACTGCATTGACAAAGTCGGAAAAAGCCACACTGGCGGCCCGCCGCACCGGGTGCTACATCGCGCTGGTGCTCATCAGCTTTCTGTGCCTGTTCTTCTTCTATGTGCTGGTCATCAACTCCACCCGCACCCACTTTGAGATCCAGAAAGGCTTTTCGCTGCTCCCCGGCAAATCCCTGATGACCAACCTGAAAAACGTGCTGAACGACGCGAACATCCCGGTGCTGACCGGTGTGCGGAACAGCCTGATCGTCTCGGCCTGTTCGGCTGCGCTCAGCGTCTACTTCTCGGCCCTGACGGCCTACGGCATTTATGCCTACAACTTCCGGTTCAAGAAGGCGGCGTTCGCCATCATCCTGCTCATCATGACCATGCCGACGCAGGTGTCGGCCTTGGGCTTTTTGCAGCTCATCACTAAGATGGGCCTGAAAAACTCGTTCCTCCCGCTCATCATCCCCAGCATCGCAGCGCCTGCCGTCTTCTTCTTCATGAAGCAGTACCTTGACGCCAGCCTGCCGATGGAGATCGTGGAAGCGGCCCGCATCGACGGTGCCGGAGAGTTCTACACCTTCAATAAGATCGTGCTCCCCATCATGAAGCCCGCGCTGGCGGTGCAGGCCATCTTCGCCTTCGTGTCCAGCTGGAACAACTACTTCATCCCCGCTCTGGTCCTGGATACCGCCGATAAGAAGACCCTGCCCATCCTGATCGCACAGCTGCGCAGTGCAGACTTCCTGAAGTTCGATATGGGCAAGGTGTATATGATGGTCGCCATCGCCATCCTGCCCGTGATCATCGTCTACCTGCTGCTCTCGAAGTTCATCGTCCGCGGCGTAGCACTGGGCGGCGTGAAGGGCTAAAATTTCGACCGCTGCCAGCGGCAGAAACAGGGAGAAATTTTTGGCGCAGCGGTCTGCAAGACGCGAGGCCCGCTCAAGGGCCGAAGCGGAT
>OHDN01000187.1_pt1 | contig 46042 bp, 39 predicted proteins | sample 1566971 | NCBI WGS metagenome assembly OHDN01 (sample SAMEA3879538, study PRJEB24766) | human gut metagenome | biome: human-associated habitat; feature: feces | place: USA | collected 1985/1987
CTCGCAAGAGCCGTCGCTACATCTTGTGCCCAGCTGCATTAAGCCGATAAGCACATATTCTTATTATATTAAAGAGTCTTCCCCATCTCCCCTTGAAAATTGTCCACAGCTGTGCTATGATTAGTGTGTATAATTTTGTGCTTTTTCTGCCCGCGCGGCAAATACAGAAAGGAGCTGCGCCATGTATTCTTCCGCTTACGTCTGGGCCAAGGTTCTGGGGCATATGGAGTCCCGCCTGACCCCGCAGGTCGTGTCGACCTGGTTTGACGACACTGAGATTCTCGAGCTGACGGATGAAAAGCTCGTGCTCTACTCCCCCTCCTCCTTCCGCAAGGATATCATTCTCCGCCGCTGCGTCGGCTATATCAAGGAAGCCATGCAGGAGATCTTCCAGCTGAACGTCGACGTCGTCGTGCTCGACGATACGGAAATCGAGGCCTATCGCGGCAAATCGCAGAAGCCGGAGTTCATCGAGTTTAACCCGCAGTTCACCTTCGACAACTTTGTCGTCGGCTCCTCGAACCGCTTCGCGCACGCCGCCGCCGTTTCCGTCGCCAATAACCCGGCGGAAACGTATAATCCCCTTTTTATTTACGGCCCGTCCGGCCTTGGCAAAACGCACCTGCTTTACGCCATCGCCAGCGTCGTGCATAAGAACCACCCCAGCTATAATATCGTCTATATCAAGGGCGATCAGTTTACAAACGAGCTGATTGCCGCCCTGCAGGAGGGCCGGAACAATGAGTTCCGCTATAAATACCGCAATGCCGACCTGTTCCTCGTCGACGATATCCAGTTTATCGCCGGCAAGGAATCGACGCAGGAGGAATTTTTCCATACCTTCAATAACCTCTACGAGAACCACCACCAGATCGTCCTGACCGCCGACCGGCCTCCCAATGAGATGCTGCGTCTGGAGGACCGTCTGAAAACCCGGTTCGAATGGGGCCTGATTGCAGATATCCAGCCGCCTGATTTCGAGACGCGCATGGCGATCATCAAGAACAAATCCGTCTCGCTCGGCTTCGATCTACCGAACGACGTGTGCACGTTCATCGCCGAAAACGTGACCTCCAACGTGCGTCTGCTGGAGGGCACGGTCAAAAAGATCCGCGCCTATCATGACCTTGACAACATGGAGCTGACCGTCCCGAACGTGTCCCGCGCCATCAAGGATATGTACAACAAGGAAAAAGCCGAGAATCTGCCAACGCCGAACCTCATCATCGGCGAAGTCTCCCGGTTCTATAACATCGAGGAGTCCGTCATCCGCGGCACGCTCAAGAATAAAAACACTGCCGAGGCGCGGCAGGTCGCGATGTATCTGGTGCGAAAGCTCACGAATCTGAGTCTTCCAGACATCGGCAAAGAATTCGGCCGCGACCATTCGACCGTCATCCACTCGCTCAAAAAGGTCGAGCAGCAGCTTGCCGCAGGCACCGGAACGCTCGCCGACAACATCCGCGACATTACGGCCAACGTCAACAGCAAGCTCTGATTTTGTCCACACCACCCTGTGGAATCCACACACATTCTCTGTGGAAAGCTGTGAAACAGAGGTTTCACAAAAATGCGTGTTGATAACATTCTTTTTTCTGCACACCTGCCTGTGGATAAAAAAGCGTTGATACGTCAAGGCGAAAACAGCTTTTCCACATAAAATTCCCCTACTGCTACGTACTTCTAAAAAATATCCTTTCTTTCTTTTGAAAGAAGAAACGGAGGAAGTTCCATGAAATTTACCTGTGAAAAAAATGCGCTGGTGAGCGCCATCTCCGTCGCTTCCCGTACCGTCGCGCAGAAGAGTACCATTCCGGCGCTCGAAGGAATTTATATCCGGGCCGGCGTAAAGCTGACGCTTTCCGGTTATAATCTTGAAACGGGCATCACCATCTCCGTCGACGCCGAGATCCAGCAGACTGGCGCCTGCATTATGCCCTCCCGTCTCTTCTTCGACATCATCCGGAAGCTGCCGGGCGATACCGTCAGTATTTCGGTCGACGAAAAGTTCAAAGTCTCCATCCGCGGCGGCATTTCCTCGTTTTCCATCACGGCCATGTCGTCCGAAGATTACCCGGAGCTGCCGGAGGTCGAGTCCGACAAGGGTATCAGCCTGCCGCAGAACGAGCTGAAAGCCATGATCGGCGGCACCAGCTTTGCCGTCAGCGAAAATCAGGCCCGCCCCATCCATACCGGCTGCCTGTTTGAGGTCGAGGATTCCTCTATTACGGTCGTCGCCGTCGACGGCTACCGGCTGGCGCTGCGCCGCTGGAAATCGGAGGAACCGATCGGGCGGACGCTCAAATTCGTCGTGCCTGCCGCAGCGCTGAAGGAAGCGGAAAAAATCCTCGGCGATACGGACGAAGCCTGCACGTTCTTCCTCGGCAGCAAGCATATCCTCTTCACCATCGGCGAGGCAACGCTGGTCTGCCGTCTGCTGGAGGGTGAATTCTTGGACTGGCGGCGCGTCCTGCCGCAGAACCAGCCGGTCAAGCTGGCGGTAAACGTCGCGAAAATGACCGATTCCATCGAACGTGTCGGTCTGATCATCTCCGAAAAGCTCAAAAGTCCGGTGCGCTGCAAATTCGGCGAAAATACGGCGGATTTCCGCTCCGTCTCCACCATCGGCGAAGCGCATGACGTCTGCCAGATCGCGGGCGACGGACAGGATATGGAGATCGGCTTCAACTGCCGGTACCTGCTCGACGCGCTGCGCGCGATCCCGGATGCAGAGTGCTCGCTGGAACTCATCAATGGGTTAAGCCCCATCGTCATGAATCCTTGCGACGGGTCCGAGCGGTACAGCTATATGGTCCTGCCGGTCCGGCTGAAAGCGGGGGAATAAGATGAAGGTCAGAGTCACAAAAAAGCTTTCGGATGCGCCCATTGAGATTCCCATCCATACTGAATTTATCAAATTGCAGGATTTTCTGAAATTCGCCAACGCCATTGAGTCCGGCGGCATGGCCAAGACCTTCATTCAGGAGGGGGAAGTCCTTGTCAACGGCGAGGTCTGCACGATGCGCGGCAAGAAGCTGCACCCCGGCGATGAAGTTACATTCCTGCACAACACCTGGCGCGTCACGGAAGAGCACGCATGAAGCTGCAAAGCCTGCAGCTCTACGATTTTCGGAGCTACGAGACGGCCAGCGTCCAGCTGCACCCCGGTGTGAATCTCATTGTCGGCGAAAACGCGCAGGGAAAGACGAATCTTCTGGAGTCCGTCTTCTATCTCTCCACCGGCAAAAGCTTCCGCACCGCCCGCAATCAGGAGCTGATCCGCTTTGGCGCAGAATTTGCAGATTTAAGCTGCACCCTGTTTTCAGGCGGCAGAGAGCAGAGCCTGCGCGCCGTGCTGTTTTCCGGCAGGAGGCCGCGTCAGCTCTACATCGGCGGCGTGAAGCAGCGGTCTGCCGCCGGACTTTCCGGCGTGCTGACGACCGTTCTGTTCTGTCCGGACGATCTGCTGATCTTAAAAAGCGGCTCTTCCGGAAGACGGAAGATTCTCGATACCGCCCTGTGCCAGCTCCGGCCCGGCTACGCGCAGGCGCTGGCGGAATATCAGAAGCTGTACGACAGCAAATCAAGAATTTTAAAAGACTATCACGACGCCCCTTCCCTGCTGGAGCCGCTGCCGGAGTTCAACTACCGCATGGCGCAGGTCGGCGCGGTCGTGATCACCTACCGGGCAAAATTCCTGCGGGAGCTTTCCAAACAGGCACGGCTGTACCATGCGGAATTTTCCGGCGGCCGGGAGGAGCTTTCCCTCGTCTATCAGACCGTCTCGACCGTGACGGACCCGTTCGCGGATAAAAAGACCATCTTTCAGCAGCTGCTCGACCACCAGCAGGCGCATTACCGCGCCGAGCTGGATTCCGGCCAGTGCCTGTCCGGCCCGCATAAGGACGATTTTGAAACGCTTCTCGGCGAGCGCTCCGTCAAGGCCTACGGCTCTCAGGGCCAGACCCGCACGGCGGCTATCAGTCTCAAGCTGGCCGAGCGCGAATTATTCCGCGCCGACACCGGCGAGGAGCCGGTTCTGCTGCTGGACGACGTGCTGTCCGAGCTGGACGCGCGGCGGCAGGATTTTGTGCTCAATCAGATCCGTTCCGGGCAGGTGCTCATCACCTGCTGTGAGCCGGAACGCATCACGAATATCGGCAAACGCATTTTTGTGGAGGGCGGACAGATCCGGGAGGAAGCGTCATGTACCTGAATATCGGCGGCGATTTTTCCGTCCGGTCGGAATCCGTCGTGGGCGTGTTTGATCTGGACAACACCAGCTGCTCTAAATGGACGCGGAAATTTCTCGCGGAGGCCCAAAGGGCCGGCGCCATCGTCGAAGCGACGGACGAGCTGCCGAAATCCTTTCTGGTCGTCAGCGAATACGGAGAAAACCGCGTCATTCTGACAAAATATAACGCCGCCGTCCTGCTCAAACGGATGCAGGACGCGCAGCGCAGTCCGATCTCTGCTAAAGGAGAAGCAATATGACAGAAGAAATCAAAGATATCATCGAAGCCGAACACGAATACAACGCCAGTCAGATCCAGGTTCTGGAGGGATTGGAGGCCGTCAGAAAGCGGCCTGGTATGTACATCGGCTCGACCAGCAGCTCAGGTCTGCACCATCTGGTCTATGAGATCGTCGACAACGCGATCGACGAGGCGCTGGCCGGATACTGCAAGCACGTCGTTGTGACCATCAACGAGGGCAACACCATCACCGTCACCGACGATGGCCGCGGCATCCCCGTCGACATTCAGGCCCAGACCGGCAAGCCCGCGCTGGAGGTTGTCTATACCGTCCTGCACGCGGGCGGCAAATTCGGCGGCGGGGGCTATAAGGTCTCCGGCGGTCTGCACGGTGTCGGCGCGTCGGTCGTCAACGCCCTTTCCGAGTGGCTGGAGGTCGAGGTCAGCAAGGACGGGAAAATTTATCAGATGAAATTCTCCCGCGGCCATATTACCCAGGAAATGCGCATCATCGGCACCACGGACAAGCACGGCACGAAGGTCACCTTCAAGCCCGACCCCGAGATGTTCGACACGCTGGAATATGACTACGAAACGCTCCATACCCGTATGCGCGAGCAGGCGTTCCTGAACGCCGGTCTGCACATCACCATCCGCGACGAGCGCATCGAATCCGCCGACAAGCCCGAAAAGGAACGCATGGACTCCATGTGCTACGAGGGCGGTATCCGCGAATTCGTCCGCTGGTACAACCGCCACAAAACGCCGATCCACGAGCAGGTCATCTACATGTCCGGCTCCAAGGGAGACGACACGGCGGAGGTCGCGCTGCAGTATAACGACTCGTTCAACTCCAACATCGTCTCGTTTGCAAACGATATCCATACCCCAGAAGGCGGTATGCACGAGGAGGGCTTTAAGCGGGCGCTGACAAACGTGCTCAACGCCTACGGCGTCAAAAAGGGCTATATCAAGGGCGACGACAAGGTCACCGGCGACGATGTGCGCGAAGGTCTGACCGCCATCGTTTCCGTCAAGCTGACCGAGGCGCAGTTCGAGGGCCAGACAAAGGCCAAGCTCGGCAACGCCTCCATGCGCACGCTTGTCAGCAACATCGTCACGCAGCAGCTGACGGAATTCCTTGAGGAAAACCCCGCCGTCGGCAAGCTCATTCTCGACAAGGCCATGATGGCCAACCGCGCCCGCGAGGCCGCCAGAAAGGCCCGCGAGGCCATCCGCCGCAAGACGGGCCTTGAATCCGGACAGATGCCGGATAAACTGCGCGACTGCAACGACACCGACCCCACGCTCACCGAGCTTTACATCGTCGAGGGCGATTCCGCAGGCGGCTCGGCCACACAGGGTAGAGATTCCCGCTTCCAGGCAATCCTCCCCCTCTGGGGCAAGATGCTGAACGTGGAAAAGGCAAGGGCCGACAAGGTCTACGGCAACGACAAGCTCCAGCCGGTCATCACCGCGCTCGGAGCCGGCATCGGCGACGAATTCAACCTCGACAAACTGCGCTATCACAAGGTCATCATCATGGCCGATGCCGATGTCGACGGCAGCCATATCCGCACGCTCCTGCTCACATTCTTCTTCCGCTTCATGCGGCCCCTGATCGAGCACGGCTATGTCTATTCCGCCGTCCCGCCGCTTTACAAGCTCTCGCGCGGCAAGACGCAGCGTGTGGCGTATTCCGACCCGGAGCGCGATCAGATTTCCGCCGAAATGCGTGCGGACAACCCGAACGCGAAGGTTGATATCTCCCGGTACAAGGGCCTCGGCGAAATGAACCCGCACGAGCTGTGGGAGACGACCATGGACCCCACTACGCGCACGCTCCGCCGCATCACGCTCGAAGACGCCGTGCAGGCCGACCAGATCTTCACCGTCCTGATGGGCGAGGCCGTCGAGCCGCGCAAGGAGTTCATCGAGGAAAACGCGAAATACGTCGTGAATCTGGATATCTGACCTGTCTGGAAGAAATCGCAGGGGACGGACGGCTCTGTCCGCCCGGAAGAAATACCCTGTTTGTAAATAAGCAGTTCTGAACACGCAACTTCCCTGGGGCGGACAGAGTCGTCCGCCCCTACAAAGGAGAAAGCATAAATGGCACATAAAAAAGACTACAAGCCCGAGGATATCATGTTCCCCGAACAGCGAATCGTACAGTCGGAGCTTGTGCATGAGATGAAAAGCTCGTACATCGACTACGCGATGTCCGTCATTGTCGGCCGTGCGCTGCCCGATGTACGCGACGGTCTGAAGCCCGTCCACCGGCGCATTCTCTACGCCATGTACGAGGACGGTCTGACCTCCGACAAGCCGTTCAAGAAGTCGGCGACTTGCGTCGGCGACGTGCTGGGCCGGTATCATCCGCACGGCGACGCATCGGTCTATGACGCGATGGTCCGTCTGGCGCAGGATTTCTCCATGCGCTATCCGCTTGTCGACGGCCACGGCAACTTCGGTTCCGTTGACGGCGATCCCCCTGCGGCCTATCGTTACACCGAGGCGCGTATGTCGAAGCTCTGCAACGAGATGCTGCGCGATATCGACAAGGAAACGGTTCTGTGGGACCCGAACTTTGACGAATCGAGAAAGGAACCGCGCGTTCTTCCCTCGCGCTTCCCGAATCTGCTGGTCAACGGCTCGTCCGGCATCGCCGTCGGCATGGCGACAAATATCCCGCCGCATAATCTGACCGAGGTCATCAACGCCTGTATCTGCATTCTGGAAAACCCGGAGGCGGAACTGGCAGACCTCATGGACTATATCAAGGGTCCGGATTTCCCGACAAAGGGCATTATCATGGGCCGCAGCGGCATCCGCGCCGCGTATGCCACGGGCCGCGGCAAGATCACCGTCCGCGCCCGGACGGAGTTTGAGGAATTCGGCCAGAACCGCGAGCGTATCATCGTCACTGAGCTTCCCTATCAGGTCAACAAGCGCCAGCTCATCGCCAACATGGCCGAGCAGGTGCGCGACAAGCGCCTTGAGGGCATTTCCGACATCCGCGACGAGACGGACCGCAACGGTATGCGCGTCGTCATTGAACTCAAAAAGGACGCAAACCCGCAGGTCGTTCTGAACCGGCTGTTTGCCCAGACGCAGATGCAGACCACGTTCGGCGTGACGATGCTTGCGCTGGTCAACAACCAGCAGCAGCCGAAGATTCTGTCCCTGCGCCATATGCTCGATGAATATCTCGCCTTCCAGGAGGAGATCATCACAAAGCGGACGCAGTACGACCTCAAAAAAGCGCTCGACCGGCAGCACGTGCTGCAGGGCCTGCTGATCGCCGAGGACAACATCGACGAGGTCATCAAGACCATCCGCGAAAGCTACGACAACGCGAAAGAGCGCCTGATGGAGCGGTTCAATCTGTCCGAAATTCAGGCGCAGGTCGTGCTGGACATGCAGCTCAAGCGCCTGCAGGGTCTCGAGCGCGAAAAGCTCGAAGCGGAATATGAGGAGCTTGAAAAGCGCATCGCGTATTACCGTGAGCTGCTTTCCAACGAAGAAATGCTCAAAGGCGTCCTGAAGGACGAGCTGACCGCCATCCGCGACAAATACGGCGACGACCGCCTGACTGAAATTCAGGACGTCGAGGACGAGATCGACATTGAAGACCTGATCGAAGAAGAACAGTGCGTCTTCACGCTCTCCCACGCGGGCTACTGCAAACGCGTTCCCGCCTCGACCTACCGCAGCCAGAAGCGCGGCGGCAGAGGCGTCACGGGCATGACGACGAAGGAGGAGGACTTCGTAGAGGGTGTGTTCACCGCCTCCACGCATGATTATATCCTCTTCTTCACGAACCTCGGCAAGGTGCACCGCCGCAAGGGCTATCAGATCCCGGAGGCAGGCCGCACGGCCAAGGGCACGAATCTGGTCAACATTCTCCCGTTTGAGCCGGGCGAGAAGGTCACGGCGGGTATCACCGTGCATGAGTTCGACGAGGATTATCTCGTCTTCGTCACCAGAAACGGCACCGTCAAGCGGCTGGAGCTGGCAAGCCTCAATACCGCGCGCAAAGCCGGTATCCGCGCGCTGACGCTCTCGGAGGGCGATGAATTGATCGCCGTCATGAAGACCGACGGCAAGCAGGATATCCTGCTTGCAAGCGCGAACGGCATGGTCATCTGCTTCAACGAAAACGACGTGCGCGTCATGGGCCGCGACGCGGCCGGTGTGCGCGGCATGATGCTGGACGCGGGCGACTATGTGGTCGGCGCGGGAATCGCCGCGAAGGCCAAGCAGCTGCTTTCCGTCACGGAATACGGCTACGGCAAGCGCACGGAGATCGAAGCCTATCTGCGCCTCGGTGAGGACGGCCAGCGCCGCCCGCAGAACCGCGGCGGCAAGGGCCTCAAGGGCTATAACATCACGGCCAAGACCGGCAGAATCGCGGGCGTGGCGATCGTGGACGATGCGGATGATATCATGCTGATCGAAAACGGCGGCGTGCTCATCCGCATGGCGGCGGCGGATATCAACATCTACGGACGCGACACGCAGGGCGTCATTCTCATGCGCCTTGAAGCCGGCAGCCGCGTCATTTCCGTCGACCGCGTCGACCGCGAGCCGGAAGAGCCTGCGGAGAACCAGAATCCGGAACCGGAAATCAGCACACCTGATGGAAACGATTTCGTATGAAAACAGTGACCATCTACACCGACGGGGCCTGCTCCGGCAATCCCGGCCCCGGCGGCTGGTGTGCGATTCTGGAATACAACGGACACGAGAAGCTGATCTCCGGCGGCGAAGCGCGCACCACGAACAACCGCATGGAGCTGACCGCCGTCATTCAGGCGCTGCTTGCCCTGCGCGAGCCGTGCATCGTGGAGCTGTATTCCGATTCCAAGTATGTCATTGACGCGCTGGAAAAGGGATGGGCATGGGGCTGGCGGAAAAAGGGCTGGGTCAAGTCCGATAAAAAGCCCGCCCTGAACCCCGACCTCTGGGAAATGCTCCTCGGCCTCGTGAGCCAGCATGAGATGCACTACCACTGGGTCAAGGGGCACGAGGAAAACGAAAAAAACAACCGCTGCGACGAGCAGGCGGTTCTGGAAAGCCGGAAATTTAAGGTTTCATAGACCAACACTGCCCCTTGTCATGCCTACGGAAGCGCATGACAAGGGGCTTGTTTTCTTTTCCCAATCTTTTCTTTTGGAGGAGCAAAAGAAAAGACGGAACGGCAGCTGCTGATTTCTAATATGGGCTCCTGCATTGCTTACCTGTATCGTTGACCATAAAAACAGCGCCCGGATATCCGGGCGCTGCTGGTTTTATTTTGCGTATTCGACTGCTTTTGTTTCGCGGATGACGTTGACCTTGATCTGGCCGGGGTATTCGAGTTCGGACTCGATCTTCTTGGCAAGATCGTGGGCCAGAAGGATCATGTTGTCCTCCGTGACCTCCTCGGGCTTGACCATTACGCGGACCTCGCGGCCGGCCTGAATGGCGTAGGCTTTCTCAACGCCGGGGAAGGAGTTCGTCAGCTCTTCGAGCTTTTCGAGCCTGCGGATATAGTTCTCGACGTTCTCACGGCGTGCACCGGGGCGTGCAGCGGAGATCGCGTCGGCTGCCTGCACGAGACAGGCAATGACGGTCTGCGGCTCAACGTCGCCATGGTGCGCCTCGATGGCGTTGATGACGACGGGGTTCTCCTTGTACTTTCTGGCAAGCTCGACGCCCAGCTGGACGTGGCTGCCTTCCATCTCGTGGTCGACGGATTTGCCGAGGTCGTGGAGCAGACCGGCGCGCTTTGCCAGCGTCACGTCGACGCCCAGCTCGGACGCCATCAGGCCCGCAATGTGCGCGACCTCAATGGAGTGGTTCAGAACGTTCTGGCCGTAGGACGTGCGGTATTTCTGGCGGCCCAGGAGCTTGATCAGCTCGGGGTGCAGATTGTGCACGCCCGTTTCGAACGTGGCGCGTTCGCCCTCGACCTTGATGGTGTGGTCGACCTCGCGGCGGGCCTTTTCGACCATGTCCTCAATGCGGGTCGGATGGATGCGGCCGTCGGCGATGAGCTTTTCAAGCGCAAGCCGCGCGACCTCGCGGCGGACGGGATCGAACGAGGAGACGGTGATGGCCTCCGGGGTATCGTCGATGATGAGGTCAACGCCGGTGATGGTTTCGAGCGTGCGGATGTTGCGGCCCTCGCGGCCGATGATGCGGCCCTTCATTTCATCGTTGGGCAGCGGTACGACGGAGACGGTCGTTTCGGCGGCATGGTCTGCCGCGCAGCGCTGGATGGCGGTGGCGATGATCTCGCGGGCCGTCTGATCGGCCTCCTCCTTCATCTGCGTCTCGATCTCCTTGATCTTCATCGCGGTCTCGTGGCGCACGTCGTCTTCCACGTCCTTGAGGATGTAGGCCTTGGCCTCGTCCTGCGTCAGGCCGGAGATCTTTTCCAGAACCTCCATCTGGCTGCGCTTGAGAGAGTCGACCTCTTCCTGCTTCTTGTCGATGGCCGCGATCTTCTTGGCCAGCTCGTCCTCTTTCTTTTCGTGAAGATTGACCTTCTTGTCAAGGGCTTCTTCCTTCTGCTGCAGACGGCGCTCCTGCTTGGAGACTTCCGCGCGGCGCTCCTTGACCTCCTGTTCGTATTCGCTGCGTGATTTATGGATCTCTTCCTTCGCTTCGAGCAGCATTTCGCGCTTTTTGCTTTCTCCGCCCTTGATGGCTTCGTTGATGATGCGCCGGGCTTCCTCTTCGGCGGAACCGATCTGCTTTTCCGCAACCTTTTTGCGGTACAGAACGCCGGCCGCGAAGAAGACCGCGCAGAGCACGACTGCCGCGATGCTAAGGATGAGGCATAGCGTATTGAATTCCATAAACTGCGAATCACACCTCCTGTTTTCAGTATTGGGTACGCCGGCACTCCGGCGACTTGAATCATAAAGCGCAATGAGCTTCCCCAAGTCCCATTACAGCCATACAAATCCTACCCTACATTGTACCGGTTTGCCGCGTGTCTGTCAAGGCGCAATTCGGAAAAATGCACGAAACGGGATACGCCTGTTTGGGCGCTTTTAGCAAGAACCGCTGATGCGGCAGGTTGACAAGCGGGAAAAAGTGTGATTCTATAAAGGAAAAGCGGATATCAGGCCGCGGCGAAGACCTGCGGCAGCCGCCGCGTGATGGCGACGCACAAAAAGCTTCCAAGTGCGATCTTCAAAAGGTCGCCCGGCAGATAGATCAGCATGCCGTTTTTGATGACCTGCCAGAATGTCAGCCCCTTGCCCAGATACGCGTTCGCGATCAGCGCCATATACGGCACGCCGATAGCATACAGAACAGCCAGCCCTGCCAGCATGGCAAGCGCCGTCCCCCAGAAGGTCAGGGGCCGCTTCGCCAGCTTCCCGATCACGAACGCCGACGGGATCAGCCCCAGCAGGAACCCGAACGTCGGCTGCAAAACATACGAAAATCCGCCGCCCAGCGCGAAGATCGGCACGCCCACCAGTCCGATCAGCACATACACGGCCTGCGACAGCGCGCCGTAGCCCGCGCCGAGCAGAATGCCCGCCATGGCTGTGAACAGGAATTGCAGCGAGATCGCCGCCAGCGCGAAGGGAATCTTGAAAAAGGCGCCGATCGCCGTCAGCGCGGCGAACAGTGCCGTCAGGACCAGCATCAAGGTCTTTCTGTGCTGCATAAGAAGTTCTCCTTTTGTAAACCAAATTTAGAAACAGGTTTACAATACACGAAACCGAACGAAAAATCAAGGGGATATTTATCATGTTGAAAGAAGAAGTTCTCTCCATGCTGTTGAACGCGCAGGAGCCTGTCTCCGGCGAGGGCATCTGCAAGACCCTCGGCGTGACCCGGGCCGCCGTCTGGAAGACCATCGACCAGCTGCGGCAGGAGGGCTATGGGATCGACGCCGCGCCGAAGCGCGGCTATACGCTCGCATCCGTTCCAGACCGGCTCGATACGGCCCTTGTGCGTGCACACCTGTCCGGCCATCCGTGGCAGACGCTGGTGACAGCCGTGCCCAGCGTGGATTCCACGAACAACGCCTGCAAGCGCCTCGCCGCCGAGGGTGCGCCGGACGGCACCGTCGTTCTGACCGGCTGCCAGACCGCCGGACGGGGCCGTCGGGGCCGTACCTTCGTCTCCCCGCCGGGCGGTCTGTATTTCAGCGTGATCCTGCGCCCGCACGCAAAGCCGGAAGCCCTCATGCACCTCACGGCCATGGCTGCGGTCGCCGCCGCACGGGCGGTCTTCGCGGTCAGCGGCGTGTATCCCGATATCAAATGGACGAACGATCTTGTGCTCGGCGGGAAAAAGCTCTGCGGCATCCTCACCGAGATCGGCATCGAGGCCGAATCGCGCGAGGTCGACTACGCCGTTGTCGGCATCGGCATCAACTGCGCCCGCGTCGACCTGCCGCCGGAGGTCAGCGCCATGTCGGCCAGTCTGGAGGCCTTTACCGGCCAGAAGCCCGACCGCGCCCGCCTCGCCGCCGCCCTCGTCCGGTCGCTTTGCAAACTGGAGCAGGCCCTGTTCACCGAAAAAGACGCCTGGCTGCGGGAATTTGCCGCCCACTGCATCACCATCGGACAGGACGTCAAGCTCGTCCGGGGCGACGACGTGACCTACGCCCACGCCGACGGCATCGACGAAGAGGCGGCCCTTCTCGTTACCTACCCCGACGGGACAAAAGCCGCCGTCGCCTCCGGAGAAGTCTCCGTGCGCGGTATGTACGGGTATGCGTAGCGTCAGTTGACAAGGGCACACACGGTTTTTCACGGGGCAAAACGACGTCTGGCGTCGTTATCCTCGTTGGCGGGCGACAGCCCGCCTGCCTCGTCTGCCTGGCCAGCCGCCGTTTATCCTCCGTGAAAAACTCCGAAGGACTTGCCGGCTGGTCTGGGGCGTTGTCTGCAAGGCAGAGGACGCAGACATACTGGCGTATGTCAAGGACGATAACGCGGCAGACGGCGGCCCAGTCCGGCCCGCAAGCGTGCGTGCCCTTGTCAACTGACGCTAAGGGCAGCACTGCACGATCAAAAAAGACCCCCGGCCAGCTCTGGCCGGGGGAAGATGGGGTTGTGGGATTTGGCGGCGGCCTGGGCCGCTGCCAGGGATATGAAGTGCGCTCGCATTGGATAAGCTGTAGCTATAAGATAGCACCCGCAGAGGGAAAAGTCTGCCGAACGCTGTCGCGGCGGAATTTTTTTCCGCGTGCGGCCACACTTCTTGCAATCGGGTATATTTACTGATAAAATAGCACCCGTATTGGAGGGATATCTATGGAATTTGACGCTGGGCGGTATGATATCGCCGTGATCGGCGCGGGACACGCCGGGATCGAGGCCGGGCTTGCCTGTGCGCGGATGGGGCTGGAGACGGTCGTGTTCACGATCAATCTGGACGCCGTCGGCAATATGCCCTGCAACCCCGCCATCGGCGGCACGGGCAAGGGCCATCTGGTGCGGGAGCTTGACGCGCTGGGCGGGGAAATGGCAAAGGCTGCCGACCGCTCGTGCATCCAGTACCGGATGCTGAACCTTGGCAAGGGCCCCGCTGTCCACTCCCTCCGCGCGCAGGCCGACCGGCGGCGCTATCAGGAGGATATGAAGCGCACGCTTGAGCGGCAGGAGCATCTTGATCTCAAGCAGGCCATGGTCACGCAGCTTCGCCTGACGGACGGCCATGTGTCCGCTGTCGTCACGCGCCTCGGCGCGGTCTATTCCGTCAAGGCCTGCGTCATCGCCTCCGGCACGTATCTGGACGCACGCGTCATCACCGGCGACTGCGCCTATTCCTCCGGCCCGGACGGGATGCAGGCAGGCATCGGCCTTGCGGAGCAGCTGGCTGCGCTCGGCCTTCGGATGCGCCGGTTCAAGACCGGCACGCCGCCGCGCGTGAACCGCCGTTCAATCGACGTGACGCAGATGGAGCTGCAGCCCGGCGATCAGCACCCGGTTCCCTTCTCGTTTTCGACCGAGACGCCGCCGGAAAATAAGGCGGTCTGCTATCTGACCTATACGAACGAAAAAACGCACGAGATCATCAAGGCCAATCACGACCGGTCGCCGCTCTTTAACGGCATGATCGAATCCGTCGGCCCGCGCTACTGCCCGTCCATCGAGACGAAGATCGACCGCTTCCCGGACAAGTCCCGCCACCAGCTGTTTGTCGAGCCGTGCGGGCTGTATACGGACGAATTATACATTCAGGGCCTTTCCTCCTCGCTTCCGGAGGATGTGCAGCTCGAAATGCTCCACACCATCAGGGGGCTGGAGCACGCGGAGATGATGCGCCCGGCCTACGCCATTGAATATGCCTGCATCGACCCGACCGAGCTTCTGCCGACGCTCGAAAGCAAAAAGATCCCCGGCCTTTACGGCGCGGGCCAGTTCAACGGTTCGTCCGGCTATGAGGAGGCCGCCGTGCAGGGCTTCGTCGCGGGCGTGAACGCGGCGCTGAAGATAAAAGGCGAAGAGCCGATGGTCTTAAAGCGCTCCGACGGCTATATCGGCACGCTCATCGACGATCTGGTCACGAAGGGCACGAACGAGCCGTACCGCATCATGACCTCGCGCTCAGAATACCGGCTCCTGCACCGGCAGGACAACGCCGACGAGCGCTTGACGCCCATCGGCCGCCGCATCGGCCTCGTCTCGGACGCGCAGGATGCCGCCGTGCAGGAAAAATACCGCATGGTCGCGCAGGAGATCAAACGGCTGGAGGCCACAGGCGCGGCAGAAAGCGAAGCGCTGAACGAGATGCTCCGCGCGCATGACACCGCGCCGGTCGAAGGCTCGGCGCGGCTTGCCGATCTGGTGCGCAGACCGCAGCTGAGCTATGACGATCTGGCCCCCTTCGATCCGGAGCGGCCCGAGCTGCCGCCCGTCATCCGCGAGGCCGTCGAGATCCGCATGAAATACGCAGGCTACATCGCCCGCCAGCAGAAGCAGGTCGAGGAATTTGCCCGCGAGGAGGGCAGGCTCCTGCCGGAGTCGATCGATTATCTGTCCATTCAGGGCCTGCGCGTCGAGGCGCGGCAGAAGCTGAGCGAAATCCGCCCCCTGTCCGTCGGACAGGCCAGCCGCATTTCGGGCGTGTCGCCCGCAGACATCGCGGTGCTGCTCATCTGGCTGGAGCAGAATAAGCCGTCAAAGGAGTAAGCGATGTATTTTGATTCTCACGCCCATCTGGGCGAGGACTGTTTTGCACAGGACTTTGTGAACATTGTGGAAAAAATGCGCGCAGCGGACGTCACCGGCATGATGGAGATCGGCTGCGACGGCCCGTCGTCCCATCACGCGGTCGAGCTGGCCCATCAGTACGATTGGATCTGGGCCGCCGTCGGCAGCCACCCGGACGACGCGGAGCAGGTGGACGAAGCGCGGATCGGGGAATACCGCGCGCTGTGCAAGGACCCGCGCGTGAAGGCCATCGGCGAGATCGGTCTGGATTATCACTACGAAGACCCTCCGAGAGACGTGCAGCAGCGGGCGTTCCGGATGCAGATGAAGCTTGCGCAGGAGCTGTCGCTTCCCGTCGTGATCCATGAGCGCGAGGCGCATGAGGACGGACTGCGCATCGTCAGCGATTTCCCGGACGTGACCGGCGTGTTCCACTGCTTTTCCGGCAGCTATGAGATGGCGAAGGAGCTGGTAAAGCGCGGCTGGTACATCGGCTTTACCGGCGTGGTCACGTTCAAAAACGCGCGCAAAGCGGTCGAGGTCGCGGAAAAGATCCCGCTGGACCGCATCCTCATCGAAACCGACTGCCCCTATATGGCCCCGGAGCCGTTCAGGGGCCGCCGCAACGATCCGAGCCTCGTGCCGTTCGTGGCAAAAAAGATCGCGGAGCTTCGCGGCATTTCCGCAGAAGCTGCCGCTTCCGCAACGGCAGAAAACGCAAGACGGCTGTTCCGGATCTGACCGAAGCGCCAGTGCTTTAAAAACATAGTGCGCCCGCCGCTGATACAGCGGCGGGCGCGGTTTTTTCATATGGTTTATTCAAACACAACGCCGAGGGCCTTGCAGACGGCGGCGCAGCGCGGGCACAGGCCGTGTTCGTCGGGGCTTTCGGAGTGCATCCAGCAACGCGGGCACTTCGTTCCCTTCGCCTCGGTCACGGCGACGGTCAGGCCGGGGAAGTTCACGCCCTGTCCGACGACGGCGCCCTCTGCGGGAGCAGTCTCGTTCGTGCTGACGTTGGAGACGATGAAGATCTCCGGCAGATCGACGGACTTGACTGCGTCCAGCGCGGCCTTTGCATCCTCGTCGCCTGCGATCAGCGCCACGTGCGCTTCGAGGCTCTTGCCGATGCGCTTGTCGGCGCGGGCAGTCTCCAGAACGCCGTTGACGTCCGAGCGGACGCGCAGCGCAGTCTCCCAGACGGCCATTTCGGCATCGGAGAGCGCGTAGTCCGCATACGGCTTCGACATCTGGTTCAGCAGCACGTTGCGGCCGTCGTCGCCGTCGCGGTGCGGCATCTGGAGCCAGATCTCGTCGCAGGTGAACGCGAGGATGGGCGCGAAGACCTTCGTCATGGCATCGAGAATGATCCACAGTGCGCTCTGTGCCGAGCGTCGGGCGGCGGAATCCGCGCCGTCGCAGTACAGGCGGTCCTTGATGATATCGAGATAGAGGCTCGAAAGCGTCACGACGCAGAAATCGTTGACGGCGTGGGAGACGGTCAGGAATTCATAATTCTGATACGCCGCCTCGCACTTGACCAGCAGCTCGTTGAGCTTTGTGATGGCCCAGCGGTCGAGCGCCTCCATACCGGCGGGCGCGGTCAGCTGGTTGGGATCAAAATCGGTCAGATTGTCGAGGCAGAACTTCGCCGTATTGCGGAACTTGAGGTAGTTCTGGCTCAGCTGCTTGAAGATCTCATCGGAGCAGCGCACATCGACGTGATAATCTGCCGAGCCTGCCCACAGGCGGCAGATGTCCGCGCCGTATTTCTTGAACACGTCCGCAGGATCGACGCCGTTGCCGAGGGACTTGTGCATGGCCTTGCCCTCGCCGTCGACCGTCCAGCCGTGGGTGACGCACTCTTTAAAGGGAGCGCCCTTCCCAAGCGCGCCGACAGCGGTCAGAAGACTCGACTGGAACCAGCCGCGGTACTGATCGAGGCCCTCAAGGTAGACCGTCGCGGGCCAGAAGCCCTGATCCTTCTGCATGGAAGCAAAGTGCGTCGAGCCGGAATCGAACCAGCCGTCAAGCGTATCTGTTTCCTTCTCAAAGTGCCTGCCGCCGCAGTGCGGGCAGGCAAAGCCTTCGGGGACGAGTTCGTCCGCGTCCTTCTCGAACCAGACGTTCGAGCCGAATTCGCCGAACAGCTTCGAGATCTTGGCGATGGTTTCATCCGTGCAGATGGGCTTGCCGCAGTCCTTGCAGTAGAACACCGGGATCGGCAGACCCCAGCGGCGCTGACGGGAGATGCACCAGTCGGCGCGTTCGCGGATCATGGCCTTCATGCGGTCAATGCCCCACGCGGGCAGCCACCGCACGTCGTCGCACGCGGCGCAGGCCGCGTCCTTGAACGATTCGACGGAGCAGAACCACTGCGGGGTGGCGCGGAAGATGATGGGCTTCTTGCAGCGCCAGCAGTGCGGATAGGAGTGGACGATCTGCTCGGAGGCGAACAGCGCGCCGCTCTCCTGCATATCCTTCAGGATCACGGGGTTCGATTCCTCAACCAGCATCCCGGCGTATTTGCCCGCGTAGTCGGTGTGGCGGCCCTGATCGTTCACGGGAACGACCATGTCCATGCCGTAGCGGCGGCAGGTCTGATAGTCGTCCGCGCCGAAGCCCGGGGCGGTATGGACGCAGCCCGTGCCGGAGTCCATGGTGACGTAATCGGCCAGGACAAGGCGGGAGGTCTTCGGCAGGAACGGATGGTCTGCCAGCATATTTTCAAAGAACGCGCCCTCGTGGCGGGAGACGACGGTATAGTCCTCCACGCCGCCGACCTTCATGACCTTCTCCATGAGCGCCTCGGCGACGAGATACTGCTCGCCGTTCTGGTGATTGCGGACGATGACATAGCTTTCGACCGGGTTCAGCGCGATGGCGAGGTTGCCGGGCAGCGTCCAGATCGTGGTCGTCCAGATGACGAACGAGAGGTTCTTCTTCTCCTCGTCCGTGAGCCTGCCCTGATCGTCGTGCAGGGGGAACTTGACATAGACTGTGGTGCAGGGATCGTCCTGATATTCGATCTCGGCCTCAGCCAGCGCCGTCTCATCGTGGTAGCACCAGTAGACGGGCTTCAGGCCCTTATAGATGTAGCCCTTTTTGTACATCGCGCCGAAGACCTTGACCTCCTCGGCCTCAAAGCTGGGGGCCATGGTCTTATACGGGTGCTCCCAGTCGGCCACGACGCCGAGGCGCTTGAAGCCCTCCATCTGCACGTCAATATAATGCTGCGCGAAGTCATGGCAGGCGGAGCGGAACTCCGGGATGGGCATGGCCTTGTGGTTGAGCTTGTTCTTCTTGATGATGGCGGACTCGATGGGCATACCGTGGTTGTCCCAGCCGGGGATGTACGGGGTGTAGTACCCGCGCATGGCCGCCGAGCGGATCATAAAGTCCTTGATGCACTTGTTGAGCGCGTGGCCCATGTGCAGCGCGCCGTTGGAGAACGGAGGGCCGTCGTGCAGGGCAAAGCGGGGCTTGCCCTCGTTCTTTTTGAGCAGTTCGTTGTAAAGGTCGAGTTCCTGCCAGTGCTTCAGCATATCCGGCTCGCGCATCGGAAGCCCGCCGCGCATCGGAAAGCCCGACTTGTTCATGTTGAGCGTCTGTTTGTATTCCATAATTCCTCCTGCAAAAACAAAACGCCCCGAGCCTTGGCTCAGGGCGATAAATGACCGCGGTACCACCTGAATTCCCGCGCATCAAAACGCGGGCACTCGCCTTCTGTAACGGGAAGTCCCGTCCGGGCTTACTTGCGGTTCAGCCCGGCTGCTCCAAGGGGATCTTCGGAGGCTTCTGCCGCTGCCTTACACCGACCGGCAGCTCTCTTTGCGCGTCAAAACCCCGTACTTGTCCTTTTCATTGCATATATCAGCTACAGTGTACCCATTTATTGTCCCCTTGTCAAGAAAAACCCCGGCAGAAATTCAAAAAATGTTTAAAACTGAACGCCTCTGCCGCGATTGCAAACCGCGTGCGCATGTGGTATGCTTAGGGGACACCAACAATATGGGAGGCAATGACACACATGGACGATAAGACCAATCAGGCGCCGGAGCAATCCGGAATGCCGGACAATGAGGAGTATTCCTCTTATACGCTTCCGACCGAGGATGCTGCCGCGCAGGAGGCGCATACCATTCCGCTCGAAGACGCTGCCGCGCAGGAGTCACGTACCATTCCGCTCGAAGACGAGCGCACGCAGGGCGCGCAGGACAGCGCCGCGCAGCCCGCAAAGAAAAAATCTCCGCTGCCGTGGATCATCGGCGGCGCAGCCGTTGTGATCGCCGCGGCGATCACGCTGATCCTCACGCTGAAGCCGAAAACGGTCAGCCCGGATGCAGAGCAGCCCGGCGATGCGACAATCTCCGAGCCTGCCGGTACCCCTGACGGCACTGACAGTACCCAGCCGGGCGATCAGACACCGGCGGAGGACGGCCAGACCGGCGAACAGACGGACGGCGAGGAAACCGAGCCAGCGGGCAACGGTATAAGCTACACCGTGGAAGCGGACGCACTGACCGAGGATGTCCTGAACCGCGAGATCGCCGTCTGCGGCGACGACCATCTGACGAACCGGGAGCTTCCGTATTACTACTGGCAGCAGTATTATACGCTCATGAGCAACTACGGCAGCTACGCTTCATATTTTATCGACACCAGCACGCCGTTTGACCAGCAGATGTGTATGTTTGACGACACGCGCACCTGGCAGCAGTATTTCCTGCAGGCGGCCATCACGAACTATGAAAACGTCACCGCCATCTGGCAGGAGGCCCGGCTTGCAGGCTTCCAGCTGAGCCAGGAGGATCAGGACTACCTCGACGAGCTTGACGGCCAGATCACCGTAGCCGCCGCAAGCTACAGCTACGGCAGCGCGGACGAATATCTCCAGATGGCCTATGGCCCGGCAGCCACGCTGACGTCGTACCACGCCTTTGTCGAGCGGCAGATCACGGCCTCGGCCTATCTGCAGGTGCTCGTCGACGAGAAGCCCTACACCGAGGACGATATCAGCAAATACTATGACGACAACGCCGATTCCTACGCCGGAAACGGCATTGAAAAATCCGATGTGAAGATGGTGAACGTGCGCCACATCCTCATCCAGCCCGAAGGCAAGAATGACGACGGCACCTACACCGACGAAGCATGGGCAGAGGCCGAGAAGAAGGCAAACGATCTGCTGACCGAGTGGCAGAACGGCGAGCACACCGAGGATTCCTTCGCGTTCATGGCCGCGGAAAACTCGCAGGATCCCGGCAGCGTGGAAAACGGCGGCTTGTACGAGGATATCTATCCCGGCAAGATGGTCGACGAGTTTGACGCCTGGTGCTTCGATCCTGCCCGTCAGCCCGGCGACACCGGCATCGTCAAGACCAGCTACGGCTATCACATCATGTACTTCTCCTCCACGGGCGAACACGCGTACTGGTACGTCCGCGCAGAGGAGGACTATCTGAACGAGCTGTCCGTGAGCGTTCTGCAGGAGGTCGCGGCAAAGTTCGAGGTCACGGAATCCGAGCAGAACGCGGCCATCGTCGACATCATGCAGCAGAACTGACAAGCTGCCGGGAGGGAGTCCGCACATGAAACGCTTACTGTTTTTCATCAACCCGAACGCGGGCCACGCCGAGATCCGCAGCTCGCTTATGGAGGTGCTGGCGATCTTCTGCAAGGGCGGCTATGAGCCGACCGTACACATGACGACCGGGCCGCGCGATATCACGCGGCAGATCGCCGAACGCGGGACGCAGTATGACCTGATCGTCTGCACCGGCGGCGACGGGACGCTCAACGAGGCCGTCTCCGGCCTCATGGCGCTGCCGTATGAAAAGCGGCCCCCGCTGGGCTACATCCCCGGCGGCACAGTCAACGACGTGGCCTCCACGCTGGGCCTTTCCAAGGACCCCATCCGCGCCGCGCAGGAGATCGTGGGGGGCAGATTATACCCGCTGGACATCGGCTCGTTCGGCCCCGACCGGTACTTTACCTATGTCGCCGCCTTCGGCATCTTTACGGACGTGCCGTATGAGACGCCGCAGGAGGACAAGCGCATCTGGGGCCGGCTTGCGTATATCATGAACGGCGCGGGCGCGCTCGGACGGCTGAAGCCCACGCACGTGCGCGTCTATTATGAAGACCGGAAGGAGGAGGCCGACGTGCTCGTCGGCCTCGTGACCAGCACGACCTCCGTCGGTGGTTTCAAGGCCACGAAGGATCTCGGCATCTCGCTCAACGACGGGCTGTATGAGATGATCCTCGTGCGCGCGACAAAAACGCTTGCAGAGTTCAATCTGGCCGCGACGCGTGCGCTGCGGCTGGATTTTGACAACGATTCGTTTATTTCCACGCAGACCGGCGCGCTGCGCTTTGAGTTCGATGAGCCGGTTTCCTGGACGGTCGACGGCGAATTCGGCGGCAGCGTCACCGAGGTCGAGATCCACAACGAGCACCGCGCGATCGACATCGTAGTTCCGTAAGGGAGGCGGCAGTATGAACCTTCGCTTTGCAGACGAGCACGACGCAGCCGCCTGTCTCACCATTTACGCACAGTATATCGACACTTCTATCACGTTTGAGACGGCGCTGCCGTCCGAAGACGAGTTTGCCGGACGCATCCGCAGCTACGGCGCGGTCTACCCGTGGCTGGTCGCGGAGGAGGACGGCGAAATTCTCGCCTACGCCTACGCCCACCGCGCGCAGGAGCGCGCGGCTTATGACTGGAACGCGGAGCTTTCCGTCTACGTTTCGAAAAACGCGGCGGGAAGGGGCCTCGGCACAAGGCTCTACCGGGCGCTGCTGGCCCTGCTCAAGGAGCAGGGCGTCCGCACGGCCTACGGCGTTGTGACCATGCCGAACGACGCAAGCGCCGCCCTGCACCGGAAGCTGGGCTTCGAGCTGCTGGGGACGTATCACAATACCGGCTACAAAAACGGCCGCTGGCGCGATGTGGTCTGGTTCGAAAAGCACATCGGCTCGTTTGACGGCGTGCCGGAGCCGATCCGCCCCATCGGCCAGCTCGCAGACCGCGAAGCGGTCCTGCGGACGATTTGAAAAACAGCCTCCTGTTCAGCACAGGGGGCTGTTTTTTGCGGGACTGCTTTCAGCTGTTACGGCTTCTCCAGACCGTCTGCCAGCTTTTGCAGCGGCAGATGGCGCAGGAGCAGGCTGACGGGGTTGAGCTCGGAGGCCGCCGTTTTCGCGCCTGCCGCCATGAACAGGCGCAGCGTGCTGCCCAGCGCGCTGCGCGTGGGCTTGTCCAGCGTGCGGTATTTCTTGAGCATGGCCGCCGCCGTTTTGAGTCCGCCCTCCTTGAGGTCGGTCAGCGTCCCGGCGTCGGTGCAGGTGAGGATGTCGAACAGCGCGTCGGTAAAGGCCACGCGCTGCTCCGGGCTCAGGGAGAGGATGAACGTGCGGATCGTCTCGTCGACGAGCTTGCCGCCCTCGGTGAGATCCGGAAGATGCTCGAATTTCTCCCCGCGCACCTGCCACGAGAAGCCGTCGTGCTGCCACAGACCGCTCTGCGTGCTGCGCACGACCTCATAGCGCTCCTCATGCTCGAGAAGCATTCCGACGACGGACGATTCCGGCAGGATCGTCGTGATCTTATCCGCGACGCGCCTGTGCTCCGGCAGGCCGAGCAGCGACGTGCGAAAGCCGGGGCCGTCGTTATTGTACACGCGCATGAGCTGGTTCTGCACGGCTTCGCCGCAGAACACCGCGCTGTAGACCGCGAGATTGCCGCCCTTGGAGTGTCCGCCCACGCGAAGCGGGTGCGACGGAAGCGCCGCGGCTGCCGCGGCCAGATACTCCGCCGCCATCCTCTGCGCCGGGACGACCGGCAGAAAGGCCAGATTGAAATCCTCCTTCCAGCCGACGATGGTGTCGTCCGTGCCCCGGAAGGCGATATAGGCCGTCTTGTCCGGCAGAAGCGCCGTCAGCGCGGAAAACTGCGTCTGCGTTTCTTCATCGGTACGGCTGACATAGGCGCAGAGCGTCAGATCGGAAAAACGGCGGCTCGCGGCCATTTTGTGCCCCAGCTCCGGGATCTGCTCCGGCACGAGCACGCCCATCGTCTCCTGCGGCCTTGCCGCGTCGTACTTCTGCATGGCCTCCGGCAGAGAAACGGGCGCGGAAAAGTCCGCCGGGACGATGCCGGAAAAGTCCAGAAAGCAAAGCTCCGCCATCAGCAGATTGTCGACCTCGTTGAACCCGCGCTCGGCAAGCGTCAGATCGCCGCGCCAGTCCAGATAATCCAGAATGTTTGCCATGGAAATACCTCCGGAGTTTAGTGTACCCATCATACACAAATTTTACCGGAAAAACAACCAAATCAGGCAGAAAAAAGCCTTAATTTTTTCTGAATTCGTACAGCCTATAAACCTATTGACTTTATGGGTAATATGTGTTATGCTCAAGCCATAAGAAAGAATTCCCTGCAAAGGAGCTGATATTGATGCAAGTCTATGCGGACAACGCAGCGACCACCAGAATGCACCAGACGGCCATCGACACGATGACCTATCACCTGAACAACACCTTCGGCAACCCGTCGAGCCTCTACACCATCGGCCAGCAGGCCAAGGAGGTACTGGAGACGGCGCGGGCCGATATGGCCGCCTGCTTCGGAGCCCAGCCGCGCGAGATCTATTTCACCTCCGGCGGCAGCGAGGCCGACAATCAGGCCATTACCTCCGCCGCCTATCTCGGCGCGCGCAAGGGCAAAAAGCACATCATTTCCACCACGTTTGAGCATCACGCCGTCCTGCATACCCTGAAGCGGCTGGAAAAACAGGGCTTTGAGGTGACGCTTCTGGACGTGCACGCGGACGGCCTTGTCTCGGCGCAGCAGGTCGCGGATGCCATCCGCGATGATACCTGCCTCGTGACCATCATGTTCGCCAACAACGAGATCGGCACCATCCAGCCGATCGAGGCAATCGGCGCGGTCTGCCATGAACGCGGCGTGCTGTTCCACACCGACGCGGTGCAGGCGGCGGGCCACGTGAAGATCGACGTGAACGCGATGCATATCGATCTGCTGAGCCTGTCCGCGCACAAGTTCCACGGCCCGAAGGGCGTGGGCATGCTCTACGCGCGGCGCGGCATCATCCTCACGAACCTCATCGAGGGCGGCGCGCAGGAGCGCGGCAAGCGCGGCGGCACGGAAAACGTCCCAGGCATCGCGGCCATGGCGGCGGCCTTGACGGAAGCCTGCGCCAATATGGACGAGAACACAAAGAAGGTCACGGCCCTGCGGGACAAGCTCATTGACGGCATTTCCAAAATTCCGCACTGCGCGCTCAACGGCGCGCGGGAGCCGAGACTGCCCGGCAATGTGAACTTCTGCTTTGAGGGCATCGAGGGCGAGAGCCTTCTGCTGCTGCTCGACGCGAAGGGCATCAGCGCGTCGTCCGGCTCTGCCTGCACATCCGGCTCGCTCGACCCCAGCCATGTGCTGCTGGCCATCGGACGGCCGCACGAGGTCGCGCACGGTTCGCTGCGCCTGACCATCTGCGAGGACAACACCGAAGAGGAAATCGACTATATCCTTGCCGAGCTTCCGCCGATCGTGGACGATCTGCGGAATATGTCGCCGGTCTGGAAGGACCTGATGAGCGGCAAACGGCAGTTTACGCTGTAAGGAGGGCTTTATCATGGCACTGTATACCGAAACCGTCATGGATCATTTCATGCACCCGCGAAATGTCGGCGAGATCGCAGACGCGGACGGCGTCGGCGAGGTCGGCAACGCCAAGTGCGGCGATATCATGAAGATGTACCTGAAGATCAAGGACAACAAAATCGAGGACGTGAAGTTTGAGACGTTCGGCTGCGGCAGCGCGATCGCCTCAAGCTCCATCGCGACGGAGATGATCAAGGGCCGGACGCTGGAGGACGCGCTGGCGCTGACCAATCAGGAGGTTGTCGACGCGCTGGGCGGCCTGCCTGCGCACAAGCTGCACTGCTCCGTTCTGGCCGAGGAGGCCGTCAAGTCCGCCATTCAGGACTATTACGAGAAAAACCACATCGAGTACGACCACAGCAAATTCCCCAAAAAGGAAGACTGCGAGTCCTGCTGCCGGATGGTATAACGAAACGCACCGGGCGCGGCCATTTGCTGCCCCCTGACAGGGGTAACAACGGCGGCGGGGATTACCCGGCTGGTGTTTCAGGCACCAGCCGGGTTTTCCATTGGCGTATAGCTGGGAATAGTTCAGGACACTTTCGGGATCTCGTTGTGCTGTTCCGGTTCGGCCGTTTGTCCGTTTTCCATGTAGCCAATATCGGCGTAGTGAATTTCCACCGTCTGTGGTGCGCGTTTGGACCATTTTACTTCCTTTTCATGCACCACGATCTTCTGGATGAAGAGCCGCAGCAGCTCCGGTGTCAGCGCTTGAATGTCCGTGTACCGCTTCGCTTTATCGAGGAAGGCTGCCGTATTGCTTACCGTCTCTTTCAGCCTCTGGATTTCCGATTCTCGCTGCGGAAGGGCTTCTGTCAGCTTTGCCTGCTCCTCCGTGTAACTGGCAGAGAGCATCTGGAACTGCTCCGCCGTGATGCGTCCCAGCACACTGTCTTCATAGAGCTTCTTGAAAATCGCATCCAGCTCGGCTTTGCGTTTCTGCATGGCGGCTTTCTCCTTTTCCAGTCTGTGGATCTCTTTTTGGAATTCCGCGGACTGTTTGCTGTTCAGGTACTCAGCAAATTCCTGTGGATGCTCCCTGGCTTCCGCCGTCACCCGGCGCAGATCCTCCAGCACGATCTCATCGAGAATGCACTCTCGGATGTAGTGGGCGGTGCAGGCTTCGCCATCCTTTTTGTAAGTACGGCAGGTGAAGTGATTGTAATCTGCGGACATCGTATGTGCCCGGTGGAGGGCCATCGTCTTGCCGCAGTCGGCACAAACAACAAGCCCGGAATACTTGTTCTGCTCATCCATCTTTGTAGGTCGGCGTTTGTTCTTTCTTACCCGCTGCACGATATCCCAAATCTCTTTGGGAATGATGGCAGGATGCGTATTTTCAAACACGAGGCATTCTTCCCTTGGGTGTTCAATTTTGCGCTTGTCCTTATAGGATTTGGTGCTAAAGCGGTAGTTCACAGTGTTGCCGAGATAGATCTCATTTTCTAACAGGTTCGCGACTGCGCTGTCCGACCAGTGGTACGGCTTCGTGATGTCCAAGGCGGAATGCGTCAGGCCGTATTTCTGGTAGGTGTAATAGCTGGGACAAAGCACCTTTTCTTTGGTCAGGATCGTCGCAATCCGGCTGGGGCCATTGCCCGCGGCACACAGGGCAAATATCCGTTTGACAATGGAAGCGGCTTCCTCGTCTATGACCAGCTTCTTGGTCTCCAGGTCTTTGACATATCCATAGGGAGCGCGCGTCCCAAGCCGCTCGCCGCGCTCCGCTTTGGCCTTTTGAACCGCACGGATCTTTCGGCTGGTGTCCCGAATAAACCACTCGTTGAACAAATTTTTGAACGGCATGAGATCGTTGCTCTCTGCATTTTCCGTGTCCACATTGTCGTTGATCGCAATGTACCGGACGCCGAACATCGGAAAGCGTTCCTCAATATAGAGACCGGTGTGAAGTTGGTTTCTGCCAAGGCGGCTGAGATCCTTGGTCACGATGATCCCAATCTCCCCGTTTTCCATGTCTGCGATCATCTGCTGAAATGCAGGCCTTTGGAAGTTACCGCCTGAAAAACCGTCGTCCACATAGAAGCACGGATTTGGAAAATGATGATCTTCCGCGAACCTTTGCAGGATGCTTTTTTGGTTCTGGATGCTGTTGGAATCGCCATCTAAGCCGTCGTCCTGACTGAGCCGGCAGTAGAGGGCGGTTTTCTTCTGGTTTGACATTTATCTGTCCTCCTTCAAGTCAAACCGCTCAGAGCATTGTGAGCACACAATACTCCAAGCGGCGCGAGAAGTCTAGCCCTTATGCCGACTTTTTTCGTTGAAGTTCCAACGCGGCCAAAACCCTGAGTTTTTCTTCCGCTGTCTGACTTCCGTTTTTGGGGAAAACGGAGACGACGCGGATGGCTCGTCCGTGTGAGATCTGAATGCGTTCGACACGGACGGAATCAGGGCAGGCCGCTGGTTTTGTGGTTTGGTTCATGACGACCTCCCTGATTTGATTTTCAAAAATAGTACTTGTAAAATTACAGCAAGAGAGTTAACATCCGACAAACCGTTTGAGGAGGATCGCCGATGGTAACTGCCTGTTTTTCCGTGATGATTCAACTGCTGCTCTTGCTGATTCGTATTGCGATGAAACTGAGATTGTCCATTCCGCTGGTGTACCTGGTGCTGATGCTCACTGTATTTCAACCGTGGTATCGTGTGCACACGACACTGGCGGATGGGATTTTTCTGGTGATGCTGGGCTGCGTGATGCTGTCATGGATCATCTCCTTTGTTCGATTTGTCAGGCGAGTGCTGGTATGATGCCAGCACTCGCCTTTTTGCGCCGCACTGTGGGCGGACGCGGTGTTTGTGTGGTAGGATGCGCGGTCAGCCTGCAAAACCGCACACATCGGCACGACGCGCCTTACCGCTGGCGCGTGTCAGCTATCCGCTGCGGCTGCTGTTCAACGCGGTCAATATCCTTCTGCATGATGACTGCCGTCTCCGAGATTTCCTTGCATTGCTTGAGCTTCCAGCGCTCCTGCCGGATCTGCTGATTGACCTGCGCAAGCTGCTCATAGAGATCCGCTTTTTCTGCCAGCAAGGCTTCGCGTGGAACGTCACAGGCGTCTAGCAACTCTTTTGCATCGTCATATTCTGCTTTTCTTGGTTCAAATCCGGCGAAGGCAGCTTCTGCTGCCAGCGCGTCAAAGAGCTTCTTGTGTTTTTTCTTGCGGACGTTCAGAATCGTGCGCTGCTTGGCAAGCTGTGTGACCTCATTCTCTGCCTGCTGCAAGCAGGCGGTCAGATCATCTGCCGTGGTGATATTGTTCTCTTGCAGGAACTTCAGACGTGCTTTGTAAATATCAGCCTTCATGATCTCTTTTCGCAGGTGCGGCGACATGCGCGGCGGGTACTGCCGTTTTTCGATCCGACCGAGCAAATAGCAGTAGTGACAATACAGTGCAAGGAATCCTGTGTACTTTGGATGTGGGCGGTATGGCTGCGGCTTTGGCTTCGGCGTGAAGGCAGGTTTTCTTCCGGCTTCGATTTGCTCCAGATTGCCCAGAATGGCCTGCTCGATACGTTCTTCCGAGAAATCAGGATTTCTGCGCTCCGGACACATGAAATGTTCCTGCCCGCGCAACCGAAATCCAAGGCGTTTGCCGTGATGGATCTCATAGCCCCTATGCTCCATAAGAAGGAAAAAGTGACCGAGATCGTTGGCATCCTCAATGGCGTCACGCAGGTCTGCTTCCAGCATGGAACGGAAGGTCGGCTGGCACTTTTTCTGACGCAACCACTCCGCATAGCTGACGGCTTTCTTTTCATCGTTTTCCAAAACGATGCTCAAACCATGCGCTTTGCACAGCCAGTCTGAAACGCCGCGAATCTGCCTGTAGTAATTCTCACAGGTGCTGTGATACATTTTCCCGGTGACGGCATTGACTGAGTTGAACACAATATGTGAGTGAATATGTGCTTTGTCCACATGGGTCGCAATGACAGCTTCATATCCCGGTAAATGTGCGGTTGCGAACTGTCTGGCGATCTCATGTGCCAGCTCCGGCGTGATCTCGTCCGGCTTGAAAGACTGGATGATGTGATAACACTGCCGTCCGGCGGTCTTGCCAAGGGCGCGCTTTGTGTCCATCATCTGTTGCGCGGCATAACCGGGATCGCAGCGGACATAATCGGTCAGCAGGTTTTCATCTGTTTTAACAGGATTTGTGATGTAATCAATCGCCTGCCGCAAGCCGCCGTTCCGGTACAGAATCTTTGTAATTGCCATTATCGTTTCGCAACCTCATAGAGCAGACCATAGACCTCGTCCAGCATTCGTAACGCTCGTGTGGTTTCTTCTCGAGTGGCAAATCCGGCATTTGCTTTGCGGGCGATCTGGTTGATGTTGTTGCCGATCTGATGAATTTCGGTCCGCAGCGCTTCCAGCTCTGCGGATGGTCTGGGTTTGAGATCATATCCGTTCAGCAGCCTGCGCAGGTATGCGGTTCGTGTCAGACCGCAGGCTTTGGCGTTTGTGATCAGCTTTTGGGCTTCATCGGCGTTCAGCCGCAGACAGATTTTGTATGGTTCTTCGTTCATCCGTTCTCCTTTCTTCCGCCAGTAGGCGGCATATTGGGGTCAGGGTTCTCCCTGCAAGTGCCGGTTTGATATCAAACGGCGATGCTTGCGCTTTTCTTGCGCAGCAAGAAAAGCCAAGACGTAGACCAATCCTCGTTCTGTTTAGAAGAATTTTTAGATTTTCATTTTGTACAAGCCATGAAATTCAACATTTTTGCGCTTCGGATGTCGTAGTCGCTACATTAGTCGCTATGTAAATTTGAAACTCAGATTTCTGCCTTTTGTAGTCGCTAGTATAGTCGCTATGGTTTTCTTTTCCGCCGTATTTGCAGCTCGCTCCCCGGCGATGGGGAACAGCGCGGACAGAGCTTGGCAGCTCTCACAGCTCGCGGAAGGGGTCTTGACTGCTTTCAACCCCAGCCACGGCAGCCTGTCTTACGTGCAGGCCAGACATTGTGTGTCCAAACAGATTGGGCAGCATGATGTAGCCTGCCAAGACTGCCCACGGTGCGTTTCTCGCTCGCCCGTCTTGGGGACCCCACAAAGCCATCCGGCTTTGTGGGGAGAGGAGAAGCAGCGTAGTGATTGAGCTTTCGTGCTTGCACGGAAGCGAAAGATACGCAGCTTGCTTCGACGAGGTCGTCGCGCGCGCCGTGCGCGTTTCCCAACCTGCGGTGTTGTCCGCGTTGCTGGTTATTCAGTTGTCTGGGATTGTGATCCCACCTCCCATATTTCTCCTAAAGAGTACCAAAAGGAGCGCTGCGGCCATTCTCGGCCGCAGCGCTCCTTCATTACTTTTCATGGTGCGCTTTGGAATATTCTGTTGTCGGCAGGATTTCCTGCCATGTTCCATATGATAACGTTGAAACAAATGTTTGTCAATAATCTTTCGCAGAAAATTTTTCTTGCTGACGCCGCTTCTGAATCGAATCGATTCTATCAGTAATTTATATATCTTTACTTAAGGCAACACCGCACAATACAATTTCCAGAAACGGAAAAGCGTCTGACCTACAAAAAAGGCCGGATGCTCTCCCAAAACTGCTTGCAGGGCAAAACTTAATCAGGCCGCCAGACAAGGTCTGTCAGCTAAAATCAAGTTTGCCAAAGCAAACATAATATTCATTTTTGCAATTTGCTTTCGTAGCCCTCGGTATCGTGTCTTTCGGAAACGAAGCTGCAGCTTGACTACAGCAAAAACATGCTCGACTTTGGCACGTACAGAGGACTTCTCATGCTCGTGACGCTTGATTTGTGCCTGGGAGCGCGCAGACTTATTCTTACTTTGGCTGGGACGGCGGTTGATTTTGTAGTGGACAGACTTACCGGCTTTGTTCTTTTTCAGTGCTTCTGGACGTTTTTCGGCTCCGAGATAGCCACTGTCTCCATAAACCTCTTCCTCTTCTCCAGTAAGAAGCTCCGAGGTCACAGTGACATCGTGCTCGTTGGCTGCTGTTACCTTTACAGTATGAACCAGTCCGCTTTCCTTATCCACGCCGATATGGGCTTTGTAGCCAAAATGCCAGGTATTGCCCTTCTTTGCTGAATGCGCCTGAGGGTCACGCTCTTTCTTTTCATTCTTGGTAGAGGAAGGCGCCTCAATAAATGTGGAGTCGACTATCGTGCCGCGCTTCAGAATCAGACCGCGCTGCATCAATAGTTCCACAACCTGTGCAAATAGTTCCTGCTGGATCCCGTTGCGCAGCAGAATGTTCCGAAAGCGCCCCAGCGTATCTCCGTCCGGTACCTGATTGCTTGATTCTACTCCGCAAAAATCCGAAAAGGCACGGCTGTCAATTACCTCCGCTACTGCTGCCATATCCGAGAGATTATACAGATTCTGTACGAGATAGATTCTAAGCATCCGTTCCAAATCGTAGGGCTCGTTGCCGCGCTCTCCTTTGTAGTAGTACGGCTTTATAATGCTGATCCATTTCTCCCACGGAACAATGCGGTCTATCTCTGCTAAAAATTCCCGTTTCTTTGTCCTGACCTGCGATAATTCATCGCTCAAGGCGGACAGGCTCAGTTGTTTATCCATGCTCATATTACGAGATCATCGCCGGACAGCGGCGCAGGCACGGCAGCGAGCTGGCGAGCCTTTCCGCCATGCCCTGCATTGTGCGGCAGATGGACGACGACACCGCCACCATCCTCATGGTGGACAGCAATATCCAGCGGGAGAATATCCTGCCCTCCGAACGGGCGCAGGCGTACAAAATGAAGCTGGAGGCCATCAAGCGGCAGGCAGGGAGACGGCCCAAAACGGCTGAAATTGCTGGGGAAAATAATTCGCCGAAAATTTCGGCTAATTTCCACAGTGATGACGAGATAGGCGAAAAGATGGGCGTCAGTGGAGATACTGTCCGCAACTATATCGCCCTGACGCAGTTAGTCCCAGAGCTGCAAGAGATGGTAGATGAGAAGAAGATCGCGCTCTCTCCCGCCTATCAAATCGCCGCGTTAAAGCCAGAGGAACAAAAACTGCTGCTGGACACCATCGACAGCGAACAGGCAACGCCGTCGCTCTCACAGGCCCAGCGCATGAAAAAGCTCTCTCAGGAGGGTAAGCTCAACGACGATACCATGCTGGGCATCATGATGGAGCAGAAAAAGCCGGAGGGCTACAACGTCGTCCTCTCGGCGGACAAGCTGCGCAAATACTTCCCGCGCTCCTATACGCCGCAGAAGATGGAGGAAACCATCCTGAAGCTGCTGGACGCATGGCTGCGCAAGCGCCAGCGTGACCAGTCCAGATAACCGAATACGACCGCAGACAACCACGACACCAACCGGGCAGAGAGCTTTCTTTGCCCGGTTTTGTCATACTATCATATTGGAGGTATGGGGATGACAAGCACAGAGTTGAAACACCATGCGAAGCTGCAGGAGTGAGCGGCACAAATCCAGAATTGCCGCAGTAGTAGACTGCCGGTGCAGGCGTGGTGCAGACAAGAAGGAATCAACGCATCCACCTATTACCGTTGGGAACGTGAACTGTTGACAGGCGTGCGGAAAAACGGAGCACCGCCATCAACGGCTGTGACCTTTGCGGAGCTGCCGGAACCGAAGAAAATGTCTCGCAACGTTTCGGAACGTTGCGCCACACTGCGTATCGGAAACGCCAGTCTGGACATTTACCCGGGATGCGATGCGGAACAGCTGAGACTGCTGGTGGGGCTTCTGCGCCTATGTTGAACGACTTCACTGGTGCAGATAAAGTCTACATTGCCTGTGGCTACACAGATCTGCGTAAAGGCATAGACGGCCTGGCGCGCCTCGTCCAGCAGCAGTTTGAACTGGATCCATTCACCAACACGCTGTTCCTGTTCTGTGGGCGGCGGCGAGACCGTATCAAGGGCTTGTACTGGGAAAAGGACGGCTTCATCCTGCTGTACAAGCGGCTGGAACAGGGCGCGTATCAATGGCCGCGCTCGGAATCCGAGGTGAAGACGCTAACGCCGAAGCAGTACCGCTGGCTCATGGAGGGGCTGCAGATCGAGCAGCCGAAGGCCCACCGCCCGGTAACGGGATTGACCACTGTCTGAGCAGGGGAAATGGGCGGAAACCATTGAAATCATTGGCTTCTTGCCGTGTTCTGTGATATAATATTTGCATGGAAAACAGAGAAATGCAGACAAGCAACACGGAGGAAATGGTGACCATTTCCCGTGCGGAATATGAGCGATTTCAGGAGCAGGCACAGGTCATTACCAGCCTCACGCTGCAAAATGAGTGGCTGCTGGAGCAGCTGAAGCTGTCCAAAAAGAAGCTGTTCGGCCGTTCTTCGGAGCAGGCGGAGCAGATGGTCATGGAGCAGCTGAGCTTTACTTACAACGAAGCGGAAGCCTATGCCTCTGGAACTAAAGCCGCCGCTGAGAAGCCTGTTGCTGTGAAGGCGCACGAGCGCAAGCGGCAGTCCGGCAATGTGCTGGATGTCGTCCCTGACGGAACTCCCACCGAGGTAGTGGAGCACCGTCTGTCGGAGAACGAACTGACTTGTTCTGCCCGTGGCAACAAATTGGTGGAGATCGGCAAAGAGGTCCGCCGGACGCTGCAGATGGAGCCGGCAGAGTTCTGGATCCGCGAGGACGTATACTACACCTACGCCTGCAAGAACTGCGAGCAGGAGACCGGCGAGGCCAACATTGTAAAGGCAGCGAAAGAGCCCGTGCTGCTGCCCGGCAGCTTTGCCTCTGCGGAGGCAGTGGCGTATCTGGCAGCACAGAAATTCGTCATGCACTCGCCGCTGTACCGGCTGGAACAGGAATTCAATCGTCAGGGCTTGAAGCTGTCCCGGCAGACGATGGCCAACTGGCTGCTGAACGTCTCGGAGAAATGGCTGCGGCCGGTCTACGATACGCTGCGAGAGCAGCTTTGCAGGGAGTCGGTGCTGCACGCCGACGAGACGACCTTGCAGGTGCTGAAGGAACCGGGACGTTCCTCCGCCAGCAAGTCCTACATGTGGCTGTACCGCACCAGCGGCTGCACAAAACAGGCGGTTGTGCTGTATGAGTACCAGCCCACCCGAAAAGCGGAGCACGCGGAGGTCTTCCTGAAAGGCTTCTCGGGCTAGCTGCACGCGGACGGATACCAGGGATACCACAGGCTGCCGGGGAACATCCGTGTGGTGGGCTGCTGGGCACATGCGCGGCGAAAATTTGACGAGGCACTGGGCACCCTGCCGCAAGAGAAACGGAAGGATTCTCCCGCGGCTATTGGCGAATGCTATTGCTCCCGACTTTTCAAGCTGGAGCAGGCGTTGGCGGAGCTGACGCCGGAGGAACGATATGAAAAGCGGCTGGAGCAGGCAATGCCTGTTTTAGACGCGTTGTTGTCGTGGGCAAATGAGATGCAGGCGAGAACTGCGCCGAAATCCGCGATGGGCAGGGCCATTCACTATCTGTTGGAGCAGTGGCCGTACTTAACGAGATATCTGGAGGATGGCCGACTGGAGCTGAGCAACAACCGTGCCGAGCGCAGCATTAAGCCCTTTGTGATGGGCAGGAAGAACTGGCTGTTTGCCAATACGCCCGGTGGCGCGCAGGCCAGCGCCGTGGTCTATAGCCTGATTGAAACGGCGAAGGAGAACAAACTTGACCCGTACCAATATCTGCTTTGGATCCTGCGAAATGCGCCGGGTCTGAGCGAAACTGATGAAGCATGGACTGAAAAGCTGCTTCCCGCAAATGCCCCGGAAGAATGCTATATGCCGCTATAACAGAGATAATGTACAATAACGGACCTGTTGACAAAAGCAAAACTTGGGTCGGGAATTTGCATTCTCAGTCCAAGTTCTACAGGATTCCAGCCCAGAAAAGATGGCCTTCACCATCCTTCTGAGGTTTAATGCCATGGCAGATAAGAGGCATTCCTCTGTCGCGGCTAGAATGCCTCGTTTGCGAATGGAAGAAAGATTATGTTCTCGTTTCATCACGGAAAAACTTCCTTCTATCCATATTTTTCGTTTTTTCATCATATCCCAATATTCCGCTGTTCCAACACGTTCATGTCCACGGTGGAATGCTGGATAACAACTGCTGGCCAGAATTCTGCGCCGTACACCGGTCTGATCAAAGCAACCCTCTCTTTGAGAACAACTTTGACAGGCATCTCCCTGCACTTGATAACAGCGAAGATACTTTCCAGTAGACTTATTGCAATTCAAGCGATGGAACGAAAGACGCTGCCCCATTGGGCAGAGAAAGCAATCTTGCTGCGCAAGATATTGAAATCCGAATTTGGCTGGAGAGTTGGAAAATTGAATCGCAGGGATAAAGCCTGTAATACCGAGCAACTCCAAGCCTCTGTGTACAGCTCCAGTATCATAGCCGCGATCCAGTGCGATCCTCCGCATGGAAAGATTGAGGGATTCTTGCTGACGTTCCAGATGCCGTAAAATCAAGAGGCTCTCCTTCTCGTTTGCGGGGTAAACATTCGCACCTGTAATGATCCCGTGCTTACAATCTACTGTCGCTTCCAGAAGATACCCCACGCCTCGTTTATCACCGTGATGGATATACCCACACTCTGGATCTGTCGTACTCGTTGTAACCTTTTTCTTGACCGTACGGATCGGCGGCTTCTTAAAGCCTGGCTGCTCAGATAGCTCCTGATCCAGAGCATCTAAATAGCTAAACATACTCTGTTCCACAGTTGTTTCCAAGTCTACCCAGCTATTTCTGGATACTTGTGCAGGAAGGTAGCTTCCATCCGCAGCCATCTCTTTCCCGTCAACAAGGCCAGCCTCTATGCACTGCCGGACGATTTCTACAAACACTTTTGAAAACAGCTGGCTCTCGTTCCACTTCCGAATACGCGTCTTGCTGAATGTTGAGTGATCTGGAATTTTATCCGACAGTTCAAAGCCACAAAACCAGCGATAGGCAATGTTGAGTTGAATCTCTTGTACAAGACGACGTTCTGATTTAATCCCATAAAGGTATCCCACCAACAGCATTTTGAACATGCTGACCGGGTCAACAGATGGCCGCCCCACCGCAGAGTAAAACGGCGTAAGCAGATCATAGATAAACGAAAAGGAGATTCTTGCGTCGATTTTCCTTAACAGGTGATTGTCTGGTATCAGGTCTAAAAGATCCATTACTATCATCTGCATCTGCCCGTCTGTTCGTCCCATCATGGATACCACGCTCCTTTAAGCCTATTATACCATATGGAGCACTTTTATGGAGTTTGTCAACAGGTTCAATCCTTGACACTACCATGCAAGGACACTTCATTTATCACCCCGGAATGAAGTATGACATATGCATCTATTGTCGTTTACGTAAAAAAATTAAATTTTATTTTATCCATATTAGTAACAAACGTAGAAAATTAATTTTTTCTTTACTTCACATGAATGGTTAAGTAAGAATATCATTGGAGGCAGGAAACAACAATGAACGATTTAATCTTTGAGATTGGTTTAATATTGAACGACTTACCTCGTTCCGAGCGAGCCTTTGCGCAAGCGGTTATTGAAAGTCCGTCTGCCCTGGAAGGAGCTACCTTACAAAAGCTTGCATATGATACAGGGACAAGCGATGCAACAATAATAAGATTTTGCAAGCGGCTTGGATTCAGCGGAATAAATGATTTCAAAATTGCAATAACCGAAGCGGGCAAAACCTGTCAGAATGTTGACGGGCATTTGTTTTCAAATCTTGATACAACAGACATCATGAAAGAGGTGTACAGGAGTACCCTATACATTCTGAACGATACAATGGCACAGGCAACGGACAAATATGATAAAGCTGTGATGTCGCTGCTGAATGCACAGTCTATAAATTTCTTTGGTATTGGGGAAGCATACATTACATGTATGTATGGCAAATTAAAGTTTTCAAAACTTGGAAAGATGTGCAATGCGGACTCAGACCCCTTTCAGCAATACATAACAGCCGAAAATCTTGGCCTAAAAGATGTGGCAATTGCAATATCGTATGATGGAGCAACAAAAACGATCTGCGATTGCATGAGAATAGCTAGAATGAACAAAGCGACGACAATATCAATCACCAGAAAACATCCGTCCGTCCTTCTGCGTTATACAGAGATGCCTCTATATTCTGTAATTAACGATCTTAGTGAAGCTGGAGAGAAAGCGTCCCGCCGCATTTCAGATCAATTTATAATAGACATTTTGTACTATGCTATGGTGAATAAGATGGGGTATGATGAATACTCGTCTCAGATTTCGGGAGTCCACAGAGCGGTAAGCATGCTTCAGATAGGCAAAGAAAAGAACAAGTCAAATAAATTGTGAAAAGGAGATAAAAATGGCAGAACACATTTATACTAACCATCCCTATACGGAAAATAAGATTAAAAACAAGCCGATTCATATCAAAGGTGACAAAATTGCAAAGTTCATCTATCCAGATATAAGTTTGGCCTATGGTGATCTGAATTTTCTGTATCTTAGCACAGACCATATGACAGTGGTTCTTTGGGAAATGGCACCCGGTAGCCAGTTTAACCCTCCCGATTATCACGAAGGCGATGAAATATACTACATCCTTGACGGCGAGATTACCGAGCTTAATCCCGTTACGGGCGAAGTCATGAGAGCCAAAAAGGGAGAAGCTATGCTTATTCCCAAGCACTCTGTCCATATAGGCATTAATTTTGGCGATAAGGTCATGCGTAATTTTGCAGTCATTGCCCCTAAATCTGTTGTAGACCAAACCTTCCCAACCGATGCAGATCCCCGTCATAAGCTCTATCAGGGCAAGTATAATGGCGAACTTAAAGTTATCAAGGGCTGGGAGGAAAGCGTGTATCATCCCACACTTGATGACATAGGCGAGTGGCCCAAGCATACTGATTTCCTCAGAGAAACTGGATTCTATTATCATATCCCCGAGGACAAAAAGCTTCTTTCGGTTATGGGCGGATATGAAAATCCTGTCCTCGTGAAAACCTGCGTGTCAAATAACTATGTGCATGTGGGTGAATATTTCCTACCTACTGGCGGACCCGGCCCGCGTCAGACTCAGTCAATCAAGTACGAGGGCGAATGCTTTATTTTCGCTCCAGAAGAGAGAGTAAGTGTTTATATTCCTGCCGATCATCAAAGCTATGTTCTTGAACATGAAGAAGGCTTGTATCTGCCCCCCAACACAGAGCATACCATCCTCAACTTCAATGCCAATCCTCTTAAAGTCTTATTTGCTGTAGCACCGGTTGACTAAGTAACATTCCTTGAAGGGAGCTGATTGAGTGTCTGAACTTTTTAGATTGGAAAAACTGTGCAAGGCTTTCCCCGGTGTTAAAGCACTGAACGATGTCAGTTTTTCAATTGAGAAAGGTGAAGTTCTTGCTCTGATGGGCGAAAATGGAGCCGGCAAGTCAACCTTGATTAAGATTCTTGCAGGTGCATATAGGATGGACAGCGGGGAAATCTTCTGCGAAGGGAAAAAAGTTCAAATAAACGATCGCAATGACTCCACGAAGCTTGGTATCAGTATAATCTTCCAGGAGTTGAACTTGTTCTCAAACCTGAGTGTTGCGGAAAACATTTTCGTCAACAGGGAGTTCAGAAAAGCCGGTTTTATATATGACAGAGAAAAAACAAACAGTGAAGCAAAACTGTTGCTTGAAAGAGTCGGCCTCAATTGTTCACCTGACACAAAGCTTGGAAAATTGTCTGTTTCGCAAAGGCAGATGGTTGAAATAGCCAAAGCTCTGTCTGCCGATGTCAGACTCATAATAATGGACGAGCCCACGTCCTCTCTTACCGATACGGAAGTAGATAAGTTATTCGATATCATAAATAACCTCAAAAAAAGGGGCGTTTCAATTTTATTTGTTTCGCACAAAATCAATGAGGTTAGGCGAATTGCCGACAGAGTTCATATTCTTCGGGACGGAGAGTATATCGCAACCCTTAAAAAAGAAGAAATTACGGAAGAAGCAATCATTAAGTCCATGGTTGGCAGAACTCTTGAGAACATATTTGTAAAGCAGTATGCGGAAATAGGGGAAATAGCCCTTGAGGTCAGGAATTTGTGTACAAAGAATTTTTTGAAAAACATTTCCTTTAATGTCCGCAAAGGTGAGATAGTGGGTTTCGCTGGGCTTGTGGGTGCTGGAAGAAGCGAAGTAATGCGTGCGGTTTTCGGGCTTGACGCAATTTCGGAAGGTGAGATCCTGATTGATGGAAAGCCAGTTCGCATAAACTCCCCCAGCGATGCTATTAAACATGGCTTGGGTCTCGTTCCCGAGGATAGAAAACATGATGGACTAATCCTTGGAATGTCCGTTATGAAAAATGGAAGCATTGTTATGCTGGATAAACTGAGCAAGCATGGCCTTATAAACGATGCTCTGGAATATGAAACCATCGAAAGCTATGTGGAAAAATTAAGTATCAAAACTCCAAGCATGGAAAAAGAAGTGAAGGACCTATCCGGAGGAAATCAACAGAAGGTTGTCGTTGCAAAGTGGTTGGCAAATAACCCACAGATTCTGATAGTGGACGAGCCCACACGAGGAATAGATGTTGCCGCGAAAAAGGAAATACATAACCTTATAAGCAATCTAGCAAAGTCTGGTGTTGCAATCATAATGATCAGTTCCGAAATGCCCGAAGTATTGGGAATGTGTGACAGGATATATGTTATGCATGAAGGACGCATCAGGAGCGAGCTGTGCAGAGAAGAAGCAACACAGGAGAAAATTATGAAAGTCATACTACAGGAGGACGCTTAAGGTGGAAAATAAACTTGAAAGGCCGTCCCGGATAAAAAGAATCCTGAAAAATGAGATTTTTGGTATTTTTATCATCTTAATCTTGATGTGTATTGCCCTGACAATACTTAGACCTACGAGCTTTCCCACTGCGGCCAATTTTGCTTCAATAGGCCGAAGCATATCATATACCGGGGTTATGGCCGTAGGCATGACCTTTGTCATAATAACCGGCGGAATAGATTTGACGGTCGGCTCTGTGTTTGGTCTGGCGGGCGTGGTTATCGGAATTTGCCTTCAGTCAAACGTGTCTCTTGCGATTAGTATCCTTCTCGGTCTGCTCACGGGCGTGCTCGTAGGCGCTTTAAACGGTCTGGCTATTACCAAAATCGGTCTGCCCCCTTTCATCGTAACTTTGAGTCTCATGAATATTACAAGAGGTATGGCACAGGGATTTACCAGCGGTTCTCCAATAAAGATTCCTGACAGCCTGAAAGCTCTTGCCATTGGCGACTTTATAGGCATACCCTATACGGTTTGCTATATGATAGTGCTTGCTGTGATATTCAGCTTGATACTCAGTAAAACAGTGTTTGGAAGACAAGTATATGCCTTGGGCGGAAATGAAGATGCTGCCCGTCTCTCAGGTTTAAATACTACCAAGTTGAAGGTGTTTGTGTATGCAATATCCGGTTTCCTTGCAGCCTTTGCAGGTATCATGACAACTGCACGTCTTGGCGTTGCACAGTCTGCAAACGGCGACGGATATGAAATGGACGTTATTGCTTCCGTTGTAATTGGTGGAACGAGTATGACCGGCGGTAAGGGAACAATAATAGGCTCTCTGATTGGTGCAGTTATCATGGGTGTCCTGAGAAACGGACTGGTTATGCTCGATGTAAATGCGTACTGGCAGAAGGTTGTTATCGGCTCGGTTATAATGGGCGCAGTTACAATGGATATGCTAAGAAATAAAAAATCGGGCAAATAAATGTGTGATTTAAGGTTGCAATGCCTTAAAAAAAATAAAAAGGAGGGTTTCTCAAATGAAGAAAGCACTATCTATTATCCTCGCACTGGCTATGATACTCGCACTTGGCGCTTGCGCCAAAGCAGATGAAAAGCCAGTTGAAGAAGTTGTTCCCGAAGCAGATGAAAAGCCAGTTGAAGAAGTTGTTCCCGAAGCAGATGAAAAGCCAGTTATAGCAGTTGTTCCCAAAGCAGTTGACAACCCCTTGAACCAGGCAACAAAGGTCGGCGCAGAGCGTGCCGGCGAAGAGCTTGGCTTCGAAGTCCTCTGGACCGGCACTCCCGATACTGACTCCGCAGGTCAAGTTCAGGTTATTGAAAGCCTGATTCAGAAGGGTGTTGACGGTATCCTTATGTCTGCAAATGACCCTGATGCACTCAAGGACGTTATCAACAAGGCAATGGAAGCTGGCATTCCCGTTGCAACGTGGGACTCTGACTCCGCCGAGTCTAACAGACTGTTCTATGCTGGTACCGACAACTACCATCTCGGCTACGCCTGCGGCGAAAAGATGGTAGAGCTTGCAGAGGGCAAGGAAGATTTCAAGGTCGTTGTCCTCCACGGCACTCCCGGTGCGTCCAACCTCGAGACCCGTATCGACGCATTCGAGGAAGCTCTGGCAGACAAGGAAGCCACCAATATCGAGATCGTGTCCGTCCAGACCTGCAACGATGACAACAACTACGCAGTTGACCTCATGGAGTCATACACTCTTGCACATCCCGATGTGGATGCATGGTATGTAATCGGCGGCTGGCCCTTCTTCGGCTCCACTGATTCCATGCCAAACCTGGCAGCATGGGCAGCCGATGGCGGTATAGTTGTCGCTATCGACACCTTCTGGCCCTGCCTGCAGTTCGTTAAGGACGGCCTTGTAACTTGCGAATATGGTCAGGACTTCGATGCAATGGGTTACCTCGGCGCAACCGAGCTCTTCAAGGTCATCAAGGGTGCTGAGCCTTCCGGAGACTTCGTTGATACTAACATGAACTACTGCGATGCTGAGAACCTTGAGTACATGCTCAGCGTAATTCCTGAGTGGTAATCAAAGCGTATTTGTCTGATTTTAGTTTGAATTAAATATGCAGAATTATTAAACGTTCAGCAGATTCACTCCCGTCTAATAGCCGGGAGTGAACTGTATCAGAGAAAGTGTAACTTATGACGACAGACTATTTAAGAGCATTAGGAAAAAGCAAATCCAAAGGTAGGGCAAAAGGAATGCCTTCTTTCTGTACTGCAAATCCTCTTGTAATTGAGGCTTGTCTTGAATACTTCAAAGATTTTAGTAATATTGTCATTATTGAAGCCACAGCCAATCAAGTAAATCAGTTCGGAGGCTATACAGGCATGAGACCTGCCGACTTCCGTGACATGGTTTATAAAATCGCTTCAAAGCTTAACTTCCCAAGAGAGAAGATAATTCTTGGTGGAGATCATTTGGGTCCTTTGATTTGGAGCGATCTGTGTGAAGCTGAAGCAATGGAAAATGCAAAAAATCTTGTAAAAGAGTATGTTGAGTCCGGCTTCACAAAGATCCATCTTGATACCAGCATGAAACTCGCAGACGACAGTAAAGAAGTGGACCTTTCCGATGATGTTATTGCATCAAGAGGAGTTGAGCTGTATAAGGTCTGCAAAGAAGCATACGCCATAAGAAACAGCAAAGAAATAAAGGATAATTCCCAACCAGTTTATATTATAGGTAGCGAGGTTCCGATTCCGGGCGGTACTCAGAATAATAGTGATTCTCCTACTGTCACGAAGCCTGCCAGTTTGGCGAAAACAATTGAGGCTTATAATAGAGCATTTCAGGTAGCCGAGTTAGATGATGCTTTTGACGATATAATAGGAGTTGTTGTGCAACCTGGCGTGGAGTTCGGCGACGATGAAATAACGGTTTACAATCGTGAAAAGGCTGCAGATTTGGTGGAATACGCTTATGGGCTGGACGGAATTGTGCTGGAAGGCCACAGCACCGACTATCAGACGGCTTCTGCTCTGAGAGAGATGGTGGAAGACGGTATCGCAATACTAAAGGTCGGACCGGCACTTACTTTTGGACTTAGGGAAGGTTTGATGGCCCTCGAAATGGTCGAAAAGTTACTTGTTCCACCAAAAAACTGGTCAAACTTCTCATCTACACTGGAAAAAGCTATGACGGATAATCCGTCGATGTGGATCAAACACTATCATGGTTCTGAAGATGAACTGAGGGTTAAACGTTTTTATTCACTTTCGGATCGCTGTAGATATTATTTGAGCGACCCTAAGGTGGAAAAGGCACAGAAGAAGTTATTGGATAACATGGATAAGGTGAAAATCCCCCTAGGCTTGTTTCATCAGTTTATGCCCAAACAGTACGAGAAAATAAGCAAGGGAGAGCTTGAATATTCTTCGCGCAGCATTGTGAAGGATTTTATTAAGACTTATATTGACGACTATAGTTTTGCATGTAAATCCAGTGCCGATAGAGGTGAGAAAATGTATGACATTGTTACTATTGGAGAAATTCTAGTAGAGGTGTTAACCAACAGAATAGGCCAGCCCTTTACAGAAAGCGGATACCTAAGAGGGCCATACCCAAGTGGTGCTCCTGCAATATTTATCGACCAGGCGGCATTGTGCGGTGCAAGGACAGCTATCATTTCAAAAATAGGAAATGATGATTTTGGAAAGATAAATATGAAGAGGCTGATTGAGGACGGCGTGGATACTACGCAGGTCATCTGCACAAAGGATAACACTACCGGCACAGCTTTTGTCACATATTTTGCAGATGGTGAACGTCAGTTTATTTTCCACTTCTCCCATGCGGCATGCGGCGAGTTGGCTCCAGAAAATGTTAATGAAGAAGTAATAAAAAAATCTCGCGTGCTTCACATAATGGGCTGCTCCATCACAGGAAGCCCTTCAATGGGAGAGGCAATAATGAAGGCGGTTCGTATTGCTGCTGAAAATAATGTTAAAATTGCTTTCGACCCGAATATCCGTCCTGAACTTTATCATGGAAGAGTTGCAGATTTTTATGAGGAAATTCTTGGATACTGCGATTTTCTTTTGACCGGTAAAAATGAAATCTCCTTGCTTTGTCCCAATATTGAAAATCCGATTGATTATCTGGTGGGAGAAAAAGAAAGAATTGTCGTCGTAAAAGATGGTTCAAAAGGAGCATCACTTTATACGAAAAAAATCAGGTTAAGAGCTCCGGTTTTTCCGGCAAATCAGGTGGATCCAACAGGAGCTGGAGACAGCTTTGACGGGACTTTCCTCGCTTTGATGTGTGATGGTTATTTCCTTGAAGATTGTATGCTCTACGCTGCCGCTGCCGGCGCAAAAGCTGTGGAGAAGCGAGGACCAATGGAGGGCAACATCTCGTTTGAAGAACTCAAAAAGTTCGTGTCTGATAATCCTAATCTTAAGGTGGAAAAATTTTGACCTTTTATACTGAGGGAAAATAATACATACAGAGCGACAAGGGGTAAGTGCTGCTCCCTTGGTAAACCTGTGACCTAAATCAAAACAGACTTCCTCAATTTTTGAGGAAGTCTGTTTTTTTGCGGATGTACCGTTATTATGCGATTACCTTGCGCTTGCTTAGCCCCAGGGATTTTGATGGTAGTGTCAAGGATTGGGCCTGTTGACAAAGTGGCGCGTAAATCCTTTCTGTGGTAAAATAGTTATAGGAGGGATGCAGCATGATGGGACACCAAAGCAGACAAATGGCAATGCTTTTCGTAGATATAGAGTCACTGATTCCAGAAACCCACCTGCTGCGGAAGATCGAGCGGATGGTATCCTTTGATTTCATCTATGATCTTCTGGCGCCATATTATCCGGCAACAGGCCGTCCATCTGTCGACCCCGTCAGTATGTTCAAAATGCTCTTGATCGGATACCTGTATGGCATCAAATCAGAGCGGCGGTTGGTGGAGGAAGTTCAGCTCAACATCGCCTACTGATGGTTTTGCGGATTTGAACTGGATGACACGATCCCAAATCACTCCACATTCAGCAAGACCAGAACACGAAAATGGCAGCAGAGCAGCCTTTTTCAGAAAGCCTTTTATGAAATAGTCAAGCAATGCATAGACAGCGGGCTGATCGACGGAGAAGCGATGGCTGCGGATGGAAGCTACATTCCGGCCAACGTATCAAGAGAAAGCTGGATCAATGTAGAAACAGAAGTTGAACAGAGTATGCAAAGCTATCTCGATTCTTTGGATGAAGAGCTTTCCAATCAGCCGGGCTTCAAAAAGCCGCCAACAAAAATTGTAAGGAAGTGCCGTACCACCAGCCAAACATATCCAGACAGCGGTTATATCAATCATGGCAGCAAACGCGGCATCGGGTATCTGATGGAAGCAACTGTGGACTGTAAACACGGCATTTTAACAGGCGTTGATGTATATTCTGCCAATGAGAAGGAAAGCGTCCTGATTTTGCGGCATTTGGAACGGCAAATCAATCTTGGTATTCCAATGAGCCGGCTTGCTCTGGATCGCGGATATGAGGCTGGTGCTGTTCACCGGGGGCTGGAACTTCTGGACATTACCGGATACACTTCAACAACACCGTGGCGCATATCGTCAAGGGCTTGAACAGCGCAGGTTTCAGCGATAAGGACTATCGGATTGGGGAGTCCGCAAAACCGCAGATTCCCGAACAGCCAGCGGAACAAATCACGCTGCCTGACCCGCAAGGAGTTTCCGAACCGGAAACCGCCGAGGACGATTTTTCGGGGCTGGATGGGAAATCTATCGGGGCAGAGTTGGAGCGGCGCAGAGAACATGCGCAAACGCCTGAAATCGCCCCGAAAGCCGACACCATGCTGGACGTTGCCGCAGAGGTCGAAAAGGCATATACAGATGCTATCCAACAGACAGGCAATGACCCGATGATGGACAATCTTCCGTGGGAGGTGCGGGATAAAGTGAAATCA
>OHDN01000197.1_pt1 | contig 45514 bp, 37 predicted proteins | sample 1566971 | NCBI WGS metagenome assembly OHDN01 (sample SAMEA3879538, study PRJEB24766) | human gut metagenome | biome: human-associated habitat; feature: feces | place: USA | collected 1985/1987
ATTTTTATATTTCTCATAATTTTCCTCGTAAAAATATTATATTCAATACACATTTATAATATAACAATTCATTCCACTTGTAAAAGAAAAAATGGATGATATACAATTTAATAATCTGTATATCATCCGTATTATGTCAGAATTCAATCCGTATTACAGTTCCCTTATTAACTTCACTTTCCAGATAAATCCTTGCGTCATGAAGTTCAACAATATGCTTTACAATAGCAAGACCAAGTCCCGTTCCGCCAGTTTCCTTTGAACGGCTCTTGTCTACCCTGTAAAATCTCTCAAATACTCTGTCCTGCTGATCCTTAGGAATTCCTATTCCATCATCAGTAACCTTTAACTGCGGCTTGCCATCCACAACTCCGGCAAATACTTCCACATGTCCGCCTTCTTTATTATATCTAATTGCATTCTGTACAAGATTATCAATAAGTTCCCTTATCATATCCTTATTACCGCGAATCACACATGAAGAACCTCTGTATGAAAAATGTATTCCCTGTTTCTGTGCATTAACCTGAAGAGATTCTGCACAGTCCTTGACAAACTCATACAGATCAAAATTATCATACTGCCTTGGCATCTCACTATGATCTAACTCTGAAAGCCTGATAATATCATTAATAAGTGATAAAAGTCTTTCAGAATTCCGTTTTATTTCGTGTGCAAAATGTATCCCCTGTTCATGACTTACCATTTCATTCTCAATGAGCTCGGCATATCCTGATATTGCAGTAAGCGGTGTCTTTAACTCGTGTGACACATTTGCAGTAAAATCCTGTCTGCTTCTTGCAGCAGCAAGAATATTCTCATGCTGTGTCCTGATTTTCTCTGCAAAAGGTGCTATTTCTTTATATACAGGCTTCTCCTGTACGGAATCTATATTCTTAGCCATTCTCTCAATAGGCTCAATAAGCGTCCTTGTAAGTAATTGAGAAAGAACAATACACACTACTATAATTACTGCAAGTATTCCTGTTACAGCCGGAAATACATTGCCAAACACACTTAATAAACTGCTTGCATCACAGGATACTCTTATAACAGTCCCATCCTTCTGTTTTAAAGCATAATAGAAGGTACTCATATCCATCGTGTCAGAATTTCTTACGCACTGACCATGTCCGGTATGAAATGCATCCTGCACCTCAGGTCTGTCTTTGTGATTAGGCATTACATTAATGTCATTATCATTATCAAAAAGTACCACACCATCTGAATCTATCCATGTAACCCTGAGATTATTAATTGGAAGCTTTACATCTGCATATTGCGCTGACTTTTCAAAAACTCCCGTTTCCATGAGTACTTCTGCATTAGTTCTCAATCCAGCCTGAACCTGTTTCTTAAACAACCCATAATATATAAAAGTTATTCCAATAGCTGTAGCAAGAACTGCTATAACTGCTATTCCAATAAGCCTTAAATTAATCTTCTGCTTCATATATCCACCCTGTTCTGTCTGTTAATTATATCAGGCTACTCTATAACATATCCTACATTACGCACGGTTCTTATACGCGAGCCTGCATCACCTAACTTCTGTCTTAAAGTCTTAATATGCATATCCACAGTTCTTGACTCACCTTCAAACTCTGTTCCCCATACCTTAAGTACAATAGAATCTCTTGAAAGCACTATATTCTTATTAGCCATAAGATATCTTAACAATTCATATTCTTTATATGTAAGTTCAACCTGCTTTCCCGAAACCGTAACAGCATGCCTTTCATGATTAAGTTCAATCTCTCCTACATCCAGCACGCCTGCCTCGTCTGTTTCTGTTCTTCTAAGAAGTGCTTTAACTCTTGTAATAAGCTCCATTACAGAGAATGGCTTCTTAATATAATCGTCAGCACCATCCTCAAGGCCCTTTATCATATCAAGCTCTGTAGACTTTGCTGTTACCATAATAACAGGCAGTCTCTTAGTTGCAGAATTCAGTCTTAACTTCTTAATGATGTCATAACCACTTTCATCAGGAAGCATAACATCAAGCAACACAAGGTCCGGAAGAATCTCATCAAGCTTCTTAAAAAACTCTTTGGAACTTCCAAATGCACCTACCATATGTCCACTGTTCTTAAGTGCAATTGTCTCTATTTCCCTTATGCTTTCATCATCCTCAACTATGTATATAAGAGCCATATTCTCATCTCCTGTTCTAGTCAACTTTCTTTAATTCTGGAAGCTGATACTGTTTATAATACTGTCTGCATTCTTTTGCAAACTGAGGATTATCCTCATTAGTAAGATGCTCCAGATATCCATGTGTTTCAAAACCATTATCTCTTACTTCAATCATACATACAGCAATATTAGAGCAATGGTCTGATACTCTCTCAAAATTCGTCATAATATCTTCGAGTATAAGTCCTGTCTCAATTGTACATCTGCCTTTTCTTAATCTGTTGATATGACGCTGCTTAATTTCTAAGTTCAGACCGTCAATAACCTGTTCTAACGGCTCAATATGCTTTGCTGCTTCAATATCCTGATTTTCAAAAACCTGTACTGTATTACCAACTATATCATGTACCGCTTTTGCAAATGTTTCAAGTTCTTTTCTTGCATTCTGTGAAAAAGATGATTCCCTGCTGTTCATCTCTTTTGCAGATTTTGCAATATTAATCGCATGGTCAGATATTCTTTCGAAATCACTCATGCAGTGAAGAAGTATTGAAAATGTATGATTATCATGTCTTGATAAATCGCAGTTACCAACCTTTACAAGATATGAACCAAGCTTATCCTCATACTTATCAACATCTTCTTCCATCGCCACAACCTCATCATATGCAGCATCTGAATAATTATTAATAATGTCAAGCGCTTTATCTAGCGCTTTCTGTGACAAATGTGCCATCTTCACAGCCGTATTCCTGCATAACTCCATCGCAACTGCCGGAGTCTCTAAGAATCTTTCATCAAGTGCTGCAAGATCTGCTGCCACACCTGTCTGAACAACCTCCTCATGTTTTCCATCAGGAATAGAAAGAGTTGCAAGCTTCACAAGCAGATTAGAAAATGGGAAAAGTATAATTACACATCCAATATTAAAGAGACTGTGAATTACTGCTATTCCTGCTGCATTTGCCGGTGTTGATAAGAATTCAAAATGAACAAACATATTCAGGCTGTAAAAAATAACCATAAATATGACTGTACCAATCATGTTAAAATAAAGGTGTATCATTGATGCTCTCTTGGCATTCTTCTTTGCACCTACAGAAGATATAAGCGCTGTTACACATGTACCTATATTCTGTCCCATAATAATAGGAATTGCTGTCGCATAGTTAACCGCACCTGTTACACATAACGCCTGCAGTATACCAACCGACGCTGATGATGACTGTATAACTGCAGTAAGCACTGTACCTGCAAGAAGTCCGAATAACGGATTAGAGAACAGTGTAAGCATACCAGTAAACTTCTCATTGTCAGCCAGCGGTGCAACTGCGCCACTCATAGTTTCCATACCGAACATAAGAATTGCAAATCCAAGAAGAATATTACCTATATCCTTTTTCTTGGAATTATCCTTGCATGTCATAGTCATAATTATACCAATAACAGCAAGCACAGGTGAGAAGGATGATGGCTTTAAAAGATTAATCCATCCTGCTCCGCTTATACCTGTAAGTGATAACATCCATGAAGTCACTGTCGTACCAATATTGGCACCCATAATAATACCTACAGCCTGTGAAAGCTGCATAATACCTGAATTAACAAAGCCTACAACCATTACAGTAGTTGCAGATGATGACTGTATAACTGCTGTCACAGCCATACCAAGCAGTACTGCCATAATTCTTTTAGAAGTAAGTTTTTCAAGTATCTGTTCTAATTTACCTCCGGACAGCTTTGCCAAGGAATCTCCCATGACATTCATTCCATATAAGAACAAAGCCAGTCCGCCTGCCATCGTAAGTACACCAAAAATATTCATTTTACATAAGCTCCTTTTTGAACGACTTTTTCACACATCATGTGTATTCTAAATGAGCATTGTAAAATGTATTATGTAAGTTATGTAAAATTTATGTAAAATTTGCAGCCGCGTTTCTTATGCGCTCTGCATCAACAGGTTTTGATATATGTGCATTCATTCCAGCATCAAAAGCTGCCTTTACATCATTTGAAAATGCATCTGCTGTCATTGCAACAATCGGTATATCCTTTGCATCAGGATGCTTGAGCTGTCTTATGGCTTTTGTTGCCTCATATCCATCCATATTAGGCATCTGGACATCCATAAATATCAAGTCATACTGACCTTTTACCGAATGACTAAATGCATTCACAGCTGCCATTCCATCCTTTGCAATGTCACATAATGCCCCCTCGGACTTTAAAAATTCTCTCATCATCTCCGCATTAATAACATTGTCCTCTGCCACAAGGAATTTCTTTCCCTCAAGTACCCTGCTCTGTTTAATATCTTCATGTGTCATATTGGCTACATACCCTATACCACTCTGAAGATTTGTTTTCTTTTCAGGAATCATGAATTCCATTGTAACTTCAAATGTACTTCCTTCACCTTTCTTGCTTTTAACCTTGATAGTTCCTCCCATAAGGTCAATAAGGTTCTTTGTTATAGCCATTCCAAGTCCTGTTCCCTGCACATTATCAGTCACATTATTATCTTCCCTTGTAAAAGGTTTAAATATCTCTTTAATATAATCATCGCTCATTCCTATTCCGTTATCAGATATTTTAAACTTATACTTTGCAAACTGACTTCCTGTATGATTCATCCCTCTTATTTCAAATGTTATCATCCCATACTCCGGCGTATATTTTACGGCATTTGATAAGATATTCAGGAGTATCTGGTTTAAACGCAGTTTATCTGTTTTAATCCAGCCATATTCTACATTATCTGACCTGATTATAAGTGTCTGCTTTTTCTGTTTTGCCTGTGGTCTTATAATGTTATCTATTTCCTGAAGAATATCAGCAATATTTACATCACTTAAATTAAGAGTAGTCTTTCCTGATTCTATTTTACTCATATCGAGAACATCATTTATAAGGTTTAACAAGTGCTGGCTTGATATCACTATCTTCTCAGCATATTTTTTTACTTTATCAGGGTTCTTTTCATGTCTTAATAATAACTGCGAAAATCCCACAATGGCATTCATTGGTGTCCTTATATCATGGCTCATATTAGCAAGGAACTGGCTTTTTGCAAGATTTGCAGCTTCTGCTGTATGAAGTGCATCCTCCATATGTCCTCTTATCTGCTGCTCATAGGTTCTGTCAGAAATAATTACAACAAGGACATCATCCCCATCCTTATCCATATGATAGCAGCCCTGTTTAAATAATCTGTACTCATTTGAATCAGCAGGCTTTATCCAGTATTCATCGACTACAGATTCTCCTATATCTAGTCCGGTAATATCATTCCAATCCGGGATTTCCCCCTTCTTATCAAGTTTCTTAAACTCATCTGTAAGTTCTGAATATTCATCATTTTTTAATCCCAGAACTCTCTCAATATTTCTGCTGACATAAAGTTTACGCCAGTCTCCCCATGAAAGCATAATATATACATCATCAAGATTTTTTGCCATAATAGAAAACAAAATATCCCGCCTTGATATTTCGTGATTCTTTTCACTGACATATCTTCTGTAATATGTATACAATACGATAACAGCTACTATTAATAGCAGTCCTGCTATCTGCATAGCCATCCACACAGTTCTCTGCTGTACTGCAACAATGCTTGAATTGGCTATTCCTATAGGAACCATTGATATAAGTCCCCAGTTATCAAAACCAACAGGAACATACACAAGGTAATACTGGCGGTTATCCAATGTAAATTCCATCTCACCAGACTCGCCATCCTTAACACCCTGCTTGAATCCTTCAAGCGACTTTCCGTAAAAATCCGCATTTTTCAAATGATAAAATATATTTCCACCTGTATCCATGCTTCCTTCTGACTTCAAAACTATATCGCCATTAGCATATACTATGTAACTGCTTGTATCCTTAGCAAATGCCTTGATTCCCAATTCTCTGTTAATACTGTCTGTATTGTACGAAACAGCTATTGAACTATAAGAAAAACCATTAATATATGCCGGATCTACGGGTATGGCAAAAAACATAACTTCATCACTGCCTGGATTTGAGCCGTCAACTATAACACTCTCCCTGTTTATAACAAGGCTCTTCCATGTATTTCCAAGCTCAAGATATCCCCTCCTGCCTGCCGATGATAAATAGTTACAGTCATCATCTATAAAATAAAATTCTGTATAATGCCATTCATTCTTCCATTCATTCAGAAAAGATCTGATATCTTCTTCATTTCCATCAGCCTCATTTATAAAATCACCTGTCATTCCCAGCAGCTTCCATTGCTGCCCGGTTATCTGAAGGAATTTCTCACTCACCTGTTTATATACTTCATTAAGATTTCTCGAACTTGTCTCATATAATTCCTTTTTCACATTAACTGAGTAATTAAATAATATAATACCGACACACATAAATACAGCTATTGCCACTCCAACTGCTGCGAAAAAATATATGCCATTCTCATTTTTCTTCATCTGGCTTATTTCCTTTCCTCTGGTCAATCAGCTCTTTTCTATGTATGCCTGTGGTGCAGATATTTTACCTCCATCTGTAAAATACTTCGTCCATTGTTCTGACACACCTGTCGTACGGGCTATGTATCCGTCATATTTTCCCCCTTCTTTTATGTCAGCCTCCTGCTTGTACATATGTACTCCGCCATGTTCTGATATACCATAATTATATGCACGTTCCAACAAAGTATGACCAGAAACATCAACATAACAAAAAGAATATGTTTTTTCATCAGATATCTGCTTTCCATCAACAAGAATATCCAGAAGATGCATATTTCCATCATTATCCCTTGATATTTTCATTGTAAATCCGCTTGATGCCGGAAGTGTGTCCCATGATATCGGGTCATCATCCCGTCCACAGCCTTCCACAAGGCATCGGACAACATTTTTTATCTCAGCACCCGTTGTCTCCTGTTTCGTATAAAATTTCACTCCACCACCCATAATAAGTGCCTGAAGCTGTGCTGCTGTATAATCGCCCTTATATATATCACCTGCATTCATGGCAGCAGGCGCAATCAGCATATCCACATTACATATCTTCCGCAACGTATTTACTCTTACCGAAAATGCCTCACTTCCTGTATCTGTGGAACGCCACGCATATTCCCTGTCAAATGTGGTTACAATTTCACCCTTTTCTTTAACATAATTATAATTATCATTAAATATGCTTACCGCCTGACTGACATCAGCCTCTCCAACAAGCATTTTCTGTACTGCAGAATAGCTTGCCTTACTCACACTGTCATTTCTTATATAGGTATACATACGGTTGCTCTCAATATATGGAACTATATTAGAAAAAATATCCTGAACATCTACATTTACATTCTTGTTATATACCACAAATGACTGTATCCTGTCTGCCATCGCATTCATTACTTCACTGCTAAAAAGATATCTTACTATATCAAGTGCCAGTTCTTCACGCTTTCCTGCCCCTTTTAGTTTTCCGTTCATGGCTACCGAATATCCGGGTGTACTGAAATACCAGTTATCATTTTCTGTCTCTCCAAAATATGGCAGCAGCATAAGTTTATCCATTCCTTCTTCCTGATATTCAGCAATATTGGTACTCTGACGAATCATCGCCACCCTGCCTGACACGAAGTCATCAAATGTTACTGAGTAGCCTCTGCTCACATCTTCTGCCTGTACCCCTGTATCTTTAAACACCTGCTCAAGCCTTGAAAACAACTGTATTCCCAGTTCTTCAGGCAGATAATCAATGTTTCCTTCCATAGCTTCATTCCGCCATATTCTTCCCTTTGAACTCTGCAGCAATGGAATTGACCATGCCTGAAGCATATATGAATCTGTATAATCATATTTGTAATCTGTTGCAAAGCCCCTTATTCCATACTCCTCAAACTTTTTGCACGCTTCGACAAATGTTTCATAATTGTAAGGAAGCTGTATTCCATACTCATCAAAAAGTTCAGTATTAGCCAGTATTCCCTCAACACTTGCCGCACCCGGAAGCCAGTTTACCGAGCCATCTTCATTGGTAAACCCATCAAGATATACCTTGTAAAACATATTTGTAATATCTGTCCATGAAAAATCATACAGATAATCTTCAGGATTAATATCATAGTCATCATCAAGTGTTGATGTCTGTGTCCATGACGATGCATCTATTATTATATCTGCAAGGTCATCATTTATTGCTGCATCATTAAGATACTGTGCCCCTCCCCTGCTTATTACAAAATCAAATTCGACATCCGGGAAGTGTTCTTTCAACATTCTTCCTACACTTGCAAGCCAGTAATCCTGGTCAAGCTGTACAACAATTCTTTGTTTTTCTTCCTTACTGTTCTTTAATGGCATACTGCATGATGACAATACTTCTATAAGAAGCACCGTCATCATCAAAATACTTATTATCCTTTTCATTCTATCCTCCAAAAGCCACTACTCTTATGTTGCTTATCAATAATACTCCGTTTCCTTGTCGAAATATGTCGAATACGCATAAAATGTGATAAAAAATCTGTTTATCTTTATATACAATTGCGTGTATTTGATGTATCATTTTTCAATAAATAATCAGAATATTACTATAATCTAAACATATCAGGAGGGCTTATGTGTACAGCAGCTACTTATAAAACTAAAGATTTCTATATGGGAAGAACACTAGATTATGAATTTTCTTATGGTGATGAGGTGACTGTAACACCTAGAAATTATCCTATTAATTTCAGATTTATGGGTGTAAGGAATAACCACTATGCGATGATTGGAATGGCACATGTGGCTGACGATTATCCTTTATATTATGAAGCATTTAACGAAAAAGGGCTTGGCATGGCCGGTCTTAACTTTGTTGGAAATGCAGCTTACAACGAACCGGACCTAAGAGGTATTAACAGAGAGAGTAATATTGAAAATGTTGCCGTATTCGAATTCATTCCGTGGATATTATCGCAGTGTGCGACAGTTGATGAAGCTAAAGAAAACTTGCAGTTTATTAATCTTACCAACACTCAGTTTAATGAAATGTTTCCATGTGCTAATCTTCACTGGATTATCGCTGACAAGGAAAGCTGCATAACTGTTGAATCCATGTCAGACGGACTTCATATATATGATAACCCTGTTGGCGTGCTTACTAATAATCCGCCATTTAACATACAGATGTTTAATCTTAACAATTACATGGGATTATCTGCAAAACAGCCTGAGAGCAATTTCTCGGACAAGCTTGAATTCAACAGATACAGCCGTGGTATGGGTGCACTCGGACTTCCTGGGGATCTGTCATCTCAGTCAAGATTCGTAAAGGTGGCTTTTACTAAGATGAATTCTGTTTCAGGTGACGATGAGAAATCAAGCGTAAGCCAGTTCTTTCATATATTAGGCAGCGTAGACCAGCAGCGTGGCTGCTGTCAGCTAGACGATGACAAATACGAGATAACAATATATACCTGCTGCTGCAATACAACTAAAGGCATATATTATTACACATCATATGACAACCATCAGATATGTGCTGTTGATATGCATAAGGAGAACCTTGACGGTGATAAACTGGTTCGCTATCCACTTATTACTGATGGCGAGATAAGGGCTGTTAATTAATATATATACCTGACAAAACGAGCTGGACGTTTAATTACCATCCAGCTCGTTTTTAACACATTTTTCTATGTCGTATGCAATCTCAGTGCATATATCTTTTCCTATCCCTGCTGCTGTTCCAACAGCAGCCAGCTCCTTAATCCCTGGATTTCTTCCATTGCCGTCTACTGTAGTAGTATGTTCTCCATAATATGTCGTACTATAAGTCAGGTCATATGCCGGGCTTAGTCTCCAGCCATCATTATTTTCATCATATATAAATGTAAAATTCTTTGAATGGTCATCTCTATTATGTGCAAACACATTAAAACACATTCGTCGGTACATATTCTCTATATCATGTTTATTGTCCCTTGTTAATATTTTTGTTAATTTCATAAGTTGGTGATAATCCATATTGGGCTGCCTGAAATCCAGTTCAAGAAGCGCTGCTGCTGTAAGCATATGGATTCTGTGTTCTCCAAATGAATCATTCTTACGATCAAATCTTTTAGTTCCAAAGTATCCATCACATATATCAGATGGAAAAAGTCTGGTCTCTTCCATATCAATTCCACACTGCTTTGCACACTGTGAATATCGGTATTCCATCAGCCCCGCATTCTTTCCATCAACATGAGCAGGAAACTTGATAATCCAATCCTCGCCATCTATCTTAGTCATAATTTTAGGTCTTGCTCCACCACTTGTTCCACCAAGCCTGTATAATTCATCAAGCTTGTCAGAATATTCAGTATTAAGAATTTTCTGACACTGCTCAGATAATTCATCAAGACTGCTGAGTTTTTCCTGCTTTGGCATATCCCATTCCGGTCTGTATGTTAATGCTCCCATTCCTGATTCTCCAACAATTGCAAGCCTGTCAAGCATACTCACATTGTCTATATTATATCCCTTTTCTTTTAACATCCTGTCAAGCAGCAGCTGTCCCCATGCATCAGGCAGACTGTCTGCAAATACTCCCCATAAGCCATTAAAATATTCTTTAACAGGGACACATACTTTCTTTTCAAGGGGCAATGAAAACGGACTTATTGAAAATCCGTTCTCCAGCCATTCATCTGCATATTCAAATGCAGCCTTTCTTTCGTTCGTCATAGCAAGAGTTCCAACAAGCCTGTCATGATAAAAAACATTTATAACTCTATCTTCTCTCATTAATTACCTCCTCAATACTGTTATAAGGAATCTCCGTAAAAATGTTTCTTAAATCATCAGCGATATTAAGTGCTACAGCTATCTTAGTCAGCGATAACAGTGAAATCTGTCCTGTTGTTTCAAATCTTTTTATCGAGCCAAGACTGACATTGCTAATCTTAGAAAGCTTCTCTTGTGAAATGGCGCGTCTTTTTCTTATTAGTCTTACCCTGTCAGCTATTTTTTTATCCAGTTCTTCACATGTCTCCCAGACATATTCATTCATATATTGATTTCTCCTTATGTGCAAACATATATATTATATATTAGCTAATTTTCTGATAAGTATGCATTTATAGCTAATATTTTATCTATAATTATTATAGCACATAACTTAATATATTCAATCCTCTCCTTGCCAACTTCCCAGAATATGTTATTATATGATAGATTATTACAAGTGTTTAAAGCACAGAAAGAGGAATATATGTTAGTTTATGACGCTAATGCCAATTCTGGCAGCAATGCCGGTTTTGAGTGTACCTATACAACTTTTAAATCTGACAATTCTACAGCTTCACCAGAGAACCCAATCCTTGTTCTGGATAATTCTGAGAAAAAGTGGGATGAGACATCTTATGGTTTATTCACTAACCCTTATAAAAAGACTGCATTTGATTTCCAGATTGACGGTGAATCTTTTACAAGCAATATCTTAAAGATTGATTCAAGATTTACAAGCCTTATAAAATGGCTAGGCGAAAACAGAGTGAAAGTAAAGCTCACAGGTGCTAACACATCTGAAGGATACAATGTATACAAGATTCAGGAGGTTGCATTTGGCAATGGTAACAAGTTATCTGCCGAAGACGGTTTCCTTCAGTTTATGATTGAAAGATTATTAGAGAGCAGCGCCATTGCAGAGGAAAATAATGAAGAACCTGATGAATCTGCTGATGATATGAAGCTTACAAGCCTTACAAGCATATCAGATTTTCTTAACTGTGCAGGAAGCACGCTCCCTGAGAATATCCGCTTATGGGCAAGACGCAATCTTGTTGTTGCCCGTTCAAGTGAGGTAACTCCTGAAGAGAAAAGACATGCACAGAGAGCACTTTCTATCATGCTTAATATTAAGTGGAAGAGCAATTACTTTGAATCAATTGACCCTGTGGAAGCAAGAAGAATTCTTGACGAAGAGCTTTTCGGTATGGAGAGTGTTAAGCAGAGAATCATTGAAACTGTTATTCAGATTAACAGAACACATACTCTTCCTGCATACGGTATCCTTCTTGTAGGTCCTGCCGGAACAGGTAAATCACAGATTGCCTACCTTGTTGCCAAGATTCTTAAAATGCCTTGGACAACACTTGATATGAGTTCAATCAATGACGCAGAACAGCTTACAGGAAGTTCAAGAATATACTCTAATGCAAAGCCTGGTATTATCATGGAAGCATTCAACATGGCTGGTGAATCTAACCTTGTATTCATTATCAATGAGCTTGATAAGGCAACTTCAAGCAATGGTAATGCCAACCCTGCGGATGTACTCCTTACACTCCTTGATAATCTTGGATTCACTGATAATTATATGGAGTGTCTTATCCCAACTTCAGGCGTATATCCTATCGCAACAGCTAATGATAAGGATAAGATAAGTGCACCACTTCTTTCAAGATTTGCAGTAATTGATATTCCTGATTACACAAGAGAAGAAAAAAAGACAATTTTCCTTAAATATTCACTTCCTAAGGTTCTTAAAAGAATCGGTCTTCACGAAGATGAGTGTCTGGTGCTTGATGACGGACTTGATGCTGTTCTTGATTACTGTAAGGATACTACAGGTATCAGAGACCTTGAACAGGCAGCTGAACATTTAGCAGCACATGCACTTTATATGATTGAGGTTGAGCATGCCACAAGCGTTTCATACACAGCAGACATGGTAAATAAACTTTTCTAAACTAAAAAGCAGGACAGATATGAGGTAAATCTCACATCTATCCTGCTTTCTCTATGTCAAGATATTTCTCTTCAAATTCATTGACTGCAATCGGTTTAGAAAAATAATATCCCTGGAATGTATCACAGCCGAGCTTTGTCAGATTATCAACCTGTTCAATTGTCTCAACGCCCTCTGTAATAACAGAAACATTCAGTTCTTTTGCCATTTTAATTACAAAATCAAGTATTACACGGCTTTTCTTAACATTTTTAGTTTCTCTGATAAATCCCATATCAACCTTTAATACATCAACATTAATGTCCTTTAATGTATTAAGAGATGAATAGCCACTTCCAAAATCATCCATCTCAACCACAAATCCTGCTCTTCTCAGCTTCTCCAGTTCACCCATAAGATTAGGAACATCTGACATAATTGCGGTTTCTGTTATTTCAATATTAAGATTTTGTGAGTCAATATCATATTTCTTTACAAGCCTTACAAATGTGCTGTATATATCAACATAATAAAAATCCTTTGGTGATATATTTACAGATATATTCATATTGATACCGGCTTTCTTCCATTCACCAAGCTTAGCTGCTGCCTGTTCCCAGATATATCTGTCAAGCCTGCTTATAAGTCCAGACTTCTCATACACAGGTATGAAATCCATTGGTGGAACAACTTTTCCGTCAGGCTTTATCCTTCTGACAAGAGCTTCCGCACCTGTGAGCTGTCTTGTTTTTGCTGAAATCTGTGGCTGAAGGTACATCTTGAATTCACCACTTGTCATTGCTTCGTCAAATTCATCAACAATTGTCTTATACATAATTGCATCTTCAAGCATTGTATCGTCATAATAAGCAATAAACCTCTGGGCATCATCCTTAATTGCTGCTATTGCAAGGGAAGCCTTGTCACACATAGATGACAGAGATTCACTCATATCATTAGTCTTATATATTCCGAAGCATATTCTCACAGTGTATACAGAATCAGACATAACCTTCTGTAATGCATTTCTGCACTTGTACAGATACTGCTCTTCAAATGCATCTTCATCAACAATTACTACAAAATGATCTTCTCCAACCCTGCCGTACAGACAACCGTCAGCTGCGTATTTCTTAATCATCTTAGACTGTTCAATCAGAATTTCATTGCCCTTTTCTATTCCGAACATTTCATTAATCAGCTTGAATTCTGCAATATCAGAATAAATAACAAGCCTTTTCTTTTTCTTATCCGGTAATTCTTCAACCTTCTGCATAAGATGCTCAAGATTACATATTCCGGTAAGCTTATCATGACCCATCAGGTGTCTTTTAATCCTGCCATATTCTATAATGGCATGCTGTACCATTATTATTACTAACAATACTGCTATTATTATTCCTGTTATCATATACTTAACTTCTTACCATCCAATCGTATGCCCTTCATTATCCGCTTATTATCATACATGCGGCTATCCGCGCGCTTTGTAAGTTCTTCCATCAGATAATAATGATTTCTTGTACTTATCTCATATCCTCTTGCGTAAGATATCTTAATATTGTGTTTCTCATTATAAGCATTTACATCTTTTTCAAGCCTCTCAAGAATCTGATGCATCTCTACCGCATTTGTTTTTTCCATTATAACGCAGAACTCATCACCACCTATGCGATATGCATTAATGTGCTCATTCTGCAAGCATGCAAGTATTGCGGAAAAGCTCTCAATATATCTGTCGCCCATTTCATGTCCAAGATTATCATTAACCTTTTTTAAATTATTAAGGTCAAACATAAGTACTCCGACTGAAAATGTATCACTTGCCTCATTAAGTCTGTTGATATGATTCTGGTATGCCAGCTTGTTCTTAATTCCCGTAACATCCGTGTAAGCCATATTGTCAACATCAGAGTTTATTCTTGAACTCGCAAAAAATATGGCAAGCGTGATTATTTCAAGAATAAGTGATGTGCATGTCAGAATTCTCGGAAGAATCTCATGATGTTCAAGCACATAAACCATAAGATATATCTGTATTGCTATTAGTATCGTCATAATGACGCTCATTCCAAGAAGCAGCCTTTTTATATATTTCCTATTAGACATAATCCTCTCCCATACATCAGGCGACTATAATACGCTTAACATACTCTTTGGCAAGTCCTATTCTTGCCCCCTTAACGACAACAACATAGTTACCGTCAATTTCAGAAAGAACCCTCACTTCACTTCCTACAACAAAGCCAAGGCTCTGAAGCCTGTGTATCACTTCTTCATTTCCAACAATTCTCTGAATTACATATATCCTGTTTTTATCTGCAAGATTTAATGGCATAATCAAAAATCTCCCGTTTAATATTGCAGAAGTTAGCACACGCTAACCTTTTTGCTGTTCAAATTATATCATTCTCTTTGTGTCTGTCAATAAAAATAGCATACCTTTTAACTATGCTTTTAAAAAAATACATTCCACTGTTAATTTTTCTGTATTTCAACTTATATATCGCCTTAACAAAAAAAGAGAACGCCACACTAATTTCTTAGTGCAGCATCCCCTTTCAGATAATATATTTAATTATCAGTCGTTTCTTAACTTGAACTGTGCAACCATCTCACTAAGTGTTGTAGCCTGTGCTGTAAGTTCTTCACTTGTAGCTGATGTCTCCTGTGATGTAGCTGAGTTAGCCTGTACCACTTCTGCAATTCTTGCAATAGCTACATCTGCCTGCTCCATGCCCGCAGCCTGGCTTGTAGATACATCTCTCATCTTCTTGGCACTCTCTGCGATAGACTGAACACCATCAACAACTTCCTTAAGCGAATCAGAAGCTTCAGTCGCAATCTTGTTACCTTCACCAACCTCGTAGATAGAAGCCTCTATAAGATTTCTTGAATCTACCGCTGACTTAGCACTCTGCTCTGCAAGTGTACGAATCTGGTCAGCAACTACTGCAAATCCTCTGCCTGCATCACCTGCTCTTGCAGCCTCAATGGAAGCATTAAGTGAAAGAAGGTTAGTCTGGCTTGCAATACTTTCAATCTCAGAAATGATATTGCCAATCTTCTCAGAAGCCTCACTGATACGAGCCATTGCCCCCATAAGAGCTTCCATGCTTTCTCTGCTGTTTTCTGCTGTATCAGCATATCTCTCTGCTTCTTTATATGAACTTTCAAGCTGTTCTGCTGTCTTCTGTATACCTTCATTAAGATCATTAATGGTTGCCTGCATCTCTTCGACTGTTGCAGCCTGATCTGTTGCACCTTCTGCAAGCGACTGTGCAGCATCTGAAAGATTAGCTGAACCTTCTGCCACCTGTTTAGAAGCATCTTCAACGCCCTTTAATGTTGAATTCATCTGACGGTTCATGTTACGTATTCCAAGTAACAATGCATTGAATGCGCCTGTATACTGATCTTCATGTTCGGTTGCGATAGCGAAATTACCATCTGCCATCTCTCCCATAAGTTTTCCGGCATCACTGATAATATTATGTAATCTTTCTGCCATAGCATGTGCACTATCTATGAGATCGGATATCTCATCTTTAGTCTCAACTTCTGGGAATGGTGAATCAAGATCTCCCTGTGCAAATGTCTCGAATCTGGCCATCATTCCATCTAATGGAGCTTCTATACTCTTTGCAATCGCATGTGCTGATTTAGAAGCAACAATAACTACCGCAACTATAATTCCAACTGCCGCAACAATTGCTATTATAAGAAATATTTCAAGCTTTAATTTTTCTGCATCACCTTTAGCAACATTAGTGTCCATAAGTTCATTAAGTGCATTATCAAGTGCCTCATACTTAGGTGCCATCTCTTTCTGCATCATTGACTGTGCCTTCATTGACTGATTAGCATCTGTTGTAGCTCCCAGCTTTATAACCTGCTCATCAATCTCCTTATATTCAGCCCATGCCTTATCAATCTTGTCCATACATTCCTTGCCAGCCTTACTAGACATTAAAGGTCTTATCTGTTCAAGCTTGGCTTCAAATGCTTCGACATGCTCATCATGCTGCTTTTTCATTGAGCTGATAAGACTTACTGAATCATATCCTACAACTCCTCTTGAAGCTCCCCTTATCTCTGCCGCCTCAGACATAGCTGTAGCAATATCTCCCTGAGGGAACGCATAACGCTTCAGCACCCTGCGGTAATCCATAGACATATATATCATCATCGCACTTATAACAACTGCAACTGCAAAAAATGATATAATTATCAGTCTGAATACATAGCTCAAACGTTCCTTTATCTTCATGTTATTCATTTTCTTAAACATCTTATAACTCCCACCTTTCCATACGCATCATTTGTACAATATATTAAATTGTTCCCTATTTCTATTTAATTAACATATTATTCCTAATTTTAACTTTTTTCAAGGTATTTTCACAAAATACTCATATGTAATTGTCTGAGTCCGTCTATTTCATTACACAATTCCCTGCTTGAGCAAGTTGAACAATCCATCGTAAGACCGTTAAATATGTTGTTTAAGGAGTCAGTTATCTGTTCACATCTGTGTGCTTCACTTTTTAAAAATATGTAATCAATATCCTGCTCCGTGACAAAATATATGCTTACAGCCTCAACCTCTGGGCGCTTCCTGTAGGCATTGATAAGTCCCAACCCTACTGCTGCAAAGTTAATTCCATGTGAAACCGCTTCTTTACTCACTCTCACTGGTTCTCTTTCCCTGACAGCTGATATTCTCATCATATATCCTTTAGGAAATGCATGGTATCTTACATAATCAGTCGCCCTCATTGAAGCATACAGTGCATTATCATCATGATTCTTAATATATTCACTGTTCAGCCTGATTACAGTAATTCTTGCATATGAGATATCATTCTTAATATCACACAGATCATCTCCAACAAGATACACTGCATCCTCTGGCACAAGCCCTTTATCCTGTGTAAATGCAATGGCACTTACTGCCTGACTGCTTCCACCGCCAAGCTCATAAGCCATCTCGCTTTTAAGGATAAGATTCTCCTTCTCAGTCATCTCCCATTCTTTCTGTAATGGAAGTCTCTTTACTCCATGGCTTTCAAGCATTGATGTCAGCTTTCTTATCTCACCATCATATAAATACATAGGCTGTTTCTGCCCTTCCTGTTATTCTTTATGTGTATCCTGTTCTTTCTTTTTCTTTGTCTCACACCTGTTCTTTGACCAGTTATAATACGCAGTGAGCGGCTTGATTAAAACTGCCGCAAATTTCATATCCAGATTAAAGAAATATATAACAAGAGTCAGAAGAAACAATGCAACGAACACGATTGCAATAATAGCCAGCACTTTTAATACTATCATACGTTACTTCCCTTCTGTCTTGCATATTCCGCAGCCCCCAACGCTCCCATAAGCTGTGGGTCTGTCGGAAGGTCCACCACATTAATCTTAAGCACCTTTTCAATAGCTTTCTTTAGCCCCTCATTCTTGGCACATCCGCCTGTAAGTGTAACACTGTCAGTTGCACCCGCTTTCTTAGCCATAACAAAGCATCTCTTAGCAACCGATAACTGTATTCCTGCCGCAATCTCTTCCATAGGCTTACCCTCACCCACTAATGAGATAACTTCACTCTCTGCAAATACCGCGCACTGTGCTGTTATTGGAATCACATTCTTCGCTGTAAGAGACAGATTAGAAAATTCATCTAAAGACATCTCAAATGCTCTTGCCATAGATTCAAAGAATCTTCCCGTTCCTGCTGCACATTTGTCATTCATTGCAAAATTAAGCACAGTTCCATCAGTGTCAATCGCAATTCCCTTGACGTCCTGACCGCCGATATCAATTATCGCTTTAACGGATGGGTCTGTCACATGAACTCCCATAGCATGACAACTTATCTCTGATATATTCTCATCTGCAAATGGAACTTTATTTCTTCCGTAACCGGTACCAATCAGATATGTAAGCTCCTCTGCGCTGTTTAAACCGTCAACCTGGCTTACAGCCTCGTCAAGCGCATCCTTCGCACTAAGCACAGGATTAATCCTGCTTCTCTTAGTAACCGCAGCTGCGATTTTTCCATTCTCATCTATAATTACGCATTTGGTATATGTACTTCCTGCGTCACAACCACCGAAATATTTCATTCTGTTATCCTTTCCTGCCGCATATGCAGCATCCACACTTCTTACCAGCTCTTAGAATCGTCAAAATCCTCAAGTGACGGGTCGAGCGGTTCTTCCCTGAAAACAGTTCTCATGTATCTGTTAATCTCCGTTCTCATGTCTCTTCTTGTTCCATCCTCAGGACACATAAGATTGTGTGTTACCCATATTAAATGAATTCCATGTTTTCTTGCTTCTTCTTCAAATAAGCCGTGATATCCTGACATTGATTTGCAGCCCATATGAACATACATGATTACAATATCAATATTAAACATTTCGCAGAAACGCCAGAGCGCCTCTACACCTGTCTCATAACCGCCGTTAGAACGGTTTCTCATAATCATGTTCTCATACAGATACGCAAGGTCTAACATTGCCTGGTGTTTATCCTCTGTATTGACCATCTCTGTAGACACCATGCTTAACATATCCGCAATAGTTACCACGCCCCAGCAGTTAAGAAGCCAGATTGGAAGCGCTGTATAATATGCAGCCTGAACGCCCCATGTCATGGCTCTGTGGCGGTACTCCTTCGCCGCCATCTCTTTATTCTTATATGCATCAAGTGCCATCTTAGTAAGCTTCTTATCCATATCAAGAAATGCCTGATTTCTTCCACCGGCAGCCTGATATACGCCATATCTGTAAAGTGCAAGCGTTACACCCATAACCTGCGGATAATCTGTCTTGGAAATCTCCATCCACTCCAAGAATTCCTCTGTCTCTGCATTAAACCGCTTCATACTCTTAAAGAATGCGTCCCAGTCGAACTTCTCGCCAGTCTGCTCCTCTATGAAATGGATTGCATTGACAACCTCTTCTGCCGCATACTCCTGCACACTTTCCTGCCTGTGTCTTATAGGCACAGCAAGCTGAAATGTAGGAATCTTAAATGACCTTGCTTCAATTCCGTTACCCATAAGACTTCCGTCACATGTCGTATTACACTGCACCGCACAACAGCCTATAAGCGGGAAATCATCAGCCAGTGCAACACCAAGCTCAGCCGCCGGCATAGGACAGACATCTGATGGCACGCCATACTGGTGTGTAACGTCAACATAATAGCTTACTCCGTCCTGTGACATCATCGAGCTTGTATACACAGCAGGAACTTCCACTGACAACCATGTAAGGTTAGGAAAACCTCCCATCAGGGTACTCATCATATTTTCATCAAAAAGGACAATCTTACTGTTTAGCTTCTTATCATTGCCGATAGCCGGGTCTGCCTTAAATATCTGTCCAAGCATCCCACATATATCAGTAACGATAAGTCCCAGTGCCTGATGCGCCATTCTAAGCTGAGTTCCTCTCATTCCCTCGGTATGCCTGTCCATGAAATCAGGCAGTGCAAGATAATTAATCATCCAGCGGTATCTGAAGAAGCCCTTCATGTTATTAGGTTTTATTATAAATGTAATTAAAGTCTTCCAGTATCCAAGCCACCTTACATAGTCGTACCATGTATCCTTCAATCCGCGCCATTCTCTTCTTCTCTTCGGCTTTTTGCCTGTATAGAATCTGCCGAGTGGCTCGCTTCCTATATTCTTAGACATATTTATAATTTCCTTCCTGCATTGATACGCTTAATCTCAAGGCTCTCAACAAATGCCTGTATTCTCGTTCTTAACTGTCCTGAAGTTCCGACAGCATAAGGTCTGTCAATTGAAAGAACCGGATAGCCGTATTTTTCTTTCATGACATGGAATGCCGAAGCCCTCTCATAGCCCCAGTAATCGCAGAATTTAATCTGCTCATATATAAGGCCATCTGCCTTATACTCTTTAGCTATTGCGTCAACATACTCCTGTCTCTCGATAATCTTTTCTGTATTCATGAATCTCGGACACTGTCCCCACTTCATATACTGTCTGCATATCTGTGTAAGAACATCTTCCGTATCGTTAAGAATAATCTCATCTCTTCCCGGGAGCGAACCAAAACAGAATCTGTCAGCCACAACCAGTGCGCCTGCTTCCTCAGCAAGCTTTATAAGCTCAGGGTTATCAATCTCTGAACCAACCATTACGACCCTTGCCCTGTAATTACATTTTTTATCAGGTTCACGCGTCTTAAGCTCCTCAAGCGTTTCTTCGAGCTTTTCTATAAGTGCCTCTTTCGGGCAACAGTAGGTTGCAAGACACAGAACCGCGAATTCATATCCAGTAATTCTTGGATTATCTTCTTTTCTGTAATCACCGATGCTTCTTATAAGCCTGCTTATTTTGTTCTGCAGTTCCACAGACTTTCTTAAAGCATCATCTGATATGTCTATTCCATATGTATTATTAAGCGGTTCAAGCACATGAAGTCTCATCTGCTTAACAAAATGTCTTAACGCCGTCTCATCATTCTTCATCGGAACATCTGAATACTCCACAAAGAATTTTTCTTTCTCTATAAGGTGCTGTCTCTCAATATTCTCTACGCACCTGTTCATCTGCGCACATGCATCTGGCGCAATTATACAGTCAAGAAAGTTAAATCCACCCTCAATTGCTCTCTCTAATATCGCACGACATCCCTCACATAGCATACTGCTCATGTAATATGTACCCATCTCTATAGAACCTGTACGAGGTGCGCGCAGTCTCACCGAAAAGCTGCCCGGCAGATTAATAAGCGGCTCCGGTATCTGGAAACAGACTGCTCCGATTGCAATATCACCCTTTGCCTGTGCCTGCCTTACAAGGTCGTTATTCACGTCCTCCAAAAGCTTCTCAAAATAATACAGATTAGCTAAATCCTTCACATTTGCCTCCTCTTACAATATCCCCATATTAACAAGTGCTTTCTTTGCACCCTCGACAATAATTGCATCATCAGGGAGATTGAATACATTTTCACCAAGCACATCTGCCTGCGCAAGCTTGGAATCGCTCTGTATTACTGAAAGCAGTTCAAGGCCGCCGATATCCATAAGCTTCGCAACCTCCATATCCGGTATTCTGTTAGCGATAACTCCGATTCTGTCATACATTACAAGCTCATCTGCTACCTTCTTGATTGTCTGTACAACCTGACATCCCTTCTTACTCGCATCAGTAACAAGCAGCAGATGCGTAACCTTCTCCATAACTCTTCTGTTAATCTGCTCTATTCCTGCTTCTCCATCAATTACAACATAATCAAACTTATCTGAAAGCATTGTGATAACTTCTTTAAGATATGAATTAATCTTGCAGTAACAGCCCGCTGTCTCAGGTCTTCCTATTGCGATAAATGCATATCCATCCTGTTCAACAACTGCATCCATTATCTCGTATTTGGCTTCTCCAAGTAACTCCACAGCCGTCTTGGTATCTCCATCTTCAACATTCTTGATTACTTCTTTTCTTATATCATCTATAGTCTTATCCACTTCAACATTAAGCACTGTAGAAAGTCCAACCGCCGGGTCAGCGTCAATCGCAAGTATCTTCTTATCTGGGTGTGCCTCAACAAGAAGCTTTACAATAACTCCCGCTAAAGAAGTCTTACCAACTCCGCCTTTTCCTGCTACTGCTATAATCTGTGTTTTCTTATCCATTATTGTTCTCCTTATGTTTTTGTCAGATTGTTTAATACCCGTAATACGCATTAATTCCCGCCATCAGGCCATCCGCTATTTTTTCGAGTGTCTCATCACTATGATCTGAGCTTGCATTTCCAAGCTCCATATCTACAGATGGAATTGTGCTATATGACGTCTGCGTAAGATCTATTGCCATACTTCCTGAACCATGAATCTTTGCACCTTGTCCACGAAGTCCGTCAACAAGTGATGCCCCAAGTGAATCATGCTGCTGCCAGTGGTCTGCCACAGGACTCATATCCTTAATTGCATCGGGAACTGCTATATAAAAGCATCCCTTATCGTATGAAAGTCCATCACCATCCCAGTGCAATGATATATGACAGTCTGCAACATTGTTACATATTACAGTTCTTGCCACATTATCAAGCTGTACATCTGATGAATCCCTTATCATCAGCACATCATATCCTTCTAACAGAAGTTTATCTCTTAAAATCTCTGCCATCTTAAGTGTTACTTCGCTCTCTGGTGTCCCGTCATAAAATGTCATTCCGCCTGACACCGCCGTTGCTGTCGCAGCGCCAGCCGCCGTACTGCCTCCTGTACTCTTAGGAGAACCGTCCGGATGGCACAATGTTCTGACCGACGAACCTCCTGCCGTTCCATGCCCGGCATTAACTCCCACAACAATGTTCTTTCTCTGACCTGACGCTTTATAAAGAACAGCATAGCCATCACTTATAGCAGAATGGTCCGCATATTCCCATGTTGTATTCATATAAATGTGTTCCAGATTCTCATATACAGGAACTCCGGTATATGGTTCTTTCTGTCTTATATATGGATTCTGCGTCTCCTCCTGCCCTGCATCTGTTTCAATCTGTTCTGTATTCTCTTCAAAATCGCTTTCTGTCTGCTCTGTGCTTTCTGTTTCTGCTGTCTCCTCAGCAGACTGACTGCCTGCATCTAAATCCCCGATTCCGCTTCCAGTCATATCCTGACTCGTTTCTTCAATGTCCGATTTATTCAATTCCGATGAAACATCAGTATTATTCTTTTTACAGCCTGACACCATCGTCACAGTAACTATCAGCAACATTATAACAGCTGCATATTTATCAGCATTTATCAATCTATTCATCTGTATCCTCCGGCCACACTGAACCTTCATCAAGTCCGTTATCAGCAAGCCATTTATCTTCTACTGTAATATATTTCTTAGCGCCAGCTTCATCAACAAGCATAACAGAAACCCTGGGTGTCTGCCCTTCTGCAAGTTCTTCACACCCATAATCTCCGTCAAATATCTGTTTTATCTTCCACATAACAATCTCCGTTTCAAGCACTTAATATTTTTATTATAAAACATTTTTACAAAATATGCTATAATATATCCATTATGAAAGTACGGCGGACATGATGGTGTAAGCTATGGTGTTGTATGTAACCGGGACGAGACATGTGGTGGATAAGTCCTGTCACTGGCGTAAAAAGTTGCATTGGCAAATGCTCCGCCGATTCATTCACTGCTAAGAAATTCACTAAAGTTGAGGGTGATGATACCGACAGGGTGCTGGTGATAAAGTAATAATAAAATGGACTTTCCCACGGATTTACCGTGCAGAAAGTCCATTTTGCTTTTATTTCAGTTTATCCTACCCCCAGATAAGCTTCTCCCAGAATTCCTTATTCCTGGCATACTTTAATATATCCTCTTCTTTTTCGTTATCGAGGTAATCCATAACCTTGTTGTAATCTGTCGGATTTTTAAAATCAATCTGCCACAAAAGTGTGCCTACTCCGTCCTTAAATTCCTTACATATAATTCCCTGCTCGGTATATGCAGTAACTGTCCACACTTTCTCTCCTGATTCATCATCACATGATGCACTTTCTGTTGCACCTTCTGTCTTGCTTACACCTTCTGTTGTGTCTCCTGTAAGCATAAGCTCCTGAGACTTGCTAAGGCTGTCCTGTGCTTTTTCATTGGCAATAGCTGCTTTATGAAGAATTGTCTGATCCTCTGTTTTCATGTCATATGTCCAACTGTTTTCTTCTATCCATTCTTCATCCTCAGTCTTTACATCAGATGCGAATCCATTGGCTGCTGCACTCTGTGCTGCGCTTGAAGCCGCATTTGCCTTCTTCCCTGCCGGTGCATTAGCTGCTGCCTTAGAAGCTGCTTCATCCTGAACTTCCTTAAGCTTTCTGATTTTATCCTTGATTGCATCAATATTCTGGTCAAAACTGTTTAAAAGCTTTTCCCATTCTTTGTCTGACATATCCCGCCAGTCCTTTTCCTCAAGATCGTCTGCTGTAAGCTCATACTGCTGTTTGAGCATTTCAATAAGATCCGCTACAGAATATCTTTCACCTGTTGCCTCATTTTCAAGTTCAATACCTGAACCAGCCAGTGCATCATTCCAGTTTTTCTTTTCAGTTAAAGCTTCATCCAGTGAATTGTATGAATATGCCATATCATCTGTCAAATGTTTTAAGGCATTCCAGCTTCCCCATTTGTATGAACCTTCACTGGTTGAATCTGCATACTGGCAATATGCAAACATTTCCACAGCACTTGCATTGGATGAATCTATCTCGGAAAGATTAACATCATAATCCCTGAATTCATTTCCACCCAGTGCAATGCTTACTCTTACAATCGTGTCCTCACTGTCCGGATTAATAATCTGGGTTGCCCTCATTCCGTAGCCGGTATCCCCCACATTTAAGAAGCCAATTCCTAATGATTTGTACTGGATATTATTGTCCGGCTTCATAGATTCTTCAAAACCGGTGTCACCTTTGCCAGTTTTGGTTGTTCTGAAACTGTACTCTGAATAAGCACCATACCTCATTTGTGTGTTAATATTCATGTATTCTCCTTTCTGCAGCCGCTCAGTCAGTCGCAGCCGCGCCGCTCTCCTGAAAGGTCCAAGTGGCATATTCTCATCGCTACTCGCGCGAGCAGCTCATACGCCAGAACTTTGTTCCGGCGTTGTCGCGGTGCTCCTCGAATATGCACAAAAAGCCAGCAGCCCGTGCAAGCACAGCCGCTATCTTTTTATGCATATTCTCATCGCTACTCGCGCAAAAAAGGCACATCCATCCAACAGCTTCAATCCATTGAATAAATGCGCCTTCCATGCCTGATATATATCGGCATTATTTCATATATCATTATAGTAATTCAGAATTTCATTCCATATTTTTTCAGATCAACCCTGCCATTGACAACCTCAATTCCATCTGCCATAAGAAGCTCTGCTTGCTTTCCGGCTCCGCCAAATGCGAATTCACCAGCAAGCTCTCCCTTCGAGTTAACTACTCTGTAGCACGGAATATGTAACGGATCCGGGTTCTTATGAAGTGCATTGCCAACCGCACGCGCCATCTTCTTATCGCCTGCAAGCTCTGCAATCTGTCCATATGTTGCAACCTGTCCTCTAGGAATCTTCTTAACGGCTTCGTATATCCTCTTAGTCGGGCTGTAAGATACAAGGTCATAGCTTTCCGCAATCATACGCTTAATATCTTCATCAGGAACAGTCCCGTCAAGAATAATCGTATTCCAGTGTTCCTTATTCTGATGCCAGCCCGCAATTACAGAAGAATATGTACTCCTCCACAAATCCCGCCATTCAGGTAAAACTTTCACATTAAGATTAATATATCCGTCACGCTCGTATGTCCATAAAAATGCTTTCTTGCATCCTTTAACTCTTACCAGCTGCCAGTTCTGATCATGAAACGGTGCTTCCTGATAAGTATCTGGAAAAGAAAGTCCATATTCGAGTGCTTCTTCCCTTGTCGTCATATCATCAGTCCTTAATTATATTTGTAAAAGCCTTCGCCAGAAGACATTCCAAGCTTGCCCTCATCAATATATTTCTTAAGGATTGCTTCCATCTTCTTGAAATTATATGGCATCATCATCTTCTTAAGAAGTGGTGAGAATATTCCCGGAACACTCTGATACTGGTGAACAATATTATATGCAGTATTAAGCCCTACTGTATCAAATATCTGGAAAGGACCTTTAGGTGCTCCTGTTCCTCTTGTCCATGCAATATCAATGCTTTCAGGATCAGACACTCCTGCAGCATACAGGTCAAGTCCGCTAAGAAGGAATGGAACCAGCATGGAATTAAGCAGATATCCGCTCTTTTCCTTTCTTACAGGAAGTCCAATCATTCGTATATCGTTAGCAAACTGCATGACTTCGTTAAAATATTTCTCATCAGTCTGGGCCTGTGTCATAATCTCAGCGGTGTTATTCTTCCATATAGAATTAGCAAAATGTAATGACAGATATTTGTCTGGTCTTCCGGTATATTTTGCAAACATTGATGGAAGAAGTGTCGATGAATTAGTTACAATCACAGTCTTTTCCGGAAGAAGTGGTGAAAGCTTTTCATAAAATGCAATCTTGTCCTTTTCATTCTCAGCCATAGACTCAATCACAAGGTCTGCATCTGCCACAGCCTTAGCCATATCAAGTTCAAGCTTGAGGTTAGCGTATGCATTTTCAACCTTCTTAAGACACTCTTCCTTGTCAAATGTATCTTCATCCGCAAGTCCTGCACACCATGCATTCTTATCCTCCGCCATCTTCTCAATAGCTTCGATATAAGTCTGCTTAAGATGGTCAATCTTAGGCTGTGTTCTTCCAATAGACCCCTCGCTTCTTAACCAGATAGTTACATTAAATCCACAATATGCTGCCTGAAAAGCAATCTGGCTTCCAAGCACTCCGCCTCCGGCAACAACAACATTTGAATATTTCATACTTATCCCCTTTCTTATAAATACTCACTACGCCATAAGACTTCTAAATGTATCAAGCACATCATTTCGTCCAATCATTATGTCATAATCAGGCTTTTCTGGCTCTCTTCTCAATGCCGGTTCCGGTGGAATAACCGGTTCTTTAGGCATTATCGGTTCTTTAGGCAATGCCAGCCGTGATAATTCAATCCTTACATTCATTATTTCCTTATCCTTCTTGGCTGCTTTTGCCCCAGCCATAAAACCTTCTATAAATCCTTTATCTTCCTGAAGTCTCTTTAACTCATATTCAAGTTTCTGCTTGTTGTCATTATATTCTTTCTTCTTGGCATTCCATTCTTCAATAGCTGCGCCATTTACAGCCAGCCACTCATCATGTTCCTTCTGCTTCTCTTCAACATCCTTAACCCACTGCTGTCTGGCTTCCTCAAGATTATCTCTCTCATACTCCCACGAATCATGGTCTTTCTGGTATTCTGCTTCACTGTTGGAAAGATTAGCATTTGCCATATCGTCTGCCTTCTTAAATGCATCCTCAAGCTTTGAAAAATATGCTGTCTCCTGCTGTCTGGCTTCCTCTATCTCCTGTTGTTCCTGTTCTGTGACATTCTTTAATATCTCGTCAAGATGCCTGTTTACATTAGCAACAAATTCTTCTATTCCGGCTGCCACCTCAGCATCGGCATTCTGCTTTGCCCTCTTGAAAAGCTCATTATCACTTAATATGTAATGCTCATTATTAGCTGCAATGGCACTCTTTGTATTCTCAACACCTGACTGATAGTTAAAATGTACATCAAACAGATTCGCATACTCTTCTTCTGAGAACAGATTAGCAACAGGATACTTGTCCTTTATCTCCTGACGCCTGTCTCTGATTTCCAGTTCATATGTATTATCTGATGTATTTCCAATTACCTGAAGGTACAGATTATCTGCCATTTCTCTTGCATTAGTGCATTCCTGCTGCACAAGAAGCTGTCCCCAGTATGCCTTTGAATTATCAGGTTCCTCATCAAGCACCTGAAAGAAAAGCTTATTGGCTTTTTTCCAGTTCTTATCTGAAATTGCAGAAAATCCTTCATCAAGCAGCTTATTGATATTCACCGGTTCGATGATTTCTATTTCTTCAAGTTCAATCTCTTCCGCTGGTTCAGCCTTTTCTGGTTCTGGTGCTGGCTGGTTAACTGATTCCGGCTTCACCACATTTGCAATCTCAGCCATTATATTATTAAATGTATCATCGTTTCCAAGCTGGCACACCTTCAGACCTGCAAATTCTTTAGGAATATCATATTCATCAACATCTTTATAACATGGAATAAGACATTTGTTCTTATTCTTTTCTGCTATCTCAAGATATCTGTTCCATTCATTCTTAACCCAGACATCGTTATAATCATCATATGATGTACCAAGTGCAAGCATAACATTTGCTGAATTAAGAGCTGAATATATGTATGGTTCACATTCTGATCGCTTTTTTCCTTTAAGTGCGGCTTCTGATAAAAATACCCTGTATCCGGCTGATGTCAGCTTGTTATATAAATGTCCTGCTATTTCACTAACAGCCGTCTTATCTCCATTATCATCTTTTGCCCTGTAGCTTATATATATATCGTATGGCTGTTCACTTTCAGCAATCTGAATATATTTCTTACGATTTTCCTCTATGATCTTCGCTTCTTCCCTGAATATTGTTCTTGACTCTGAATCTGAATTCTCCATAACAAGTTCAAAATCTTCATCATCCATTACACTATCATAAGAGATTCTGTGACAAACAGGTACCTTTTTTCCACTCGCATTATCCGCATATTCAATACCATATTTGCAAAGGATTAATCCCCAGTATCCTTCTGCTTCCTCTGGGTAACTGTCAGTTATTGTATTATATATTCCTGCTGCTTTATCAAAATCGCAGTTAAAACGCAGTCTCCCGGCACGCTCAAACAGCTTAAGTTCTTTATCGTCCTCTATATCCGGAACTGTCTGGCTCGTTCCACATTTTTCGCATTTACAGACAGTAATCGAATCCTCTATCTCCAGATTACTTCCGCACATTTTGCACTTTAAGGCCCCCATTTGCATTCTCCTTATCATTAACGTATTTCACTTAATCGCGCATATAATACAATACTATTAAAGCCGTATAGAATATTATAGTATTTAGTTATTGGGGTGTCAATTTCGGATTTCGTTTCAGGCAGCCATGTGAATTCATCATCTCCTAGTACATCATTTTCGAAATAACTACTCCATCCTCTGACTAAAGTGCTGTGTAAGTTTATTATTAATTTTCTCAGTCAGACAAAAAAGTTTATTAAATCTCATTATGGTTCAATCGACTTTTTAACTCCAAAATATCATGCTTTATTTGTTCAATGACTATCTTAAATTCCTCATCGCTTTTCCCAGTTGGATCTTCAAGTCCCCAATTATCATCAAATGGTCTGCCTATAAATGGACACCCTACATTACATCCCATTGATATTGCAATATCCGGTTCTGGAATATCACTAACCAGCTTACTGAACTGTCCTTCTGCTTCCATATCTATATTATATAATTCCTTCATAATACGGACAGCATCCTGATTAATCCGTGGTTTTGTTTCTGTCCCCGCCGAATAACTTTGAAACACATCTGATGCCATATGTCTTCCAAAAGCCTCAGCAATCTGACTTCGGCAGGAATTATGGACACAAATAAAAGCTACTTTTATCTTACTCATAAAATGGACACCTCTCCTTTATACATTGCTCATTAAAATCTGTGAATCCGCATTGCATTTGTTCGTATTGCAATGTTACTCCATAATGAGCATTTACATAATCAATACCATTCTTAAATGCTATCATTGCATCTCTCTTGCAGCATCTTGGTCCGTTTATGGTTCCTAATTCTCCAATTGCTTTCGAGGTAAACTGCATATGATTTCCCCATGTTCCATCCGTTGAAAGCGGACCTGTTCCGTCGATGATTGCTAGTGCAGCACCTATAGATGTGATTGCTCCGCATATTCCCCATAAACCGCACATTGCCCCCGGCATCCTAAGGCCCTCTGCCATCAGCCTTTCCAACGCCTGTTCTAAGTCTATCTCTCCACCTGCGTTTTTGTAGGCTACAAGCAAACTTGCACCATCTAATATATGGTGTTCCGGTCCATGAATACTGACATATTCCTTCTCTGCAATCTGCTTAAAAATGACAACCGGATTTGTTCCACATTCTTTCTTTATATCTTTTACAATCAGTTCTGCTTTTTCTTTTACGGTCATAGAAACCTTCCTTTCGTCTTATGAGATTTCACCTGTTTTATTATAACTCCCCTGTTCTACAATCAGCTGTTGCTGGAAAAACTTTTGAAAATCGTCATGGTTATCTGCTTTTATCAGAATTAGCGATTCACCTTTAAAAGAATCGCAATTCCATAATAAATCAATCGAATATTTTTTCAAATATTCGATATATGAATTAAAATCGAATACTTGATTGATTACAGGAAGCTAGAACAATATTTACCCCCCTCTGATTGGAATATTTCACCGAAAATATGTTTAAACCGCGAATTAATTGACATTATACTTTCATCCAAAAAGAGAGCCTTATCAATTTGACTCTCTTTTCAACGTTTTCATTATTCTGCCCATTTATATCGTAATTTGTAATTACTAAACAAACGATAATCAAGTTTTTTTCTTTTTGCAATCGTCCAATTACAATATAAGGCATAACATTTTGTGATGCAGCAAACCTCTTGATTGATTCTATCCCGTAATTTCTTTCCGCAACAAAGATTTGGTAATCAGTTTCCGAAATTAATCTATTACGTGCAAATTTATCTGCCTCATTTTCTTTCTCAATATCTGAACCATCATCAACAAAGTTCGTTTTTTTGTTAATATCTCCATTAACTATATGACCTAATTCATGGAAAATTGAAAACCAAAAAATATCTGCATATGCATTTCTTATTGTAACAACCATTTGATATGAGCCATCGCTCTTAAGCGCAACATAACCTTGAACCGGCGCACCTCTGAAATTTTTAACAATTGAGAAATCAATTCCATATTTTGCAAATATTGAGCGGAGTTCCTCCTGAACATCAGCTTCGCGATGTATCATCACCTTCTTCAGTTCAGCGATTAATTCATCTACACATTCAACATTAAATGTACTCTCGACCGCTCTCTTTTCTCCTGCAATCTGGCAAAGTCGTATCCATGCACCCAAAACATACGGATCAACCTTTGCAACATTTGACATTCGAAACGCTCCTGCCGGAACCATATCTTTTACATTGGCAACATTGCTAATTCTAAGAGCTTTTCTCAGGGAAAGAATGGAGTCTTCTTTTTTCTCTCCAACCGGCATTTTACCTTTTTGGCGAAGATACTTTACAACATCTTTTAACGTTTCCCTTGCATTTCGTTCATCATCTGTTATAGTTTGTGCTTCATTTGCCTCTAATAATTCGGCATCGTAATTTGCTTGCAAATTAAGCCAAAAAGACTTAGGGACACCTAGTGCATACTCCAACGCGCGTGCAAAATTAGATGAGATATCTTTTTTCCCTAAAATAACATTACTTACATAAGCCGGAGATACTCCTGTACTCGCTGCTAATTCTGCTTGTGAAATACCGCGGTCTTCTAACACATCTGCTATAGTTTCTCCTGGATGAATAATTAAATCACGGGATATACCAGTTTTCTTTACTGCCATGGTAATCACACACTCCTTCCACTTCGATTTCTGTACAAATCATTACTGTGTCTTGATTTGCATTTGGTTCAATAATCAATCTCACATGTGGGGCTACATGCAAGGAATATCTTATATTTGAATAACCTGTCAACTGTTCTGGTTTTCCTAAGCCCAACGCTAAGAAATCGCCAAAACACTCTGCGGCTATTAATCTATCCATGTGTTTCTTTATTGTTCGCACCCAATCAGCAGGTAAATCTCTCTGCATCTTTGAATAATCAGAAAAATATTTTTCAACCTTGCTATTGGCATAGGTTATTTTCAATAAGTTATCATCTCACTATAATGAAGGAGAAGTACAAGACTGGTATGAACAGATAAAAAAGATACATACTGACATTGAAACGGATGAATAAAAGACCAATTTTTTAGGCAGGATAAGACACCGCAGACACATTTAATGTCTGCGGCGGAAGTAATTCAATATGTTTAGCGGATTACAGTTTGTAATCAACATCAGGGTTTATGGTGAGTGCAACACCGGTTTCAAATGTACCGTTACCGTTTTCGGCAAAAAGTGAAAATAATGTTCCTGTAAAAGTCATTGTACGTGTACCCTCCGTGCTGAGTCCGGCATTAAGTCCTGAACCGATTTCATGGCAGGCAATTTTTGCATCAAGATTCGTTGTATCAGCAAGGGCATAAGAAAAAGTATATTTTTCACGGTCAGTATCTATTTTTACAAAAAGATTGAAATTTTCATCTTCTTTAGATATAGGAATATGTGCAAGTTCTGCACCCATGTCGTGTATATGTTTATAAAATCCGACATATTTTCCGCTTTCATCGCTGCCAACATATATTTCATAGTGATAATCGTTGTTATAATAGGCAGCAACACCAAATCGTTTTGCTGTACTGTCTTTTATTTTTAATACAGCTTTAAGTGATGTTGTAAATTCCGGCTGCTTAAATGAAAGAACAGTCGGGGATTTACCTGGTTCATTCAATGTGATATCAGTACCTCTAAGCGTGAGACATCCGTTTTTACTGTCATAAATATAATGAGACATATCAGGATTTCTTGTGAACTGCAGGCGTTTGTCAATGGCATCGCGGTGGAAGTCAATATTGACGCTATGGTCTGCATGTAAAAATGGCCTGCCTGTTGCATCGTCTGTTATTGTATTAGCAATTGTCTCCGGCTCGTTCATGCCCGGAAGAGGTGCATCCATTACAAGTTCAATAGTCCCATTTCCGTTGTATCCGACAACAGGCCATCCGTCTTCATTCCATGTGACAGGTGCAAGAAAGGTTTCACGACCGAGATTGTGAAGAAGTGCATGGCTGAAGCGTCTTATTCCGAGGAATACAAGCCACCAGTTTCCGTTTGCATCTTCAACAAGGTCAGCATGTCCCGTAGCCTGAATTTCGGATTTTTTATACTCTTTATGAGAAATAATAGGATTGTGTGGACATGGTGTATAAGGACCGAATACATTTTTTGAACGCTGTATTGTTTCGCGGTGAGCATATTCTGTTCCGCCTTCCGCAATCATCAGGTAATACCAGCCGTCTTTTTTGTAGATATGTGGACCTTCTGCACATTGACCGCCGCAGCCAGTGCTTATAAGGTGTTTGTCGGAAAGAATTTCGCCTGTCATTGGATTAATTTTAAATGCAACAATACCTCTTACACCGTCAAGATTACCGGTTGAACAGTAATAACAGCAGTCATCATCATCCCAGAAAAATGATGGGTCTATACCACCTTGGTCAATCCATGCAGGGTCGGACCATTCTTTGTTTATATTGTCTGTATGGACAACAAAGTTTCCTTTATCGGTAACATTAGTTGTTATCATATAAAACATTCCTTTGTGGTGCCTTATTGTAGGTGCATATATACCACCGGAATTTCGGCAGCCTTCAAGTTCAAGCTGCGAACGTCTGTTAAGGCAGTATCCGGTAAGTTCCCAGTTTACAAGATTGCGGCTGTGATATATTGGTACACCGGGGAAGAATTCAAATGTAGAATTAACAAGATAAAAATCATCGCCAACGCGGCAGATGCTTGGGTCGGGATTGTATCCCGGAATAACAGGGTTTTTAAAAAGCATAATCTTATCACCTCAGAAAAAATATTGCATATAAAATAAAAATTAAAGTGCAGTTATATAAAATTCATTTAATAATTTATCTAAATATTCATCACTCATATATGTATCTGTATTAGAATATGTATATGTCCTTTCGAAGTCATCATACTTTTCATCCTTTAGTTCAATATCCGGATAAATATCTGATAATGCAGGTAATTCATCATATTTATCTTCTAATATCTGAATGTATTTATCTTCATTGAGCAAAAACATTATTGTACTTTTATTAACCAGAAATACTGCTCCTAAGCCAATAATTACAGCGGCAATAAATCCTGCTATCATTTCAATTTTAATTTTCTTAAATGGATCTTTATATTTTCTCCTGCCTACTGCTACGTCATCTGTGGCTTTTACTTCTCTTATATGTTTTTCATTAATATTAGAATAATATTTATCAATAATCCAGTCATAATTCTCATAATCTAACTTTTTGCCACAGTAGTCACATCTGCCACCATTTAACATATTAATGCTTGAGCCACAGCTGGGACAAGTATATAACCTGAGTGTCTCAAAATTCTGTTCAGGCACATCCGTTTTCTTACTAAGTTCTAAAGTAACTTTCTCGCTTTCTTCTTTAACTCTGCCATTCTTGAGTCTTGACACTAACATAATGCAGCTAAAATTCATAATATATCTGCCATCAACTTCTGATATATGTTCAAATGTTGCCTTATAAAGACTACATTCTATGACATCTTTATAGCTTTCTACTAATTTATCAGGTATAAAGCTTACAAATGCACTTATTTCTTCTGAATTTTCTGCAAAATGAATATTTCTCAACTTATATTCAAGATTCTGAATAAATTTTTCTCTGTTTATTCCTTTAACACTTTTTACAGCATAATATCCTGAATTAACTTCTATTCTCTCAGATTGTTGTGCAAATGCCGCACGTAGAATAATTATTCCTAGTACAATAAGAACAACTATAAATAATGGTATAAATACAGGTAACACCAACATCGGCACTACAAACATAAGGCCAAAAACAAAACTGACTCTGTCAGGATTAATCATTGTCTGTATTATCATTGCAAAAATCGAGAATACAAATGCAGCCGCTAATACCGCACCGGTTGCAAATGATCCTATGAAGAATCTTTTTCCGATAGTCTTTACTTTTTCTTTATTATCTTCTGTAATCATATATGAGGAAATTTTTTCTTCTAAATCTTCTACCTGAAACCTTGAATTGCAATAATCACAACCATTTATGTAACTTGATATTTCGCCCATATTACCACAGTTAGGACAAGCTACCATATTTCCCTCCTGCTTTGGTTTAATTACACTTCCTATACATACCTTTTTACCTTTGTAATTATATATTTTTCTGCCATTTCTTCTTAAAATTTTCTCTTCAATAACCGGCTCTCTGTATATTCCAACAATACATCTGTCTGTTGAATCAGTTGAAATATTATCAATCCCTATAGTTGTTTCAGAAGTTACTTTTATATCTTCCTCTATGTCATTACTTTCTAATCTTTTTTTACTAAGATACATACTCTGCCAGAATGGCTGAGTTGTATCTTTAGCTAACTCTTCATCATCAATATTGCCCATCATGAAATCAGAATAGGTCTTTTTAAATCCGTCTAACTTACTTTTCATTTCTCACTTAATCTCATTATATTTTAACATTTTTCTTCTGTTTATTTATATAGATTATGAAAAATGTAACATTAATCAATATTCCAAATACTGTTGCTGATGGTGCAGCTAAACCAATATGCATAAGACTTGCATTCTTCCTGATACTCATAAAATATGACATAGGAAGTCTTACTAAAAATGTCTGAGCAATTCCCTGACACATTACAAATACCGTATTACTGTGTCCGTTAAAATAGCCGATAAAGCTGAATAATACTGACGTAACCACTGCCTCTGGTGCAAAACCTTTAAGGTATCCTGCCGCTTTTTCTACAACTGCTGCATCATTTGTAAATATTGAAGCTAATATATCTCCTCTTAAAAATGCAAAAATTGCAATAAATATACCTATCACAGCACCTGTACACATTCCCGTAACCATAGCCTGTCTTGCTCTCTTTTCCTTTCCTGCACCAACATTTTGTGCTACGAAAGCTGACATTGACTGCATTAATGAACTTGGAACTAACATAATGAAACTTACTATTTTATTCGCCACACCATAACCTGATGATGCATCAATCCCAAGCTTATTAATAAATGCACACAATGCTAAGAAAGAAAACTGTGTAAGCACCTCTTGAAATGCTATTGGAGCACCGAGAATAACGAATGTTTTAATCTCAGGGTTAAAGCAGATATCCTCTCTTCTCATCGTAAACGGTAATTTCTGTTTTCGTATTATTATAAGTGATAAGATAACGCTTACCGCCTGTGCTAAAACAGTAGCAAGTGCTGCGCCTGCTACATTCATATTAAAGCCTGCTACAAACACTAAGTCACCTACTATATTAGTCACACATGCTATTGCTACGAAAATCAATGGAAGTTTTGCATTGCCCATTCCCCTGAAAATACTGCTTATAACATTATAGGCAATTATGAAGAATATCCCACCACCACAGATTCTTACATATTGCACTGTCAAATCTACAGCTTCCTGTGGTGCCTGCATAAGATTAGCAAGACCTTTAGCAAAGACTAACATAAATATTGCAATTATTACCGAAAGAACTGCAAACAGACAGATTGCGCCACCTATTACCCTGCCTATTTTATCTTCTCTTTTCTCACCTATATATCTGCCTATCAGAACAGTTATTCCCATAGATAATCCTGCTATTGTAAATATAACAAGATTAACTATATTACTTCCCGTCGATACTGCTGATATACCTGACTTAGTACCAAACCAGCCAACTATTAGTATATCTACAGCACCATACATAGCCTGTAGCACTAATGCACCTAATATCGGAAGCATAAATTTAATCATCTTTGGAAATATCTTTCCACATGTAAAATCTGCTGATTCCATACTCATTTTGAACCTCATTTCTTTACATATCTATCACATTTATTATTACATATATCACAACTACTGCAATTACCACAACCATTTTTATTTTTAATTATACTGTGGATTGCAAATATAAATGCGATACCTATTATCAAAATTACAACTATACTTGGTATATTCATGTATTTCCTCATTTCAGACAAATATCAGAAGTCCGCAAAAATATAAATTTCAATATTGTCTTTAAAACTTTATATTTCGCATATCTTCTGATAATTATTCAATACTTTTCTTTATAACAACATTCCTATAATATTAACAAATCCTGCTACAAGCCATGCAATTACACACTGACCTATAACTACGCATATGGCCCACTTACTTCCTAATTCTCTCTTTACTGAAGTTATTGCTGCCACACAAGGTGTATATAATAGTATAAATACAAGTAAAGTTACAGATGTTAATGGTGTTAAGAAGGTTGTAAGACTTGAAGCACTACTGCCAACTAGAACTGTCAACGTTGACACAACACTTTCTTTAGCCATAAAACCTGTAATAAGAGCTGTAGTAATCTTCCAGTTACCAAAACCAAGCGGTTTAAATACAGGTGCTATTAATCCTGCAAGCATTGCAAGTAAACTGTCCTTAGAATCTGTCACCACATTAATTCTTGAATCAAACGTCTGCAAGAACCATATTATAATTGTGGCAACAAATATTACCGTAAATGCCCTTGTTATAAAATCCTTCGCTTTCTCCCAGAGAAGCTGAATTACATTTTTAGTTCCCGGCATACGGTAATTAGGCAATTCCATAACGAAAGGTACCGGTTCGCCCCTGAAAAATGTTTCACCCATTATAAGTGCAAAAATTAATCCTATTATTATTCCTGTAAAATATAATGCAATCATAACCAATGTTGCATACTTAGGAAAAAATGCTGCCGATAAAAATGCATATATTGGCAATTTTGCTGAACAACTCATAAAAGGAGTTAATAAAATTGTCATCTTCCTGTCTCTCTCAGATGGCAGTGTTCTACTCGCCATAACTCCAGGAACTGTACAGCCAAAACCTATTAACATAGGTACAATACTTCTCCCTGATAAGCCTATTTTTCTTAATAATTTATCCATGACAAAAGCAACTCTTGCCATATATCCACTGTCTTCTAATATTGATAAAAAGAAGAACAACGTTACTATTGTAGGCATAAAACTTAGTACACTTCCGACACCTTTAAAGATTCCATCTATTACTAATGAATGTACAACCGGATTGATTCCATAAACTGTAAGTCCTCTGTCGATAAGCCTCGTCAAACTATCTATTCCCATTTCTAATACATTTGAAAGAAATTTACCAATAACTCCAAAAGTCATGTAGAATACAAATGCCATAATTATAGCAAACGAAGGAATAGCTGTATATTTTCCTGTCAGAATTTTATCAATTTTTACACTTCTTATATGTTCTTTGCTTTCTTTTGGTTTAACTACACAATTGTCACATACATCGCTGATAAACTTAAATCGCATATCTGCTATTGCTGCTGCCTGATCCATACCACTTTCATCTTCCATCTGTTTAATGATATGCTCTAACATTTCCTTCTCATTTTTATCAAGACCTAATTTGTCAATAATAAGTTTATCGCCTTCTGCAACTTTACTCGCTGCAAATCTAATAGGTATTCCTTGTTTCTTTGCATGGTCTTCTATCAGATGCATTATCGCATGGAGGCATCTGTGAACTGCACCATCATTATCATCCGGACTACAGAAATCTAGTCGTCCAGGTTTTTCCTGATATCTTGCAACATGTAATGCATGATCTACAAGTTCTGCAATACCCTCATTCTTAGCAGCTGATATTGGAATTACAGGTATTCCAAGCATATTCTCCATTTCATTAACTCTTACAGAGCCACCATTTTGTCTGACTTCATCCATCATATTCAGGGCCAATACCATAGGAATATTTAATTCCATAAGCTGCATCGTAAGATAAAGATTACGTTCAATATTTGTTGCATCAACAATATTTATGATTCCTTTCGGTTTGTTATCTAAAAGAAACTGTCTCGTAACCACTTCTTCACTCGTATATGGCGACATAGAATATATTCCTGGAAGATCTGTTACAAGTGTATTACTGAAATTCTTAATAATACCATCTTTTCTGTCAACCGTAACTCCTGGAAAGTTACCAACGTGCTGATTAGAACCTGTAAGTTGATTGAACAATGTCGTCTTACCACAGTTCTGATTTCCTGCAAGTGCAAATGTAAGTATTTCACTCTGTGGGACTTCTTCACCTGAAGATTTTGTATGATAAATACCACCTTCTCCAAGTCCTGGATGTAGAAGTTTCTTTTGATTTTTTACTGTCTTTTTCTCTTCTACATCATTGTGTACAGATTTTATCTCTATTTTTTCGGCATCTGCTAGCCTCAGAGTCAGCTCATATCCGTGTATTCTTAATTCAACCGGGTCTCCCATCGGAGCAAATTTAATTACTGTAACTTTTGTTCCCGGAATTACACCCATATCCAAAAAATGTTGTCTTAACTCACCTTCACCACCAACACTGTGTATTATCGCACTTTTCCCAATTTCTAAGTCTTTTAAAGTCATAATCTATACCATGTCTTTCCTTGATTTTATCTAGCCAATTTAAGTTATTTTTTGTCTGCTTTTTCTACAGTCTTCTTAATTTTATCCTGAATGTTTTTTTTAGCTTCAGCTAATATCCCTTCTTCTTTCTCGAAATAATTCTTCAGACTCTCTGCAAATGGAATTGTCTCAGAACGGAAAGCAAAAATGAATTTTCTCTTCTCTTTCTGTTCTTCATTCTTCTCACGTATACTTTCTTTAAGCATTTCATAACGTACAACAATATCATTTTCAACGGCAAACTGCTTGATTCTTGATGTAATATTCATTGAATACCAGAAGTCTAAAACAAATACACCATAGAAGAAACCCATTACAAATGAGAATGCTAAATGATTTGATAACCAGAAAAGTGATTTCAAAATATTTGGATGTATCAGAAAATAATATATTGCACTTAAAACAGCCCAGAAAAATGAATATTTAGGGCAGATAACACCCTGGATGTTACCCCACTGGTTATCATAATCCCATAACTTAATCTTCATTCTCTTAATAAATATAATACCTGCAATATACTCAATAATAGTTACTACAACTGCCATTATTATAAACAGGACAATCTTTTGCAGAATTACATTACTTATAAATGTTACCTTTATCTGAGCAAGCAGATACAAAGCACACAGACTGAATCCATACAATGGAAGATACGGACCTGTTAAGAAGCCTGGATTAATCCACTTTCTTTCAGGATTAGCTCCCGAGAAAAATCTTCTATATATAACTTCAAGGCACCACCCAAACAGGCTTCCTATAAAAAATAAAAATGCCAAAACTAAAAATATATTCATTCACTTCTTCTCCTCTGTTGAATTAATTTGTTTATTTTAGGTAACTTTCCTTTCCACTCGTCAGGATAGTCTACCTTTATTATATTTCTCATTCCCTCATTTAGCAATAGGGCTACTGTATTCTTAACAGCTTTTTTTAATTCTGCATCAAGCTTATCATATGTTTTAATCATCGCAGTAAAAGCTTTCCATCTGCTATCCCTGATATCTGTAAGCGTCTTATATTCATTCGTACTTAGAACTTCAAATAAAGTATTAGTAAATTCTCTTCTTCTCTCAACCGATATCTCATTAAGAAAGTTCTTAATCGTCTTATCAGCTATAACACTTTCTCTTGTTACTTTCTTAAGATGAATGAATTTAGGCCCTTTTACCTCCCAGCTAAATCCATCATGCTGCATTATACCTTTCTGGTTACTTCTAAGTACCGTATAATTCTCTTCATGCTCTAATAACATTCCGATAACTGAAGACTGTGGAACTAAGGTAATTATTCTGTCTGATATCTCCATATAATTCTTAGTTTCTAAAATAGTCTCTTTAAAACCCGGACCGTCATTATTATATATATTTATGATTCTTGCTTTATTTCTTGCCTTGGCATATGCAGCAGAATATACAGCAAGATTACCACCTTTAGAATGGCCTCCTAAGTATAATTTATGATGCATATAATTATCAGCGACTTTATTAAAATATTTCAATGCTTCTTTCTGCGATGGAACTACATCCATAACACTCATCATAAAATCTTCTTTCCAGCCAATTAATGTATCATCCGTTCCCCTGAATGATATGAATAGAGTCTTATTACCAATATCAAGGGTAATTGCCGAAAACTGCATTTCCTTTAAAGTGTCAGTTTTCTTTACATAATATAAGAGCCTTATCTCTCCATATCTCTTACTTTCGGCCATTAGTTTTAACATCTTATAGAAATTCTCATCTGTTAAATCTCCAGTATTATGTTCTAAATCTCTTTCTTCATTAAAATATATTTCGGCTGCTTTGTATAAAGGTATCTCTTTATCACCATCACCAGCCACTATTCCCTCAAAATTCAAATACGATAACTCTGACAGAATCAGATTATCCACTTCATTAAATGGTGCGGTCTCAAAACTTAAATCTCCCCGCCAAATAATATAATCTATAATATTTGCCATTTCATACCAACCTCCATTCTGCAGGCATTTATGCCGGAGTAATCGTGAGCAAAATTTCAGATTTTGCTCTGCGATAAAGGCTATTTGCTTTGAAGCAAATGTAAATATCTGTGTAAAAAATAATCGCATCAGCATTATTTTTTTACACTATCCATACATACTATTTTGTATATTCTGGTCTCTTTAATTCTATTGTCGCCATAATTATTGCTGCTAATCCCGCCATACAGTCTGCTACAGGTCCTGCATACATTATACCATCTATTCCCATTATAAGCGGCATAATAAGTATTAATGGCAGCAGGAATATAATCTGTCTTGTAAGTGATAAGAATATACCCTGTTTAGGTTTACCAATTGCTGTCAGGAAATTAGAAGTAATTGGCTGCATACAGTTTATGAATGTAAAGAACAAAAATATTCTAAAATAACTTATTGCAAAATCGAAATATTCCTTTGTTCCATTACCAAATATACCTGTAATCTGTCTTGGAAAAAATTGAAATGCCAGGAATGCAATTACTGCCAATCCAGTTCCTACAGATATAGCCTTCAGATACGCCTCTTTAACACGTTTATACTTGCCCGCACCATAATTATAGCTTACAATTGGTTGTAATCCTTGTGATATTCCAATGATAAATGCCATAAATACCTGATTTATCTTAGTTATGATTCCAACACACGCTATTGGTATCGATTCACCATATACTGAACGACTTCCATAATATTTAAGCGATTTATTCATTACAATCTGAACAACCATCATTGCCAGCTGGTTACTACAAGGTGCTGCACCAAGTGCTGCAATTTTAGAAACATATTTTCTCTTTGGTAATAAATGCCTCTTCTCTAATGCCATTGTCTTGCAATGTCTTAAATATATAATTACCATTATAGCTGAAACAACCTGTCCTATAACTGTAGCAACTGCCGCTCCTGCCATCTTAAAGTCCATAACTGATACAAATAATGCATCTAAAATTGTATTAATAACCGCACCTGTAAGATTGCATAACATAGTAAATCTAGGACTTCCATCAGCTCTTATAAGGTGTCCGCCACCTGTTGCAAGTATCAGAAATGGAAAACCAATTGCTGTAATTCTTGTATAAGTCTTGGCATACCCTAAAACATTTACAGGTGAACCAAAGAATTTTAATAATGGCTCTAAGAATATTAATATAATAAAACTTAGCACTATTCCGCATAAGAACAACATTACTGCCGAATTACCCATATAGTAGACTGCTTCTTCTTTTTTACCCTTACCCATTGATAAGTTAACCTGTGAGGCACCACCGATTCCAAATAACAATGCAATCGCTACACACATTATTGAAAATGGAAATGATATGTTAGTTGCTGCATTTCCTAATTCACCAACACTTCTTCCTATGAAAAACTGATCCACAATATTATATAATGAGCTAACAAGCATTGCAATTATACTTGGTACCGCAAACTCAGATAATAATTTTGTAACTCTTTCCTCCCCCAGTGACTGTTTGTTTCTCATATGTATATCTCCAATCATAATCATTATTTCTCACCTTATATTTTATTAAAAATATATGCATTTGTAAAGTTTAAACATTTACCTGTAATAGATAATAAAGTTTATAATGAATGTGTAAAGTCTGTGGTATTAATAAAGTTACAAGATTTATAATAAGAAATGAGGATTAGTATGCTTCCAATAGATTTTCAAACACGAATGAAAGAAATGTTAGGTGCTGAATATGATGATTTCATGGCAAGTTATGATAAACCACGTTTTTATGCACTTAGAATTAACACTTTAAAAGGTTCTGTTAAAGATTTTACTGACAGATTCAGATATGATTTTGTAAAAGTTCCATGGGCTGATACAGGTTTCTATTATACTGATGATATTAAACCCGGAAAACACCCTTATCACGAAGCCGGTGTCTATTATATTCAAGAACCCAGTGCAATGTCTCCTGCAAGTTATCTTCCAATCAATCCCGGAGATATTATATTAGATTTATGTGCTGCTCCCGGTGGAAAAAGCACTCAGATTGCAGCAAGACTTCAAAATGACGGATTACTTATAAGTAATGAAATAAATTCTGCAAGAGCAAAAATTTTATCCGAAAACATCGAACGTATGGGCGTAAAAAATGCTATTGTCACAAATGAATCTTCTGACACATTAGCAAAGCATTTTCCTGAATATTTCGATAAAATTATGGTCGATGCTCCCTGCTCAGGTGAGGGAATGTTCCGTAAGAATTCAGATGCCTGCGCTGAATGGAGTCTTGAAAATGTTGAATTATGTGCCGACAGACAGCTCGAAATTCTTAACAATGCCGCTTCAATGTTAAAACCCGGTGGACAAATGGCTTATTCTACCTGTACTTTCTCCTATGCCGAAAATGAGGGAACAATCGATAATTTTCTTAAAGAGCATAATGATTTTAACATTGTACATATTAATAAAGCCTCTCAAATGTCTGATGGTTTTATTCCGGGAACTATAAGATTATGGCCTCATAAATTAAATGGCGAGGGACATTTCTTAACAATATTACAAAAAGCTGATAATACTGATACAGATATTGCTGATACTACTTCTAATAAACACAATAAAAAAGTACGCCCTATCAAAGGACTTTCTCCAAAGGATTGCAAAGATTACCTTGAGTTCTGCAATAAATTTCTTAAGGTTAATCCTGCTAAGACTTTAATTAAGTTTGGTGACCAGTTATATTCTCTACCTGAATATGCACCATCACTTAATGGATTACGTGTTCTAAGACCGGGACTTCATCTTGGTACTTCGCTTAAAGGCAGATTTGAGCCATCACATTCTCTAGCTCTTGCACTTAAACCCGATGAAGTAAAATACAGCTTTAATTTCACGCTGAACAATACTGACACTGATAATTCTTCTACTTCTACCACCAAAACCATATATAACTATATTAACGGAGAAGCATTTGAAGTCCAGTTAGAACATAACGGCTGGTATCTTATTACCGTTGATGGATATAGCATTGGCTTTGGAAAATATTCAAATGGCACAATGAAGAATCATTATCCAAAGGGACTTAGGAAAAATTTGTTGAATTAATGATATAGTTGTTGTCCTTAGTCTTTTTCTTATTTTCTGAAATATTACAAATAAATTCTATTTCATTAAAAGCTATTTCATCAAAGGCTATCACATTTTCCCAATGTAATAGCCTTACAAAATTTCAGTATAAATTAATCAACCGTTCCTACAAATATACTTTCATCACTATCGGGTTGTTTTTCTGTTATTCTAAAGTCTGAAACACCTATATTATCAGTATCGTCTTTGTCTACCAGATAACCTCCATAACTTATTGTATATTCTCTTCCAGTATCAGTCTTTATTCCATAAATATATCCAACAAATGATTCTTCTACCCATTCACCGTCTCGTGCTTTTCCACCGCCACAGCTTCCATTTACCTCCTTATATGTAACTATTTCACCATCGATAAAATCAAATACTTCATCTATTTTATTATCGATTTTTCTACTATGATTCATTAACTCATTTTCTGAAAAAACTGACTTTATCTTTTCTTTATCTTTATTTTTTAATCCTTCATATATTTCCAAACCCATATCCCAGACTTGTTCATCAGGCGTTTTACTTTCGTTATTATCTGTCGATTCAGAAATTGTTGTTTTAATTTCACTTGTACACGCAAGCAGAAAAATACTTACTAAAATTAATGTTATTGCTATCGTTGCTTTCTTTGGTGTTTTTCTTATT
>OHDN01000228.1_pt1 | contig 41561 bp, 33 predicted proteins | sample 1566971 | NCBI WGS metagenome assembly OHDN01 (sample SAMEA3879538, study PRJEB24766) | human gut metagenome | biome: human-associated habitat; feature: feces | place: USA | collected 1985/1987
TGGGGACTCCGTCCCCAAACCCCTGAGGTTTATCCGCTTTAGGAATATCCGGTGAAGATGAAGAAAAGCAGCAACATTTCTGTCACTGCTCTTCACCGTTTTATTCCGCAGTCTGCGTCGAGGCGCTCCTCAGCGTTGCCCTATTTGGCTGCAATTTTAATATGGTCAATTTTTTGGCGATTATTGCGTTTACACGGTTTATTTTTCAGAACCGTATTCATAGGAGCTTCCGAGTTATCGGAGGCTCTTTTTATATATGCTCGTTTAACAAAATATTTACAGAATGTTTTAGCACACTCTATATATAGATGGCGTATTAATTTGAACAAAATCTAACGTAATCTAAAGCAATTTAAAATCATTTTTATGTATTTCAAAAATTTTATAGGTCATTTCAAGTCATCTTGTGCAAATTTTCAATGTGATATAATAAAATCAGAAAACAAAAAAGGAGTTGAAATGCAATGAAGTTAAAATCTGTCGCATTGTGTTCTTTCGCTGGCGGTTCCTAATGCATTTAAGGATGCTGTTGATATGGATATTACGGTTATTATAAATAGATCTTCGCATGCTTATGGCTGTACAAGAGAAGAAATAATCACGTTACCCATTGAAAGGGAGGTAGTTGAATAATGCTTGGCGATGATGCAAATGTAGTTTTTATGGAACTTATTAAGAGGCTGCTTGAAATAGTGAAAACTATTTCGGATGGACATTACAGAAATAGCGGTATGAAGAAAAAAGAGCCCAAAAAGCCGAAGATAAAGGTAGGCAAGCTTTCCAAAGCCGAGTTTAGCAAGCTCCGCAACAGTGGTACGGATTTTAAGTGTGTAACGCTGCCGACGGAAAAGCTTGCAGAATTTGAGAAGTCTATGAAAAATCTGGGTGGTTCATTCTTTGCGGCGAAGATTGAAAACGGAAACAATGCAATAGTGTCTGTTCCGACACAGTATCTCAATTTTGCGGAAACTGCAATAAAGCATATTGTGGCAGATGTAATGGCTGAGAACCCCGAAGCACTTAAAATCAAGGACGGTACCGATAAGGTGGATGAAGCGGATATGGAGCTTACGGCTGATGTTCTCCGCAATTATGACATTCCCGTGTATTCCTTTAAATCTGCTGACGGTAAATATATGAATGTCGTTCCCGATGAATTTAATGGACAGTATGAAGCGGCGATGAAGGAAGTGAGAGAGGTATCGGAACAGCTTAAAAATATTGAGATTACAGGGTATGAGCAAACTTCTCCTCTTGACAGTCTTGATGTATTTGCGGTGAAGCTTTCTCCAGAAGCAGCAAAGGCGCTGTATGCGGCTGCTAAGTTTAGTGGCACAGATATAAAGTTTGCAAAGCATAACGGAGCTGACATTGCAGTTTTCTCAAAAGATGTTGCAGCAGAGGTACAGAAATTCCAAGAGAATTTCAAGAATGAACTGGGGGAGTCCGAAGAATATCTCATAGATATTAAGGACAGCACCATTACAATGGATGTTGAAAAGCTTGTAAAAGACGAGAATGAATCAACATATTTTGTAAGAGTGCCAAATACAGGTGGGCGTGACTATTTGATTCTTGATAAATCCGATGTTGAGGTTATCAATGGTGGTAAGACCTTATCTATGAAGCTGGATATGTCAAAGCAGTATAATATTTTCGATGCAAACCGAAACCTCAAAACAGAAAAGACCGGTGCTGAACTCTCAAAATCATATAATACAAAGAGCTTGAGAGCCGATAAGGACACCAAAATCGCAAGATACGGCAGTGGGATTGAACGCATTGAGCTGTATAATCAAAAACAGAATAAGCTCATAAGTATTGCGATTGACCGTGCAGACAAAATACGCACAAATTTAATTGCACAGGGATTATCCGTAAAGGCGGCGGAGATGTTGCTTAAGGATATAAACAGCAAGCTCCCCGATAAATACAAGGAAAGGTTCAATTATACCGAGGAAAAAGCAGAAATTGTCTATGCTGATGTTCCGAATATCGGTAATCTGATTGCACAGTGTCAGCTTTCGCAGCAGGTAGTGGGTAAGGCTGAATGTTTCGGAGAGCTGCCAACGGATAAAGGCTCAAAGGTTTGTCTGTTTGATAGTGCGGCAAATAAATATACAGTCCTTCCGTCACTTCCGAGGGAAGAAATCGAATCGGTACTGACCGAAATGGGATATACGGGTATGACGGCTAAAATACTCTGCGAAAAACTTGATATTTCTGCCTCAAAAGCGGAAACAAGAGAGAATATTGCTTTTGATCCGAAGCATTTTGACAGCAATAATCCTGAACTTTCAAATATGATGTTCCATAATTCTGAGTATGGTATGCTTATCGTTCAGGAATCGGGAGATCAGTTTAAGTATATGGATATTGACAAGGGAACTCCAATGGCAGATGTTGAAAAGGCTATTCTTAAAAGCTTTGATGTCAAGGATGAAAAATCGGCGGTGGAAATAATGAAGCAGCTTGCGAAGGACGGTATCGTTGAAACTGCCGAGCCTAAAAAGATTGCAGATGTTTCAATTCAACAGTTATCAACCAATTATGTTGAAATTACAAAGGGTAACAGTTCCGCTATTATGCCGAAAAATAAGCTGGATAAGGAAAAACTGTCGGAAATGGGTGTATCAAATAAGACCATATCCGCTATACAGAAGTCCATTAGATCAGCTGAAAGAGTAAAGGACAAATCAGGCGGACAGACCTTGAAACAGCTTGAAAAAGCTGCAAGCAAAGAGGTTGCAAAGAATACAGCGTTGAATGACAAGCCAATCGAGAAAGCCAAAGTTGGACAGAGTAGGTGATAAATTGAAAATACATTTTCAATTGCGAGTTTTGTTTTTCGGACTACCGTTCGAAATTTTGCAAGCAAAAGCACAAAACTCAGAGAGGAGTGGTTATTGTTATGGCAAGTAATATGGGAGTAAAGGAAAAGAAAACCGACTACACTATGATAGCCATATATGCGGTAGCAATAATAGCCATGCTTGTTGTCTGCACTTGGGGAGGATATGTGTTTGAAATGACATCATCTCCGGAAAAAGGCTTACAGATAATGACAGCTATAAGCGAGATAAATAATTATATGAACCCGCAGTCCTTTATCCGAGCTATCGGACAGATTTTTATCGGTGACGGAACCACCAAAAAAGGCTTTATTATAGGAATAATGGGAGCAGTTCTCATTGTGCTGTACAAGCTTTCAAGCGGTGGCAAACGTTATCACAGAAAGGGTTCCGAACACGGCTCAGCACGTTGGGGCAATAAGCAGGAGAAAAATATAATTGCTGATACCAAGGATTTTTATAATAATGTAATCTGTGCATCTGATGTATTCCTTGTGCTTGACCGAAAAAACGTGAGCAGAATGAAAATGCAGGCAAGAAAACGAAGAAAAAGAAAGAAACGGCTGAAAGGTTTGATGTCAATAGTATTGATAGTGATTTTGATGAAGAAGCTGCAACCGAGCAGAACTTTGAAAATGAAAAAATGACACTTAAAAAGGTTGCAGAAATGAAAAAGGCACATATAAAAATAAAGCCGATGCTTAATTTGAATAAAATTATTCTCGGTGGTTCGGGTACAGGTAAATCGCGATTTTATGTTAAGCCGAATCTGATGCAGTGTAATACATCATTTGTTGTTACAGACCCATCGGGGGAGCTGGTACAGTCCTGCGGAATGATGCTGATACGAAGGGGATATAAGATAAAGGTGTTTAATATAAATGATATGAAGCACTCGTCTAACTACAATCCCTTCCATTATCTTCGTGACAGCAGCGGCGAAATCAACAGCAATAATGTAATTAAAATGATAAACGTATTTATGATGAATACCAAGGTTGAGGGAACATCGGGCGGTGACCAGTTCTGGGACGATGCGACAAGGCTTTTACTTTCTGCGCTCTGTTTTTTGTTGATAGAAACGGGTACGGAGGAGGAACAGAACTTTGCAATGGTGCTTGACCTTATTCATAAGGCGAAGGTAATTGAAGGTAAGGAAGAAGAAAAATCAGAGCTTGATGTTATGTTTGACGAGCGAAAAAAGGTTGCGCCAAAGGCTTTGTCGGTACAATATTATGAGGAGTTTAAGCAGGCAGCGGGAAAAACAATGCAGTCTATCCTCATTTCCACCACAACCAAGCTTCAACACTTCAAGCTGGAGGATGTGCGAAATCTGACCTGTACCGATAACATTCATCTTGAAACAATGGGTGATGAAAAGGCAGCGTTATTTATCATAATTCCGTCAACGGATACAACATATAATTTCTTGGCGGCGATGATGTACACACAGCTTTTTGATACGCTGTATGACAGAGCGATAACATATTATCATGGAAGGTTGAAAGAGCACGTTCGCTTTCTCCTTGATGAGTTTGCGAACGTTGGAAAGATACCGGAGTTTGAGAAAATTCTTGCAACCTGCCATAAGTTTGAAATATCTGCGGTTGTAATCTTACAGAATCTCTCACAGTTGAAAAGGCTTTATGAAAAGTCGTGGGAGGAGCTGCCAGGTAACTGTGATACTATGATTTATCTTGGAGGGAAGGACCAATTTACGAACGAATATCTTTCCAAAGAGCTTGGCAAGGAAACCATTGACCAGCAGAGCATAAATCAGACAAAGGGGAAGCAGGGTAGTTCGTCATACAATAACGCAATCCTCGGCAGAGAGCTTGCGACCATTGATGAGCTTTCCACAATGGATAACAACGACTGTATCGTAATGGTAAGAGGTCTGCATCCATTCCTGACGGCAAAGTTTGACATAACAAATCACCCTCGATACAATATGCTTGATGAAGCTGACAAGAAGCATAATACATACTACCTTGAGGAGCATATTTTTACCGAGGAAGAAACGGAAATTATCGACCTTACCGAATTTTACGATGATGATTATGACAGCGCTGAAACCATTGAGATCGGATATGTCACAAGCGATAATAAAATCGTTGTTCCGCCTATTGACCTTATGGAAGATGTGCCTTATGAGGTAGGAGAGCGGCTTAAGGATATTGTCGGGGTTTATGTGGAGTGACACACTAATTAGGTGATGTTGCAAATAATTGTTGAATATCGTCATCGGTTGCAAGATATGAATCCTTTCCAATAACAGTTTCTTTGGTAGTGAAATCAATCATTGTGAACATTTGGGAAATATTATTTGGAACGTCGTTACAATTGTCTCTATCCCCTATAAATTTAACAAAATACTGCTCTAAAATATATAATGCTGCTAATGCATTGAGTGTATTTTTTAGATTGGCTTGTTTATAATTAAGGAGCCTTTCGTGTTTGACTTTATTGTAAGGACTCCACCAATCAGGGGCATTATAATTAGGGCTTGAAGACCAATTGATAAATGGTTGTAATTCATAATCCTTTAATTGTACTTTTTGCATAGGAAGGTTAGGAAATTGAGATAAAATCTCATCTGTATATTTTGGCATTTTATCAGCAGTAGAATTTGTGTTAATTTCAGCACAAATGTTTTTAAGAATGACATCTATTTCTGAACAGATTGCCTGATATTGTTTTATAAATTCATTTGAAAAGCAGTTTCTAAAAAATCTTTTTCTAATACTAAATAATAATCCCAATGATATTTACAAAATTCATCTCGTGTCATAGTGATCACCTCAAAAAATAATTATAAGAGTATTATACCACAAAAATAAATAAAATCAATAAAGGATGTGAGAATATGCTTGATGCAAAAGAACTAAATATCATAAACAAAATCCTTGCCAAAGGGTATGATGTTGAAATACAGCATCGAAAAAATGGTCTTGTTATCATAAAATCCAATAAAGACATCTGTTATCGTCAGGAAAATGAAAAGCCAAAAGACGATAAATCTGCAACTTAATATTTGCCGTGCCTAAAGAGTGGTGCGGAACAGCTAAAGAGAGCTAACAAATGTGAATTTATTTCATGTTTGTTAGCTCTCTTTTTATTTACTCCGTATGCAATCACCGAAAGTCATTATCTCGGCAGAAAAAACAAATTGAAATAAGAGTGCGTGAAAGTGTAATGACTAAGGTTTTTACATAAATAAACAATATTTTTCAGAAGGAGGTTCATTGTTATGAACAAAATCACAGCAGCAGTTAATAATGCACAGGACAGAGTAACTGAGTTGGGTGCAAGAGCTATGCTTAAGGCGGCAAATGCAACCGGCAAGCTTATGAATACAAAGGTTGGCAAAGCAATGTTTGCGGTACCGATGGCTATTTCAGCTTGTACAATTACGGCATCGGCAGAAGATGCCACAGCTCAGGGTATGATTGACGGAATTATGGGTATTCTCGGCCCCGGTGTTATCGGTCTTGGTTCGCTTGTAGCCGTAGTTGGCGGTATTCAAACGGGTGTAGGATTCAAGGATGATAATGCAGACGGTAAGACAAGAGGATTCCAGACACTTATTGGTGGTGCAATTATCGCAGCAGTAGGAGCACTTGTTCCTTCAACCATTTCTCTTGGCGGCTGATGAAAGAAAGATCAAAGGGCGGTTGATGTTTTCGTAATGCAACCGTCCGGAGATTTGAATTCATACAAAGGAGTGTGATTAAAATGGCTGAACCCAGCGGCGCACAGAAATTCTTTGAATCGGCAGTTTCGGTAATCGAAAGTGAAGCAGAAGGCTTTGCAGGTGTACTTGATGCGATGGTGTCCTTTGATGTTGTGAGTCAGTGCGGAACGGCACTTGACATATTCACGGCAGCAGGCTCGGCTCTTATGACTTTGTTTTTCTGTATGGAAGCATTTTCATATTGCGCAGGAATTGACTTTAACGGCGGAATCGAGGGTGCATTAAAAATTGCAATGAAGCTGATAGTCAGTCAGCTTATAGTATCAAATACAGGAAAAATTGTGGGAGCAGTATTAGAACTGTTCAGAAGTGTAACCTGCGATTCGTATGCAACAGCATTTTCAGGAATATCAACATCATTTACAACTGCTGCAACAGTGGGAGAAATGGATGGCGGAGTGCTTGACATTAACTATATTTGTATGGGAGTGTTGCTGTTCTTAGTAGTTGCGGTGCTGTTTATATTATTTTCGCTTATCGTTATAACAATGCTTGGTGTAGTTTTTGAAACAGGCGTATTGGTAGCTATATCTCCCGTAGCACTTTCAACTCTCGTAAATTCGCAGGCACGTTCAACCGGAATTGCTTTCATAAAGAATTTTGCGGCAGTTTCAATGCAGTGGGGAGTTTTATCTGTATGTTTCCTTGTTTATACAAAGGTAAGCACAGGTCTTGTTTTGAGCTTTGCCGATGTTTCGGACAGTATGCTCGGACAGATTATGAGATTTTCAACTCCGCTTTTAAGCGTTGTAATACTAGCTGTAATGGTGAGCAAGGCGAGCGAAATGACCAAGAGAGCGTTAGGAGGATAAGACAATGATCAGAGCCGATGTACCACAGGATGTAACCGAGTATAAAGAACAGTTCTTTTTAGGAATGACGGGCAGACAGATACTTTGCGTAGTTCTGATGCTGGTACTTGCAGTAGGAACGTTTTTCTTCGGTAAAAACTTTCTGAAAACGGATATACTTGTCTATCTCATAATGTTTGAGATTGCTCCTCTTGCAGCGATAGGCTTTCTTAAATACAACGGTATGGGATTTGAGAAAATCATCGTGCAGGTAAGCGACTTTTACTTCGGTAATCAGCACAGAAAGATGATGTATATTCCCGATGAAACAGAGATACATGATAAGGTTCGTGAAATTGCACTTGTAGCTGCCGAAAAGGTGCGCAAGGCAGAGCTTAAACAGAGAAAAAAAGACCGTAAGGCTTTAAACAGAAACATAAAAAATGAAAGGAGAAAGGGAACATGTCCGAAGAAACAGTAATTACGACAGCTGTTACAACAGCTCCATCGGAAACAGAAAATGTCGATGAGATTATTTCACAGATAGCAGCAAACGCTGTATCTGAAGCAATGTCAGATGTGGGTGTAACACTTTCTGCAGAAACTGAGGGTATGATTGAAGCTCCGATTGAAGCAAAGGCTAAAGAAGTCAGCTCGGCTGTAACAACAGTTACGGAAATGATTACTGAAGCGGAAACAAAACCTTCAACAGAATCAACAACTGCGGCAGTAACAGAACTTTCAACCGAAACAGCAGCGGTTGCCGAAGCTTCGGCTGTACCCAATGCAAGCGTTTCTCCGCAGAGCGTTATTTCTCTTTTAATTATTACAATTCTTGCTTGTGCGGCGGTTCTTGTAAAGAAATTTACGGGTAAGAGAAAATCGGAAGATATGAAGTCTGCAAGAGCAAGGGATAACGCAAGACTTGAAGCGGCAAAGGGAGATAAATCGAAGAAAAAAGATAAGTCCGAAAAATCCGCAAAGGAAAAGAAGAACCGTTCCAAAAAGGTGCTGGATACAATTCCATACAATAAAATTCTTGCGGATAATATTTGGTATCTCGGCAAGAAGATGTATTCGAAGGCTTATACCTTTGATGATATAAACTTCAATCTTGCAGACGAAGCACAGCAGTACATGTATCTTGAACGCTACATTGAATTTATGAATGTGCTTGATGATACGGTGGACTGTCAGATTTGTTTGTGGAACAGCAAGATAAATATGGACGAGTTCAGACACAGAACCCTTATGCAGCAGAGAGCCGATGATTATTTCAATCTCCGCTTTGAGTACAACAATCGAGTGCTTGAGGAGAATATAAAGAAAGGTCAGAACGCCATTCAGAAGCATATGTACATTACCCTTACTATCAAGGCTCCTGATGAGGAAACAGCGGCAAGAAAATTCAAGTCGCTTGATATAGCGGCGGTGAACAGCTTTAACCGTATTGGCAACACAAATATGCGTGAGCTGACATCGCAGGAACGTGTGGAAATGCTCAAGGATTTCTATATCGGAACGAATGAAGCAGACATTCCCGTTCTTACAGACGAGGATTATGCCAAGGGCAGAGATAAGCTGTATTGTTGTCCCGATTATTTCGACTTCAAGAAGGACTATTTTATGTTCAACGATACCTATGCAAAGACGATATATATCCGTGAATATCCGGCAACGGCAACGTCGGAGATTTTCACAGACCTGCTTGCAACGGGTATTGAGGTTATGATAACCACAAATATCGAAACATACGATACAGCGGCGGCGAGAAAGCTTGTTCAGCACCAGATTACAGCTATTGATACGGATATGGCAAAGCGTGAGGTCGCAGCAGCACAGCATGGTAATTTCAGTACACAGATGCCGCAGCGTATCAAAAATCAGCGTGACAGTATGGTAAGCGTTTATGATAAGATCACGATGAAGGACCAAAAGTTGTTTCTTACCAATATTCAGATTCTCATAAAGGCAAAATCCTATGAGGAGCTGGTGAATAACACGGAGATTATCGAAAGCACTTTGAAACGTTCCGGTTGTGTAAAAGGTGAAATGGCTTGGGAGCAGGAGGACGGAATGTACGATTGCCTGCCCTGCGGTTATCAGCGTAAGTTTGGTTGGCAGAGAACAATGCCTTCGGAATCGGTAGCAATATTTATGCCATTCAATGTAAAGGAAATGCAGATGCAGAACGCTACATATTACGGCTTGAATGTGCTGTCACATAACATCATTACTTTTGACCGTATCACAGGTCTTATCAATCCGTCAGGCTTCATTTTAGCTTGCCCCGGTTCGGGTAAGAGTTTTGCGGCAAAGAGAGAAATGATAGATGTGTTCCTTCGTAATCCAAATGCGGATATTCTTGTAATCGACCCCGAAAGAGAATACTGGAAGCTGGCAGAAGCATTCGGTGGTACTGTCGTTAAATTCTCCAACGGTTCAAAGTCATATATCAATCCTTTTGATTTTGACCTTGCACTCCTTGACGATGAGGAAATTGACATTATTGCCGACAAGTGTCAGCTTATTACCTCATTCATTTCGTGTATGGACAGCAAGCACCCGTTGAACGCACAGGAAAAATCATTTGTTGACCGTTGTGTAAGAAAAGCATACATAAAGTCGGGTGTTCTTGATACTCTTGATCCCAACGATATGCCTACACTTGGTACATTCCTTGAATGTATGAAAGCTGAAACGGAGAACATCAACAAGGAAATGAAGGATAAGTTGATAGTTACAATTGATATGTATGTAAACGGTTCTGCAAAGTATTTTAACAATCAGACCAACATTGATACGGACAACAGATTTATCAGCTATGACATTCGTGACCTTAACGGCAACCTTAAAACGCAGTCTATGCTCCTTATTCTTGACTATATCTGGAACAGACTTTCCCGTAACCGTGACCTCGGACGTGCTACATATATTTATTTCGATGAAGCACATCTTCTGTTTGCTGACGAATACGCACTTGACTATCTCCGTATGTTATGGAAACGTGCAAGAAAGTACGGCGGTGTTCTTACGGGTATCACACAGAATGTAGAGGATCTGCTGAAAGATGATAAATCACGTTCAATGCTGTCAAACTCCGAATTCCTTATTCTTTTGAAACAGAACCCGACAGACGCAGCAAAACTTCAGGATATTCTCCATTTTACAGACAGCGAAATTGCTTATGTGAATGATACTCCTGCAGGACATGGTATTCTCGTTCTTGGCGGTAAGGATAAAATCCCATTCTATGATGAGTTTCCGAAGGATACTGAGCTGTACAGCAAGATGACCACAAACTTCTCCGAAACGGCAAAGATGCTTGAAACAAAAACGGAGTGATGAACGGAGGAATGTTCTATGGCAGACAAGAAATATATTCTGCGAAACGGATTTATCAAGAAAAGATTTACCGTGAAAAAAGGAACAAGTGATAAATCTCCTATAAATCATGACAGTCCCTCTGCTGCTGAAAAGGTAGCAGAGGAGATGTTAAAAAACGGTTCAAATATGCAGGAAAGTAAGGCTCATTTCAAGGAAAATCACACTGATAAACTTGACCGCAGAGCTAAACGTGTGGCATACCTCAAGGCACACGCAGAAAGGGATATTTCGGTTTCATACTCCGAAACCTTTGATGAAAACGTAGAGTACTCAACCGATAATGTTCAGTCCCCAGTGGGGACTGACGTTACCGATGAAACGCAGGAAACTGAAAAAATTGAAAATCGTTTTCTCGAAAATACGGAATATGTAAATGAAAATAATTACCGGAACAGCCTTGAAGATGAAAATGTGCGTAAGGCATATAGGGTGCAACTGGCTGAAAAAATGGCCAAGAAGCGCAAAAAGAGTTTCAGAGATACTGTTGCTGAGGGTGCGGAATTTGCCGTAGGTTATGTAGGTGTGATGAAAAGCGGTGATGCTGTCGGAATGAGTACCGCATGTGAAGCTATGGCAGCCCGTCATATGGGAATGGAAGTCGGAATGATTACGCAGCCTGCCGTAAGTGTTATAAAAAACGAGTTTGGCGGTGCAGAGTTCCTTGACGATGTATCGGAGGTATCGGGAACTGTACAGAACAGCGACTCCGTTGGAGGTGCTGTGGCAAATATTGGCGTAGATTTTGCAAAAGTAAGGGCAAAATCAGCTGCCTTAAGCAAAATTCATTCTTATTCGGACAATAAATCAGTGGGGTATTCCGATAAGGAATATTATCATACAGACCGTAAATCAGACAGCTCCACGCACAAAGATGATTCTATGAATACGGATATAAGCAATGCTCTTGAAAAAAGGTTGGATAAAGCGGATAGAAGCAAGGAAAAGTACCGTGAAAAACTTTCCGAACACCGTAAGGAAATGCAGAGAAAACAGCAGAAGGGCATTTATATCAAGCATAACAAGACAAAGGCTGATTTTGTAGGTAACATTACCAAGCAGAAAATGGCAAAGAAGGCTGCTAATAGTAAGCTTCTGCTTATGGGGGCAGGCGGTCCGGCTATGCTTGTGGTTGTTATCATAATAATTTTGCTTATGATAATTGCATCGCTTTTTTCATGGATGAGTCCGTATGATTACTCTCTTGCAGGTGATGAAAGCGAAGATCCGAATGTTGAAGCTAAGACCGAGGAAGAAATACTGGAAGGTTATGCGCTGATGATTCAGAACTATATGGATGTATCGCAGGCATATTACTATCTTGTTTACGGGGATTGGTTCGGTGGAACATATATGTATCCTGCTCCGAATATACCGTTCAGCAGTTTTCTCTCTCAATATACAGCTGAAATTGTAAATGAAATTCAGGCAAGGTTTTCAGAATATTTTGCGCAGGCAACATCTCCGCAGCAAATGCAGGCAATAGCCAATGCAATGTCTGCCGAGATTCAGGCGGCGGTAAAAGCAGCTGAAAAACAGGCCAAAATTGAATATGACCGTCTTATGGAAGAACTTGATGATTCAATGAGTGCAGATACAAAAAGACTTCATTATGAAGTTCTCAACGGTGGAGGCGGTAATGGAATAAAGGATTCAGCTGAATTTACCGGCATGCCTATTGTCGGAACAAATCATTTTGACGAGTATGAGATAAACAGCGGACTGTCCGCAGAGGAATTGCTTGCAATGGCTGCTTTATACAAGTCTTTTTTGACAATGGGAAACAATGAATCCGAAACAGAAGAAAACACAGATGTATACAACATTACTCCGCAGGATATCATGGCCTTTTTCAAGGAAACGGAGTTTATAAAAATAACGGCGGAGATTACTTCCGATAATGCTTGTGGCGGTAATTGCAAAAGAGAACTTAAAGGTGACTATGAAACAGGATACTTTTGGGAGTATTACTGCGATGAGGATCATTACAATTTAATCGGTAGGATTGAGCCGTGCAAAACCAAAGATGAACTTTTTGATAAAATCATTGAAGTTACAAATGCAGAAAACAATGGCGTTGATAAGGAAGACTGCGAAAAAATTTATGAATCATATATTGAGTTTTTGCATAAGGAACTTGATATTACTGAAGCGGATTATCGCCAATTCGGTTCGGCAGATAACACGCGGGCGAAAGAGTTTTACAACAGACTCATTAGCGAAAATGAAATTCCCAATAATTATTGGATCGTGGAAACACCGTTGCCCAACAGCGGAGAAAGTGAGGAGAATGCAGATGAACAGAATAAAGAAATGGGTTTGCGAACACAAGGATAATCCTACATTCAAGCATACGGTTATCATTGTTGTGCTTATTATTATTGCAATAGGAGTGCAGATTTTTGATAACTTTCGTACCAAATGGGAGAATGCAGATGCAGAAATTCCTGCTGAAGTCACTATGGAAGAAGCTGAGGAAAAAGAAAATGCTGTTATCGAAATTCTCGATAACAGCAAGGCACATATTATTTTACTTGTTATAACCGGAACGGCACTTGCCGTTGTTCAGTACAAAAAAGAACACAAGATTAGGGAAAGCAAGTGACCTGAATCAGCTGATAGGGTTGTTTTTGCAGTATTCTACAGCCTGATTGCAAAAATCATCAAGGGAAATGTTGTCGAACTTTTCGTGCTGCCATTTAGTATAGTCGAATGGCTCACGAATCAGGTTGGAAATAAAGATTTCAGTTTCTACTACTCCAAGATTGTTGATTAAGCAATTCATAGCGTCATTCATAATTACAGTTGTATTACGCATAATCATCCCTCCAATATGGTGATTAAATCAATGGGGTTAATTATTTTTACTTCATTTGATGAGTATTTAAGTAATCGGATGTCAGTGGTTACAAAAAAGTCGGCTTTTGCTTCAATAGCACAGGAAACGTGCAAAGCATCTTTAGTTTTAATGCCTGTTTTCATTATTCCTTCCGCACGGCTTTTAATTACATCAACATTAGTTTCGTCAATGTAGGTTACTGCGTTTGAGAAAAAATCGGAAATAGCATTTTTCCTTATTGAAAATGGGTTTTGAGAATTCTCATATACCGAAATAAAGGAATATATCAAATCCAATTTACCATCCACAATCTGCTTTTGAATGTATAGCTTTGCTTGTGCTTCAAGGTTAATGCGGAGCTGCGTTTGGTCGTCATAAGGACGATTATAGCAGCAGGTGTCGAGATAAACTTTTAAATTACCCATATGAAAACTCCTTTATATATCGGGTAAGTGCGATTACTTAATTTCTCACTTGTATTATATCAAAAAAAAATAAAAAAATCAATAGAGAAAGGATAAATAATATGAAGCTGATTATTTCCGAAAAGCCGAGTACGGCTAAAATAATTGCTCACGCAGTTGGCGCAAGAGAGAAAATTTACGGCGAAGGCAAGGAGTTCTGTTACAAGGGCAACGGATATTATGTTGCACATGCAAGAGGACATCTTTATGGTATCGGAATGCCGCAGGATTATGGTTACAGTAAGTCCTATAAGATGGATGAACTGCCTATGTTCCCCGAATTTGAACTTCACCCGGAGGGAGAGAATACAGAGGAGCTTCGCAAGCTCATATCTTCTCTCATCAATCTTCCCGATGTTGACGAGCTTATATGTGCAACGGATGCAGGACGTGAGGGAGAACTTATATTTCGTCACATATATAACGCTAATAATTGCACTAAACCGGTTAAAAGATTATGGTGCAACTCGATGACCGATGAAGCCATTATGAAGTGTATGGAAAATCTGCCCGATGACAGCGAGTTTGACGGTGAATACCATGCCGCACTTGCAAGAGAGAAGTCTGACTGGCTTATCGGGATGAATCTCTCCCGTCTTTACAGCATTAAGGACGATTACGCACATCGTATCGGTCGTGTGAAAACTCCCGTACTGGCTATTATTGTTGAGAGGGATAACGAAATAGCAGCATTTACGAAAAGTACAACCTATCGTCTTGAAATGGATAACGGTGCTGTATCGGAAACGGTATTTCAGACGAGGGAAGAAGCAGAAAAGGCAAAAGTTGAAAGCAGCGGTAAGGTTGCTAATGTTCAATCTGCGGTATCGGAGAATAAAATAAAAAACAGACCTCTGCTCCACAGCCTCACAACATTACAGCAAGAAGCTAACAGAGTGTACGGCTTTACGGCGAAACAGACACTTGAAGCTGCACAGAGCTTATATGAAAAGAAGCTTATTACTTATCCTCGTACTGATTGCAATTATGTTTCTGAAGATATGAGAGAGCAGGTAAAACGTGTAGTCAAAATGCTTGGAGAACGTTCCGAGTATGTTGACAGGATTAAGAATTTTAATGAAAAGCTTAATTTTGACCGCAGAGTGGTAAACAACGAAGCAATGTCAGGACATGACCACCACGCCATTATCCCCGAAGTCTATGATGGTACTCTTGACAGCCTTGATGATGCTGAAAAGAAGATTTACGGTCTTGTGGTTAATCGGTTGCTTTGTGCGGTTGATAAGGAATGTGAGTATGTTGAAACCAACTATGTATTTTGGTGCGAGGATATTATCTATACTCTCAAAATAGAAAAAATAGTTGAAATCGGCTGGATGAAATACGATACCGAAAAGCACAGCGTTAACGATGCAGCGGTAAATCTTTTGGAAGATGATATATTTACTCCTAACAGTATTTCGGTCAAGGAATGTGTTACCAAGCCGCCAAAACATTATACTGACGGAACACTGCTTTCGGTTATGAATAATATTGACAATCGTATCAATGACAAGGAACTGAAAACAGCGGTAAGCGGAAAGGGCATTGGAACAGAAGCTACAAGGGCAGATATTATCGAACAGCTTGTTTCCGCAGGGTATATCGAGCGTAAGGATAAAAATATTCTTGCAACCGAGTTTGGCAGAGATTTTATCGCTTCTGTTCCCGATAATGTTAAGTCGGTCGAAAGAACGGCAGAGTGGGAGCAGGTTTTTACAAACATCAAAGAAAACGGTATCAGTGCAGAGCTTTTCCTAAATGATGTAAAGGAATTTGTAAAATCTGTTGTCGAATTTGAAAACAGTCCACAGCGCCACAGACAGCCTGTTAAGCACAGCGGAGGAAACAAAAGCAGAGTTTCGGTAGGTGTATGTCCTAAATGCAAGAAGCGAGTGTATGAAGGTAAGACCAATTATTACTGCGAAAGCGGCAAGGAAGACTGCGGATTTTCAATCTGGAAAGAGCCAAAATTTTTCAACGATAAAATCACTGTTGAAAAGGCGGTAAGGCTAATTTTAAGGGCGAAACAGTTCCTATGAAAGCCACAAGCAAGGACGGAAAGGTTTATACGGCAGAATATGAGCTCGATTATTCGGGAGAATATGTGAACCTTGTAAGAGTCAAGGTCAAAAAATCTACGGTAGGTATCTGTCCGAGGTGCGGTAAGCAGGTTTGTGAGGGAAAACTGAATTTCTATTGCGAAAGCGGTAAGGAGGGCTGCGGTTTTACCCTTTGGAAAAACGATAAATATAACGGCATTACTTTAACAACCGAAAACGCCAAGGACCTTCTTGAAGGTAAAATCATTTTCAAGATTAAGAAAAAGGTACACGGTGAAGCTATGAAAATGAAGTACAAAATGGTTGATACCGGTACTTATATCAATCTTACGGAGGTAAAGGAATAAGTCATGGATAAGTCAGAGCATGAGGAAAAGTGCTGCGGATATAAGTATGTCGGGCATAGTCAGAAGATTTCGACGGTTATGCTCAGATATGCAATTCTTGCTAAGATATTCGGAGTGCATATTCCCGGAGATATTGAAATCAAGACGCTTGAAAATGCTGCAAATACATTTAAATCAGACCCGCATACTCCTACATCGGATAATCTCATATTTCTTTACGGTGCAGGTGTACTGGATACTGATTCGCTGAATCTCCTTCTGAAATGTTCGGCGGATATTTCTGATGATGTAATTGCCGCCGAGAACAAAATTATCGGTGATGTTGAAAAGAACGAATATGACCGTATGAAATATGAACTTATATGCAAGATGCTTGTTTGTGCGGCAAATTCAAAGCAGTATGACGAATTGCAGTCAATGACCTTTGCAGATGCGGAGAAGGTAGCGGCGCTGAATAATGTTGATATTCACAGCGGATTTGTAAAGATAATCGATAAGGAGTATATCAAATTTCTTGTTGAAATCGGTGAGAGCTTTGCTTTTGCAGATGAAAAGAAGGGCATACGCATTGAAGAACTGGCAGATAACGTTATCGACAATGACTATGTGCAGGATGGCAATGTTAAATCAGGCGGATACCCATTTTTAGTCAACCCCTTGAAACTTATTTATTATGCAAGGGTTTATTACAAGCAATTTGGTAAGGATTTTATCAAGTATGCAAAGCAAAATGGAATTCCGCTTGATGAGAGCTATGAAACCGAATATGAAAAATATGTCAAAAAAACTAAACTGCATTTTGAAGTGCGAAGCTATAAGCGTAAACGTAATATCTGTGCAAGCAAGGTGAACTGGTTTGATTATGCTGCATCGGAGGACGGTATTATCGTAGATAACCTGAAGGATAGCAATGATGTAAAAACAATCGACCTTGAGGTTAAAGAGGATTATACCGATGATGAATTGCTCAAAAAGGCGGTTGATAGATATAGCAGCATTTATCCGTTTGAAAACGATACGGTTGTTGAAGTGTATCATAACACAAAAGAATATCTGTATGTATATTCAGACGGTAAATTGCAGCCTGTTGACAGTAAAGCGTTTCACAATATGCTGTTTGATTTCAACAAAATATGGGGAATCATTCAGATGTGTTCCAGAAACAATCAGCTAAAAAGGGTTAATGATCGCATTGTTATCCCGGAAGAAATATGGAACGAGATCAAGCCGGAACAGCGTATTTATGCAAACAATCTCATTAAAGAGCAGTACAGCAGAATGGTTGAACATCGCAAAACGAATAAGCTGATTCAATCGTTAAGTGATTTGAAGGCTGCTGCTGATGAAGTTAATAAGCAGAAACAGGCACAAAACCAGCAGAAACATATATATATGACAAATGCCGCCAATAGACCAAGTTCAACGGAGGAGTGATTATAATGAAGGTTTTTATTAAAGAATACTGCCGTGATGTGACCGTAAGAATTTACGGCATTGACGGTGAGGAACGCACAAAGGACTATTTTGATAAGTATTTTTATAACGTAAACGGAGTTGATATCGTAAATGAAAAGGAACGTGAGGAATATCATTCCGAAGCTGAATACTCGATTGAAAAAGCGGAATATTTTCAGTTCCTTGCACAACATATAGAGGAAATTCAGAATACCATTGACAGAGCAGCACTGGCAATAATAGACGGCAGATCCGAAGAAGAATTCATTGTTGACAACGCTTGCTATTTAGTATGACGGGGAGGGGAATAGCTATGGATGAACAGGCTTTGCTTAAACGGATAGAAGCCCTTGAAAATCGCCTTACATCGGTTGAAAACAGTGTTGAAATTATCAACAATTTTGTTGCAGCTATTGTGGAAAGTCAGTCAATCGAAGAAACAATGGGTGAAATCGAGAGTATGACAAAGCAGCTGACAAAATGTGAGAATGCAACATTCTATTGTTTTGACAGTTCCAACGGAAAGTTTTTCAGCCACGGAGATTATCGCAACTGGCAGGAAGAACAGTCTGCGAATGAACTTAAATCGGCATTTGACAGCAAGGGTATTTTAAACGATAAAACCGAAGTTGTTATTCCACTTGTATCTGCTAACGGAAATTCTCTCGGTGTGATCGTTGCACAAAAGGAAAGCGGTTTTACAAAATCCGATTATGACAACTTCCGGCAGGGCGGTCAGGTTGTAAATTCTGTTGAGCTTGGATTAAAAAAGGAATTTGAGCATCAGGGCAGAATTACCGATGAGCTTACTCATCTGAAAAACAGACAGGGACTCAATGAATATATCGAAAATACGATATGTGGGAACATCAATGAAGGTCGTGATGTCAATATTCTTATGGTAGATATTGACCATTTCAAAAATGTAAATGATACATACGGACACGAAGCAGGAGATATTATTCTCAAAGATGTATCGGCGGTGTTGCAGGATTTTACAAGAGCCGGTGCGGATTGCGCTTTCCGTTATGGCGGAGAAGAATTTATTTGCGTGCTGAATTGTTCTCCCGAAAAGGCTGTTGATATTGCAGAGCGTTTGGGAGAAACTATTGAAAATGCTGTTCACAGCGTTACTCATGATAATGAACCCATAGATATAAAGGTTACAGTTTCAATGGGACTTCACAATATGAATCCCGAAGCGGAGATGCTGCCCGAAAATGCTAAAGAAATATTCAAAGCGGAGCTTGCAGAAGCTGATAAGGCTTTATATCAGGCTAAGGAAACGGGCAGAAACAAGCTTGTAACAACCAATGAAAAAATGTATGTGTCGTATCTTGCACTTAAAGCTGCTGAAATTCTTTGCTGCGAGGACAGAACAAACATTGATGAGGTAAAAGCACAGACATTGGAGCTGCTTACCATTGACAAGGACCTTGATACCGTTATTGAAGCATTACAGGCACACGCAGACGAATATCCCGAATTTTCGGATGCTGTTGCGGCAATTATTTCAAAGATAAATGAAAAAAGACCTATTGAGGAGGAACAGGAAATGAATAACAGAAACTACAATACCAGCGAAAAAAAGGAACCCACATATTATAATCGTGAAGGTTTTAAGGGTATTCAGAACAAAGAGTATATCCGCATCGATGCAAAGACAGCGTATGCAATCTCACAGAAAGCACAGCAGTTAGGTGTTGAGCACTCTGTAAAGTATGATGGTAACAAGTCTGCCGTAACAGTTGACGGAGTACAGAATAAGATGTTCGTTGATTCGGTAAAAAGAGAATTTAATATTCCCGAAACAACACAGCAGACAAATTACAAGGCAAAGACTCCGAAACGTTCGGAACACAACGAAAAGCTGCAGGAAAAGGCTCCGAAGCATTTCGGTCGAAGCGAAGTACCCAAGCAGAGAAATGAAGATCCTGCACAAAAAAAGGATGCGTCATTTTTTAATCGTGAAGGTTTTAAGGACATAAAGAATAAAACCTACATTCAGACTGATTCCAAGACGGCATATTCAATTTCCAAGCAGGCACAGGCGATGGGTATTGAGCACTCTGCAAGATACAGCGGTGAAAAGTCTGCTGTAACGGTTGACGGTGTAAAGAACAGGGATTTTATCGAAGCCGTAACGAGAATGGCAGAGTGGGCAAATAAGGTACAGGTCAGAGAAGCACAGAACCATTCCAGAAATACAGCGAGGTAATTATGTTTTATTCCGAAAATCAGATTGAACGTGCAAACAGCTACGGTATAATAGAGTATTTTCGGAGAAACGGTTATTCTTGTGAACGTGAAGGCAGAGAGATTCACATACACGGTTTCGGCGGTTTGAAGGTAAAGGAAGAAACGCAGGAGTATTACATACATTCCCGTCACATTGGTGGCAGAGGACTTGTGAGTTGTCTGATGAACGCTTTGGGACTTCCTTTTAAAGAGGCTGTAAGACTTGCTCTTGACGGTGAAAATCCCGATGCAGAGCATAGAGAAAACTATGCCAGTACCAAGCGTTCGTTCAAAGTGGAAGATAAGCCGCTTGTGATACCCCAAAAGTCTGCTGACAATAAGAGAATATATGCGTATCTTTCCAAAGAACGCAATATCTCTCCTATGATTATTTCGGAGCTTGTATCTGCCGGACTTTTATATCAGGACGATAAAGGCAATGCAGTATTTCTTCACCGTAGGGACAATGTTCCCTGCGGTGCGGAGATACACGGAACAGGCAGGAAAAAGTATGCCATAGGCAACACAAAATACACGGATATAAAGGACAAACAGGTGTTATCGGCAGAGCCGTTTGAAGCTGAATTATTGAGCAGATTTTTTTCGGATACTAACGTTGAGTATTCGGGATATATTTACAAGGATAGTGCAAATATAATAGCTGAACATACAGATTTTCGCATTGTTTCCGATGTTATCGAACTTGTTTCGGATGAACGGTTTAATACGCAGGAGCTTACAGAGCAAATTTCCAAAAAGCTGAAGAATTTTAAGGGCGTATCGCAAGGAACTACCGATTCATACTTTGAATATGACAGTGGGATACCCGATACGGCGTATGTTTTTGAAAGCTCTATAGATCTTATGAGCTTTATGCAGCTTCATCCGAATTTGAGTAACTGCAAGTATGTTGCAATGGCAGGCTTGAAACCAACGGTTATTGAAAAACTGCTGGATTTACAGCTATCGGTTATTTTGTGCGTAGATAATGACAATGCGGGGCAGAAGTTCTGCAAGGCGTTTTCCGACAGATGCTCGGTAGCAACAGAGTGTTATAAAAATGGTGTAAAGGACTATAATGAGCTTCTTATGAAGCGTTATCCGAGGAGAAATTTTATATCGGCGGTAAAGTATATGTCTAGGTGGGCAGATGCGGTAAATTCAAAGGAGAGGCAGGGAAAAGTATATGACGGAAATAAATCCTTTGAAACGTAATGTATCTGCTGATGAGGAAATACGTCAGCTTGACAGCAGACGGTCCAATTTTTTGCAGCAGCGCAAGGAGAAAATACTTGAGCTTGATGTGATTGATTCGGATATATCATTTATCGAGGCGCAGATCGCAAATATTCTTATAAATAGGAGGAAAGCAGATGGAACTGATTAAACCAACTGTTGAAGCGGCGGCAACTAAAGAAGTTGTTGCGAAAACAGTTAAAAAGGCACCCGTTTCCACAAAGGAAAAGGCAGCGGAAAAGTTAAAAATACTTCGTGAAAAGCGTGAGAAAGCGTTAGCAGTACAGAGTGCTGCGGAGAAAAAGACAAAGGATATTTCTGCACAGATGGCAAAATACGAAAAAGAGCTTCACAACGAGGAAGTGAAGGAACTTGATATCCTCTGCAAAAAGGCAGGTATCACTTACGATGATGTAATCAAATTCGTTTCTGCTTTATATGAAAAGAGTAATTTTAAGGATGCGGCGGAAATAATGAATTTGAGTAGTAGAAAGGATAATTACAATGTCTGATAGAAGAACAATTCATATACAGGGTATTGTATGTGATGCTCCCACAGCACAGGCGAACGGATATGCGTTTAATGTTATTCCCAACGGCAGAAATTATGCGGTAAAGGTTGTTTTACATGGTGACAGCGGCATTCCCGACAGATACAAGAAAGGGGATAAGGTTATAGTAAGTGGAAGTGCATCAACGGGTAAAAATGAAAACGGAACGTATGTCATTATTCGGGCAGAATCAATCATCATTGAATTATAGTAGGAGGAAACGATAATGGCTGAATATATCAACAAGAATTTTTATAAGCAGATTGCTCCGCAGGACAGACACTACATAAATCTGCCCTCTGCAAATATAAATGCGGTTATGGAAAAGCTGAACGCTGAAAACATTGTTTTTTCTGCCACTATCAGCAATTACAAGAATGTTGTAACTGTAAGAAAGTCTGACAGCGCAAGAGCTGCCGAAGCTATCAACAGTATTCTTTCACAGAATAATAGCCGCAAGGTTATCGGAAACACTGAATATAAATATATTTCCGATAAGAGATACATCAATACCGACCCAGATATTGCTATGAAAATTGCTGCTATACTCTCCGGTGACAATACAAGCCGTTTTTCAGGCATCATCACCGGAGATAAGGCTACTATTACTGTAAGCGGAGATGAAAATGCGGCGGCTGTTCGCAGAATGGCGGAAAACTTAAAGCATATTGACCTTATCGAAGAACTGAACAATGCAGACTTCGAGAGAGTATCAATTAACAATGGCTTTGTTAATTTTAGAAATAAGAAAACGGGAGCCGTTGAAGGCTTTGATGGTATGGATATGGTGCGTGAACTGTTTGAGGATATGGAAAATGAATTTTTTCATCCCGCAGCATATCGCATTGACCTTACATCCGATGCATACAATGATGCCTACTATATTTCCCGTTACGATCTTACTACCGGAAATGAGAAGTCACCCTATACAAATTCGCAGGGTGATATGGTTACATTTGTGACCGTTGATGAAGCGGTTGCTTATGTTACCAACAATAATATTTCCATTACAAACCCTGATGATGAAATTGAGGATTGGAGAAACGCAGACAGAGAAAGAGAAGACAACAGTATTTCAATTGCTAATCGCCGTCTTGTCGAGCTGTTCTCTATGCAGAATGATAATTATCCTGACAGATTTGTATATAACGAAGCGGATAACAGCTTTGTTTGGACTTACTTCAATCCCGATGGAGATAATGGTAACGGCGAATTTGTAGAAAAATATATTTCGGAGCAGGATATTTATGCAGCTTATAAGGCAAGCGAACTTGCTGTATATGATGAGCAGAAGCGCAATGCGTTTGTTTCATACCTTTTTGCGAACTGTCGTGAAGCTATTATTGATACCTATTCAGGCTACTTTGAAAGTTATGCCGAGGACTATATCAGTAAGCCTGCTAATGTAACGGAGTTTTACGGAATTGCAGAAAACAGCAAAGCACCTGATAATGTGTCTGCTTTCATAAATTATCTTGGAGATAAGTGTCCTTCCGTTATAAGGGATAAGCGGAAAGAAAAAGCAAATGACGTGCTTGACCTTAACAGCGATAATATCGAGATTGAGGGATATACAGGTACCTGGTATGTAATTGAAGCAGAAAATATCAAGGGTAAGGAACTGTTTTGGCTTGAAAGTGAATATTACGGAGAGGAAGAAGCTTGCCTTATCGTAGACGAAAACAGAAATCTTGTTATGGATGATGTTCATAACGGCTTTGCTGATTATATTGAAGCAAACTATGTTCCGGAAAATCAGATGATAGTTTTCGATGAAGCTGCACAAGAAATGTGGCAGTATGGTTTTGAAGTGTATATAAACGGCGAGAAGCTCTCTCCTTTTATTGATGGAGAGAATGAGCGCAATCGTCAGATTTTTGCGGCAATAGAAAATGCTGATAATATTGTTTCCGCAGTAAAAGAAGATGTATCAAAATATCATAATGCGGAAAGTATTGCAACAACAGTTTTTGAGATAAGCGAGAATTATAATAAAGCTCCAGAAGCAGGTGAGCCGTATTATCTGTATCTTGATGAGCATTATGAAGAATATGAGTGGCAGGATTGGAAAAAGGAATACAACAGCTATCAGAATACTATGTACTCCCTTATGCACGGTTTGGCACAGAATGTTGAAGAATATATGCTTAACACTGCAAGTGATACGCATGTTGTTGCCGAACGTGAAAGAGCACTTGCCAATATTAAGCTTGTTTCAATGTTCAAGAAAGAGGAACAAAAGAAAATTTCCGAAGAAATACATGTTGTTGAAGAATTAAACTATTCCGAACAGCTTTATGAAAAGGTTAATGCCGAATACAATAATTTTATCAGCAACATTAAAAAGGAAAGTGCTGAGGTTCTTATTCAGTCTGCGGCTGAGATTGTTGATAAGGACAGAATCCGTCTGTATCTTGAAGAATATGAAGTAAATCTTACAGATGAGCAGTATAAAGCACTGCTTTCAAGAGAATATCCTCTTGATGAAATATACGAACAGTGGTCAAAAAACGGTGAACTTCACAGCATTGAAGATGTAGGTATCGCTATTGAAGAAGCTGCTGACCGTATTATGATTGCTATTGAGCGTGAGAAAACGGCAAAATCAGTTGAAAGAGATGACATAAAGCAGCAGTTTGTATTTATGGTTGAGCAGAACGGTGAAACAGCATATTATCGCAACGATGAAATGACCGTAGAACGTCTGAAAAGAGAATGTGTACTGTCTGACAGACCATTTCTCTATGCTATGAATAACGGCAGCAGAATAAGTGGCGTTACCTATGCTGAAATCTCACAGAGCGAAAATGGACTTGCTGTTGAAGTTAATGTTGATGAAAAAACATTACGGATATATAACAATTACTATGCGGAAGAAATGACCTTTGATGAGGTTTGTAATGAAATTTCGGCAGCGGATATAAGTAATGCTCTTGACCTTGAAAACAACAATCTCACATTCTCTGTTGTTTCCATTGACGGGGGAGAGGATTATGTTGTAGGTGGATTTGCTGACATCAACAGAGTTGCTGAAACAGATGAATACATCGAATATATCAAGAATAATGATGTTGACAGCGTTCCTGTAAGAGTGGATTTTTTCAGTTTAGGCAATAGCCGGCTTGAAAGCGAGGATATGTCCGATGAGCAGGTTGAATATGTCCGCAGAAATCTTGATGATGTAATGAGTATAGCAACTGCACTCGATGTGCAGAGATATGATATTGAACCCGAATATGAGAAAATCGAAGAAGAAATTTCACCGATTGATAGGGCAATTGAATACATAAATGACTATGTATCAAAAGAATTTGACCTTGATGAGCCGATTGTTTCTATCGGCAATCTCAAACACGTTAGCCTTGGTTATACCGAGCTTGGGGACGATGCTAACTATCCGTTTCAGGTTGAAGCTGACCTTGAAGATTATGCTGTCAATTATTATATCAATGATATGCTTGTCCGTTCCGATAAATATGATACTCTGGAAGAATTTATCGAAAGTGAGTTGACAAGCCTTGAGTTTGATTATTTCGTCAGCGAAGGTAATGATTTGCTTGGAAAAGTGCTGGCAGAAGAAGCAAAGAAAGACTCTATGACAAAGGCAAAGGAATATATCAGCAAGTATGTCGGTGATGTTTACGGTGAGGATGAGCATTTCCGCAATATGAAAAATATCTCCATTGATCACTTTAGTGTGGGCAGAATGGATGAGCATATTTTTAATATGGAAGCCGATCTCGATACATTTTCTATCAGATACAAGATTGACGGAAATACGATTGAGATTGACACGTTCAATTCACTTGCGGAAATGAATGAAAAAGCGTTATCACAGCTTAACTACACGGCGAACAGAGCAACGGCAGACCGTTTGCTTGAAGAATTTGAACGTAATCAAACGGCAGAGCAGGAGAAAACTGAAAAGCCGTTGTCCTATGATGCCCCATATACAAGAAAAGGCTTTACTTCTAATATTTCTCCCGATATGGAAATGATTGACCACATTCTGCGCTGCGGCAGTGATGAGCCGCACAGCCTTGAAAGAATTGTCGCACAGTTTCAGAAAAACAAATCCGCAGAGAATAATGCAGAATTTCTGAAAAAGGAGTTCGGCACAGGTGGTAAAGGATATGTGTATCATAGTGAATCAGAGCTGCGTTTGTCTGCGTGGTTTGATGAAAGCGGAATTACTGTTGCGGTAGGCGAAACTGCGTTTCCCGAAGGCAGAAAAGGTCATATTGACTGGACAGAAGCGGCAAGGCGTATTGCCGATATGCTTGGAAAGGGTAACTACTGTTCGCAGGACATCATCGACAATGCAAGAGAGAATGATATAAAAAACATTGCGGAAAAGTTATGGTATATGCACCAAGACAGCAATGTAAATTACTTCATTCTCGACCATTTCTTTACAGGCGGTTTCGAGCATAGCGTAGGTCTTATTGCAGAAGCACTTCACGGCGAAAAGCAACTTGCTGAAATCACCGAAGGAATGAGAAATTTTGTAGCAATGTATGAGGAAAATCCTGATGTGTTGCGGTTTAAGTTTCATAAACCGAAGGATCTTTTAGTCAGAGTAGAGGATTTGAGTTTTCCGCATATAAATTTCAAGGCCAATCCCGATTTTTCTATTGCACCCGAACATTTCATTACAGAGGATTCAAAGGACTACCTCTTTATGGGTGGCAGCGGTGTTTCAGGCGGTAAGTTCCGTATTGCTGAATTTTTCGACCAGGAGCATACTTTAAAGGAAAAGGCTGATTTTCTTAAAAATGAATTTGGCGTGGGTGGTGTCGGAGCAAGCAGCTATGATTCTTCATACGATTCCAAAGGTATTTCTTACAGTAAAGGTCCAAACAGGGACAGTAGAGCCGAAACTCATATGAACTGGAATGAGGCGGCAAAACGTGTTGATCGACTTGTTTCAAGCGGTAAATACATTACCCAGAAGGATATAAACAATCGTATTAAAGATGCACAGTACACTCTGAAAAATGCGAGAGATTCATACGATGAATACGCCGTTTTGAAAGCAATGGATATTCTTGACGGTTACGGAATTGAATATAAGATGCCCGAATTTATGAAGAAGTTGCGCAAAAACACTTATGAGATTTACCAGATTCCCGCAGGTTCTGAACACAGAGATATTCGTTTCCTTGATTACGAGAAGTTGGGATTGATGGGACTTACTCCAAAGAAGGCTAATTATGAGAGCGTTTACGGCGGTAATCTTGATGATATTCCCTATACGGATAAGCTTGAAGGAATCTATACGATGTTCAATATTGAGCATCCCGAAGATTATACAGGACGTTCGTTGAGCGTAAGCGATGTAGTTGTTATTGATGATGAAAACGGCAGAAAAGCATATTATGTGGATTCTGTTGGATTTAAGAATGTATCCGATATGTTTCTTACACGTTCAGAGCAGGTTGCAGCAGAGGAAACTCCACAGATAATGTCTGGTTATATCGAAAAGTACGGATTTGAGATTGATTTCAATAAAATCGAAAATGCAGAAATTGAAAGGGAAGAATCCATATATATCGGTGGCATTGACAATGACGGGCACGAACGTAAGGACAATTACAGCAGAGTAGGTGTAACAACTTCCTTTGAATTTACAGACGATTTCTATGAAACCATTTATACAGACGGTGTACAAGGCAGCATTTCGCAAGTCAATCTCAGCGAAATACTTGATGAAATTCAAAACGCTCTTGATAATCGTGATGCTGTATATATTAATCACAAGGACGGCACAAGAGAAAAGCTTAATGCAAGAGAGCTGCTTGAAACAAGGCAGCGTGAACAGGCATTTATGAATACCGATATTGCAGCAATAATGGCGAAGAGTGTGCTTGCGTGGGACGAAATTGAGGATATAGGCTATCGCATTTTTGAGGATGGGTATATTGACAAGTTTAGTCCGAGCGAAAATGCGCTGTATGGCAATGGTTTGAGTGATAAAGAACTGTATAACCTTGCAAAACGTATGCAGAACGGTGAGAATATTAGAAAGGAACTGGCAACAGCACTCATAGGAAATCAGACACGATTTGTTAGCGAAGATGATAATGAATTTACTGCCGAATATAGTGAGAATGATATTACAGTACGTTTCGGAAATGCTGAAAAGAAAATCGGTTATGACGAGCTGGGCGATGCTTTTATTTCCCTTGCAAAAGGCGAATATGACGATATTGTCCGTGAACGTATGGCAAAGGAACCGGAAACTGCTCAGACAGCCGAAGAACCAGTAAAGAAAATATCTGCTGCTGAAATTACCATAGGGGACAGATTTATGTACAACGACCGTGAATACACGGTTACATCGCTTATGGGTGTATATCCCGATGATGTGGGTGTTTCCTATGAGGAGAAGTCAGGCAGCATTTCTTATCAGATTACTTCCAATATTGACAGACACAAGCTCGTAAATGAGGGTATGTATCTTGGCAATTCGGAAAAACAGAATACCCAGTCCCCAGTGGGGACTGAAAATGGGGAGTATATATACGAACCCAAAATAAATGACCTTATTGAATATCAGGACAGAGTATTCCGTATAGCTGACATTCAGAATGGTACGATAACTTTGGAAACCGCAGATACTTTCCTTACAGAAACAACAACCGCAACTACTGATGAACTCCTTTCTGATGAAAGTTTTTCTGTTGTGGAGGAAAGAGGAACAGCGGTAAAAAAGCCTGCTATCAGCGAAAAGGCAGCTGATAAGGCAGACGAGCCAAAGACAAATTCAAGTAATTTTGTTATTACAGATGAGCATTTCGGAGAGCCAGGCGGCGCAAAGTCACGCTATGCAGATAATATTACTGCTATAAAAACGCTCAAAGCTATTGAAAGCGAAAACAGAACAGCAACAGTGAAGGAACAGCAGATTTTAGCTAAGTACACAGGCTGGGGAGCTATTCCGCAGGTGTTTGACAGCAGCAATGATAAGTGGACAAAGGAATATGCGGAGTTGAGTGAGCTTCTTACCGATGATGAGTATATGGCAGCGAGAAAATCAACGATGAACGCACATTACACATCACCGATAGTTATAAATGCAATCTATGAAGGACTTAATAATATCGGCTTCAATGGTGGTAAGATCCTTGAGCCTGCTATGGGTATCGGTAATTTTTTCGGAAAACTTCCTGAAATTATGCGAAACAGTGATCTTCACGGTGTAGAGCTTGATGATATAACCGGACGTATTGCAAAACAGTTGTATCCTGATGCAGATGTTCAGATAAAGGGATTTGAGCAGACCTCATTTGCTGATAACAGCTTTGATGTTGCAATAGGAAATGTACCTTTTGGTGACTATAAGCTCAACGACAGAAAGTACAGCGATAATAATTTCCTTATTCACGACTATTTCTTTGCAAAGGCTCTCGACAAGGTTCATCCCGGTGGTGTTATCGCTTTTGTAACATCAAAGGGAACAATGGATAAGGAAAATTCTGAAGTCAGAAAGTATCTTGCACAGAGAGCAGAGCTTTTGGGTGCAATTCGACTTCCCAACAATGCTTTCAAAGCCAATGCAGGCACGGAAGTAACGTCGGACATTATTTTTCTACAAAAGCGTGAAAGACCTATTGAAATAAATCCCGATGAAGTGGAGTGGCTTAATAAGTCCGAAACTTCTGACGGGTTCAGAGTGAACAGCTATTTTGTAAAGCGCCCCGAAATGGTACTCGGAACTATTGCAGAAGGCAAGCAGATATACGGCCCGACTGAAAATACGCAGGTTCTTCCTATTCCGGGAGCTGACCTAAAACAACAGCTTAAAGAAGCGGTACATAATATTAAGGGCAGATACAAGACTGCCGAAAAGATTCTAATTCCTAAAAATTACGAGGAAATTCCTGCACCTGCCGATTCAAGAAAATACAGCCTTTATGCTGTTGACGGAAACTTATATTACCGTGAAGGCGGTGATATGATGAAAAAAGTCAATGCTACAAAGGATACTGTTGAACGTGCAACGGGGATGATTGAAATGAGAGATAATGTTCGTAAACTGCTTAATTTACAGCTTAACAATTCTGACGGTACGCTCACGGAGGAAATCAATGCTGCAAGAACTCGTCTTAACGATAGTTATAACTCATTTGTCGCAAAATACGGAAATGTAAGCGATAAGAAAAATGCAAAGGCTATGCAGGGAGATGACGGTTACAACATTGTTGCTGCACTTGAACTTAAAGACGAAAAGGGGCAGATAATCGGTAAGTCAGATATATTCTCTCACGATACAGTTAAACCGAAGCTCATTGCAACACACGTTGACACGGCAGAGGAAGCACTTATTCTTTCCGTATCTGAAAAGGCAAAAGTGGATTTTGAGTATATGACGCAGCTTTGCGGTATGGATAAGGAAAAACTTGTTTCCGAACTTCAGGGACAGATTTATCGTCTGCCGACAGTAGATGAAATGTATGTTACAGCTGACGAATATCTTACTGGTAATATCCGCAAAAAGCTCCGTGAGCTTGAAAGTGCTCCTGAAGATATGGATGTATTTGGAAATAGAAAAGCTCTCGAATCGGCAATGCCACTGAGAGTTGAAGCAAAGGATATTTCAGTTAAGCTTGGCGCACATTGGGTTGACACGGAGTATATTGCAGATTTCATAAAGGAGAAGTTCAATCCTGATTATGATTCAAGACAAGATATGAACGTGCAGTATTGCTCCGCAACGGGCAGCTGGAAGATTGAAGGCGTAAAGCCGAAGTCCAAGAAAAATTACTACGCTACAAATACATACGGAACTCACAGAAAAAATGCTTATGAGATTATCGAAGCTATTCTTAACAACAGCGATATTACGGTTAAGGACAGGTGCAGGATGAGTATGGAAATGATAAGCGTGATGCCAACGGAAACTATATCCTTGTTATCAATGATGAGGAAACCAAGGCAGCAAGGCGTATGGCTAACGTTATTAAGTCAGAATTTCAGGACTGGATTTTCAAGGATCCGGAACGAAGGGAGGCGCTTGTTCAGAAATACAATGAGGTATATAACTCTATTCGGCACAGAGAGTATGACGGTTCGCATCTTAATTTCAGTGGTATGAATAAGGACATCACTCTTAAAGAACACCAGAAAAATGCTGTTGCAAGAGGTTTATACGGTGGTAACTGTCTGCTTGCACACGCTGTTGGGGCAGGAAAGTCGTATGAGATGATAGCGATTGCAATGGAAGGCAAACGTTTGGGACTCCATAATAAGTGCCTGTTTGCCGTACCTAATGCACTTACCGAGCAGATGGGCAATGATTTCCGCAAGCTTTATCCTAACGCAAACATTCTTGTGGCAACACAGGATGATTTCAAACGTGAAAACAGACTGCGCCTTTTCGGTAAAATTGCCGCAAACGATTGGGATGCAGTAATAGTTGGACACAGCCAGTTTGACAGAATGGGACTTTCTCCCGAGCGTGAAAAATATTATCTTACAGCGGAAGTGGAGAAGCTTCGTGAAGAACTTGAAATGGCAAAGGATATAAATGGCAGCAAGAGCTTTACGGTCAAGCAGATTGAAAAATCCATTGCTAACTATGAGGAAAGACTTGCAAAGCTCAATGATGCGCAGGTTAAGGATGATTTTATCGACTTTGAACAGCTTGGGTTTGATAAGGTATTTGTCGATGAAAGCCATATGTACAAAAATCTTGCAACAGCAACGAAAATGCACAATGTATCGGGACTTGGCAGCAGAGGTTCTGCAAGAGCGTTTAATCTTCTGATGAAGTCAAAGTACCTTGACGAGCTTACGGGCGGCAGAGGTTTGGCTTTTGCAAGCGGAACGCCGGTTTCTAATTCAATGACTGAGCTTTATACACTTATGAGATACCTGCAGGCCGGTATACTACAAGATGTAGGTATTAACCATTTTGATGAGTGGGCAGCTGACTTCGGAGAGGTAAAGACCGATTATGAACACTTACTATAGTGCACCAAACAGTAAGTGTTCATTTTATTTTATTACCTACGTCTTGTAATCTCGGTCGGACTGTCCGAATCAGCGCTGCTACCGATAAATCTGTAATAAATATCCACTTTAACAACAGCCTTTCCGTCAATGTTTTCACGTTCGTGAATGTAAATTTTTTCGATAAGAGTGTGAACAAGCTCATAATCAAGCTCTGTAATACCGATGTAGTTTTCAATCAGCTTTGCAAACATTTCCGCATTGTTCTTGTTGCTTTCGTTCTCCTGCAACGACATAGTAACTTCATTTACTTTTGCTTTAAGGACCGAAAGCTCACTCTCCATATTCTCCGACATTGATTTGAAGCGTTCTCTGGTAATTACCCCGAAAACCATATCCTCATATACTTTCTGCAAAAGTGTATCGAGTTCGCTAATTCTTTTTTGGGCTTTGTCAATTTCACGGGTGAGGGAGCTTTTCTCTTTTGCCTTGTCTGTTTCGGCAGTGTTGGAGAGAATATCAACATATTTATCCGCATTTTCTTCAAGTAACGATGCGTGTCGCTGAATATCGGAAAGAACTACATCATAAAGCTGTTCAAAGGTTATGTAATGCGATGAGCAGTAATTTTTTCCGTATCTGATTGAGGTTTGACAGCGATACATTCCTTTGGAGTTTCTGTTATCATTTCTCTTTGCAAAACCATGCACCTTTCCGCAGTCGGGACACATTACAAGACCTCTGAAAATGTTGTCGGGATTTGTTACCTTGTCCCTTGTTTTTACCGCAAGCCGTTTGTACACCGTATCGTAATCCTCCTGACTTATAAGAGCTTCGTGTGTATTTTCGGTGACTATCCAGTCCTCTTCGGGACGGGTAATTCTTTTCTTGTTCTTATAAGACTTGTTGGTGTATTTCAAAGCAACGGTTTTGCCCGTGTAAACAGGGTTCAGAAGAATTGATTTTACCGTTGCTTTAAGCCAATAATAAGGATACTTGGGATATGAAGCACAGTTTTCAAGACCGTTTTTGATGTAGTTATCAGCCTTTGGAATAGGAAGATTTAAGCTGCGCATTTTGGTTGCAATCTCACCGCAGCTGCACCCCTCGATAGCCATACGATACATCATCTTGACATATTCCGCACGGTCACTTGGAATGAGCTTAGTCTTGTCGTTAGGGTCTTTCATATATCCGTAAGGAGCCATTCCCGTCAGACAATCCCCGCGTTGAGCTTTCATCTTCATAACTGCTCGAATTTTCTTGCTGCAATCCTTGGCATACCATTCATTTATGATATTTCGGAACGGTGCAAAGTCATTATCACCCATTTCGGAATCCACCGAATCGTTGACGGCAATAAAACGAACATCATTATCGGGAAGAAACATTTCAGTGTAAAAGCCTGTCTGCAAATATTCTCTTCCAAAACGTGACAAGTCTTTAACAATAACCGTTGCCACTCTGCCATCCTCAACGGCTTCGATAAGTCTTTTGAAATCCGGACGGTCAAAGTTTGTTCCCGAATATCCGTCATCAACGAAAAACTCGGTGTTGTAGTACCCGTTTTCATTGGCATATTTCAGAAGCAGTTCCTTCTGATTCTGAATACTCATACTATCGCCGCCCAATTCATCATCACGGCTGAGTCTGCAATAGAGAGCTGTAATTTTATTCTGCTGTTTTAATTTCATAAAATCCTACCTTTCCAAACAGCAGATTATGACTATAAATATTATAACTCATAATCTGCAAGACTTCAATAGATTTACGAAAACGTTTTCGCTAAATCTTTTTGTTGTAATTTGGTTATATTTATGATATACTGAAAACAAACCGAAAGGGGCGATAAAATGCAGCGAGTTGATTTCAGTACGGTAATAAAAATCATAATCGAGAACTGCCGTGAAAATATGTACACCACCCGAAACAGGGAAAGACCATACTCTCAGAATGACCTTGTAACAGATATTTTCATTGACCATTACGAAGAAAGCTCCGAAACGATCTACTCCAATTCAGCCATAAGCCGTTGGATAAAAGGCAATCGTCCCATTCCTGCGGCAATAGTAAATTTCTATCGTGATAACGGCCCAGAAATTATCGGAGACAGCTTTCAGGAAAACTGCCTTGAAATAGCCTTTGACATAAACAAGCTGTACGAGGATTTGCTGTCACTTGTGAGAAATGATTATTCACTCTCCGAAAATTTGAAGAAAGAGATATTGCCCGAAGAAGAATTATCCGATGTTCGTAAAATATGCGAGTTTATCGGAAAAGTCATTTTTACATCAATCGACCGCCCCTTTATCCCCTCGGATAAACCAATGCTCCCAACCTCTGCAATAACAGTATCGGAAAGAGTATTCGGTGCAGAAGCCCCATCTCCTTGCAGATATTTCTGCGGACGGGATAACGAATTGAACGATTTACATACCGCCGTTACCGAACACAGTAAGGTGTTTATTCACGGCTTTGCAGGCATAGGTAAAAGTGAGCTTGCAAAGGCTTATGCCCAAAAGCACAAAAGCGAATACCGTAACATTCTGTATTTTAATTACAGCAGCAGTCTGGAAGATATGATAACCGATATTGACTTCATCGGTGACAGCGATACGGATACCGACCGGATCCGCTATACAAAGCATCTGCGATTTTTGAAAAGTCTGCGTTCCGATTCGCTCATAATTATTGATAATTTCAATGTATCGGGTGCGGGTGACAGCTTACTCGGTACGCTTATGAAATTTCCCTGCAATGTCATTTTCACTACCCGAAGCAATATTGATGCCGGACACATTTTCAAGCTTGATGTTATCGAAAACACCGATGTTCTCTATGATTTTGCAAGCAAATACTATTCCCATTCCGAAGAAGATAAAGAGAAAATTTATGCGTTAATTGAAACTGTTCATCATCATACACTATCCGTTGAAATGACAGCAAAGCTCCTTGAAAAAGGTCTGCATTCTGCCGATGAAATTTTCACACATCTGCAAAACAACAGCGTAAATCCCGAATCAAGTGACAAGATAAAAGTAACCAAGGACGGAGAAAATTTAAGAGCTACATATCACAACCATATCCGCTCGCTTTTCTCTCTGTATCTGCTTGACGAGGATTATCAGACAATAATGCGTAGTATGGTATTGGCTGAAAATGTTCGTATCAGATACCTTGCAAAGCTGCTTGATCTGAACGATACCAACGGAATTAACGAGCTGTGCGACCTCGGATTTATCGAGAATAATCAAGCGGATATTATATCGCTTCACCCTATGATAAGAGATGTTGCTGTGCTTGATTTGAAACCGTCATTTACAAACTGCGGTGCATTTTTCAAAAGCATTAAACAGAAAATTCTTGTTATCGGAAATGAACTTCCCGATTCAAAGGCTGTAATTTCGATAATTGAAAATACAATAAAGTATGTTGAAAAAAACAACACATCAAATTACCTTACATTCCTTGAAGATGCCTTTACTTTTCTTGATAATTACAAGAAACTTGACCTTATGGAAATAATCATTTCCGAAAGTGAAAATATTCTTGATGATAAAGATACGGGAACTGCAAGCGACAGAGCACTTTTGTATAACAATAAAGCAATGCTTCTCAGAAACAGAAACGAGAAAATTCCTCACGCTGTCAGCCTGATGAACAAGGCATTGTCACTTTGCAATCAAAATGAAAATCCTGTTTTGTACGCAAACATAAATATGAACCTTGGTCTGCTTTACATTGATGAAAATGATATTGAGCGTGGACTTGAATTTATGGATAAGGCATTTCTTTTTATCAAACTGTGCCGTGAGTACAACGATGATTTCATCACCATTGCAAGAAACTATGCCGCTATTCTTGCAGATAATTCGCTGAATAAAAAAGCTCTGGAGGTACTGACCGAATGTGAATTTGCATCGGAGGGCTGCGTTTCCGTAAACCACGCCCGACTTATTTATGACATCGGTGCAATGTATGCCCGAATGAATAAAATTTCTGCGGCGGTTAAGAAATACAATGCAGCTTTTTCGGAGCTTTCAGAACTCGGCTGCTATGATGAACTTTCCGTAAGAAAAATTGCCGCCGCAGAAATTATGAGAAAATTTGGCTATGAGTACCCAAAGGAATGGGAAACGGGTTATCTTGAATAATAGCTGTTTCGTCTGCGATTTTCTATTGCTTGCTTTTCGGCAGTACGTTGTATTTCAAGCTTACGCTGACGTTCGGCTTCAAGATATGCAAGCTCCGCATTTCTTTGCAAGGTCGGCTCGGATTCCCGTATGAACGTTCCGTCCTCCTGCGGCTCAAAGCCTTGATGATACATTTCAATCTGCTTTTTCAAATGCTCCTGCTTGCGGATTCGGTCATAGTCGGTTTCCAACACCTTTTCCAAATCCGATAAATAGGTTTGCGCCCGATAATACTCAGCATTTGCTTTTCTAAGCTCGGCTGATACGCTGTTCATCTCGGAAATATCGGAGTTCAAAGCATTTTTCAGCTTTTCAAGCCAGTTATCCGAATGTGTATCATAAATCATAATTCCGCCATTCAGAAGCTTTTTGTACAACTCCTCAAAACGCTTTTTCTGCTGTTCATTTTTGTTTGGCGTAATCTTTAAACGGGCATATTCATCGCCGTATGTATTCAGCAAATCAAGCAGCTTCTTTTCCTTTTCAAGCAGCATATACCGCTTGAGTATTTTATCGTTTTTCTGCTCAAGCTTTTTGACAACAGCTTTCATATCATCAACCGAATGAATATGATTTTCGTGAACATACCAAAGCAAATCCGCCGTCCTTTTTACTTGAAAATATGAAATGCGTTCATTGCTTTGCGAACGGTAAACATCACGCTGATTTTCACGGATAGTAACCGCAAGCTCAACCTGCATACCGAGATAAGCACTTATCTTTCTGCCTATAAATTCATTCTGCTTGTTTTCAATCCGAATCTGAAGCATTTCCATAGAATATCCATAACCGAGCTTTGAGATACAGCACCCATACTTCACACCCTGCGGCTTTGCGATAAGCCGCTTTTCGTTTGTGAAGATATATCCTCGCTCTTTCATTTTGAGAATAAGCGAATCAATATCGGTAACAGCTTCATCAATAATCAATCGGTCAATAATATCTGCCATTTTTGTTTTCAGGGAACTGCCGTTTCGCTTTGCAAACCATTCCGCATAAGTGAGTGATTTATTTTGCTTTGGATTTTCAATGATGCTCAAACCGTGTTCAAGGCAAATCCTATCGGAAACATCTCTTGCAAGCTGATATGTTTTCTTTGTTGCAAGCCACCTGTTGCCGTAAACATCAAAGGGACACACCGCAATGTGATTATGGCAATGCCCTGTATTCGTGTGCGTAGAAATTATGACAGGACGATTTTCACCGAACATAGCCTTTGTCCATTCCACTCCGATCTGATGAGCAGTTTCCGCAGAAACAGACTCATCAAAGGACTGGATATATGAGTGAATACGGACGTGATTGTTTTTGCTTTTACGGTAATTATCAAACTTATCATCGGAAAACATCTCATAAAGCTGACGGAAATCCTCACAGACCGCTTCAAAATCATTGGTGCAGCAGATAGCCGTGCTGAACTTCATTTCTTCATTCTTTCCCGGATCAAGTATGTATTTCAGATGTGCCCTCGGCGTAACGTGAATGGCTCTGTGTTTGATGTATGCCATATCACAATTCCCGACAGCTCAGCGGAGAAACAATGCTGTGAAACTCCTCGGAAAGCGTTCCGACCTCTTTGCGAAGATTATCAATATCTGCCTTAAAAACGCTTTTTTCGGAATTTACCACCATAGCAATCTGATTGATGTTTGCTCCGATCAAACGCATAAGCTGATTGAAGCGGTAAATGTTTTTGTGTCATACAGAATAACTTTACCGTTAAGCGCAAGTGTGCGGATAAATTTGCTGATATTCATATCTGCTGTTTTCGCACGACTTTTTATAGCTAAATATTCATCGGGTGATACCCGTATTTTTATTGACATATCTCTGTTCATATATGCTCCTTTCCGTAATGATTTTGTTCTCACAAAATCAATGCTTGCTGTAAAATTAGCTTATTCTCCGTGGTTGAATGGACTTGTATTTCTCTTGATGCGAATTATTTTCTTACACGGATAATGTTTTTCTACTTTGTTGAATTACGAATTTTTCCGAAAAAGCTTGGGAACGGAATCAAGCTGTGATTTAAGAGTGCTGTTTTCCTCGGTCAAATTTGAAATGATATTTTCAAGCTGTTCATTTCGCTCTTTAAGCTCCGAAAGCAGATTGCTTTTATCCGATAAATCCGCTGTAAGCTCTGTAATTTTTGCGGTCAACTTTTGGTTTTCGGCAATAATATCAACTATTCTCTCCTCTGCCTGTTTTAAATTAAACTCGGCAACATCAAGCTTGCCTTTAAGCTCATCATTTTCAAGGGCAATGGCTTCACATTCTTGGACAGCCTGCAAAATTTTCACTTTTATCGGAAGAAGAAAATCCGCCGCATAATCATCAAGGTCAATGCTTTCGCCTTTGAACTTGGTGATATGTCCTGCAAGCTCTTTGTCTTTATGATGTGAGATTTTCTTGTAAACAGTCTGATATTTCAGTCCGTTCACTTTGCAGAATTCTTTTACAGTCATAACATTAACCTCCGATAAAATCCATATCAATATCATCATCAGCAGGATTTGACTCAACAACAGGCTCTGCTGACTTTTCTTTCTTAATGTGAATACTCGATACCAAAGCTGCGAACAGCTTCGGTATCTCGGTTTCAAGGGTGGACTTGATAACAGAAACAATATCATTGCTCTTGTTTGCTTCGGACACAGTGCCGTGAATATGCTCATACAAAATCGTCTTGATTGCAGAATTTACCGTGTGATACTTTTTTCTGTCAATGTTGGCAAGGAAGTCTGCAATTTCTTTGTCATTTGTCTTTTCAAGGCAAAGTCTGAGAGTAATTCTTTTCATCTGCTTCATTATTCAGACCTCTTTTCCATAGCTTTAAGCGACCTGAGAGCAAATTTCTGATAACCCTTTGCGGCTGCACAAATATCATCGATGAAAACTGTTTTTTCGGAATTATATTTCCCGAAACGTCTGATAAGACAACCTCCGCCGCCCACAATGTAGAGCTTCATAAAATCCGAATCATACTCACATCTGGAAAGTGAATCAAAGATTTTTCTGCAATATTTTTCCGCTTCTTCACGAAAAATTTTTTGGTAATCTTCGGGAGCATCTGTATTTCCTGTTTTGATGAAATGCTCAACAATTTCTGAATCAATCTTTTTGCCGAAACGAGCCATAACAGCTTTCTGTACAGCCATCATATACTGATTAACTCCCAGCTTTTCGGTAACGCATTTTTCCTCGATAACCTTTTTATTGTTTATCTGCAAGATGTTTGCTGTGCCGTTGCCAATGTCGATAACGAAATTAACGCCTGTCATATTGTGAAGATGCTCCGTTACCGCTGCATATCCCTGCGGATAAACAAAGCAGCCGACAATGTTCAAATCAAAATGTTTGTTATTGTACTCGCAGTCGATATGCGGCTCTTTAAGAAAATATTCTCTTGTGCTTTCACGCTGAGCCGTTAGCATTGCAGTTGGGCAGCCGACCGCAAGATAAATGTTGCCCTCGTAATATCCGCAGGAATTACACTCATCACAAATTGCCGCAATAGTCAGCAGGCGAAACTCCTCGTCAACGGTTTTGTCGGGGATAAATTCTTTGTGTCCCTCACCGATACGGTAATACATATCTCCGATGTGAAGAATCTTCCCCTCAAATGCAGGCTTGGTTTTGTATGCAGCAATGCCTGTTGGAAAATGGTGAAGTGAATTTTTGATATTCCCGTAGCCTGTGTCCACGGGAACGATGATAGAATTGTTGTATGGGATCACGCTGTTTTCTCCTCTCTCATAAGCTCGGCAGCCTTTGATTTCAGCAGCTTGACGATAAGGTCTTCTGCTGTGTTGGCTGCGTTTTTGTCAGTAAAGGAATTTACCGTAAAAGTTGTTTTGCCGATGGTAAGGCTGTGTTCAGTACCATCGGGTATGTAGGTTCTCTCGTTCATTTTACACCTCCGGCGTTGGTCATAAATATTTCTGTAAGAGTCACATCCGGCCGGAAATGAACATCTTGAGGATAGGTGACGTCATATTCTTCCGAAATGACATTGCTTATCCTGATTTCAATTCTATCACAAAGGAAAATTCTTCGTTTGACGTCCTTTTGACACGGTTTTGACGTCTTGTGGTGTCATTTTCTGGGATTTTGACGTCATTGCATAAAAAACGAAGCTCCAAAGGCTGTTATTGCCTTCAGAGCTTCGCTTTTCTTTATTATTCTGTTCAATTGGCTTGTTTGCGTGGGTTTCAGCTTGGGGAGAATTATTTTCAACTTTAGAGAATTTGTAGGGTGTTCAACTTGGGAGAATTGGGCTTGCTTTTAGCAAGCATTGATTTTGTGGGGACAAAATGGAAACGACTGACGTATAGTTAAATTCGTTTTCCCCTGTGAACGGTTGTTTAAGCAAGTTGAATGGTATTGCATTTGCTTACAAATTATGTTACACTTAACATAATAAATATTGTATTGAGGTGGAACTGTGTTATATAGAATAGCAATTTGCGATGATGAGTTAAGTCAAATAACAATAGTAGAAGATTACCTTACACGTTTTTCCATAAAAACCGATACAGAATTCCATATAGAAAGGTTTTCGAGCGGAAACGAACTTTTAAAAAAGTATTATAATGAAAAATCTCCCTTCGATTTAGTATTCATGGATATGGAAATGCCCGGCAGAAACGGAATTGAAACAGCCGAAGAAATCCGTAAAATTCCGGACAGAAATGTTATAATTGCTTTTATAACAAGCTACCCCGAATATATGCAGGACAGCTTTGATGTTCAGGCTTCGCAATATTTGACTAAGCCTATTTCTTATGAGCTGTTTGAACAAAAGCTTGAGAAAATGCTTGCTTATATCGGAGAATTGGAAACTAATATCACCGTTATCTCTCAAAAAAATGGGGAGATAATACTTCATCTTGACGACATTGTATGCATAGAATCCGAAAAGCGAACAGGAGTGGTTATTACAACCAATAAGGATGAAATTACAATCAAGGGTAAACTTGCATATTTTGAAAAGGAGCTGGCAGATAAATATTTTATCAGTATTCATCGCACCTGCCTTGCCAATATGAAATATATCAGAAAGTTTAACGCAGATTCTTTAGAATTTTCAACAGGAAAAACCGTATCTGTAAGCAGACGAAGATTATCGGAAATAAAAGAGGCTTTTTCAAAATATATGGTAATGAGGTATAAAAGATAATGAGTGACACGGTTCAGACAATATTTGCAGTTCTTGGAACTGTTTTTGATATGTTTACGACAATACTGTTTTACAAAACGTGCTTAGGCAGTAAAAATATAAGAGTAAACAAAATTGTATTTTTTACTATTTTTATCTTTTCATACATATTAGGGCTTGCTTTGAGTCAATTTGGCTATGCACCTGCATTTTATGTTTTTAAGTCATTTATTATTATGTTTGGACTAACATTATTGTACAATTCAAAATGGACAACAAGAC
>OHDN01000238.1_pt1 | contig 41006 bp, 30 predicted proteins | sample 1566971 | NCBI WGS metagenome assembly OHDN01 (sample SAMEA3879538, study PRJEB24766) | human gut metagenome | biome: human-associated habitat; feature: feces | place: USA | collected 1985/1987
TCTAAAATTTCCTTGATTTTTTCCTGCATCTGTGTTCCTCCTGTTTATTCCTCTGGGCCTTCCTCCGTGCCCGGATCGGGCTCCGGGCCGGGGTCGGGATTTGGATCCGGGTCCGGGTCTGGGCCGGGAGTGACTGGCTCCGGCATACCGCAGAAGCGGCAGAAGCCGTTTTCATAGCTGTGCGGATAGTTCTCGTATGTGCCCGGCTGCTCTGTTTTGTCGCCGCAGTACACGCAGCGCTTTACCTCAAGGCTGCACGTGCATTCGGCCAGGACGATCTCATAGCTGTGCGGGTACTCAAACGCGCCGGGCGCATCGCGCTCAAACGTTTTGCCGCACAGGCTGCACCGGGTCGTCTCATGGCTGCACGTGCACAGGGCTTCAATCGCCTCCAGCGTTCCATTGCAAAGCTCCGTGTGGGTATAGCCGCAGGTGCAGACCCAATCCCGCAGGCCGTCGTCCCATTCGTAGCGGTGCTCGCCGCGCGTGCCCTCAATCTCCGCGTGACAGATCTCGCATTCCTCCCAGTGCTCCTGTTCGTTGTGCTGGATCACGGGCGTATGGTTGAGCTTCTCAGACGGCTCGTGCTTTTCATAGCCGCAGTCCAGGCACCGGGAGAGCTCCTCGCCCGCCTGCTCACAGGTGGCGGTGTCCTCTATAAATTCAAAGCGATGACCTTCTTCGACCTCTTTTTTGCAGCGGGAGCAGATCTTGCGGTGCTGCTCGTCATTCTGCTCGATCTGCTCGATCTGCCAGTCGTGCGCCTCCGGCTCTGTGACGGACTTCTGGCACTTGAGGCAGAATTCGTAGCACATCGTTCCGTCCTCTGTCTCGCGGTATTCCGTCTGCGGGTGCTCACACGCGCGGAGCTTGCCGCAGCTGGTGCAGACGGTCTGCTCTGCGCCGTCCGCACCGGTGACGGTCTGCCACTTGTGCGAGACGTTCATCGAACCGTTGAGCATGGACACGCAGAACGCGTTTTCCTGATCGGCGCTGCTGACGTCGCGCTGATAGGCCAGCGTATAGCGCAGCACCAGCACGTCGCCGTCCTGCAATTCGTAATCAGCAAGACTCGTAGTCGGATAATAGGTTCCGCCGCCGATTGAATACAGCCAGCCGGAGCCGTTTGTGAAGTCAAACTCTCCGACGGAGGTGTTATGACAGCCGTTCAGACTGATGCCCGCCAGATAGATGCTGCGCCAGAGCGCGGCATAGGCTGAGTTTTCGCCGAAGACGCCGTCAATGGCGGCAAGGACGGATTCACGGTCCGAGCCGTAGCTGGACCAGCTGCCGCGCAGCGCATTGGAGCGGGCGGCCATATTGGTCCCGTCGCCAAGTCGGGCAATATAAAAGTTATCGTCGTAGCTGCCGGTAAAAGCGGTCTCGGAGCTTGGCCAGCCGAAGGTGTTTGCGGCTGTTCCAAACGGGTCGCCCGCATCATAGCCCCAGACGGCCTTTGCCACGCTGTAGGACGCGGGTTCGCCGGAAAGCACCTCGTAGCTGAGCGGCGCAGTCACGCCGAGGCCCAGCACCGTCATGTCGATGTAGATCGTCGCGTGGCCAATGGGTTCGCCCTTGCGGGAGCGTTCGCCCAGAAGCGTCAGCGTGAGCACGTCCTTGTTGCCGTAGGTGTCCTCGCAGGTGATGACCAGCGTATGCTCGTTTTCGTCGCCCTCCGCCGGGTTCTCCGGCACAAGCGTATATTGCAGTCTGCCGCCCGACGAGCCGTAGCTGCGCTGCACCTCGCCGTCCAGCGTCACGACGACGTCCGAGGCAGTCATCTGCGCGATCAGAGTGCCGTCCTCCTTTTCGCTCCATGCGGTCACGGTCAGGGTGATGTTCGTTCCGTTCATGACCTTCTGGCCGTCGGTCAGATTCGTCTCGATCTTGACGGTCCCGTCGCCGCGCAGCTTATAGGGGACGTTGATTTTGAAGGTATACTGTTCTCCTGCCTCGGATTTTGCCGTTATGGTGAAGGTATTCTCGCCCTCGCTGCCGTCCGCGTTGACCAGAAGCTCGATCTGGCCGGATTCGGCGGAGCCGAGCGCCTTTGTCTTGCCGCTGCCGGACTGGTAACAGGAGACGTCGCTGAGGGTGACGCCGCTGGCTGCGTCGCCGCCGGTCAGCGCCAGCGTATAGGCAAGAACGCCGTCCTTTACCTCGTCACTGTAGACCGTCTGTGCCGTTTTGTTCTGCCCGTTCGCACAGCGGATCGCGGTCTGTGTCCCGTTCAGCAGCGTATAGCGCAGTTCAAGGCTCACGTCGCCGGAATAGCGGAGGACATAGGTAAACGTCAGGTTTTTGAGACTTCCGTCACTTTTCTGATAGCGGGCCTGCACGGTCAGGGTATATTTGATCGACGCGGCGCCGTCCGGGATGCGCAGGACGGTGCTGCCGTCCGGGACGGCAAGCGTCTGCGCCGTGCCGCCCTCTGCGGCAAGGCTGGCGGAGGTGATGGTCATCTGCGCCGCATCCCGGCCATCCGGCTGGAGCTGGTAGCTGAATTCGCCGAGCTTCAGCTCGGTGCGGCGGATCTCGGCGGAGGCACGGTCGCCGGGTTCGCAGACGATACTCTGCGCCTCGGTGCTGTTTTTCATCCAGACGAGGTTCAGGCGGAGGTCCTGCTCCTCCCGCCACTCCAGAAGGAAGGTGAACGTCAGCTGCCGGGTCCGGCCGCCGCTCGTTACCTCGGTAAGCATGGAAATGGTATAGGCGTTTTTCCCGTCCGCGCCGCTTTGCAGCGTGAGCGCGCCGCCATTTGCGTCCAGCACCCCGCTCTGTCCGTTTGCGGCGCTGTATGCAATGGAAAGGAGCTTTGCATCCTCGGCGCTCTGCCCGCCCAGACGGAAGCTGTAGCGCAGAAGATTTTCTTCCAGCTCGTCGTTTCTTACCGTGCACGCGGCCCGGCTTCCGGGCTGGCAGCGCAGGCTGGCTGTACCGCCGCCTGCAAGCGTCCATAGCAGCTGCGCTTCCAAATCAAGCTCGTCGGAATAGACCAGCACGAAGCAGAATTCCGTCTCCTGCTCCTGCCGTGCTCCGTCCTCCAGCACGTGCGTGCAGACTGCCTGCACGCGGAGCGTATAGTAGCTGTCCTCGCCCTGCGGGCCGACCTGCATGGCAATGCTGCCGCGTTCGTCCGCCGGTGCAAATGCGCCGTTGTTTTCCGAAATCTCTACGTTGGTAATTTGGGAATCGACCGCGTCGAGGCCGCGCAGCTCCAGCTCATAGCGCAGCTTTCCATCGGGCAGCTGCGCAGTACGCACATCCTGCCGCACGGTCGTATCCGACGGGCAGAGTGAGCGATAGCGCTCCCCGCCGTAGCGGTACCAGGTGAGTACGAGGCCAAGGTCGAGTGCGTCGGGCTGCGTCTCGTCTCCGGCGTCGTCCGGCTGGCCGTCGGTCCTCTCACCGGGCTGCTCGCCGGATTCCTGGCCGGGCTGCGGCTCCGGGTCGGATCGGGGCTGCTCAGGCAGCTGCTCGGGCACGTTCTCGCCGGTCTGCTCCTCCGGCGGCTGTTCAGGATTCTGCTCCTGCCCGGACTGGCTGCCGCCTGTTCCGGTTTCCTGCGTAAGCGGCGCGGCGGCAAGCGTGCCGCCGTCTCCGTCGCCAAAGCTCAGTCGGCGCACCGGCTGGATATTCTCCTTTCGGATCGGGTTCTCCGGCTCCTGCCGCTGCATCTGCAGCGCAGGGAGCACGACCGGCGCCAGCAGCGCCGCCGTCAGCACCACGCCAAGCAGAACACGGAACCAGCGTATCGTCCAAAGCTTTCTCATAGAGCCTCCCAGTGCAAAACAAAAACACCCGACCCGCAGACGGATCCGGTGTTCGCAGTTCCAACCGAAGACAGCAATTCTCCTGACTTGCGATCTGGGCGGCTTTCCGCCCGCGTGCTGCTCCTACCTTCTCACGGTTTCCCGCAATGGCTGCCTTTCGGCCCGGCGCTTTCGCGCTTCGGAGCGGCCCTCTCGCGCACAGTTCTTTCGAGTAGGTCCATTCCTTTTTCGCTGCCCCCTGCCGAACACCCCGGCAAGACGCAGCTACACATCTTCGGTATGCTATTTTTTCGCCTTTATCATACAGCAGGCGCAGGAAAAAGTCTACTGTTTTTTGCGTGTCTTTTCGCGGGGAATGGGCGCTTGGGGCGCACAGAAAACCCGCCCCTGTCATGCGGCGCATGGCAGGGGCGGGTTGGGGGTATCGCTTATGCCGCTTCCTTGGTCATGTTCATGAGCACCTTTGCTCCCATTGCACGGGTCGCAGTGCCCTTCGGGTTGAAGGCTCCGTTGGAGCCTGCCAGATAACCGGCGGCGGTGCAGTAGGTGACGGATTCGAGCGCCCATTCGCCGATCGCGTCAACGTCGGTGTAGGTGAGCTTCTCGGTGATGCCATCGGCGGTCTTGCCGCCGATCTTGTCATAGCCGTAGAGGACCTTTGCCATTTCCTGACGGCTGATGGCCTTGGTGGGCTTATAGGTGCCGTCTTCATAGCCGTCGACGATCTTGTTCGCGCTTGCCCACAGAACGGCGTCCGCGTACCAGCTGCCGTCCGTGCAGTCGGTGAACTTCTCGCTGACCTTACCGGTCACCTCAGGAGAACCGGCCATGCGGTACAGGACCGTTACAAGCATACCGCGGGTCAGAGCGCCGTTCGGGCCAAAGGTCGTTTCGCTCAGGCCCTTCATGAAGTTCTTGTCTGTGACATAGTTGACAGCCTCAACCGCCCAGTTGCCGTCGAGCACGTCGGTGTACGGGGTGGCAATGACCGTGATGCGGCCCTGCGGAGCAGCATAGGTTGCGGGAACGATGCCGCCCAGGCTGTCCTTGATGTAGTTGATCAGGACCTGATTGTCCAGCATGACGGAATCCTGCAGCAGCTTGTTGTCCGCGAACATATTGATGCCGTCGCCGGAATCCTTGAGCATATAGTTGTGGGACGCGACTGTGTATGTAGCCTTCGGATCAATATCGACATACTTGCCGTTCTTCAGGACCTTGACGTTCTTGACGCGGTACGCGCCGTCGACGGAGACGAACATGGATTTGTCGTCGCCCTTTGCAGAGGACTTGACCGTGGTGTCGATGGTGTACTTCAGGCCGGAAACCTGCAGGAAGCCGCCCATTTCACCAACGGAGTTCTCCCCGTCGGAGTAGGTGGACATGGTGTTGCGGGCCGTCCATTCGAGCGCGTCGATGATTTCCTGACCGGTCGCCTCGACGACGCAGAGCGCGTTGCCGTACGGATGGACCTTGATGATCTGGCCGTAGGTGATATCGCCTGCGGGGATATCGGCACGGATACCGCCGCCGTTGACGAGGGCGATGTCAGCGCCGGAAACGGCGCGGTACGCGTCGGCGCAGAGGTCGCCGAGGTTGGTTTCGCGGTTGCGGATTGCGCGGGTGCCGTCGGCGCGCTTCGTGGTCAGGTCGACGGAGGTTCTGGCGACAACGGTGTTGACAAGGGCTTCATTCTTTTCCTGAATGGACTTGACAAACGCGTCGGCTGTATCGTCCTTGGCGGCGTAGTCGGAGACAAGCTCCGTGGTGAACACGCCGTTGGAGATGGTCAGCTTGCCGATGTTGACGAGCTTCGTGCCCGTGGAGGACAGGGGGATCTCCTTGCCGTCCTTGTTCTTGACCAGCTCCATGGCAATGGTGGAATGGGAGTGGCCGTCGAGCACGGCGTCGATGCCGGTGGTGTTGGCGATCAGGTCGGTCGAGCGCCACGGCTCGGAGGATTCGTCAACGCCCAGATGTGCAAGGGCGACAACGTAGGTCGCGCCGTCTTTCTTGGCAGCGTCAACGGTTTCCTGCACCTTGTTATAAAGGTCAGCACCCTTGTTGCCCTCCGCGAAGGAGTAGACGAAATTGCCGTTGGCGTCCTGGAAGTAGGTCGGGGTGGACTTGGTGAAGGATTCGGGCGTATCGATGCCGACGAACGCGACCTTGATATCGCCGTAGGTCTTGATCTCATATGCCTTGTAGCCGGTCAGACCCTTGCCGTCCTTGCCTGTGTAGGTCAGGTTGCAGCACAGGTACTGATACTTGGCCTTGTCAATCAGCTTCTGAAGCTGCGGCAGGGTGTAGTCAAATTCGTGGTTGCCGAAGGCAGCAAAATCATAGCCTACTTCGTTCATGATGTCGACCAGATATTCGCCCTTGGACAGCGTGCCGATGACGTCGCCCTGCACGGAGTCGCCGCAATCAACGAGCGCAACGTAGTTATACGCGGCCTGCATCTCCTTTTTGTAAGCAGCCAGACCGGCATAGCCGATGTTGTCGTCAACGGCGCAGTGCACGTCGTTGGTGTACAGAATCACAATGTCGTTGGATTTCTCGTCTGCTGCGAACGCTGTGGTCATAAGGCCCAGCATCAGGCATGCCGCCAGCAGAAGTGCAATCAGTTTCTTCATAGTATCCTCCCTTTACATCTTATCTGTCCTTGGACAGATGGTATGTCTATATTATACTACAAAGAACCGTCGTCAGCTATTCACAAATGTTTGAAATCCGATGTCCGTTTTTCGTCATAATGCACAAATTGTGTAGAACATTAGTGTATGAAACCAGGTTAAGCTGTCAGTGCGTTACGGTGTCGGCTGTTCCTCGGCGAACGGTTCCCCTTTCAGAACGACCCTGCGCAGGAAGCGGAACGTCTCCTTCTCGCCGCGTTCGGCGAGCATCGTGAGCAGAAAGCGCAGCCGCTTCATGGTCTGCGGGTGCACGAGCCGCGATTCGTTTGCCCGGTCCAGATACTGCAGCGGGGATGCGTCGGTATAGGCCGCGCCCTGATATGTCTTGCAGGCCGCAATGCGGTCAGCGACCATTTCGCACAGGTATCTGACCGGCATATCGACCGGCTCATACGTTCTCGTTTTGGGGCTCAGATCCGTCCAGTATTCAAAATGGTGACGGTTGCGGCCCTTGTGGTGCATCCAGGCAAGAGAATAGCCGTTCGCCTCACGCTCGGCGGTGTTCGGGCTGCGGTCGCCCTGATAGTACCGGACGCCCGCCAAAAACTCGGTTGGCGAATATTTGGACAGGTCATGCGTCAGTCCCTGCCAGATCAGGCCCATGCGGAAGCAGCCGCGCATGACCAGGTGCCGGTGATGTGTGATTGTTTTCAGATGTCCCCAGAATTTATTCATTGCGCAGCCCTCCCGTTTTTCTCATTACATTATACGATAAATCCGTTCCGGCTGCAACGCAGAAAAATATTAAAAGCCTATTGACAAGCTAGGGAATGTGTGGTAGGATACAGCCATCCGATAGATGTTACCAATATACTATTTTAGTTCCATTTGAGTGAGGGCACAGATATGATCCTGCATCTGCTTCCGTGCGCCGTGTTCCGATGTCGGATGTGACAAAGGAACCGGATCGACGCTTTCATTTTATAAAATATAAAGGAGATTTTGAATATGTCCAACATTTATACTTCCGCTGACCAGCTGATCGGCAAGACTCCCCTGCTGGAGCTGACGCACATCGAAAAAGAGCTGAACCTCAAGGCCAGAATCCTGGCCAAACTTGAATACTTCAACCCCGCCGGTTCCGTCAAGGACCGCATTGCGAAGAAAATGATCGACGACGCGGAGGCTGCGGGTCAGCTGAAGCCCGGCTCTGTCATCATCGAGCCGACCTCCGGCAATACCGGCATCGGCCTCGCCTCCGTCGCGGCAGCCAGAGGCTACCGGATCATCATCGTCATGCCTGAGACGATGTCCGTTGAGCGCCGTCAGCTTATGAAAGCCTACGGCGCGGAGCTTGTGCTGACGGAGGGCGCCAAGGGCATGAAGGGCGCGATCGCCAAGGCGGATGAGCTGGCGAAAGAGATCCCGAACAGCTTTGTGCCGGGCCAGTTCGTCAATCCCTCGAACCCGAAGGCCCATATTGAGACGACCGGCCCCGAAATTTACGAAGATACCGACGGCAAAGTCGATTACTTCGTTGCAGGCGTCGGCACCGGCGGCACGGTCACCGGCGTGGGGCAGTATCTGAAGAGCAGGGTGCCGTCCGTGAAGGTCGTCGCCGTCGAACCGGCCTCGTCCCCGGTTCTGTCGCAGGGCGTGTCGGGCGCGCATAAGATCCAGGGCATCGGCGCAGGCTTTGTCCCCGATGTGCTCGACACGAAGGTCTATGACGAGATCATCCCCGTTTCGAACGAGGACGCGTTTGCCGACGGCCGACTTGTCGGCAGAAAAGAGGGCGTTCTGGTCGGCATTTCCTCCGGCGCGGCGCTCCACGCAGCAGTTGAGCTGGCCAAGCGTCCGGAAAATGAGGGCAAGACCATCGTCGTCCTCTTCCCCGATACCGGCGACCGTTACCTCTCTACCCCGCTGTTCGCGGATTGATCCTGCATGATGTGCCAAGCCCCGGCTTCCATTTTGAACGGAAGCCGGGGCTATCATTTTATCCTGTGATATCCTCATACAGCGCCCACATGGCGTCGACGGTGCATTCGGAGAAGCGGTTCTGGGCAGCAAGCTCCGTGCCGTAGCTGTCCAGGAGCATCGGGCGGTAGGTGTACCAGCCAGTGTTCTCATTGCGGAGAATGACGTTGATGGTCGGCTTGAGGTCGTATTCCGATACGTGCGTTCCGTCCGCGTCCTTGACGATGGTGACGCTGGCCATGCCGCCGAGGAGGTTCATTTTCTCCTTCTGGTGCGACAGGAAGTTTCCGAGACTGTAATAGACCGGCACGTCGCGGCCGTCGGATGCCGTAAGCAGCTCGACCGGCTGGAGCGTGTGCGTGTGACCGCCGATGATGAGATCCGCGCCCGCGTCCGCCATTGCCTGCGCCCAGGTGAGCTGGTCGTTGTCCGGACTGAAGGTGTCCTCCGTGCCCCAGTGCGGGAAGACGATGACGAAATCCGCCGCCTGCTTTGCCTGCTCGATGCGGCCGCAGACCGTTTCCTGACTGGAAAGCATATCGATCATCCAGCGCTTTTCGGGCATGGAATTGTTGAGGCCGTAAGTGAAGTTCAGCATGGCGATGCGGATGCCGTTTTTCTCGACGATGGAGATCGCCTCGGCATCAGCCTCCGTGTCATGGATGCCGAGCGTGGTGATCTCCGGATATGTCTCGTGGAAATAGGACAGCGTATCCGTGATGCCGGTTTCCTTTTTGTCAAAGCAGTGGTTGCTGGCGAAGGTCACGACGTTGAAGCCCGTATCGGCCAGCGCGTCGGCAACCTCGATGGGCGAACCGAAGACCGGATAGCTTTCGATCAGCTCACGGTCCTTGACGAGGATCGTCTCCTGATTGATGCAGGCCAGATCATACTGCCGGACGGTGGGGCGGATATCGTCGAAGAACGACGTGAAATCATAGCCGCCCTCCGGCGTCTGCGCGGACCAGTAGACGCAGTTGTGGATCAGATCGTCTCCCAGCGCCATGAGCGTCACGCGGGACTCTGCTGTCTGCTCTGCAGGCTGCTGTGCGGGCTGCTCCTGCGGCTCCGGCTCCTGTACCACCGGTTCAGCCTGTACAGTCGGTTCTTTGGCAGGTGTGGAACTTGCCTCGGCGGCAGCCCTTGCGTCGGACATACGCGGCGTGAACGCCGCCTGCACGACCCACATCCCGCCGAAAACGACGGCGGCAAGCAGAAGCAGGATCAGGATCAGGCCCAGCGCAACGGAGGGCTTTTTGTTCGGGGCTGCGGACATGGTGCGCACATCCTTTCGGTGAAATTTACTGAAAGCATCGGTTCCTCAGGAAATGATGCCGTATTCCGCCTTGACGGTCAGAATGCGCAGAACGCTCTCGTCAATACGGGCCTGCGAAAGCGTGCCGTCGGCGACGGCGGCCTTGACGGCGTCGAACGCGGCCTGCAGATCGGACGGCATGAGGATCATGTCGCATCCGGCGGCAAGGGCCTTGACGGCGGCATCGCCTGCGGAATAATGGTCGGTGATGGAGGCCATGGAGTGCGAGTCGGTGATGATGACGTTCTGATAGTCCAGCTTGTCGCGCAGGATATCCGTCACGATGGATGCGCTCAGATCGGCGGGCGTATCGCTGCCGGTGACATTCGGGTAGGACAGGTGCGAGACCATGACGAACGGGACGCTCCCCTCCGAGGCGATGATGGACTGGAACGGGACAAGGTCACAGCCTTCCAGCTCACTGAGGGTCTTTTCGACGATCGACGTGCCGTTGTGATCGTCGACGGTGGCGCTGCCGTAGCCGGGGAAGTGCTTGAGGCATGAGACAATGCCCTCGGCGCGCAGGCTCTTGACGATCACACCGGCCAGCGACGCGCACAGCTCCGGATCAGAGCCGAACGAGCGGCTGCCGATGACGCTGTCTGCACCCTGCGCAACGTCCGCGACCGGGGCAAAGTCCAGATTGAAGCCCAGCGCGTGCAGGCTGCCGCCGATGTCCTGCCCGGCGGCATAGGCCGCTGCGGGATCCTGCTGCTTGCCGAGCGAACGCATATCGCCGACGGACGGCACGCCCATATCCGGGTTGCTGCCGACGCGACTGACGGTGCCGCCCTCCTCGTCAACGCCGAGGAAGAGCGGAATTTTTGCGTAGGACTGCGTGTTTTCCAGCAGCGCGACGGTCTGTTCGCGGTTTTCAAGGTTTTTCGCGAAATACACGATGCCGCCGACCGGGTACTGCTCCAGCGCTTTCTTTGTCGTCTCTCCCGCTACGGTGGCGGTGTTGACGTTTGTGATGGCCTCCGGCGTTACGAAGAACAGCTGCCAGAGCTTTTCCTCGTCCGTCATGGTATCGAGAAGCGCCTGCGCCGTCTGCTGTGCGGCGGAGGCTTCCGGAGCGTCCGGCGTCTGCGGGTCTGTTTCATTCTGATCATCCGTACCCGGCTGTGGCTGCTCGTCCGGCGTCTCCGGCTGGGCGGCCTGGCCGGGAAGCTCGCCCTCGTAGGGCGCTTCGCGCTCCGGCTCTACGGTCGTCGGTTCGTTGGAAAACACGCCGTCCGTCTGGATGGTCTCGGCCTGCTCGGGCTTCTGCTTTTCCGGGAGCGTCTTCCACAGAAGAACGCCGACACCGGCCAGCAGCGCAATGCAGAACAGAACGGCGAGCATGGCGGGTAATTTATTGCGGGAATGTTCCATAGCGTCGATCCCTCACTTGTGATAGAGCGTGTGCGACTGATAGACCGGCTCGAACGTAACGTTCATGCCGAGGCGCTTGAACATCCCCTCGTCGACCGAGGAGAGAATGACGGACGAATGCACCTGACTGCCGCGCAGGGAGGCCAGCGCCTCCATGGCAAGCTCGGCGGTCGGATTCGTCACGGCGCTGATGGACAGCGCGATGAGGACCTCGTCCGTGTGCAGGCGGGGGTTGGAATTGCCCAGATGCTCGATCTTCAGGTGCTGGATGGGCGCGAGAACCATCGGAGAAATGAGGTTCACGCGATCGTCGATCCCGGCGGAAAGCTTGATCGCGTTCAGAAGCGCGGCGCACGACGCGCCCATCAGGCCGGAGGTCTTGCCGGTGACGAGCCGCCCGTCCGGCAGCTCGATTGCTGCGGCAGGCGCGCCCGTCTCGGCAGCCTTGGCCCGCGCGGCGGGGACAGTTCTGCGCATGGACACATCCAGATGCAGCGAGTTCATGAGCATTTCCTGCTTGCGCAGCTCTTCGGGCATGGCGACGCCCTTTTTGACAGCGCAGGCGGAGGCAAAATAACGCCGGATGATCTCCTGATACGACGCTTCGCGGCAGGCCTCATCGTCGCAGATGGCGAAGCCCGCCATATTGACGCCCATGTCTGTCGGGCTTTTGTACGGGCACTCGCCGAAGATGGAGCGGAAGATCGTTTCGAGCACCGGGAAGATCTCGATGTCGCGGTTATAATTGACCGTTGTTTCGCCGTAGGCCTCAAGGTGGAAGGGGTCGATCATGTTGACGTCGGCCAGATCGGCTGTCGCGGCCTCGTAGGCGAGGTTGACCGGGTGCTTGAGCGGCAGGTTCCAGATCGGGAACGTCTCATATTTGGCATAGCCTGCGTTCACGCCGCGCTTGTGCTCCTGATAGAGCTGGCTGAGGCAGGTCGCCATCTTGCCGGAGCCGGGGCCGGGGGCCGTGACAATGACGATGGGGCGGCTGGTTTCGATATACTCGTTTCTGCCGTAGCCCTCATCGGAAACGATGAGATTGATATTCGAAGGATAATCCGCGATGGGATAGTGCCGGTAGACCTTCACGCCCAGCGCCTCCAGCTTGCGCTGGAACACCTCGGCGGCCTGCTGGCCCGCGTACTGCGTGATGACGACGCTGCCGACATAGAGACCGATGGAACGGAACGTGTCGATCAGGCGCATGACGTCCAGATCGTAGGTAATGCCGAGATCGCCCCGGCGCTTGTTCATTTCAATGTGGGCTGCGTTGATGGCAATGACGATCTCCGCCTGCTCCTTGAGCTGCAGCAGCACCTTCATCTTGCTGTCCGGCTGGAAGCCAGGCAGGACGCGCGAGGCGTGATAGTCGTCAAAAAGCTTGCCGCCGAATTCCAGATAGAGCTTGCCGCCGAAATGCGCGACGCGCTCCAGGATCCGTTCGGACTGCAGCTTCAAATACTTCTGATTGTCAAATCCAATTTTCATAAATCTTTCCCTGTCCAGCGCATGGCAGAAGCTTCTGCCGATTTTGTACTACACTTCACATCATATATCATAAACCGAAACCGAAAACTTTGCAATCACCAAACGGAAAAACACGAAAATTTTCCCCGTCCGCGAACGCTGGGCCGGCCGCCGTATATCCTGCGGGCTTTGCGGCAAACCTTGACTTTGGAGTAAAAAAACCGTATACTATATCTAATTATAGTGGGTGGAATGCCCGTTACAGCACGAAATATTGTGAGGAATCCGCATGAAAGAACAAAAAGCCTATGGAAACGAGTCCATCTCGTCTTTAAAGGGCGCGGACCGCGTCCGGCTGCGGCCGGCGGTCATTTTCGGCTCCGACGGCCTGGAGGGCTGCGAGCACGCCGTTTTTGAAATTCTGTCCAACGCCATCGACGAAGCACGCGAGGGCTACGGCCGGCAAATTCTCGTGACGCGCTATGAGGATCATTCCATTGAGGTTGAGGACTTCGGGCGCGGCTGTCCGGTCGACTGGAACGAAAAAGAGGGAAAATACAACTGGGAGCTTGTCTTCTGCGAGCTTTACGCAGGCGGTAAGTACCAGAACAACGCGGGCGGCGACTATGAATTCTCGCTGGGCCTGAACGGCCTCGGCTCCTGCGCCACGCAGTATTCGTCCGAGTATTTTGACGCGACCGTCCGCCGCGACGGGTTTAAATACACGCTGCATTTTGAAAAGGGCGAGCTTGTCGGCAAGATGAAAAAGGAGCCGGCCGACCGCAAGGCCACCGGCTCCGTCTTCCGCTGGAAGCCCGATCTGGCCGTCTTCACCGACATCAACATTCCGAAGGAATATTTTGAGGACACGCTCAAGCGGCAGGCTGTCGTCAACGCGGGCGTGACGTTCACGTTCCGCGATCAGGAAGGCGGCAAATTCGTCAAGACGGATTACTGCTATCCCAACGGCATTTTGGATTATGTAAACGAAATTGCAGGTGAGCAGACGCTGACCATGCCGCAGTTCTGGGAGGCCGAGCGCAAGGGCCGCGACCGTGAAGACAAGCCGGAATACAAGGTGCGCATTTCCGCCGCCCTTTGCTTCTCGAACCGTGTCAACCGTCTCGAATACTATCACAATTCTTCTTGGCTCGAACACGGCGGCGCACCGGAAAAGGCCGTCAAGAATGCCTTTGTCTACGCCATTGACGCCTACTGCAAGCAGACGAACAAATACACGAAGTCCGAATCGAAGATCACGTTTCAGGACGTGGCCGACTGTCTGGTGCTGGTGACGAACTGCTTCTCCACGCAGACCTCGTATGAGAACCAGACAAAAAAGGCCATTACAAACAAATTCGTGCAGGATGCCATGGCGGAATTTTTCCGCGACCGGCTGCACGTCTATTTCATCGAAAACAAGCAGGAGGCCGACCGCATTGCCGATCAGGTGCTGGTCAACAAGCGGAGCCGTGAATCGGCGGAAAAGGCGCGTCTGAACATCAAGAAAAAGCTGACCGGCAATCTTGATATCGCCAACCGCGTGCAGAAATTCGTCGACTGCCGCACGAAGGACGTGTCGAAGCGCGAAATTTATATCGTCGAGGGCGATTCCGCGCTCGGCTCGGTCAAACTCTCGCGCGACGCGGAATTTCAGGGCATCATGCCCGTGCGCGGCAAGATTCTGAACTGTCTGAAGGCTGATTACGACCGCATTTTCAAGTCCGACATCATCACCGACCTCATCCGCGTGCTTGGCTGCGGTGTGGAGGTGCAGACGAAGAAGACGAAGGATCTGTCCGCGTTTGATCTGGAAAATCTGCGCTGGAACAAGGTCATCATCTGCACCGATGCCGACGTCGACGGCTACCAGATCCGCACGCTGATCCTGACCATGATCTACCGGCTGTGCCCGACGCTCATTCAGGAGGGATATGTGTATATCGCGGAATCGCCCCTGTATGAGATCACGTGCAAGGACAAGACGTGGTTTGCATACACCGACGCGGAAAAATCCGAGATCGTCAAGAAGCTGGAGGGCAAAAAGCTCTCCATCAACCGCTCGAAGGGTCTTGGCGAAAACGACCCGGAAATGATGTGGATGACGACCATGAACCCGGAAACGCGCCGCCTCATCAAGGTCATGCCGGAGGATATGGAGCGCACGATGCAGATTTTCGATCTGCTGCTGGGCGATAATCTACAGGGCCGCAAGGAGCACATCGCGGAAAACGGATATAAATATCTCGACCAGCTGGATGTGTCGTGAGATGCGCCCCCAAGGCTTCCCTTTATTCAAAGCGAATCCTTGGGCGCTCCCGTACCCGTTGTAGGGGCCGATGCCCACATCGGCCCGGCAGGATGCACCGATTTTGCGAAAATCTTCGGCAAATTCGCAACTGCCCAATGGGCCGACAGAGTCGTCGGCCCCTACAAATAATCTTTTACAGCCCTGCTCTCTGTAGGGGCGGACGACTCTGTCCGCCCAGCAGAATGCACTGTTTTTACGGGAATCTACGGCGAATTCGTAACTTCCCAACGGGCCGTGTGGGCATCGGCCCCTACAAAGGGCCTTCGGGCCACCTTCTCCCTAGGGGAAGGCTTTGAGGAACGAACGATAAGGAACGATCAACTATGCCAAAGAAAAAACAACCGGAAAGCAAAAAGCATGACGACCCGAATGTGATGGGGCTGCGGGCGGAGGTGCTCGAGCAGCCGATCTGTCAGACGCTGGAGTCCAACTATATGCCCTACGCCATGTCGGTCATCGTCTCGCGTGCCATTCCGGAGATCGACGGCTTCAAGCCGTCGCACCGCAAGCTTCTGTACACCATGTACGAAATGGGGCTTCTCACAAAGCCCCGCACCAAATCCGCCAACATCGTCGGCCAGACGATGAAGCTGAACCCGCACGGCGATGCCGCCATCTATGAGACGATGGTGCGTCTAGCGCGCGGCAACGAGACGCTGCTGCACCCGTTCGTCGACTCCAAGGGCAACTTCGGCAAGGTCTATTCGCGCGATATGGCCTACGCCGCCTCGCGTTACACCGAAGCGAAGCTCGAGCCGATCTGTGCCGAGCTGTTCCGCGATATCGACGCCGATACCGTCGATTTTGTCGACAATTACGACGGCTCCATGCAGGAGCCTGTGCTGCTGCCGACAACGTTCCCGAACGTGCTGGTCTCGGCCAACATGGGCATCGCTGTCGGCATGGCGTCGAATATCTGCTCGTTCAATCTGGCCGAGGTCTGCCGCACGGCGATCGCGCTCATCAAAAACCCGAACGCGGATCTGCTGGACACGCTTCCGGCCCCGGATTTCCCGACGGGCGGCGAAATTCTCTACGATCCTGCCCAGATGCAGCAGATCTACGAAACGGGCCGCGGCTCGTTCCGCCTGCGGGCAAAGTGGCGCTATGTCAAGGACGGGAACATGATCGAGATCTACGAGATCCCCTACACAACGGCCACGGAGATCATTCTGGACAAAGTCGCCGAGCTGATCAAGGCAAATAAGATCCGCGAGATCAGCGATATGCGCGACGAAACCGACCTGAACGGTCTGAAGCTCACCATCGACTTGAAGCGCGGCGCGGACCCGGACAAGCTCATGCAGAAGCTGTTCAAGACGACGACGCTGCAGGATGCGTTTGGCTGCAACTTCAACATTCTCATTGCCGGTATGCCGCGCGTGATGGGCGTGCGCGAAATTTTCTCCGAGTGGACGGCGTGGCGCACCGAATGCGTCCGGCGCAGACTCTATTTCCAGATGAACAAAAAGAAGGACAAGCTGCACCTGCTGAAGGGCCTCGGCAAAATTCTTCTCGATATCGACAAGGCCATCCGCATCATCCGCGAGACGGAGCTGGATGCGGAGGTCGTCCCGAACCTCATGATCGGCTTCGGCATCGATCAGGTACAGGCGGAATACGTTGCGGAGATCAAGCTGCGCAACATCAACAAGGAATTCATCCTGAACCGGTTGAAGGAGACGGAGTCCCTTGAAAAGGAGATCGCCGACCTCGAAGCGACGCTCGGCTCTGAGAAAAAGGTGCAGGCGCTCATCTGCAAGGAGCTGGAGCAGGTCGCGCAGAAATACGGTAAGGAGCGCAGGACGACCCTTGTGTATGACCACGAGCTTCCGCAGGAGCCGGACGACGAGCCGGAAAACGACTATCCCGTCACGGTCTTCCTCTCCCGCGAGGGCTATTTCAAGAAGATCACAGCGCAGTCGCTGCGGATGTCCGGCGAACAGAAATTCAAGGAGGGCGACAGCCTGCTTCTGACCCGCCCGGCGCAGAACAGCGAGGAGATGCTGGTCTTTACCGACAAATATCAGGTCTACAAGACGAAAATTTCCGATTTTGCCGACGGAAAAGCCTCCACGCTCGGCGATTTCCTGCCCGGTAAGCTCGGCTTCGATGAGGGCGAGAGCTTCCTGACGGTCATTTTCCCCGGAAAATACGAGGGCAATCTGCTCTTCGTCTTTGAAAACGGCAAGGCGGCGAAGGTCGCTGCGAGCTGCTATGACACCAAATCCAACCGCAAGCGGCTGACGGGCGCATACTCCGACAAGAGCCCGCTCCGGGCCGTGATCGATCTGCCGGAGGAAAAGCAGATCGTCATCCGCGCAACGGACGGGCGCGTGCTCGTGTTCTCCACGGCGCAGCTTTCCGCCAAGACCACGCGCGCGACGCAGGGCGTCGCTGTGATGAGCCTGAAGCGAAAGGCCGCCATCGAATCGGCCGCGGAGCTGGAAAAAACACCGCTCAGCAACGTAGGCCGCTATTCGGCCCGGACGCTGCCCGCCGCAGGCGCGCTCCTGCGCGGAGAGGACGTCGGCGAAACACAGATGAAGATGGATATCTGATAAAAAAGAAGTACGGGAGGACGACGGTTTGAAACGTGAAACGCTCAAGACCATCTGGCAGATGGGATGGAAGATCACCCTTGGCAGCGCCATTTTCGCACTCGGCTTCGATCTGTTTCTGGAGCCGAACAATCTGAACGTCGGCGGCATGAGCGGTCTGGCGATGGTCCTGCGCGAGCTTCTGGGCTTCGGCCAGATCGGCGTGATCACCATGCTTTTGAACGTACCGCTGTTTGTCCTCGGCGCAAAGAAGCTTGGCAGAAAATTTCTGTTCGGTTCGCTGTCCGGGATGCTGCTGAGCTCCGTATTCATCGATCTGTTCGCCTTTATCCCCGCGCCGAAAACGGAAATTCTGCTCGACAGCCTCTATGGCGGCATTCTCGTCGGGCTTGGCATCGGCCTTGTGTTCCTGTCCGGGGGCACGACGGGCGGCTCCGATATCGCAGCCAGACTGCTGCGCCGCCGCTTCCGCTCGGCCAGTCTCGGCAAGGTCATGCTGGCGATCGACCTGTTCATCATCACGCTGACCGGCATCGTGTTCCACGATCTGTCCAAGACGCTCTACAGTGCGCTTCCGCTGGCGGCATCGTCGTTCGTGATGGATCAGCTGCTCTACGGGCTGGATCATTCGACCGTCGCGCTGATCATCTCCGAGCACTACCAGACCGTCTCCGAGCAGATCGGAACCCGGCTCGACCGCGGCGCGACCGTACTGGAGGGCAGCGGCAGCTATACCGGCAGTCCCCGGCCCGTGCTGATGTCCGCCGTGCGGCAGAAGGAGCTGCCGGAGCTGAAATCCATCGTGCGTGAGATCGATCCGGACGCGTTTGTGATCCTGCTTCCCGCGCACCAGGTCCTGGGCGAGGGCTTCCGCGGCTCGGGTGAGGAATTATAACGGCAAGGAGGGGCTGCTTTGAAACGCTGGATGATGACGGCTGCGCTTGCTCTGCTGCTGGCAGCCCTGTGCGGGTGCAGCAGGCTGGTCCCGTCCTCCTACACCCTTGTGACCCCGCACAACACGGGCACAAAGGCCGAGCCGCAGAGCGACGTGCTGACGGTTCGCGATTATAAGTCGCTCAAGAACGCCCTGCGGACGCTCGTGCAGAACGGCGTGGAGCATGGCGTGATCCATACGAGCCAATATTCCGGCGACGTCGAGGAGGATCTTCCCGCCGCCGTGTACGAGTTTTCGCGCGAGGATCCGATCGGCGCGTACGCCATCGACTATATCACGCACGACTGTACGCTGATCGTCGCCTATTACGAGATCAGGATCGATATCACGTTCCGCGATGTGCGCACGCCGCTGGACGAGATCGAATATGTCGGCAGCGAGTCGGAGGCAAAGCGTCTGCTGTGCCAGGCGCTGGAGAATTACAACGACCATCTGACGCTCTACGCGACCTATCCGGGCCAGCCCGACTATGCGGCGCTTGTGCAGGATTACTGCGGCGCGCATCTGAAGGAGCAGTCCGCGCAGCCGGAGCTGACCGTCACGTCCTATCCGGCTGACGCCCGCAACCGCATTGTGGAGCTGGTATTCGACTATCCGGCCTCCCGGCTGGAGCTGCGGAGTATGCAGCAGGACGTATCCGAGAGTCTGCGCGCGGCGGAAATTTATGTCCGCTACTGCACGAGCGAGACGGAAAAGGCCTCGCTGCTGTTTACGTATCTGGCCGAGCGCTTCCCATATCAGGAGGGCACCAGCCGCACCCCGGTCTATTCCGCGCTCTGCCAGGGCATTGCCGACAGCAAAAGCATGGCGCAGAGCTGGCAGCTGCTGTGCGATGAGGCGGGCCTTACCTGCCAGACCGTCAGTGGTATGCGCGGCAGCGAAAGCTATTACTGGAACATCATGCAGCTTGACGGCGGCTACTGCCACGTCGATATCCTGCGCGACCTGCTTGGCGGCGGAACGCTCCGGCTGCGCTATGACGAGGATATGACGGGCGAATATTACTGGGATCAGCCCCAGACGCCCGCCTGCCCGGCACCCGTTCCGGAGGAGCCGCCCGTCGAGGACCCGGAAGAGTCTGCGCCTCCCGCTGAGGAAGACCCCGGCACAGCCGTTCCCCCTGACGAGGAGCCTGCACCGCCGGAGGAGCCGCAGCCTCCCATTTCTGACGAGCAGACCTGACAAAATGCCCGGACGCGCTGCCGTCCGGGCATTTTCGTGCCATGCTCCGCAGGATAAGGGAAGCCTTGCGCGGCTGCGCGGGATGTGGTAAGATAAGAAAAAACAAAGGAAGCGCATTGCATGGAAACACAGAGGCTGCCGGAGGGCGTGGAGCTTTCCTATACGGACCGTGCCGTACATCTGACGACGAACGGCGCGCTTATGACCTATCTGCGGCAGCGGGGCAACGGCTCGCTGCCGCTCAGCCGCATGATTCTGGACGGCTACGCGGCGGAGCACGGCGCGCAGCTGCACATTACGGAGCGCTCCATGGCCACGGAGCTGCTGATCCACGCGTATCTGGACGGCATTTTTGACCGCTGGATGCGCGCCGGAGAGGCGCACGGGCATCAGGACAGAAGGCTTTACAAAACGGCGAAGCGGCTGAAAAACGCGACCGCCGTGATCGATATGGGCGAGCGCAGCGTCGACGCGAACCGGTGGGTCTTCGACCTGCTTGCCCACGGCTACGGGATCCTCTGCTTCCTGCTGGGAAGCCGGGCGTGAGGAGTCTTTATGAACGCATTGACGGAAAAACGATATCTGACGCTGCCGGAGCCGTCCGCCGGAGATACGCTTGCCGCGCGGGAACGGCTGCTGGCCGCGCTGCCGGAGGGCTGCCGTCTGACGCTCGGGTGTATGCAGCAGCTGTATCCGGTGCTGCACGAGGCGGGCTATCGCGTTACGGTGACGCTCTGCCCGGGTGCGGGCGGGACGGATGTCGTGCGCGTCGAGCCGGGAGACACGACAGACCGGAATTATGGTCTTTGCCTCGATATCGGCAGCACGACGATGCAGATGGAGCTTGTCGATCCGCTCTCCGGGAAGACGCTTGCGGAGGCAGCCTGTACCAACAGCCAGACGCAGTTCGGCGCGAACATCCTCGACCGCATTCTGGCCGTGAAGGAGAACCCTGACAATCTGCACACGCTTCAGGCGCTGACGCTTGACGACGTGCGGCAGATGATCGAGCGCTGCTGCGCGCAGGCTGGTGTTCCGCCGGAGGCTGTCTCGGCCATGACGGTCGGCGGCAATACGACGATGCTGCACTTTTTCCTCGGCTGCGACCCGTGGCAGGTGTTCCAGAGTCCCTATACGCCGGTATTTTTTGACCCCGGCGTGCTGCGCGCATCGGAGCTTGGACTTCCCATCGCGGGGAATATTTTCTGTATGCCCGCGATTGCAAATTACCTGGGCGGCGATATCACGAGCGGTCTTCTGATGACGGATCTCGACACGCGGAAGGATCTGGCGCTGTTTCTCGATATCGGCACAAACGGCGAGCTGGTGCTCGGCTGCCGGGAATTTCTGCTCATGGGAGCAGGAGCCGCCGGGCCTGCGCTTGAGGGCGCGGTCAGCAGATCCGGTATGCGCGCCGAGCCGGGCGCGATCTGCCGCATCAAAATCGGGCCTGACAACCGGCTCCGGTACGAGACGGTCGGGGGTCTCGCGCCGAAGGGCATCTGCGGCTCCGGCATTCTCGATCTGATCGCGGAGGGGTTTCTGTCCGGCTGGATCGATTCGGCGGGAAATCTGCAGAAAAGCGCCTCGCCGTGCATCCGCGACGTGTGGGACGATACCAGACAGCGCAACGTCCCGGCCATCATCTACGCCTACGACAGCAATGTGCCGCTCTATTTTACACAGGATGACATCGGGGAATTTCTGACCTGCAAGGCCGCCGCGCATACGATGGTCGCGACGCTTCTGGAAAGCGTGAACGTCAGTCCGTCGGAGATCGGCGCGTTCTATCTCGCGGGCGGCTTCGGGACGCATTATGATCTGGAATCCGCGATCACGGTCGGTCTGTACCCCGATCTGCCGCGCGAAAAATTCAAAATTCTCGGCAACTCCTCCCTCGCAGGCGCAAAACGCCTGCTGCTGGATACGGGCTGCCGGGCGCGGCTGGATCAGATCCGCGCGCTTGCGACGTATGTGCAGTTCGGGGAGATGGAAAAATTCGTAGAGAATATGCAGGCGGCCAGATTCCTGCCGCATACGGACGCGTCGCGCTACCCGAGCGTGATGCGGAGGCTGCGGGAACGCGGCAAGACTTTCCCTCCGGGGAAGCTGGCTGCGGAGCGAAGCGGAGCAGACTGATGCGGTTGAGGCAGTTGTATTTTGCTTGAGATTTCCAAAAATTGAAACTGTTCCCCGGCCCTCATCCGGCCCTTCGGGCCACCTTCTCCAGTGGGGAAGGCTTTCGGTGCGCGCCCGCAGCTTTCTGTTGTTTTTTGTGGATACCTGTGATAAAATAAAAAAAGAAATCAGAAACGGAAGGATTTCCGCATGATTCAAATCGAAACAACATCGCATGACCCGTTTTTTAATCAGGCGTTTGAGGACTATGTGTTCCGCACCTACCGTGAGGGCGATGTGCTGCTGCTGTGGCGCAACCGGCCTGCTGTCGTCGTCGGGTGCTATCAGAATATCTGCCGGGAGGTGCATATGCGTGCGCTTCTGGACAGGGGTATTCCCGTCGTGCGCCGGATGTCGGGCGGCGGGACGGTCTATCATGACCTTGGGAACCTCAACTATACGCTCATATCCGACCAGACGGGGCCGCTCGACTACGACCGCTGTCTGGAGCCGGTCATCCGGGCGCTGAACGCGCTCGGCGTTCCGGCGCAGAAAAACCGCACCTGCGATATCGCCGTGGACGGCAAAAAAATCTCCGGCAGTGCGCAGAAGATCGCGGGCGGGCGCGTCCTGCACCATGGGACGCTGCTGTTTGATTCCGACCTGTCGCTGCTAGATGAGATCACGACCGGCAGGAAAAACGACGCGTTCTGCTCCAAGGGAACGGAATCGGCCATCTGTACGGTCACGAATCTGCGCCCTTATCTCAAGGACGACTGCGAGATCGTCACGTTCGCAAAGCGGATGGCGGAGCAGTTGCTGCCGCCCGGCTCGGAGCAGATCCGGCTGACAGAGCCGCAGCTGGCCGAGGTACGGAGGCTTGCGGATGAGACTTATCATGCGTGGGACTGGACGTGGGGCAAGACCCCGGCCTTTACGTATGAAAAGAGTGCCGAATTTGCCGGGAAACCGATTTTTGTGCGGTATGAGGCCAGGCGCGGCCTGCTCCGCAATGCCGAGGTGCGCTCTGACGCGCTTGACGCGCAGGCGCTGTGCGCCATGCTGAACGGCGTCCGGCTCGATCCGGCGCTGTTTCTGGAGCTTTGCCGGACGCTTGCGGGCGAACGGGCGGAAGAATTACTGGATTGTCTGATGTAATGAAAAGGAGCATTTGATTATGGAAAAGCAGCTTGTTATGCCGAAATTGCAGCCCGAAATGAAGAGCGGCGTTCTGTGCGCCTGGCTCAAGGACGAGGGCGACGAGATCCACAAGGGCGACGCCCTGTACGAGATCGAGACGGACAAGGTCGTCAACCAGATCGAGGCCACGGAGGACGGCATTCTGCGCCGTCAGCTGTGCGAGGAGGGCGACACCATCGACGCGCTGGCCCCGGTCGCGATCGTCGAAACGAAGTAAAGGCGGGAGACGGAATGGAACGGAAACCTGAATGGCTGCGCGTCCGTTATAACCAGCAGGCCGTGAGCGAGGTTGCGGAGCTGATGCGCGATCTGAAGCTCAACACGGTCTGCAAGGCGGCAAACTGTCCGAATCTCGGCGAGTGCTATCAGAAGCACACCGCCACGTTTATGATCCTCGGCGATGTCTGCACCCGCAACTGTCGGTTCTGCAACGTCACGTGCGGCAAGCCCCTGCCCCCCGACCCGGACGAGCCGGAAAACGTCGCGCAGGCGGCAAAAAAGCTGGGGCTGCGCCACGTCGTTCTGACCTGCTCGACGCGCGACGATTTGCCGGACGGCGGCGCAGAGCACTTTGCGAAGACCGTCCGCGCCATCCGCGCGCTGTGCCCCGGCACGACGGTCGAGACGCTGACGAGCGACATGAAGGGCAGCCATGAGGCCGCCGACATTGTCATCGCCGCGCATCCGGATGTGTTCAATCTGAATATTGAGACGGTCAAAGAGCTTCAGAAGGCCGTCCGCCCGCAGGCGGGCTATGAGCGGACGCTGGGCGTTCTGCGCTATGTAAAGGAAAAGGATCCGACGATCCTGACCAAGACCGGATTCATGGTCGGCCTCGGCGAGACGGACGAGCAGATCTCGGTCCTCATGGATGATATTCTGGCCACCGGCTGCGACATTCTGACGATCGGACAGTATCTCCAGCCGTCGGAAAAGCACTGGAAGCTCGACCGGTACGCAACGCCGGAGGATTTTGCGCGCTATAAGCAGCTGGCGCTAAGTAAGGGCTTCCGCCATGTGGCCTCCGCGCCTCTGGCCCGCAGCTCCTACCGTGCGTGGGAGGCGCTGGAGGACGTGCATGATCTATATTGAGACGGGTTCGACCGACGTTTACTATAATTTTGGCCTTGAGAACTATTTTGCCACGGAAAAGCGCCTGCCCGATACGGTTTTCCTCTTCTGGCGCACAACGCCGACGCTGATGGTCGGCAAGTACCAGAATATTCTCGAAGAGATCAACAAGCCGTATGCCGACGCGCACGGGATCCATCTCGTGCGCCGTATGTCCGGCGGCGGGACGATCTACACCGATCTCGGCGGCTGGCAATTCACATTTATCGAGCATTCGCCCGACCAGCAGATCGAATTTGCCCAGTACATTGGACCTGTCGTGGATGCCGTGCGTGAACTTGGTGCGGATGCCAGTTTCAACGGCCGCAATGATCTTCTGATCGACGGTAAGAAGTTTTCCGGCAACGCGCAGTACCGTCTGGGCAACTGTATTGTGCACCATGGCTCTTTGCTCTATGACACGAACATCGAGCAGATGGTCGCGTCCACCACGGTCGACCCCTATAAAATTCTCTCCAAGAGCATCAAATCCGTGCGCGACCGCGTGACGAATATCTCCGAGCATCTGCCGCGCAGGCTTTCTGTGGAGGAGTTCAAATCCTGCATGGTGCGCCATCTGATGCGCGGCAGCACGGATACCTATACCGTCACTCCGGAGGACGACGCGCGCATCAACCAGCTGGCGCAGGAGAAATTCGCCGCATGGGACGCGATCTACGGCAAGAATCCGCGCTTCAATCTTGAACGCACAGGCCGCTTCCCAGGCGGCAAACTCACGTTCCGGCTGGACGTGCAGCGCGGCGTGATCCGCAGCGCGTCCGTCTGGGGCGATTTCTTCTCCACGCTCTCCGCAGAGGCGATCACCGGCGCGCTCACCGGCTGCCGGTACGACCGGGCCGCCGTTCTGGACGCGCTGCAGAAAAACGGGATCGACGGTGCGGTCTATCAGATCAGCGCTGCGGATATGGCCGCGTTGATCGCGGACTGACTGACCAGAACGCAGCCCTTTCGAGGGCTGCGTTTTTCGCACAATTCATCGTTTTTTTACGGATATGGGCTTGCATTTTCAGGGAATGTGTGGTATTATCTCGCTGAAAATTAAATGTGTCTAATTTTTGTTAGCCGTATCTAACATTGAGTGCGGCAGCAATCCAGAACAGGAGGTACATTTTATGAAACATCTTGGTTTGTTCGCGGCAGGCGTTCTGTTTGGCACCGCCGGTCTGAAGATCCTCAGCAGCAAGGAAGCAAAGAGCGTTTATGCGCACACCACCGCAGCTGTTTTGCGCGCCAAGGACTGCGTCATGCAGGCCGTGACGGCCGTCCGCGAGGGTGCGGACGATGTCTACGCAGACGCCAAGGCCATCAACGACCGCCGCGCTGCCGAGGCTGCACCTGAGGTGATCGAGGATACCGCTTTGGACGCGGAATAAGCCCGTTAGGTTTGCAAAGGAAGAGCCGTTTTTGCGGCTCTTCTGTTTTTCGGAGGTACAAATCAGCATATGAAGTGTAACATTCTGCATGAGACGCCCGGGCGTATGCGCGTGCATCTCGCGCTTCGCCGGATGTCGCTGCGCGAAGCGGATCTGTTGGAATATGATCTGAAGGGCGTTGCCGGTGTCGTGTCCGTCAAGGTCTTCGACCGGACGCAGGACGCCGTCATCACCTATACCTGCCCGCGTGCGGATATCGTGCGGGCGCTCTCGTCCTTCTCGTTCACGTCAGAGCGGGCGCTTGCCCGCCTGCCGGAGCATACGTCCCGCGCGCTCAACCGCGAGTATGAGGACAAGCTTGTTTTTACTGTCTGCCGCCGCGCGTTCTCGCGGCTGTTTCTGCCGGTTCCGGTACAGACGGCCATCGCGCTGTTCCGCTCGGTCAAATACATCCGCGCAGGACTCAGTGCCCTGCTGCACGGCAAACTCTCTGTCGCCGTGCTCGACGCGACGGCCGTGACCGTCTCGATGGTGCGCGGCGACTTCGACACCGCGGGCTCCGTCATGTTCATGCTGCGGCTGGGTGAAATTCTGGAGGAGTGGACGCACAAGAAGTCTGTCGCCGATCTGGCCGGTGCGATGGCGCTGAACGTCGACAAGGTATGGCTGCAGTCCGGCGAAACCGAGCTGCTCGTCCCCATCGGCGATGTGAAGCCCGGCGACCGGATGATCGTGCGCACCGGCAATCTCATTCCGCTCGACGGCAAGGTCGTCTCTGGCGAGGCGACGGTCAATCAGGCGTCCATCACCGGCGAGTCCATGCCCGCGCCGAAGCGCGAGGGCAGCTATGTCTATGCCGGGACGGTCGTGGAAGAGGGCGAGTGCATTGTAAACGTGGAAAAGGCGCTCGGCGGAGGCCGGTACGACCGCATCGTGCACATGATCGAGGAATCGGAAAAGCTCAAGTCCACTGCCGAGGACAAGGCTGCGCGCCTTGCCGACCGGCTGGTCCCGTATACGCTGGGCGGCACGGTGCTGACGTACCTCGTCACACGCAACGTGACGAAGATGCTGGCTGTTCTGATGGTCGACTTCTCATGCGCGCTGAAGCTGGCCATGCCCATCGCGGTGCTCTCGGCCATGCGCGAGAGCAGCAGCTATCATATTTCTGTCAAAGGCGGACGTTTCCTGGAGGCCGTGGCAAGGGCCGATACAGTGGTGTTCGACAAGACCGGCACGCTGACCTACGCCGAGCCGAAGGTCGCGCAGATCGTGCCCTTCGGCGGACATGAGGAGACGGAAATGCTGCGTCTGGCCGCCTGCCTTGAGGAGCATTACCCGCATTCGATGGCCAACGCCGTTGTGGAGGAGGCCAAGAAGCAGGGGCTCAAGCACGAGGAATACCATTCGCAGGTGCAGTATGTCGTCGCGCACGGCATTTCCAGCATGGTCGAGGGCAAAAAGGTGCTCATCGGCAGTGCGCACTTCGTCTTTGAAGACGAGGGCTGCACCATCCCGGAGGACGAACGGGAAAAATTTGATTCCCTGCCCGCGCAGTATTCACATCTGTATCTGTGCATCGCGGGCGAGCTTGCCGCCGTCATCTGCATCTTCGACCCGCTGCGCGCCGAGGCAAAGGACGCTATCTGCGCGCTGCACGCCTGCGGCATCAGCAAGGTCGTCATGATGACCGGCGATAACCGCCGGACTGCCGCGTCCGTCGCGGAAGAGGTCGGCGTGGACGAATTCTACGCCGAGGTCCTGCCTGAGGACAAGGCCGCGTTCATCCGCCGGGAAAAGGCTGCGGGCCGCACCGTTATCATGATCGGCGACGGCGTAAACGACTCCCCTGCCCTGTCTGAGGCCGACGCGGGCGTCGCCATTTCGACCGGCGCGGCTATCGCGCGGGAGATCGCCGACATCACCATCGCGTCGGAGGATCTGTTCGAGCTTGTCACGCTGCGCAGAATCAGCGAGGCCCTCATGGGCCGCATCCACCGCAATTACCGCTTCATCGTCGGCTTCAACCTTGGTCTGATCGTCTTCGGCGTGGCCGGACTCCTGCCGCCGACGACCTCGGCGCTCCTGCACAACGCGTCTACGCTCGCCATCAGCTTAAAGAGCATGACGAATCTGCTGCCGGATAAAAAGAAGATCTGAGCACAAGCGCCTTTGGCGTATGTGTTTTGCAGGGACCGATGCAGGCATCGGCCCCTGCAACGAAATGAGCTTGTGCCTTCGGTTTTGCCATAGATTTTTGAAGCATGAGACATTTCGTGCAGGCGGACAGAGTCGTCCGCCCCTGCGAATCAGGTGCGTTTTTGCGGCGCTATTTAGGGTGTATCTGAAAACTCCCAACGCACCCGGACAGCGGGCCTTTTTGCGGTGCGCCGCGTCATTTTTCCTTGAAATACGTCAGTATTCCTGCGAAAAAATGTCTTGCGCAACGCAAAAATCCCTCGCTGCCGGTCACATCATGAGTTTTCAGATACACCCTAGGCTCGGCCTTGTATTCTCACAAAGCCGGGCGCGTTTTTTGCCTTGGAGGTTGCAATTTGGGGGCAAAACGGATAGAATAGAAAGAACGTCCTGTTTACAGGGCGCAGCAAAGAGAAAAGGTCAGATCAGGTATGGAACAGGTCTTACAGCAGTTTTGTCTGGACGGAACGCCCGTCTCCTGCGAGCCGTTTGGAAACGGCCATATCAACCGCACCTTCCGCGTCACCTGCAGCAGCGGAAGGGTCTATACGCTCCAGCGCATCAACCGCGTCGCGTTCCGGCACCCGGAGGAGCTGATCGAGAATATTGACGCAGTTTCGCGCTTTATCGCAAAGAAGAACACCGGACTGGAAATGATCCGCCTCTGCACAGCCAGGGGCGGCAGAAAATATGCCGTCGACGCACAGGGGGAATTCTGGCGGGCCTATGATTATATCTCCGGCGGCCTCAGTCTCGAGGCGCCGCGCGACTGCAACGACTTTTATCAGGCGGCGGTCGCCTTCGGCAAGTTCCAGCAGGCGCTGGCCGATTTCCCCGCCGCCACGCTCCACGAGACGATCCCCCGCTTTCACGACACCGAGGACCGGCTCTGCCAGCTGCGCGTTTCAGTGGAGGCCGACGCCTGCGGCCGCGTCCGGGAGGCCGGGCCGGAGCTTGCGTTCATTTCCGCCCGTGAGCAGCAGCTTGGCACGCTCTGCCGGATGCTGCGCAGCGGCGCGCTGCCGCTGCGGGTGACGCACAACGACACGAAGCTCAATAACGTCCTGCTGGACGAAAAAACGGGCCTTGCAAGAAGCGTGCTCGATCTCGATACCGTCATGCCCGGGCTTTCGGCCTATGACTTTGGCGACGCTGTGCGCTTCGGCGCGTCCTCGGCTGCGGAGGATGAGACGGATCTTTCGAAGGTCTTCCTGCGTCTTGATCTTTACCGGGCATTTCTGGAGGGCTATCTTGACGCCTGCGGGCACGCACTGACAGAAAATGAGATCAGCGTTCTTCCGCTTGGCGCAAAGATCATCACGATCGAGCTTGGTATGCGCTTTTTGAAGGACTATCTGGACGGCGATGTCTATTTCAAGATCGACCGGCCAGCGCAGAACCTCGACCGCTGCCGCGCGCAGCTGCGGCTCGCGGCGGACATGGAAGCGCAATGGCCGCAGATGCAGCAGATCCTGCTGGAAACGGCCGGCTCCCGCTGCCGGACATAACCTTCCTATCGCTATTTCATCGCAAAAAATCCCCCTTCGGCGGTTCCCAACGCCGAAGGGGGCTCTTTTTGTTGACAGCACACCGCAGAGGGGGATCTGCGCAGACTGCCCGGAAAGCACATGGGTTGTGCAGCTTTCCGGACGGCGCTTTCCGGGGGAGGAAAAGCGCCAGACAAAAAGTCCGCACAGCCACCAGCCGTGCGGACAAAAAATTCGTCCATAGACTCCCGGTGACGGCAGGAGCACAGGTCTGGTTCTGACGTATCTGACTGAGCGCGGCGTGCGCGCATCACAGTGACCCACTCGCGGGGATTTGCACCCCATTCCGCTTCCGGCATCCGTTCCATGCCGGGCGAACCGACCCGCCTTGTTTACTTTCCTGCCTGTATTATAGCATATTTTTTCCGCTTTGCAAGCCCTTTTCTGGTTTTCTTCCTTAACGCCAAATTAACGTACTCCTGCTGTATAATAAGCCCTGAAAAATCATGGCGCTTCGGCGCCCTGTGAGGAGGAAGAACTATGTTTCTGATCAATACCGCCATGGAGAAGATCCCCATCGGTACCGCCGCCCTGATCGTTGTGCTCGGTATGGCCGTCGTCTTTTTCGGCCTCATTCTTCTGATGTTCGTCACGAAGATCGCCGGTGCGATCATCAACCGTAAGAATACTGCTGCGCCTGCCGCAGCTCCCGCGGCCGCGTCTGCTGCTCCCGCCGTGCCGAACGCGCCCGCGCCCGGCTCCGCCGGTAAGATCGCGCTGCACGACGTCCCCGACAAGACCGCCGCCATGCTCATGGCCATCGTCGCGGACCGGACAGGCAAGCCGCTCAATCAGCTTCGCTTCATCTCCATCCGCGAAGTCAAAGACTGACCGTTGTTTTTAAATAGCAGGAAGCGCGCAGCGTGCGCGCTTCCTGCTATTTCTGTATGTTTTGTGCATTATGCCGGTTTATGGTGTTAAGATCTCGTTAAGATCGAGCAGATTGCCTTTACCGCCTATCTGTTTTATGGTATATTGAATGCAGTCTGAGGAATGTCCTCAAAAAAAGAAAAGGAGATCTGTATGAAAGAAAAGAAGAAACTCAGTCTGCCGGCATGGATATTTATCGGCATGCTTGCCGGTATTGCCGCCGGTCTCATCTTCGCGTTCGCCGGTCTCGGCGATTTCACCACGGAGTGGATCAAGCCCATCGGAACGATCTACGTCAACCTGCTGAAGTTCCTGGTCGTCCCGGTCGTCCTGTTCTCGATCGCTGACGGCGTCATCAGCCTGAAGGACCTCAAGCGCGTCGGTTCCGTCGGCCTGAAGACCTTCGTGTATTACATGATTACGACCGCGCTGGCCGTCGTTATCGGCCTCGTGCTGGTCAATCTCTTCAAGGGCAGCTTCACCCCGCTGCCGTCCGCAGATCTGGGCGCGCTGGAATATGAGGCGAAGGAAGCCCCGTCCGTCATGCAGGTCATCGTGAACATCTTCCCGTCCAACCTGCTCCAGCCGATGGTCACGTCCGATATGCTGCCGGTCATCGTCACCGCCATTTTCCTCGGCGCGGGCGTTCTAGCCGCAGGCGAAAAGGGCCAGAAGATCGCGGAGCTCATCAACTGCATGGAAGAAGTCATCATGAAGATCATGATGATGATCATCAAGTTCACCCCGATCGGTGTCTTCTGCCTGATGACCAACGTTGTCGCTGTCAACGGTGCCGACATCATCGGCAAGCTGGCACTCATCATCGGCGTTGCCTACATCGGCTACATTATCCATGTTGTCGTTGTCTACGGCCTGTCCGTCAAGTTCCTCGCCAAGATGAACCCGCTTGCATTCTTCAAGGGCATCGCCCCGGCCATGATCACCGCATTCACCACCACATCCTCCAACGCGACCCTGCCCGTCAACATCGAGTGCTGCAACAAGATGGGTGCGGAGCCTGAGGTCAGCTCCTTCGTCCTGCCGCTCGGCGCGACGATCAACATGGACGGCACGGCCATTTATCAGGCTGTCTGCGCAGTCTTCATCGCCTGCTGCTATGGCGTTCAGCTGACGCTCGGCGACATGGCCATGATCGTTCTGACTGCGACCCTCGCCTCCGTCGGTACGGCTGGCGTCTCCGGTGCCGGCATGATCATGCTGGCGATGGTTCTGACCCAGGTCGGTCTGCCGGTCGAGGGCATCGCGATCATCGCGGGCGTTGACAAGATCTTCGACATGGGCCGCACAACGCTGAACATCACCGGCGACGCGACCTGCGCGCTGTTCATCTCCCGCCTCGAGCGTGAGAAGGCCGCCAAGAAAGCTGCCAAGGCTGCAAAATAACAACAAATCTGACAACAAACCGCTCCCCGGGCCATCCGTGGGAGCGGTTTTACGTGCACAAAAGCCTCCTTTGGATAAAGGGGAGCCTTTGGAATAACCCAGCTTACATCACATCCATGTTTTCGGGCATGACGAGAGCGGCGATGATGTAGAGCAGAATGCCCGTGCCGGTCAGGCCGAGGGCCGCCCAGAGCAGGCGGACGACGGTGGGATCGATGCCGAGATACTCGGCAATGCCGGCGCAGACGCCGCAGATCATTCGGTTATTGCTTTTATACAGTTTCTTCATGAGAAGTTCCTCCGTTTCATTGATATTGGTTAGACGGCGCGGCGCGCCGATTGTTCCCGGAGCCGGAAAAATATTCAGAGGGAGAGCACGATGGGCTCACCGCCTATGGCAAGCTGCTCCTCGTAGATCTCAACGGGACTGCCGTCGATGCAGTTCCGGTACACGCCGTTCGGCGCGGGGAAGCGGACAAGCGCCGACTCGCCGCGCAGGCTGAACAGACCGGCCATGCGCCGGCCGTCCTTTTCATATACGGCAAGCAGCACGTCATGCGGCAGGGCTGTGAGGGTATAGCTGCCCTCCGCGAAGATCGGGTCGCGCTTCAGCTTGGCCAGATGTGCAAGGAACGCGGACTGGTCGCGGCCGGTGTTCCAGTTGATGGGATCCTTGTCGAACAGCGACGGAACGTGCGTGCAGTCGGCCTCCTGTCCGTTGTAAACAAGCGTCAGACCACGCTGGAAGAACAGGAACGCCGTCCAGTTCCGGCGCATTTTCTCGTCCGGCAGGATATGGGCCGCGCGGGCGCGGTCATGGTTTTCGAGGAAGCGGAGCTTGACGTAGTTATCGGGATAGAGCCATTCCTGCGCGTCGAGCCGGTCGGCGTACTGTGTCAGGCTGATCCTGCCCTCCAGATAGTCGCGGAAATAGGGATAGACGTCGTAATCATAGCCCGCGTCGAACGCCTGATAGAGCTCGGCGTCAGACAGGCTTGCGAAGCCCTGTGCGCGGGCGGCGACGTGGAAGCCGCGCTCGACCGATTCGCACAGCCAGAAGCAGCCGGGACGGACGGCGGCCACCTCTTCCCTCGCCCGCTTCCAGAACTCCAGCGGGACAAGCGGCGCAACGTCGCAGCGGAAGCCGTCGACAAGGCGCGCCCAGTATTTAAGCGTTTCGATCTGGTACTCCCACAGCTCCTTGTGGCTGTAATCCAGATCAGCCACGTCCCACCAGTCGCCGAAGCGGTTGCCGAGCGAGCCGTCCGGCTTGTGGAAGAACCATTCCGGGTGGTGCTCTGCCAGCCAGGAATCGGGCGACGTGTGGTTATAGACCACGTCGATGATGCACTTCATGCCCCGGTCGTGGATGGCGTCGACCAGATGCCGGAAATCATCCAGCGTGCCGAATTCGGGGTTCACGGCGCGGTAGTCGCGGATGGCGTAGGGGCTGCCGAGCGTGCCCTTGCGGTGCTTTTCGCCGGTCGGGTGAATGGGCAGCAGCCAGATGATGTCCGTGCCGAGCGCCTTGATGCGGTCGAGGTCCGCCTGCACGGCAGCGAAGGTGCCCGCTTCGGAATAATTGCGGACATAGATGGAATACAAGACCTGATTGCGCAGGGTCTTTTCGGTATCGACAGCCATAAAACAGCCTCCCAAACAATATTTCTATATCTGTATTGTACACAAATCATGGAAAAAGGCAAGTCGGCAAAATTCATAAAATCGGCGGGTGCAACTTCTACCGTTTTTCTGCGTCTGTAAAAGCAGATCACCAGATCACATTTTATGATAAAGGAGAGATCATTCATGAAAAAGCTTCTTGCGATTTTACTTGCAGCCGCGTGCGCGTTCTCGCTGGCGGCCTGCGCAGCTGCTCCGGATACCCCGGCAGCGGAGGAACAGCCGGACTGCATCAGCGACCCGACGACGCAGCAGCTGGCCGCACCGGTGGAGGCTGCCATGGCGCAGTATCCGAACGAGGCGAAGTATACAGCCAGCAATGGTAACTTTGACTCTGAAAAGTACGACGAGGACTGGGACGCGTGGTGGGAAAGCTATCAGGAAAAGACTGCGGATATGACCGACCCCGCCGCCTTGACGCACTGGTTCACAACCAGCATTCCGGCCCTGATGCAGGACGCGGGTAAGGAAAACCGCGTATGCTCGCCGCTGAATATCTACATGGCGCTTTCCATGCTGGCCGCCGTGACGGACGGCCAGACGCGGCAGCAGATTCTGGACGCGCTGGGCGCGGAGTCTCTGGAGCTGCTTCAAAAGCAGACCGCGCAGCTCTGGACGGAAAACAGCTGGGACGACGGGATCGTGACCAGCGTGCTTGCAAACTCGATCTGGCTGCGGGATGGATACTCCTACAATGAAGAAACGCTGCAAAAGCTGGGAGAAGAATTCTATGCTTCCGCGTTTTCCGGGGAAATGGGCACTGACGCGTACAACAATATGCTGCGCGACTGGATCAACGAGCATACCGGAAATCTGCTGACCGAGCAGGCAAGCGGACTGGAGCTTGCGCCCGCGACGGTGCTGGCGCTGGTGTCGACGATCTATTACCGTGCGTCATGGAGCGACAAGTTCTCCAGTTCCGCCACCACACAGGATGTGTTTCACGCGCCGGACGGCGATGTGACTGCGGATTTCCTGCACAGCAGCGATTCCAACACGGTGTATTACGGCAACGGCTTCTCGGCCATCGGGCTTTCGCTGGAGAACAGCGGCCAGATGTGGCTGCTGAAGCCGGACGAGGGCGTGGATGCGGCGGAGCTGCTGCAAAACAAGGACGCGTTGGGCCTCCTGTTGGCAAACGGCAATTGGTCGCAGACGCAGCGTGCGCGGGTCAATCTGAGCCTGCCGAAATTTGACGTTTCGTCCGATCTGGACATTCTGGACACACTGGCACAGCTCGGCATAACGGACGTGATGGACAGCACAAAATCTGATTTCACGCCGCTCACGACCGCAAACGACTCGCTGGAACTGACACAGGCCAAGCACGCCGCGCGCGTGAAGATCGACGAGGACGGATGCGAGGCAGCGGCCTATACCGTGCTTGCCCCTGAGGCAACTGCGATGATGGGGCCGGAGGATGAGATCGATTTTACGCTCGATAAGCCGTTTGTCTTCGCGATCACCGGCATTGACGGCCTGCCGCTGTTTGTGGGTCTGGTCAACCAGCCCGGTTGATGGAACCGGCTGTACACCGCTGAGGAAGACTCCATATCGTAATTTCTGAGTCTGTCTGCCTGATGGCAAGCCGTGCAATCGCCTATCGCACAGGGGAACGCGCAAGCGTTCCCCTTAAATTCTAGGGTGTATCTGAAAACTCCCAACGCACCCGGACAGCGGACCTTTTCACGCTGCGCTGCACCATTTTTCCTTGAAATACGTCAGTATTCCTGCGAAAAAATGTCTTGCTCAGCGCAAAAATTTCTCGCTGCCGGTCACATTGGGAGTTTTCAGATACACCCTAACAGGAGGGATTCAACGTGAAGAAAAGTCGCGAATCCTCGCATTATTTTTCGCGGCAGTATCCGCGTCGGCGGCAAATACGACTACCCGCAAGGCTGCAGATTTCAGGGACTATGACGATGCCGCAAGGGTCGTCCAGATGGGAACATACAATGGGCGCTGCTCTATGTTCAGGCCATGGACGGCGCAGACTACATGTACGGCAGAGGCAAAATCCTCGCTCCGCCGGAGAAACATCAAGGGCAGTGTTCTCATCCACACCGATAGCGGTTTTCTTGATACAAAAAGAAAAAATCCTCGAAATCGTGCTATTCCCCTTTATCGGGACACAACCTGTCACCCCCATGCGAGGGAGCGGAGGTATCCGCTCCCTCATTCTTTTTGCCGTCTTATGCCGGGCACGGAATGACCTCGCTGAGCGGCGGGAGCAGCTTCGGCTGTTTCTCATCCGGCTGCATGGCACTGTCCACTGTGCCGATGTCCCGGTAAATGATGCGGACAGACTGGCTGGAATTGCGGGAGTATTTTGTTTCCCGTTCACCGACCTCAATGCGCTGAATGAACAGCCGCAGCAGTTCCGGTGTCAGCGTATCAATTGCTGTGTACTGCTTTGCCTTTTCAATGAAAGCATCCACGTTCGCTTCGCGCGCCTGAAGCTGTGCCAGACGTTGTTCTTTCTGCGGAATCTGTTCCTCCAGCATACGCTGCTCGTCTGTGTAATCACCGGATAGCATCCGGTATTGCTCGTCTGTCACGCGCCCGAGAACATTGTCCTCATAGAGCCGTTTGAACAGCTTGGACAGCTCTGCACTGCGCTTTTTCATTGCGTCCAATTCACGGAGGACACGGTTCATCTCCTGCCGCAGTTCTGCGCTGTTTTTCTGGTTGATATGCGCCGCGAATTGCCGCTCCTTCATTCGGGCGAAATGTGTGACCCGACGGAGATCATCCAGAACGATCTGCGTGAGATCACATTCCCGGATGTGGTGCGCGCTGCAGGCAGTTTTTCCTTTCTTGCCGTAGGTATAGCACTTGAAATTGTACTCCAGCTTTTTCATGGTCGTGGCACGATGCAGCACCATTGGCTTTCCGCAATCTGCACAGAATACCAGACCGGAGAAGAGATTTGGTTCGTCCATTTGTTTTGCGGTCCGCTTTTTATGCTGGCGCACCTCCTGCACGATCTGCCATTGCTCCTGTGAGATGAGCGGCGGATGAGTGTTCTCCACCAGAAATTGTTCGCTCTCTGGCCGCTGCACGATCGTCTTGTTCTTGTAGGAGATCGTGGTCCGCCGCAGGCCGACCGTGTGTCCCAGATATACAAGGTTGCCGAGAATGTCGCTGACTGTTGTGCCGGACCACGCACATGGCCGGAGCGGATCGCGCCCATGGTGCGTTTTCCCGGTTTTCTGGAAGTAGTAATTTGCCGGTGTCAGGATATTCTGTTCTGTCAGAATCCGCGCGATCTGGCTCGGTCCTTTCCCGGAAGCACAGAGGGTAAAGATCTGCCGGACGACCTCTGCGGCCTCTGCGTCAGGTTCCAGATGCGTCGGGTCTGCTTCGGACGTCTTGTAGCCGTAGGGCGGCTTGCCGCCCAGCCGTTCGCCGCGTTCCGCCTGCAGTTTCTTGACGGCGCGAACCTTCCGGCTCGTATCTTTTGCATGGAGTTCGTTTGCCCAGTTGCGGATGGGGTTAAAATCATTGCTGCTTTCCACCGCAGAATCTACACCGTCGTTGACTGCAATGAACCGCACGTTCTTCTGCGGGAAATAAATTTCCATGTAGGAACCGACCTGCAGGTACTCGCGGCCAAGGCGTGATGTGTCTTTAACGATCAGGGTAGACACCTCACCAGCTTCGATCATTTCTATGATCTTCTTCCAGCTGGGACGATCAAAATTTGTTCCTGAGTAACCGTCATCCGCAAGGAACAGTGTGTTTTCAAACCCCTTGGCCTGTGCGTAGCTTTCAAGCAGTTCTCTTTGGTGCAGAATGCTGTTCGATTCGCCAGCGCGTTCATCCTCCTGACTGAGCCGCCCATAGAGAATGGTGTATTGTTGCTTTTGGCTTGCCATTGTAACCTCCTTTTCTGTGGGGCAAGCCGGTACGGTAAGGCAAGTATACCGCACCGGCTGGCACAAGTCTATGAGAACCTCACGCGCTGTGCGCTTCTTTTTTCAGTTCCGCATCAATGTATGCGAGCAGCTTGTCCGTTGCCGTCGCAGACGGCTCTGCCGGAAATACAGACGTGATACAGAACCGTTTGCTGCCGATCAACATCTCGCGCTGTTTTGCGATGCAGTCTCCCTCTATACGTGTTGTTGTGTCCCGGAAAACAGTTGCGACTTCGCCGTCCTCTGTTCTCCGAAGCTTTGCCTGCTCCGGTATGTATCCGCCGAGAATACCGGTGTCCCGATAAATCTCCCAGTCCTTTTTCATAGGCTTCCTTTCTGCCTCCCACTGGAGGCTGTTTTTATAAGTGCTGTTCCATTGTCCAATCCACATGATCGTCCTCGGCGTGACCGAGGGCGGTTTTCTTTTGCCGGAGCTTTTTGCGGCGCTTGCTGTCGATGTGCGTTGGCATAGTCGCTGTGTCGTGCTGCGGCGCATCATCCGTCATCTGCTCCACAGCACGACCAAGACGCACAGCGCCGCGCACAAGATCACCGCCGTAATCGAGATCCACGCGCACAGGTGAATTTTCTTCTTCGCGTCCTGAACCGTATCCGTAAGTTGGTTCTTCGTATCGGTCAAAATCATTGTCATAGATTTCTGCGTACTGTCTGTCAGCTCTTTGCAGGCGGAAGAATACCTCTCGTTCAGGCTCCCAGCCTGTTTCTCGAATTTTTCTGTACTCTCCTGCATCTCGTTCAATGCGGTCTGTGCGTCCTCCCGCGTCAGGAGCGTTTTCAAGTCCGCGTCCAGCTGCATCTGCTGCTGAAACAGATCGTGCTGCATTTTGAGCATCGCGTTCCAGTTCCGCTCCGTGACCATCACGCTGGGTTCCAGCCGTTGCGCCTCGTCCATCAGCTTTTTGTGCTGCGTCAACATTTCTTGTGTTGTCATTCTCCGTTCTGTATCCAAATTCCGCCTCCATATTCTCCTTCAAATATTTTCCTATGTGTAGTCTGCTGTCACGGCATTTGCGTCCGTCCGGTGTCGTGTAAGTAATATTTTTACGACTGTCCGTCCATGTGGCATCGTAACCCTCAGAGCGGAGCAGCGCCAGAAATTCCTCACGATTCCCGGCGCAGCGCATACACTCGTCGATCACGCGCATCAGCTCGAACTTCCAGCTCTCGCCTTTAGATGCCGTATAGTATTCTGCGTTGGACATTCCTTGTGTCTTTCGCTGCTCATCTCTCTGGAATTTCGGCAGTCCCAGTTCTTCACAGATCTGGTCATTGCGGATGCACAGCTCCTGAATCTGTTCGTCCGCCATGTGCACTTTTTTGCCGGTTTCAAAATTCACACTGTTGATGATACAGTGGGAATGAATGTGTTCCCGATCGGTATGCGTACAAACCAGAACCTCGTAGCCCTCGAAATATCCGGCGAGCCTGCGTGCCGCTTCGTGTGCCGTGCGCGGGTCAACGTCTGCACCTTTTGGAAAACTCTGTACCATGTGGTAAAACATCACGCCGCCATCCTTGTGGTGCAGCAGTTTCGTACTCAGAAATTCATCGAATGCTGTTTCCGGTTGACACCCGATACCGCTGACGAGCTGCTGTCCATTCCACAACGTCTTGCTGAGTTGGGAAACGTAGCGAATGACACTTTTCATGCAGCCGCGCGTCTGCGTACCCTTTTTGTAGTTCACGAAATGGACGATTGCGATTTCGCCGCACCTCCCTCCTGCAACTCCCGCAGGGCAGTGTTGATCTTGGCGAACTCCTGTGCTGCTGTGTCCAGGTTGGCGAACTGTACCTTGCCCATGTTCGCCAGCACCGTCAGCTGGTTGAGATTGTTGCCGATGGCCTTCTGCTGCCACAAAACCTCTTTCAGCCCGTTCAGAATCACAATCCGTTTTCCGAGACAACACGCGGTCACATAGTCGCTCTGGCTCATATGGGCTTGTGTTGCTTTCCGGCGTATCGTTTCCAGATCTTGTGCTGCTATTCGGATGCTGAATTGTTTGTCTTTTTTCATCTTTCCTCCGTTCGTAAAAGTGGGCACGGGCTTCTGCCCGATTTGAGGCATTTGGCAGGGAGCCGGTGGACCGGCGACTAGCCAAATGCGATGCTGGCTCCTCCCGTTCGGGAGGATTTTCCCCGCCGCGGCGGGGCTTCTCTGCGTTGGGCTGCCGTATTGCACTTGCATTTTTCACGTTGCCCGCACGTCGGCGCAACGTTGGCTTTTCCTGTTGTGCCGCGCACACACCTCGCAGCCTGCTCGGAAAGCCGCACACAGCGGCGACACGCGCCTCACGGCGCGCTGCGGGCGCTCGCCACACCCGTAGGGTCGATCGTGCCGATTGTTTTCACGGGCAGAAAATCGGCACTTTCGGCACGTTTGAGGGAAATCCACCGTTTGCCGTTGCTGCGGTAGGTATCCGCCAGAATCCCATTTTCCCTTAGAGCCGCAACGCTTTCCCGCACCAGCCGGGTGATCTTTTTCGGCGTGATACCGAGACTGCCGTCAGGGTCGATCTTTGCGGACAGTGCCGATGGTGAATCGAGATATTCGGAATCGGCACGGAGCAAGTCAGAGAGAAGATGTACGAGTTGAAGCGTCGAAATCTTAGAAGCACCACTGCAAGTTTTGCTGTCCTCAAGCAGTTTCCAGATGTGATCCTCCTCACCGAATTCCAGTTTTAACGTGCGATCCGGAATGTCACGGCCGGTGCAATGCAGGGATGCGGCGTTGGCGCTTCGCGCATTCTTTTGCAGCACAAAGGCGGAATCTGCCGCGCCGCTGAGTCCAGTTGAACCGGAGATCATGTTCATCGGGTCATCGTCATGGAGCTTGCGCAGATGGTGGATAAGCAGGATCGCGATTTGCCGCCTGTCTGCAAGCCGTTTCAAAAGTCCGATGTCCTGATAGTCATTTGCATACAAATTGCTGTCACTGCCCGCGCTGCGCACACGCTGCAAAGTATCGATGACAACGAGCTTTGTGTCAGGATGCTCTGTCCAAAACTGCTCGATCTGTTGTTCCAACCCGTGCTTGAGCGTGTCCGCCATGATCGCAAAGTGCAGAGTCGGCGGGGCATCTTCCGTCAGGTCAAAGAGCCGTGTCTGGATGCGCTGGAACGAATCTTCAAGGCTGAGATACAAAACTTCGCCTTGGGTTGTTGCGAAATTCCAGAGCGGCTGCCCCTGCGAAACGCACAAGCAAAGCCACAAGGCCAGCCAAGACTTGCCGATTTTCGGCGCACCCGCGAGGATGTGCAAGCCCTCTGGGATAAGCTCATCTACCAGAAAATGCGTCGGTTCGTATGTCCTGTTTTGCAGATCTTCTGCGTTGATGGTTTCCAGTTTGGTCATTTTTTCACTTCCTTTCGATTTTATTTATTATAGATACATTATCTACAAATCTGCAATCAGATGATAGCACAACCATTGACATTTCACAATAGGCAATGTATCATTTAAGCACATACACTACACAAGCAAAAATACATTCTCTACAAAGGAGGCGCACGCACATGGGCGTTTTGGGGAAAGATTTATTGGATTTTCATCGGCCGCGCACCAATACGAAGGTGGAGTTCGGCGCTTCCGGCTATTGGGTCGAATCCCATCCGACGATGCAGCCCTACGGCGCTGTGCTGACGGAAATTCTGAATCTTGACGCTGCGCCGCTTCAGGAATTATTGGATCAATATCGAAACGCCGTTGTAGAAAAGGATGCAGAGCAGGCAGCGCGGGCATTTCAGGCTGTGACAAATGGATTTGCATCTTTACCGCTTTACCGCCTATATTGGAATGACGTTCAGCTGTTTGCAAGCATGGATGTGGGTGAATTATTCGTGGGAGAAGCGCAGGAAGCGTTCCGTGAATATGTGATGCAGGACGATACATTGCCGAGGTTCATGCAGGAGCAGCTGGATGCCATCCGATTGATTCAGGAGCGCTATGCGTGGTTCCTGGACGGCATTTTTGCGGGCAAGCCGTTT